>ERZ807291.39-NODE-39-length-163487-cov-34.369022_pt1 | contig 163487 bp, 142 predicted proteins | sample MGYA00521257_ERZ807291 | MGnify/ENA primary metagenome ERZ807291 (study PRJEB31413, sample SAMN03169783) | marine metagenome | biome: Marine; feature: Water; material: Subsurface seawater | place: North Sea | collected 2011-04-28 | depth 1 m m ... | reverse complement strand
GCTAATCTTAGTATGAACCCAATTAATTAACCCTCCTTAACGGGAGGGTTTTTTTATAGATACATATTTGCAAGCGTTTCCTCTGTACCTCCAACAGTTTCAAATCGCTTTTTTATTAAACCTTGCAACTTCTGTGACAGCTGATTAAACTCAGGTAACGCTTGAACTCTTTTACCGTCTACCTTAACCCAATTACGTTCTGACTCTTTTCGTTTTAATCTTTCAAACTCCCATTCATCAGCTCTACTGAAAGGTGTAAGCAACCCGCTTTTAATTGTTCTCTCCCTCAAATCAATATATGCAGAAGTGAAGTATCCTGATGAATATATTTTAATGGAAACCCCTTGAGGTAATTTATCGAAGTCGACTTTTGAGTCATGTTTGTTTTTAAAAACTTCTTTAAATTCATCGGTAGCATCAATGGTTTGCGTTAATTCCTCTTTTGTAATAAACGGAATTTCTTTGTTATCTAGCAATTCGAATCTATCAACAAAATCCTCATAAATAACTTTTAAAATATCCAGAACCCCAAACTCCTGAATGATATGAGTCTGGAGTAGATCCAATTCTATTTGATCCTCTGAAAGATAATGACGCATGACGCTTTTCTCGGCATGACCAAGCTGTGCATTCAATAGTATCTTAGAAGCACCTAAGTCTTGACCCTGTCTTGTTACGGTATGCCTTGCTGATTGTGTTGTGAAACCAAAGCATTTATTTTGAGCTGTAGACCAAGACTTCCTAATGGCATTCCACTTGCTAAAACTCTTTGGATTTACAGCACCATTTTTATCGTAAATATCAAAATTGAAAAGTCGTAGACGATCCTCACCATCATAGGCGTATTGTGGCCAATTAGCTTTTATTAGCCTGTGCAAAATATCCCGAATCATAAGCGTGGGAAACAGATTGACCATTATTACAAAATCAACATCTGATTTTCCTCTAGACATTTGCAGGTGTAAACGTTTATTAAAATGGTCTTTGTATTTCATGCCAGCAGTAGGAAAGTAGTCCTCTACATCAAAATCTTGAGGAATGTCCTCTGCAAGGTTTTTCTCTGAGATACTCGCCATGTCAATACCATCCATACCCATTAGACAAAAGCTGTAAAGCCACCACAGGAATCCGCTGAATTGATGCGTGGTATTAACCCTGTTTAGTCCCTCCATCATGTCCTGATAAAAGACTACTCTAGCCTCTGGTGCTTTTTCACTAGGCAAAAGTTTATTAGTAGCAAAAGGTCTCTGCATTGGTGATGCATTCAGAACTGTTAGACGATCTAGCGTTTTTAAATATGATGCCTGTGTGTTATTCTTTATGTCAATTTCAGTTGTAACGACAGCGTGGATTCTTTTAACCGTTTCTAAGTTGTTCAGATGCACAAAAGTTAACTGAGTGAGGTCTTTATACCCAAGACGCTTAAAATGGCTCTCTAATGCGCTTAAATTGTCGCGGTGCTTAACTAAAGTAGACTCCGAAGTTTTTAACGTAGGTTTCAGTTTTTTTGCAAAGTCCTGAAGAAGCTCGTTGTTTACTTTATCTAGAATATGGTTAAAAGCTGAATCGATAGTCATTTTCCCTTCAGACATCTTGTACCTTACATACTTAAACTTGTCTTTGAGAGCATTTAATTTCAGCCTTTGTTCGTCTAAGTCCTTCTCGTGAGAACTTCTTATCCAATTGTTATTCTTATCCCATGATTTTTCTGGAATTTTAACAGGGGTCGACTTCACTTTTTTGGTCTTTCCAAACTTGTAAAGAATATAAACTGTATATTCACCATTGGAATCAACAGGAAGTGAACATTCAGTAAAAGAAAAGTTGTGACTAGGACTACGCATCTACCTTTTTTATTAGTTTTATGTAAATCTACTGAACTTATACTGAACTTTAAGAATTATTCACTATATTTATATAAACGTACTATATATAAAGACTGTGCAGTTATTAAGAGAGGAAAAAATAGGGGTAGATTCGGTTGACAGGGTAGAGGTCACCGGTTCGAATCCAGTAACACCCACTTCTTTTGAAATAGAAGCTGTTGTGCGTCTAACCTTTTCGTTTCCTTCGTTTAGCTACAAATTCAATCCTATTAGTTCCCGATCAGTTTCTAAGATGTTTATAAGAATCTAAAACACCTATAAACTCCTTTCGAATCGTTTTCTCATAGTCTGTTAGTGCGTTAGTGGGAATCATATTTTTTTCACCGGGATCTTTTTTGATGTTATAAAATTTGTTACCAACATAGAGTTTGTAGTTTGCGTTTCTTACCCATTCGCTAGTAGCACTCATAGGATTGGATCCCCCGTCTCTGTTGTACCAAGTATGAATCCAGTTTCTCTTCGGCCCCTCTTTTCCGATCAACTGAGAATAAAAACTGACCCCATCCAAATCCAAACCTGAATCCACTGTGATTCCTGCGGCCTCACATATGGTTGGAAAAAAGTCACTAAAGTCTACCAAGGCCTCGGTGCTTTCGTTGGGCTTTATGACCCCTTTCCAGTTTACGATCAGCGGAACATGAGTTCCATTGTCAGTAGTCTTTCCTTTACCCCCTACCACTGCCAGATTATCCATCATAGAAACTACAGGTGTGTCAGTGCCATTGTCACCGGTAAACAAAATGATCGTGTTTTCCCTCAATCCCAACTGATCCAACTGCTTAACAATACGTCCAACTGAAAAATCGAGATAGGAAACCATATCCCCAAAATACTTAGCATTTCCTTTATAGGTTTTCGACCCCATGTCCGTAGGATCCCAATCCTCGGAATGTGGGGTAGGATCAAAGGGACAATGAGTAAGAATCATTGGATAATAGACTAAAAAGGGTTGATCTTTTTTTCTTTTGATAAAATCGTTGATATAATCCACCACCAAATCTGTAGAGTATTTCCCCTCATTTTTTTCATATACTTTGCCATTGATTTCAAGAACAGGATTGACATATCTTTTGTCCCATCCCAAAGAGTCTCGCCCGGAGGTAGTCAATTGCCAGAGTATATGTTCATCAAATCCAAAATGGTCGGGTAATGAGGCATTATTCCCCAGTTGCCATTTTCCTGCAATCATGGTCGCATACCCTTTTTTTCGGAAAAGTTGACTGAAAGTTGTTTCCTTTGGATTGAGGTAGCCAAATTTGACATGATTTTTTTTATTGGATTTTCCAGTCATTAGTTTCACTCTAGATGGGGTACAAATGGGTTGGGAATGGCAATTTTCAAATTGCATTCCAGTTTGAGCCAGTTGAGTTAAATTAGGAGTATTGTAGGAGGTGCCTCCATAAGAGTTTATACACTCAAAACCCAAGTCGTCCGCCAAAATCATTACAATATTGGGAGGTGGGGTGTTTTTTTGAGCTTTTAGACTTAGTAATGACAATCCAAAAAGTAAAATATATAATTTATTCATTCCGGTTAGATTTTTATTTAATAAACCAATATAACAATAATTCAGTTGATCAGAATTTATGAGAATAATCTGTAGTATGTAAAAAAAAAGCCTCCTTTAAGAAGACTTTTTTTTACAAATTTATGGGAGTTGAGTAGTTTTATCCGATGACTTTTGCCAAAGTAAAACCGATCGCTAAACCCAACAATAACATGATGATGCCTTTTCCTGAGAAAAACCAACTGAATTTTTCTTCCCAAGCATCTGGGATAAAGTTTTGATTTTCGTCCTTCGCAAAACCGGTACGTGTTGAATAGCCCGCATACCAGTAGACTCCTCCGAAAAGAATTACCAAGAAAACCAAAACGACTAGTATGTTTTGCATAAAATCAATATTTAATATATATAGTAAATAAATAATTTATTAACGTAAATCTAATAAAAAAAAGCTTCGTTTATTAGTAATTTAACATTTTAAATTCCTTTTCTCTTAATATTTGTAATATCGAACAATAATTGATTTTGAATACTTTACTAATAAGCTTAAGTTTACTCCAAATAGAATAATCATGACTGTTAGAATAAAAACCCTAAGAGATTATACCAACGACTATCATAATAGTGTTACATCCCCCGAAAAATTTTGGGGCGAGATTGCAGAAAATTTTTACTGGAGAAAAAAATGGGACCAAGTATTGGATTGGGATTTTGAAACACCCAATATCAGTTGGTTTAAAAATGCCGAGTTGAATTTGACCGAAAATATTTTTGAAAAATTGCTTCCCACTCACGCTGACAAAACGGCCATTATCTGGGAACCCAATGACCCAGAGGCTGATCCCATTTATATGACCTATGGTGAATTGTTCAAAGCCACCTGTAAATTTGCCAACGCAATGAAATCCCAAGGAGTACAAAAAGGAGATCGCGTGATTATCTATATGCCCATGGTGCCAGAGGCAGCTGTTGCCATGCTCGCTTGTGCTCGCATTGGAGCTGTTCATTCTGTTGTATTCGCTGGTTTTTCTGCCTCGGCTCTTGCTGATAGAATCAACGACTGTGAAGCCAAATTGATACTGACCTCTGATGGTAATTTTAGGGGAAACAAGAATATACCTGTCAAAGCTGTTGTCGATGAAGCTCTTAACAACACATCGTTTGTTGAAAAAGTAATTGTACTGAAGCGAACCGAAGATGAGGTTGAAATGAGACCCGGACGAGACATTTGGTGGGATGAAGCTTTGGAGGGGCAATCCGAGCAACATCAAGCCGAACTTATGGGTGCTGAAGACTTGTTGTTTATTCTTTACACTTCTGGCTCAACTGGAAAACCCAAAGGTGTGGTTCACACCACTGCAGGTTATATGGTATATACCTATTATTCGTTTTTAAATGTATTTCAGTACGATGCTGACGATGTATATTGGTGTACAGCTGATATCGGGTGGATTACAGGACATTCCTACATAGTGTACGGCCCACTTTTGGCTGGAGCGACTACCCTCATGTTTGAGGGAGTTCCTACTTATCCCCACCCTGGAAGGTTTTGGGAGATTGTAGAAAAATACAAAGTCAATCAATTTTATACTGCTCCTACTGCCATAAGAGCTTTACAAGTTCACGGGACAGAACCAGTTGAAAAATTTGATCTCAGTTCGCTTAAAGTCATCGGTTCTGTGGGTGAGCCCATCAACGAAGAGGCTTGGCATTGGTATCATGAGCACGTGGGTAAAGGGAAATGTCCTTTGGTAGATACTTGGTGGCAAACCGAGACAGGAGGGATTATGATTTCTCCTTTGGCAGGTATTACGCCCAACAAACCCGCTCATGCTTCACTGCCACTTCCGGGTGTTCAGCCTGTAATTGTTGATGCTGAGGGAAATGAACTTCATGGCAATAACGTTGAAGGCAATTTGTGTATCAAGTATCCTTGGCCCTCCATGATAAGAACAACTTATGGAGATCATCAACGATGTAAAGACACCTATTTTTCTGCCTACAAAGGCATGTATTTTACTGGTGATGGAGTCAAAAGAGATCATGATGGTTTTCTCAGGATTTTGGGGAGGGTTGATGATGTGATCAATGTTTCAGGACACCGAATGGGTACTGCTGAAGTAGAAAATGCCATAAACGAACATCCCAATGTGGTTGAATCTGCCGTAGTGGGTTATCCTCACGAAATCAAAGGTCAGGGAATATATGCTTTTGCAATTTGTGACAGTTCAGATAAATCAGCAGATGTTTTAGAAGATGAAATCAAACAGTTGGTCAGGAAAATCATAGGTCCAATTGCCAAGCCAGAGCACGTTCAAATTGTTTCTGGTCTTCCCAAAACACGTTCGGGCAAAATCATGCGGAGGATATTAAGGAAGGTAGCCAGTAGGGATCTTTCCAACCTAGGAGATATTTCCACGCTTTTGAACCCCGAGGTGGTTGATGATATCATTAAGGGAGCTGGCTTGGATTAAGCTCTAAAGATTATCCACAACTGATTCCATTGTCATGCCTCTTGATCCTTTGATCAGGATGTCTGAATTTTCAATGGGGTTTTGGCTCAAATAATTTTTAATTTCCTCAAGGGACTCAAACCAACTTACTCTCGGATCAGAGGATTGGGTTTTGAAAAAATGTTTTCCGACTAAAAGAATTCTTTCGATTTCAGTAGATTCCAATTGTTCTATTATTTGCTGATGTGCTTGTTGGGTAAATCTACCCAATTCAAACATATCTCCCAAAATGACAACTCCTTTATTTCTTTTGTTATTGATGAAAGACGAGATTGAGGCTTTCATACTGCTGGGATTGGCATTGTAGGCATCCAATATTATTTTATTATTGTCTTTTTCTATACTTTGTGATCGGTTATTGGTGGATTGATATGAGGAAATTCCCGATCGGATTTGTTCTAGACTCAAACCAAAAAACTTCCCCAAAGCCACTGCAGCTCCCATATTTGAAAAATTGTATTCTCCATAGAGTTGACTTTCAATCGTTTGATCTTCTAGATTCAATGCCAAGGGTTTATATTTTCTTTTCAGATATTCTAAACGACAATTGGCATCGGTATGCTCTCCAAAGGTGTAATGAGGATCGTATGACATCCATTTCCTCTGAAGGGGATCATCAATGTTTAAAATAATTGTTCCCCCCGTCTGGGAAAGGTATTCATAGATTTCAGACTTGCCTCTGATCACTCCCTCAATTCCTCCAAAACCTTGTAAATGTGCTTGACCGAAATTGGTAATCAATCCCAGCTCAGGTTGAGCCAGTTGACATAAAAAATCAATTTCTTTTTGATGATTAGCCCCCATTTCAACGATACCGATTTCTGTGTCTTCATCAAACTCAAGGAGCGTAAGTGGCACACCGATGTGATTGTTGAAATTTCCTAGGGTAGCTTTGGTATTGAATTTCTTGGACAATACACTATTGATCAATTCCTTGGTGGTAGTTTTACCGTTACTTCCCGTTAAGCCAATAATTTTGGCTTTTATTTTTTTTCTGTGATACTTAGCAAGTTCTTGTAAGGATTGGAGCGTATCCTCAACCAGAATCAAACGTTCATTTTTTAGGGCAATTTCCGGTCGGTCAACCAGGGCGTATTTTGCCCCCTTTTCAATGGCGGTTTCGGCAAATTGATTACCGTCAAAATTCTCTCCCCTTAGGGCTATAAATAAACAGTCTTGGATCAGTTTTCGGCTGTCTGTTACTACTCCTGTAGAATCTTTAAAATAATCGTGGAGTTGCATTATTTTCATAAAAAAAAAGGCATCTATAAGATGCCTTAATTCGATTATCTACCGCGTTTATGTCTTGCGGTCTTTTTAATTCTGCTTTTTTGTCCCAATCTAGACATAGCGCATCTAAATCCGATATAATCGGTTGCGATGTATTGTGGAAGATACCTTCGTTGGGCAGGATCTAACCAATAGGCACGGTCTTTCCAAGATCCACCTTTGTAAACCCTTACTTCGTCTGTAATTAGAGATGTTCTACGTTCAGATTTATCAATGTTTCTAACGAGATTACCCTCATCGTCAATGGTTACCTTTGGATGTATGGGCGCATCGTACATTGCTGAAGTTTCAGGTCTCTTGTTGGCATTGTCTTGATCAGTATTATTGTAGCTGGCATAAAGTCTGGAAGATTCTTTGTCACCGTCTCGGAAGTTTCTATTATCACTTTCAGAGAAATTTTGTCTCAGGAATGTTTCTTCCTCGTCAACAGGAACTTTATCCAAATCCCCAGGAAGTCTCTTAAGCATCACTTTTCCATTGGGTAAGGTATCGTAGACCAGTTCATCTGGCGATATTATGGTTGCTTTCCCATCTTCTCCAATGGCATTTTTAAGATAAATATTACCCCTGTAATAGTTAAAGTCATTGGCTTCATCGTCAATGATAGGACGATAAACATCTGCTACCCATTCGGCTACATTTCCAGCCATATCATAAACGCCAAAGTCATTGGGAGGGTAGCTTTTTACCTGAACGGTAATATCACCACCATCATCAGACCATCCAGCAATTCCGCCGTAATCTCCTTTTCCGAATTTGAAATTCGCCAATTGATCTCCTTCACTTCTTCTTTCATCTGATCGGGTGTATTCACCAGACCATGGATATTTTTTCTTTCCTCTATAAGTATTGTATTCTCTATCACCTACCAATGCTAATGCTGCATACTCCCATTCTGATTCTGTGGGCAATCTGTAGGAGGGAAGCAACACGCCTTTAGAGACGCCTGCATATACATTTACAGTGGCAGTATCTTTTTTCATGGTACCTCTTTTGCCCATAAGACTGTCAGAGGCCATCAATCCGCCATAAGATGTGTCGGGTCGTTTAAGGTAAGCTTCTGTATTGAAGGTGCTGTTTGAGTTTACTACACCTCCATCTTTTTCACCATATCGGATGTTTTTTTGGACAAAAGATTCTCTTTCAAGAATGTATTCATTGACCCTGTTGGTTCTCCATTCAGAAAACTGAACAGCTTGTAACCAGTTGATTCCAACCACAGGATACTCAGCATAGGCAGGGTGTCTCAAATAGTTGGTGGTGAGTTCTTCCATATATCCCAGCGTGTTTCTCCAAACCAATGTATCAGGTAATGCTCCCTCATAAATTTGTCTGTAACGGGGTTCACTTAATGGGAATACAGTCTCCAGCCAGTCCAAAAACTCCATATACATCAGATTGGTAACCTCTGTTTCGTCAATATAAAAGGACATTACATGCTGTTGGGTAGGGGTATTGTTCCAGTCATGTAGGACATCGTCTTGAACCTGACCTTTAGTGAAAGTTCCACCTTCGATAAAGACCAAACCAGGACCATTTTCTTGATCCTCAAATTCAATATTGTACTGGAAACCTCCTTCTTTAGAATTGATGCCCCATCCTGTAGCTCGGGACATATTGCTTCTTCCTCCACAAGCCACCAATAGAAAGGCTGCAAAGACAATAAAAACAGTAGTTCTTAAAAAATTAATTTTCATAGGATCGATATGTCTAATTTTTGATGCAATATACTAATTATCTGAGTCTTAATTGTGCTCCCCAACTAATACATCGACCATTCATTTCTGAATAACGTCACAAATAGAGAATTATTATATGTACTGCTCTAAAATTAATTTACTCTAGTTGTTAATAAGTAGTTTGATGGGCTACACAACAAATGAATTAATATTACGTTCTACTAACAAACTCATATAAATGAGATCAACCTGTCCGTTGACTAGATTGTTTTTTGCTTTATTTATTGTCTTTCAAGCTAACGCACAAGACAGAATAATTACCACCGGAGTACCTTTCCTGCTGATTACTCCCGATGCTAGAGCTGCTGGAATGGGGGAGGTTGGAGTGGCTACTTCAGCCGACGCCTATGCCCAACAATGGAATCCTGCGAAATATCCCTTTTCCGAGAATAATAGCGGTCTTGGTTTGAGTTATACGCCCTATTTGAGGCAAATTGTTGATGATATTTTCTTAGGAAATTTGACTTATTTCATGAAGATGAATGAGAGAAGCGCTTGGGCTGCGAGTTTTAAATATTTCAGTTATGGCAATGTTCAATTCAACAAAATGATGTCGGGAACCATCATCGATCAAGGGTCCAAAAGACCGAATGAAATGACATTGGACTTGTCATATTCTCTAAAATTAAGTGAAATGTTTGCCATGTCTGTAGCCGGAAGATTTTTGAGGTCTGATTTAAAGATCCCTACAGAAATTGATGCAACCTCAGCCAATAGTTTGGGAGTGGACATCGCAGGTTTTTTCCAAGGATCATCTTTTGATATGGGAAGTTTTGATGGATTACTTAGGGCGGGATTCAATATTTCCAATATAGGCCCTAGGTTGAAATACGATGAAGGAGGTCAAATGGATTTCATCCCAACCAATCTTAGGATTGGTTCAGGATTGGATGTGATTTTTGATCCTTCAAACATATTAGGGGTATATATAGAGTTTTCCAAACTGCTAGTTCCTACACCGATAGCCTATTTTGACAATGAGAATAATCTAAAAGGTTACAGACAACCCGATGTAAATTTCTTTAATGGAATTTTTAACTCATTTAGCGATGCGCCAGGGGGGACACAAGAGGAATTAAAAGAAATTACATGGGCGCTTGGATTTGAGTATCTTTTTGCCCAAACTTTGGCATTAAGAACAGGATATTTTAATGAAAGTGAAGAGAAAGGGTCTCGAAAATACATGACTTTTGGAGCAGGGGTAAAACTCAATGGGATGGTTGTTGATATATCCTATTTGTCCTCAACCTCCAAAATTCGAAATCCACTTGAAAACACCCTGAGGTTTTCTCTCAGTTTCAACTTTGATGGAACTGGGGTTAATACATCTTCGGGGGAGAATTAAGCCACTGATCAAGTCTGTTCTTCAACTGAATTATCTTTCTTAATCAATTTCACCAATATATTTTTACCGAAAGGACATAATTCAGTAATTTTGGAAAATAAATTGAATTTGAAAATCACGATCGTTTAATGAAAAAAATAACCAAGGCGACCTATTTGAAATGGTACGAGGATATGTTCTTTTGGCGCAAGTTTGAAGACAAATTGGCTGCTGTATACATCCAGCAAAAAGTAAGGGGATTCCTCCATCTTTACAACGGTCAAGAGGCAATACTAGCCGGAGCACTCCACGTGATGGAATTGGGCAAGGACAGAATGATTACCGCCTACAGGAATCACGTTCAGCCCATTGGTATGGGGGTTGATCCAAAGCGAGTGATGGCAGAGCTCTTTGGCAAATCAACGGGTACTTCCATGGGGTTGGGAGGATCCATGCATATTTTTTCTAAAGAACACAATTTTCACGGAGGTCACGGTATTGTAGGGGGGCAAATCCCTTTGGGTGCTGGTATGGCTTTCGGTGATAAATATTTCAATAGAGACAGCGTTACACTTTGTTTTATGGGGGATGGAGCCGTAAGACAAGGTTCCCTACACGAAACATTAAATTTAGCCACCTTGTGGCAACTGCCAGTAGTTTTTGTGGTTGAAAATAACGGCTATGCTATGGGAACTTCTGTGGCCAGAACAGCCAGTCATCAAGAAATATGGAAACTGGGACTGGGTTATGAAATGCCCTGTGGACCCGTCGATGGGATGGATCCAGTTGCTGTGGCCGAAGGTTTGGATAAAGCCATCAAAAACGCTAGATCAGGCAAAGGGCCTTCTTTTATTGAAATGAAAACCTATCGATACCGAGGACATTCCATGTCTGATGCCCAAAAATACAGAACCAAAGAAGAGGTAGAAGAATACAGAAAAATTGACCCCATCACACAAGTCAAGGAAATGATCCTAAAGAATAAATACGCAACAGAAAAACAATTGGAAGAGATTGATGCTAAAGTTAAGGCGGCGGTTTTAGAATGTGAAAAGTTTGCCGAATCCTCTCCTTTCCCTGAAAAATCTGTGATGTATGATGCAGTTTACGAACAAGAAGACTATCCCTTTATAAAGCATAAATTAGACTAAAATGGCGGAACTGATAAACATGCCTCGTTTGAGTGATACCATGGAAGAGGGCACAGTAGCCAAATGGTATAAGAAAGTTGGTGATACGGTTAAAGAAGGAGACATACTCGCTGAGATCGAGACCGACAAAGCCACTATGGAATTTGAGTCTTTCCAGGAGGGAGAATTGCTCCATATTGGAATTGAAGAAGGAGGCACAGCACCTGTAGATTCTCTTTTGGCCATTATTGGCTCCAAAGGAGAAGATATTCAGGACATGATTAAAGGCGGTGCAACTGCAATCGCTCCAGCAGCAGAACCAACAAAAGTACCCGAGAGTTCAACCGAAGTGGCAGAGTCAAAGTTAGAAAAACCAGCTATGCCAGAAGGTGTGGAGGTTATTTCCATGCCCAGATTGAGTGATACCATGGAAGAGGGTACGGTTGCGAAATGGAATAAAAAAGTAGGTGACCCCGTAAATGAAGGAGATATTTTGGCCGAAATAGAGACAGACAAAGCCACTATGGAGTTTGAATCTTTCTATTCTGGGACGCTACTTTACATAGGACTAGAGGAAGGGCAATCGGCTGCTGTAGATTCTGTTTTGGCTGCCATAGGAAAAGAAGGAACAGATCCCGAGGCTGTAAAAGCGGCCATTGCCAGCAATGCCAAACCAGCGGTTCAGGCCGAGGAGCCCAAAGCTGAAGTTGCTACGCCTGCGGTAGCCGAGCAAAAACAATCACCAAAACCCGCACCAGTATTAGTTCAGCCCACAGTGGTGACAAACGAAAATCTCAACGGTAGGTTGGTGGCCTCTCCCTTGGCCAAAAAATTGGCTGAAGAAAAAGGAATCCCTCTACAGCAAGTAAAAGGTTCTGGAGATGGAGGTAGAATCATAAAGCGCGATATCGAAAATTTCAAAGGTTCAGCAGTTGGATATGCTATTCCCTCTGGCCCTACAGGCATGGAAAGCGTCAGCGAATTGGCCAATAGTTCCATGAGAAAGGCCATTGCCAAAAGACTTTCCGCCTCCAAATTTTCTGCTCCTCACTATTATTTGGGAGTAGAGTTGAATATGGACAATGCCATCGCATTCAGACAGCAATTCAATACCCTACCCGATACCAAAATTTCTTTCAATGATATTATACTCAAAGCTGTTGCTTTGGCTTTGAAAGAACATCCCCAAGTCAATTCTCAGTGGTTTGATGATAAGATAGTTCAAAATCACCACGTACATTTGGGCGTGGCAGTAGCTGTCGAAGATGGACTGGTTGTTCCTGTTCTAAAATTCACTAATGAGATGGACTTGAGACAAATTGGAGTCAGTGTTAAAGATTATGCCCTCAGGGCAAGAGATAAAAAATTGACCCCTGCCGAAATGGACGGAAGTACCTTTACGGTTTCCAACTTGGGAATGTTTGGGATTCAGGAGTTTACCTCCATCATTAATCAACCCAATTCAGCTATTTTGTCCGTAGGAGCAATAGAGAAAAAGCCTGTAGTTAAAGAGGAAGCAATCGTTGTGGGGAATACCATGAAACTCACATTGGCTTGTGATCACAGAACAGTTGATGGAGCTACCGGAGCACAGTTTTTACAATCTCTACGGCTTTATATCGAGAACCCCATTCGACTTTTGGTTTCCTAAGATCTGAAGCTTCGACTTGACTTTATAAAATTTAAACAAATGAAAACCCTTCTTGTAACAGGAGCCAGCAGGGGAGTAGGCTTTGAAATTTGCAAACAAGCTTCCACCGCAGGCCATAAGGTCATTGCTCTTTCCAGAAACATATCACCATTAGAAGGGATCTCCAATGTTTATCCTTTTTCGGTAGATCTGTCCGATGAATCGGCGGTGGTTGATTTTGTGAAGGAAATCACCAGTTCTTTTCAAAGTATTGATGTACTGATCAACAATGCGGGAAGTTTGGTCAACAAACCTTTTATGGAAATTTCTTCATCCGAGTTTGAATCGGTTTTTAAGGTCAATGTATTTGCGGTAGCTACCCTGACACGTTTGACACTCCCTTTGATGAATAAGAAAGGTCATGTACTCAATATCAGCAGTATGGGTGGTGTTCAAGGCAGTGCGAAGTTCCCAGGCTTGTCGGCCTACAGTAGTAGTAAAGGGGCTTTGGTCATACTTACCGAGCTTTTAGCAGAGGAGTTTAAGGAAAGTGGCCCATCGTTTAATGCACTGGCTTTGGGTGCTGTGCAAACAGAGATGTTGGAAGAAGCTTTTCCCGGTTATCAAGCCCCGCTTAGTGCGGGACAAATGGCGGAGTATATCATTGATTTTGCATTAAAAGGCCATCAATTTTACAATGGAAAAGTATTGCCAATTTCCTCTTCAACGCCATAAACAAGATCATGGAATCGTTGACTGCCATTGAGAATTATGTACCCACAGCTTCCTTTCCTCAGCTTTCAGAATACCTCAGACATTGGCAGGTAAACTTGGTCATTACACGAAAGCGGCATACCAAACACGGAGATTTTAGAGCTTTACCCAAAGGAGGCCATCAGATCACAGTCAACGAGATGCCGAATCCTTATCGATTCTTAATCACCACACTGCATGAAATTGCACACCTAATTGCCTTCAAAGATTTTGGCCCTAGGATTAAACCACACGGTAAAGAGTGGAAACACGTCTTCAGAAAAATCATGTTGCCTTTTCTTGAACCGGAAATTTTTCCAGAGGAGTTGTTGAGGGTTTTAAAGTTGCATTTCAGGAATCCCATGGCTTCCTCTGATACAGACACCCAATTGGCCGTTGTTCTCAATAAATTTGATCCTGAGAATGAAAAAAACTATATTTTTGAATTGGAAGACGGATCGGTTTTTGAAATTTACAACGGAAGAAGGTTTATCAAAGGAAAAAAGCGAACCAAGCGGTACGAGTGTAGAGAACTGGAAGGTAAAAGATTGTACCTTTTCAGTCCCCATGCCCAAGTAACTAAAATAGAAATAAATGTCTAAAAACTACTTTGCAATCATCATGGCTGGTGGAATCGGTTCCCGATTCTGGCCGTCTAGCACTCCCGATTTCCCTAAGCAGTTCCTCGATATGACGGGAGAGGGGACTTCGCTACTGCAAAGTACCTTTGGACGATTGGAAGATGTTATTCCCTCCTCCAATATTTTTATCGTAACCCAAAGTCGTTATCAAAAGATTATTTTAGATCAATTGGGAGATAAATTATCCCCCGATCAAGTGATCTGTGAACCAGATCGTCGCAATACAGCTCCCTGTATTTTGATGGCGAGTTTGAAAATAAAGAAAATAAACTCTGATGCCAAAATTATAATCTGTCCTAGTGATCACATCATTGTCGACCAAAAACTTTTTTCTCAAGACATGGAATTGGCTTTGAATCATGCCGATGAAAAAAATCTGATCACTTTTGGGATTCGACCTGATTTTCCTTCGACAGGATTTGGTTATGTGGCGATTGAAAAAGATCATACAGATTCCGAGTTAAAAAAAGTAATCGCCTTTACGGAAAAACCAGATAAACCCACTGCTCAGCGCTTTATCGATGCCCAAAATTATTTTTGGAATTCGGGAATTTTTGTTTGGTCTGCTACTGCAGTTTTGGAGGGCTTCAAAACCCACGCCCCCGTCCTTTACGATCTTTTTTACAAAGGTTTTGATCTTTTAAATACCCCTTCCGAAGAAGCTTTTGTTTCGGAGAACTACCTCCTTGCCGATAATATTTCGGTGGATTATGCTTTGATGGAAAAGTCGGATCATATCTTTATGATTCCTGCTCGTTTTGATTGGGATGATTTGGGCAGTTGGAAATCAATTTATGATCGCCAACCCAAGGATGAAGGAAAAAATGCAGTGGTGAGCGCTCAATTGTATGCTGACAATGCTGCTCGTAATCTCATCAAAACGGATGCCAATAAAAAGGTGGTTATTTCTGGGCTTGATGACTTCATCATCGTCGACACCGAGGAGGTATTGATGATTTATCCGATGAATAAAAATCAACAGGTGAAAAACATCTCCGAAAAGGCTTTGAAAAAATTCAATGGAGAAGAAGACTAATTTTCCTGCTGATACACTTCTCTTACTTTTTTAAAAAGGTTGGAGGAGTAAATAAAACTACCAACAGTTTCGTTTTCTGTTTTGAAGACCTCTTTGTTGGATCCTTCCCAACCTTTAAGACCGTTTTCTAAAAACAACACCTTTTCACCGATTTCCATCACTGAATTCATATCGTGTGTGTTGATGACGGTGGTGATTTGATATTCTTTAGTGATCTCATGAATCAGGTTGTCAATCAAAGTCGATGTTTTGGGATCCAAACCTGAATTGGGTTCGTCACAAAAGAGGTATTTGGGGTTCATCACAATGGCTCTTGCAATAGCGACTCTTTTTTGCATTCCTCCAGAAATCTCGGAGGGTAGTTTTTTGTTGGCGTTGATCAGGTTGACTCGCTTGATCACCTCATTGGCTCTTGAAAGCATTTCTTCAGGACTTTTCTGGGTCAACATACGCATGGGAAACATGATATTTTCCTCTACAGTCATGGAATCGAATAGGGCACTGCCCTGAAAAACCATTCCCATTTCTTGTCTTAAAATACTTCTTTCGCTGGTGTCCATCTTTTGAAGAGAGCGCTCTCCGAAATAAATATTCCCACTGTCAGTATCATACAAACCCAGTATGCATTTAAGCAGTACTGTCTTCCCCGATCCACTTTGACCAATAATCAAGTTGGTTTTTCCTTTTTCAAATTGAGTAGAGATGTCGGTTAAAACACTCATTCCATCAAACGATTTGTAAAGCTTTTCAATAGTGATCATCCGGTAAGCAATAATTGAGTTATGATATAATTGGTTATAATGATCAGAACACTTGTCCAGACAAAAGAGGTAGTGCTGGCTTTACCAACTTCCAAAGCCCCTCCCTTGAGGAAATATCCGTGAAAAGAGGGTACAGTAGCCAGTATAAAAGCAAAGAAAGCCGTCTTTATGAAAGCGTAACTTACATGATAAGGGATGAAGTCGAGTTGAATGCCCTCTATGAAATCGGTACTGGAGCAAAAACCACCGTAAATTGAAGCAGCATAGCCACCAATGATTCCCAAAAACATAGAAATGGTTATGATAAAAGGATAGAACAATAAGGCGATGATTTTTGGAAAAATCAAATAATTATAGGTGTTGATGCCCATCACTTTCAAGGCGTCTATTTGTTCTGTCACCCTCATGGTTCCCAAACTTGAGGTAATGTATGATCCCACTTTACCGGCCATGATCACCGAGATAAAAGTGGGGGCAAATTCCAAAATAACCGATTGACGAGTGGCAAAGCCGATTAAGTTTTTGGGTAAAAAAGGGTTGTTGAGGTTTAATGCTGTTTGAATGGCAACTACCCCGCCCACAAAAAACGAAATAAAAGAAACAATACCAATCGATCGGATGATCAACGAATCCACCTCCCGTATGATTAGTTCTTTCATAACACTCCAACGGGTAAATCGAGTAAATACCTTGGAAAGCATTATAAAATAGGCTCCTACATTTTGAATTAAAAGCATCATTACAAATTTACACAATTAACCCAAAGAAATAGGAGGCTTTTGACTACAAGTCAAGATTAAATTTGATAGGTAATGGCGTTGATGTTCATTCCTGCACCTACACTGGCAAAAAGAATGATGTCACCTTTGTTCAAAGAATGGCCTTTGTAGTTTTGTTTGAGGACCAGATCGAAAAGGGTAGGAACGGTCGCAACCGAGCTATTTCCAAATTCTTCAATATTCATAGGAAGAATGTCTTCTCGCATGGTTTTTTTGTAAAGTCTGTAAAACCTTTTGACGATGGCTTCATCCATTTTTTTGTTGGCTTGATGAATGAATATTTTTTTAAGATCGTCAACATCGACATTGGCTTGATCGAGACATTGTTTCATGGCAGCAGGTACGTGGTTTAGGGCAAACTCATAGACCTTTCGTCCCTGCATTTTGATGAATTTATCATCATTTAAATCCTTACTGTCGTAGGAGTTCCCATAAAAAATAAAGTCGGCCTCGTTTTCTGCGGTGTAAGTAAGTGTGCTATGAGATAAAATTCCACCCTCATCGGCAGTTTCTTCTAGAATAGTGGCACCGGCACCATCGGCATAAATCATGGAATCACGGTCATAAACATCAACCACTCTGGAAAGGGCATCGGCTCCAATGACCAGACACTTTTTAGCCATTCCCGCTTTGATGAAGGCATTGGCTTGGATCATCGCTTCTACCCATCCTGGACATCCAAACAATATATCGTAAGCGACACATTTTGGATTTTTAATTTTGAGTTTGGCCTTTACTCTCGATGCTAAACTGGGTAGTGTGTCGATTTGTTTACTGTCACCACTGATATCACCAAAATTGTGGGCAACAATGATATAATCTAAGGTTTCGGGATCTATATCGGCATCTTCAATGGCTTTTTGAGCCGCATGATGAGCAATATCAGAAGTTTTTAATTCTGATGAAATGTATTTTCGCTCATCAATTCCTGTGATAGAGTTGAATTTATCGATGATGGTTTCGTTGTCCACATCAAATTTCTTCCCTTGATTGTCTAAAAAAGAATGGCCCAAGAAAGCTTTATTTTTTTTTATAACAGTCGGGAGATAACAGCCGCTACCAGTGATTTTATAACTCATAAGTCCATTACAATAGTAGCTATTTATTGAGGATAATAGACGAATTTCCAAAAAACGGTATGATGCCCAAAAGTATTGAGAGGAGGTGATTTTTAATTTAAAAAGGCATAAATCCCTTTATAGTTAGGCTTTTGCATAATCTTTTATGGAAGTACAACTGCAAATCAAATTACGATCTCCAAATGCTTCATCCAGTCTTCTGACTGAAGGCCAAAATTTGTTATCCATCACAAAAGCCAGTGGATAGGCCGCCCGCTGTCTGGAATATGGGAAATTCCAATCGTCTGCGGTAAGCATGGCCAGAGTGTGAGGTGCATTTTTAAGCAACGCAATAACGGCTTCATCTCCAGAGTCGATCTCCATTCGGATGGAAATCATGGCATCACAGAAGCGGTCAATTTCTTCTAAGTTTTCACTTTCGGTGGGTTCAATCATCATTGTTCCAGCAACGGGAAATGACACAGTAGGTGCATGAAAGCCATAATCCATGAGACGTTTGGCAATGTCCACTACTTCAATGTCATACTTCTTGAAGGGTCGGCAGTCGATAATCAATTCATGGGCTGTTCTTCCCTGTTCGCCAGTGTACAAAATATCGTAGGCTCCTTCTAGTCTTTTGCTGATGTAGTTGGCATTGATGATGGCCATTTCCGTCGCTTTTTTCAAACCACTGCCCCCCAGCATTTCGATGTATCCATAGGAAATTAAACAAGCCAAGGCCGAGCCCCACGGTGCCGCAGAGATCGTGTCTTTGGATGCCTTTCCTCCCGTTTCAACCAATGGGTGTTGGGGTAAAAAATCCGCCAAATGGGCGGCTACACAGATCGGGCCTACCCCTGGGCCTCCCCCTCCATGTGGAATGGCAAAGGTTTTGTGTAAATTCAGGTGACAAACATCCGCACCGATCTCGGCAGGACTGGTCAGTCCAACCTGTGCATTCATATTGGCACCATCCATATATACTTGTCCACCACATTCGTGAATTTTTCCAGTGATATCCGTTATGTTGGCTTCGAAAACTCCGTGGGTGGAAGGATAAGTGATCATCAGTGCTGCTAAGTTTTCACGGTTTTCTTCTGTCTTTTCTGAGAAATCGTTCCAGTCGATGTTCCCCAATTCGTCTGTTTTGACCACCACCACTTTCATTCCTGCCATGACGGCCGAGGCGGGATTGGTTCCGTGAGCTGAAGAGGGAATTAAACAGATATTTCGGTGCGCTTCTCCTCTAGATTCGTGATAGGCTCGGATGACCATCAGTCCTGAATACTCTCCTTGGGCACCAGAATTGGGCTGTAGGGAGGTGGCGTGGAATCCAGTGATTTCACTGAGCTGATCTTCCAAACGATGCAGCATTTTGTGAAAGCCCTTGGCCTGTTCTTTGGGAACAAAAGGGTGGATACTCGACCATCGCGGCCAACTCAGGGGTAACATCTCGGCAGCAGCATTGAGTTTCATCGTACACGATCCCAACGAAATCATGGAGTGGTTTAAGGATAAATCTTTTCGCTCCAAACTTTTGATATAACGCATCATGGCGGTCTCAGAATGAAAAGAATTAAAAACCTGGTGAGTGAGATAAGTACTTCTCCTTTTTTGATCAAGCGGATAGCGGTGATTTTCGATTTTCACTTTACCGTTGATGTTTTTTTGATGAACCACCTTTTCAAATACGTTGAGGATTTTAAGCAGAGCAATTTCATCTGTGGTTTCATTGATGGAAATGCCTACGTTCTCCTGATCGATATAGTGAAAATTGATTTCATTTTTCTCTGCCTCCGTTCTTACTGCTTGCGCATTGATGCGGATTTTCAGGGTGTCAAAATAATATTCGTTTCGTTGAATCAATCCCAAGTCCACCAATTTCTTCTCGAGTTTGGCAGCGTTTAAATGTATTTTTTTAGCGATATTTTTCAATCCTTTGGGTCCGTGATAGACGGCATACATTCCGGCCATAACCGCCAACAAAACCTGAGCGGTACATATGTTGGAAGTGGCCCGATCTCTTTTAATGTGTTGTTCTCGGGTTTGAAGGGCCATCCTTAGTGCTGGGGCATCGTCCTGATCTTTGCTTTGGCCGATGATGCGACCTGGTATGTTTCTTTTATAATCTGTTTTGGTGGCAAAATAGGCTGCATGAGGACCTCCATAGCCCAAAGGGATGCCAAAGCGTTGAGTGGTGCCTACCACTACGTCCACTCCATAGTTGCCCGGTGCTTCCAACAAGGTCAAACTGAGTAAATCTGCCGCAATGATGGTTTTAAGGTCAAAAGTTTTTGCTTTACTCACCATAGCAGGCAAATCAATAATGTTCCCGTCTTTACCTGGATATTGATAAAAAGCTGCAAAAAAGGAAGTGTCAAAATCTGTACTTTCAGCTTTGCCCACCACCAATTCAATTCCCAAGGGGAGAGCTCTGGTATTGAGTACTGCCAAACTTTGTGGGAGAATATCCTCCGATATAAAGAATTTATTTGCTTCCCCCTTTTTTTGCTCCCTCGATCTTACGGCATAGGCTAAGGTCATGGCCTCTGCCACTGCGGTAGCCTCGTCCAAAAGGGAGGCGTTGGCCAATTCCATTCCAGTAAGGTCGCAAACCATAGTTTGAAAATTAAAAAGAGCCTCCAATCTCCCTTGGGCGATTTCTGCCTGATAGGGGGTGTAGGCCGTATACCAACCTGGATTTTCTAAAATATTCCGCTGAATGACCGCTGGGGTAATGGTGGGGTGGTAGCCCATACCAATATAGGTTTCAAACAACTGATTTTCGTCCGAAAGAGCTCGGAGTTCGTTTAAAAAACGATACTCACTGATTCCTTTACCCAAGCCCAAGGGCTGCTTTAATCGGATGCCCTCTGGGATGGTTTGGGACAGCAATTCTTCAATTGAATCTACCTCCAAAGCCGTTAACATTTTTGAAATCTCCTCTTCCTTGGGGCCTATGTGGCGTAAAGCAAATTTGTCTGACTGCATATGTTGAGCGGTTTAAACAAAATTAGCCCATAGATGTGCATCTTTTTTATCTACTGCGTTTCATTTCTCCAATTTTTTTGAACAAAAACGCCACTTATTAACAGTTTACAGATATTTTTGTCCGGTGGTATGGATCAGTAAACTTTTTGACAATTACGTCAAATACAATATTCATGTAGGCTTGGCGGTTTTGGCCCTTGCCCAAATCACCGCCATGGATTTCAATTTATATCTTCCTTTCTCTCATCAGTTGATTTTGTTTGTAGCCCCTTTTTTGGCGTATAATTTCATCAAGTTTCACCTTTTTTTTATAGCGGGCATTGGTTCCAAGATTAAGGGAGGAATGATTTTTTTTGGACTTACTATATTTATAATTGTTTGGTTTGTAGGAGAAGGATTACAATTGCCTTTTTCCTCGCTCATCATTCTTTTGCTTACCCTTTTGTTGGTATTGCTCTATTGTTTGCCCTTGCCAGGATTTACTCTCAATTTTAGAGGTTTTAAGGGGTTGAAAATTCATTTGGTGGCATTGAGTTGGGTACTGACCACGGTTTTTTTACCCTTTTCTATGGGCGGTCAGGAAATAAACGACCTTGGGTTGGTTTACGGTTTTCAACGTTATCTTTTTGTTTTGGTAGCCACGCTTCCTTTTGAAATTAGAGATATGAAATCTGACGATTCCCACTTGTCCACTTGGCCTCAAAAATGGGGAATCCGAAATACTAAAATATTGGGAACGATTTTGTTATCTGCTTTTGTAGGTCTAGAACTCATTTACTTTCCTTTATTGGATTTAACAACCACCCTGTTGGTGGCAGGTGTTTTGACGATATTCCTAATAAAATCCAAAGCCGAACAATCCAAATATTTTAGTAGCTTTTGGGTAGAAGCCATTCCAATTTTATGGTTACTTTTAAAAGTCTTTAATCTTGTAATATGAGAACACTTTTACTAATTCTTTTTTTTGTCATTCAGACTCCAAAAGTAGAGGTATTGGAGAAGCCCGAATACCAAAACATGGTGGCCAAAGGTTATACCATCATTGATGTAAGAACTCCAGAAGAGTTTGAAGAAGGCCATATCGAAGGAGCCCTCAACATCAACGTAAAATCTGAAGAATTTGTCAGTAAAATTGAGAACCTAACAAAGTCTGATACCCTTTTGGTTTATTGTCGCTCCGGAAGGAGAAGCCTTTATGCCGCACAAGTGATGGTTTCCTTTGGTTTTCAAAAAATCTATGATCTTGAAGGGGGTTTCCTGAATTGGGAATCGGAGTAGGGGGTATTCCCTTCTCGTCTCTAGACAGTTGCCTGAAGGTAACTGTAAATAGGAGATTGTAGTAGTTATTTTATTTTTCTTTCAAATAAGCACACAGGCCCTTCCTTATAATGTTTAGGTAACCCGTCAGTATTATCAAGTTGTTTTGTTCCTAAAATTTCTGTAATAAATTTCCGCCCATCTGGATGGGAATCGGGAATATATAAACATTAATAAATATAGTTAATGAATAAAAATGCCCTTATCAAACACTCAAAACCTTTGGGTCATGATGGAGGAGTAACCGATTTCTACACCAACCCTGCTCTTTTAAGTAAAGCATTGGGGTCGGGGGCTTTGCCTCTAAACCTTTTATAGAGTGTCATGGGGTGTTCGGTGCCTCCTTTGGAATAGTAGGTGTTAAAGAAGAACAGATTTGGAACTGAAGTAAAGCAAAATTATGAGAAAAACAAGGGGTTATAAATTTACCTTTTTTCCCTTTGCATCAAACTGTTAGAAGAAGTAACTAGAGAGTTTCTGTTTTTCATTTGAGTTATAAAAAAATCCTTTTTCTTAGGTGGGTTTCCCTTATGAAATGATCTCAATTAAGTTACTCACCCCCATAAATATTTTTTTCTGGTTACATTAAACTACAATTAATTTAGAGTCCAATCAAATATTTTATTTTTTAAAGACTCATACTTAACCATATATTTTATGTAAAAGGTGAATTTGGTAATAATAAATAATAAAAAAATCAAAAGAAATATTGTGGATAAATAATTATTAAGTGATTCGCTGTAATTATTAAAGACAAAAGCTCCTACAGAAATATATATCAATAATTTAATTGAAAGGTATATTAAAGAATTTTCAAATTTCATATCGATAAATCTGTAACCTGATTCCACCCCAATATTCTGGTCTCAATTAAGATTTGAGATTTTTTAAATATTACTTTTATAAGGAAAGGTTTAGTATTTATTTGGACTGATCCATTTACTTCTTCAAATGTGATATTGAAACGTTTGAGGTTTGAGGTTAAGTTTTTTAAATGTGTCATCTTTCAAATGGATTAAATTTTATTTTAAAAATTAATTGTTTCTTTTCTCATTAGGTCAACATTATAATGAGAATTGAGTTTTAGAAATGTGTTTTCTTTCAAATAAATTCTAAGTTTTTCGTCTAAATAAAGTCTTTCCATTTTAGACTTGAGGTCTTTTATACTTATAAGTAGGATGTTTTTTTGATTTTTTCTATTGACAATTTTTGAGTAAATCCAGTATACGCAGGTAGAAATTACGTTCTTTTAACACCATACTACTCCCAACTTCTCCAGTTTTTTATTTAACTTATTTAGAGTATCTGTTTCAATAAATTGGGTACAGATGGTCAATTCTTTTTTGTCAGTTTTCAATATATAGTCTCCCCCAAACTTTTTAATCCTTTTTACTTCGTTTAGACTTAGTTTTTTTCCGAGTGGACCATTTACGTTTATCATTCCGTTTTCGATGGCTAGATATTTGTATTTCTTTAGGTAGAAATAATTGATGAAGTACATCAATGAAAGAAGTCCCCATCCGTAATCAATCCAGTTAACTTCGGCTTTAAAAAGCATGGTGATAAAAAAGATCAACCATAAAAATCCATAAATCAGATTTATATTTAGCTGTCTTTTTGTATGTCTGATTTTCATTATTTTGACTTTATAATGGTCATAACTACCGTATGTTCTTTTTTATGGAGTTTATTTTAATAGTCAGAATAGAGTGCTACCATAAATCCACAAAAAGGAAGTCATAATTTTACTCTTAGCCCCAAAAAATTCTTTGAAAAGAAAATGTAGGTCTTAAAAAAGAACAACTTGGGGCTTACTTGTAACTAAATTAAAAAAAACAAGTAAAATTTCTGTAATAAATTTCCACCCATCTGGATGGGAATCGGGAATATATAAACATTAATAAATATAGTTAATGAATAAAAATGCCCTTATCAAACACTCAAAACCTTTGGGTCATGATGGAGGAGTAACCGATTTCTACACCAACCCTGCTCTTTTAAGTAAAGCATTGGGGTCGGGGGCTTTGCCTCTAAACCTTTTATAGAGTGTCATGGGGTGTTCAGTGCCTCCTTTGGAAAGGATGTTCTCTTCAAAAGATCTGGAGGTTTCTGAATCAAAAATCCCTTTTTCTAAAAACAATTCAAAGGCATCGGCATCCAATACTTCTGCCCATTTGTAGCTGTAGTATCCAGCAGAGTAGCCTCCCTGAAAGATATGAGAAAAGGCGGTACTGCTACAACTTTCGGGATAGTCTCCTAAAAACTGTACCCTATCCAAAATAGCAGTTTCGTGTTTTTTAATGTCTTGGATGTCGGTGGCTTGTGCACCGTGATAGGATAGGTCCAAAAATCCAAATCCCAATTGGCGAAGGGTTTGCAATCCCTGTTGAAAGTGGGCCGCTTTTTTGATTTTTTGGATGTATTCCATGGGGATCACTTCGTCCGTTTGGTAGTGTCGGGCAAAAAGTTCTAGGGCATCTTTTTCATAGCACCAATTTTCCATGATCTGACTGGGTAGTTCTACAAAGTCCCAAAAAACATTGGTTCCACTTAGTCCGCCATAGGTGGTATTGGCCAACATACCGTGTAGGGCATGTCCAAATTCGTGGAAGAGGGTAGTTACTTCCTGAAAAGTGAGCAGTGATGGGGTGCTGGCGGTGGGTTTCGAAAAGTTACAGACCATAGAGATATGGGGTCTTTGGTCTTTTTTCTGTCCGCGGTAGGAGGTCATCCATGCGCCATTTCGCTTTCCGGGTCGGGGAAAAAAGTCGGTATAGAGTAGGGCATAAAAATCCCCTTGGCGGTTGAATACTTCATAGACCTCCACCTCGGGATGATAGCCTTCCAATTTGTCGTTTTTTTCAAAACGCAAGCCGTATAATTTCCCCGCGATTTCAAATACTCCTGCTTGGACTTTTTCCAAAGGAAAATAGGGTTTGAGTTGCTGTTCGTCGAGTTCCAGTTGGGCTTGTTTGAGTTTTTCCGAAACATAGGCGGTATCCCATTTTTCCAAGGGTGACAATTCCAATTGCTCTGCGGCAAAATCTTCCATGGCTTTCCATTCTCCTTTGGCCGCGGGATAGGCTTTTTGGTACAAATCTTCCAAAAAGTTTTTGACGTTTTCCTCCGAAGTGGCCATGCGTTCCTCCAAGACAAAAGCGGCATGAGAGTCATAACCCAAGAGTTGAGCCCTTTTTTTTCTCAGTTCGATCAATCGAAGTATGATGGCAGTATTGTTGTTGTCATTGGTTTGAAAACCACGTTGACCAAAAGCCAAACTCATTTTTTCTCGTAACGATCTATTTTCGGCATAGGTCATTAGGGGAACATAACTGGGATAATCGAGGGTAAAAATCCAGCCCTCTTTGTCTTTGGATTGGGCGGTTTCGGCAGCCATTTCCTTCACTTGATCTGGCAAGCCTTTCAGTTCCTTTTCTTCGGTAATGTGAAGTTCAAAAGCCTGAGTATCGGACAGAACATTCTCACCAAAAGTAAGTCCCAGTTGTGCTTTTTCGGTATCGATTTCTCGGAGTATATGTTTTTCATCCTCGGCCAATAAAGCACCATTTCTGGCAAAACCTTTGAATTCTTTTTCCAAAAGGGTTTGTTGCTCTACCGAAAGATTTTCTTTTTCTTGATTTTCATAGATGGTTTTGATGCGTTCAAACAAGGCTTGGTTGAGCCTAACATCGTTTTGGAATTGAGTAAGCAGGGGGGAGGCTTGTTGGGTAACTTCTTGGATGGCGTCGGAAGTTTCTGCACTGTTGAGGTTAAACAAAATACTGCTGTTTCGTTCGAGCAACTCCCCAACATTCTGCATGGCTTCGACGGTATTTTCAAAGGTGGGAGGGGCATCTTGATGGACGACCTCATCGATTGCTGCCAAGGCATTTTTGATATTTTCTTTTAGGGCAGGAATAAAATGTTCCGGTCGGATGGTACTAAAGGGGATGGACTGGTGGGGGGTGTCAAAGGGATGTAATAAAGGGTTTTCCAATATTTTAGGGATTAAGTTTTTTACTGCTGTTGATGACTTTGGTTTTGAGTTCCTGTTTGTATTGACTTACTTTTTTAAGCACCTCAGGTTCGGAGGTTCCGACAATTTGTGCGGCCAAGATTCCGGCGTTTTTAGCACCGTTGAGGGCTACGGTCGCCACGGGCACTCCTCCAGGCATCTGTAGAATGGATAAAACAGAATCCCAACCGTCGATGGAGTTACTCGACTTAACGGGTACACCGATAACGGGAAGTGGAGACACTGAGGCGATCATTCCTGGAAGGTGTGCCGCTCCTCCAGCTCCTGCAATGATTGCTTTTAGGCCTCTTTGGTGAGCCTGATTTCCATAATCCATCATTTTCTCTGGGGTGCGGTGGGCCGAGACGATGTCCACCTCTGTTTCAATATCAAATTCTTTGAGGATGTCTATTGCTTCTTGCATGACCGGTAAATCCGATTCGCTGCCCATGATGATTCCAACTTTAGCCATAATTATTTGCTGATTACTGATAAGGTTTCTTTTACTTGAGCCGCTATTTTTCTAGCGGTTTCGATTTTGGGGTGTATGATGGTGACATGTCCCATTTTCCTAAAAGGACGGGTTTCTTTTTTGCCGTAAATATGAGGAATTACCCCTTCAATGGCCAATACCTGATCGATATTTTTATAGAGTACGGGCCCAGTATGTCCTTCTTTCCCTACAAGATTGACCATCACTGCAGCGGTTTTGTTGGCTGTTTTTCCCATAGGCAAGTCCAATACTGCACGGATGTGTTGTTCAAACTGACAGGTGTAGGAGGCTTCGATGCTAAAATGACCACTGTTGTGTGGTCGGGGAGCTACCTCATTGACCAAGATATCTCCTTCGGGGGTAAGAAAAAGCTCCACCGCCAAAAGGCCAATTTGGCCAAAGGCTTCGGCTGTTTTTAGGGCTACCTCAACGGCTTTTTTGGCCGCTTGTTCAGAAATTCTGGCTGGACATAACACATACTCCACCTGATTGGCTCTAGGATGGAATTCTGATTCCACGACAGGATAGTGCACCGTTTCGCCTTGAGGACGACGACACACAATAACCGATAATTCTTTTTCAAAGGTGACCAGCTCCTCAATAAGGCAGGGACCAGTATTGAGACTTTCGATTTCTTTATTCGAGTGAACAATAGAAACTCCGTAGCCATCGTAGCCCATTTCGGCCGATTTCCAAACAAAGGGAAAAGACAATTCTCCCTTGATGATGGCTTCTTTGACTTGATCGAGGGTTTCAAATTCTTCAAAGGAGGCAGTAGGGATATTGTTGCTTTTGTAGAACTTTTTTTGGAGGCATTTGTTCTGAATGATTTTCAGTACATGGGGTTGGGGATAAACCTTAACACCTTCTTGCTCTAGTTTTTCTAAAGCCTCAACGTTGACCTTTTCAATTTCAATGGTCAGTACATCGACTTTTTTTCCGAAATCGTAAACCGCCTGAAAATCGGTTAAATCTCCTACCTCAAAACTGTCGCTGGCCAGCTTTGCCGGGGCATTTTCACTGGGATCCAAAACGCTGGTTTTGATGTCCCATTTTCGGGTGGTGTAGAGCAACATTTTGCCCAATTGCCCCCCGCCAAGTATGCCAAGTGTTTTCGAAGTCGAAAAAAATTCCATCGCGAAGTTTTAGCAAAAATACACATAACTTTTTTGCTTGGAAAATAACAATTCAATTTGGATATCTTTGTTACAAATATTATTTGATGATTAATCTAGTACTCTTTGGAAAACCGGGCGCGGGAAAAGGAACCCAAGCAGAATTTTTAAAATCGAAATACCAATTGTTTCACATCTCTACTGGAGATTTGTTCAGACATCATATTTCCAACAAAACAGATTTGGGAACATTGGCACAGTCCTATATGGATAAAGGAGATTTGGTTCCCGATCAGGTGACCATAGACATGCTCAAGGACGCAGTCGAAAATAATCCCGATGCAAAGGGCTTTATTTTTGACGGCTTTCCCAGAACGACAAAACAAGCCGAGGCACTGGATGCTTTTTTGAGCGAAAAATCCATGCAAATCAGCGCCACTTTGGCTTTGGAAGCCGATGATCATGTTTTGGTGGAGCGATTGATGAACCGTGGAAAAACCAGTGGCAGGACAGACGATCAGGACGAAGAGAAAATCAGAAATCGATTTGACGAATACAATAATAAAACAGCTCCACTAAGAGCATTTTATGATGCTCAGGGGAAATTTCACAGCGTGGATGGTATCGGCAGCATTGACGAAATCACCGAACGATTGACGTCTTTGATTGATGGTTTACTTTAAAAGATGACAGAAGCCAATTTTGTTGACTACGTAAAACTCAACCTAAAATCAGGAAAAGGAGGCAAAGGTTCGGTACACTTGCACCGCGAGAAATTCATTACCAAAGGTGGCCCAGATGGAGGGGATGGAGGCCGAGGGGGGCACATTGTCATTCGCGCCAATAGCAATTTATGGACTTTGTACCCTTTTAAGTTTACAAGGCATTACACAGCGGGTCATGGAGGAGATGGAAGTAAAAACAGAAGTAGTGGGGCGCAGGGTAAAGACGTTTTTATTGATGTTCCTTTGGGAACAGTTGTCAAAAATTCAGATACCGGAGCAGTACTTTTTGAAATTGTTGAGTCCGGTCAGGAATTTATTTTATTGGAAGGTGGAAAAGGCGGATTGGGCAACTGGAATTTTAAGTCTTCCACCAATCAGACCCCAAGATATGCGCAGCCAGGAATTCCTGGACAAGAGATTAATGTTACGCTGGAGTTGAAAGTACTGGCGGATGTAGGCTTGGTCGGCTTTCCCAATGCTGGTAAATCGACCCTTTTGGCGGCCCTGACTGCGGCCAAACCCAAAATCGCTGATTATGAGTTTACCACCCTTAAACCCAATTTGGGGATTGTTCCCTATCGCGATTTCCAGTCCTTTGTGATGGCCGATATTCCTGGGATTATCGAAGGTGCTGCAGAGGGAAAAGGTTTGGGACATTATTTCCTTCGCCATATCGAACGCAACTCGGTATTGCTTTTTTTGATCCCTGCCGATACGCCTGATGTCAAAAAGGCTTTTGATATTTTGATGTCTGAATTGAAAACCTATAATCCCGAATTGATTGACAAAGATTATATCGTGGCTCTTTCCAAATGTGATCTCTTGGATGAAGAACTCAGAATGGAGTATTCTGAGGAAATGAAGAAGAACTTTGGAGAAATTCCCCATTGTATGATCTCGGCAGTGGCTCAATCGGGTTTACTTCCCCTCAAAGATATAATCTGGAAAATACTAAATGCCCCACATGCTTAGAATAAAATGGGTCTTACTTTTTTTTCTTTTTCCCTTGCTGATTGTCTCACAGTCCAAAACACCCTTCGTGAGTTATGATTACGAAAGTGATGCCGATTATGTGAAAGCCTTGAAGTCATTGAAGAACCAACCCCAACAACAATCTACAGCCATTGTCAAATCCATAGCTGATCTTTCCTATGCTTACAAGGACTGGGATACAGCTATCGAATATTACGAAAGACTATTGCTTGAGGCATCCCAGGCCGAAAATTATTTTAAAGTTGCAGTAGCAGCCGCTCGAAAATCATTAGAAGTTTCGCGATTTTTTTCGGTCCCTTATGTTGTCAAAGCCCGAAAGTGCGCCCTTAAAGCACATGAACTACAGCCCAAAAGAGTTGTTTTTTTAAATTTATTGATTCAGTTGTATGCCGAAATACCCTCTTTTTTAGGAGGTGATATAGACTTTGCTGAAAAAAAAGCCAACGAACTGACGAGTTTCGATTCTTTGGAGGGAGCTATGATGCAGGCTTACGTTTTTGAGGTAAAAAATAATTTTGACACATCAAAATCAAAATATGCTGAGGTTTTTGGGAGCTTGAAAGAAAAATTTCCAGATTCGGAGCAATGGGAAAATGCATTGAGAAGAGATATGATTTTCGATTTGGGTAGGGTATCCGCACTATACCAAATAGAACCCGATATGGGAATTGTCTTTTTGGATCATTACCTCAAATCTTTTGATTTTAAGGACAATTACCCCCTGGAGTGGGCCTATTATTATTGTTCAAAAATTTACCTTTACAAGAAGGATTTCAAAAAAGCAAAGGCTTCGATAGAAAAAGCTTTGGAGATTAATCCTAATTTTGAGGAAGGTTTGGAAATTCTAAACACAGTAAAGCTTGAGTAAATACCATTTTATTGCCATCGGAGGGAGTGCCATGCATAGCTTGGCCATCGCTCTCAAAGAAAATGGCCACGAGGTTACTGGCAGTGATGATGCGATTTTTGACCCTTCTTTGACCCAGTTGCAGAAAGCTGAAATCTGTCCTGAACCAATGGGTTGGTTCCCCGAAAAAATCACCAAAGGTCTGGATGCAGTGATTCTGGGAATGCATGCCAAAAAAGACAATCCCGAACTGCTAGCGGCCCAAAAAATGGAACTGCCAATTTTTTCCTATCCCGAATTTATTGCACATTATGCTCGGCACAAAACAAGAGTGGTGATTGGGGGTAGTCATGGGAAAACCACCATTTCTGCAATGGTATTACATGTGTTGAACTATCATCAAAAATCAGTGGATTATATGATCGGCGCCCAATTGGAAGGCTTTGAGAATTCAGTTCATCTGTCTGACAACAATGACTTTATTATACTTGAAGGTGACGAGTACCTTTCTTCTCCAATTGATTTAAGCCCCAAATTCCATCATTATAAACCCCAAATTGCATTGATCAGTGGAATTGCATGGGATCATATTAATGTTTTCAAAACGCAAGCGGATTACAATCGTCAATTTGAAATATTTATAGAATCCATTACTGCTGGGGGGGTTTTGGTTTTCAATGAATTGGACCAAACTTTGGGAAAGATGGTAGCGGAAACTCAAAATACTATTAGAAAAGAAGCCTATAACATTCTGGATCATACGGTTAGATCGGGAGTAACTTATCTGGAAACAGATGAAGGGGCAATTCCTTTGGCCATCTTTGGAAAACACAACCTTTCCAATCTCTCTGGAGCCAAGTGGCTCTGTCAACTGATCGGAATAGACGAAGACGACTTTTATCAGGCCATAAGCAGTTTTAAAGGAGCTTCAAAACGCTTGGAACGGCTGGCCATTGGAAAGAGCAGTTGCCTTTTTAAGGATTTCGCACATGCCCCTAGTAAAGTAAAAGCAACAACCCAAGCTGTAAAAGAGCAGTTTCCCGATTTCAAGCTTGTCGCATGTTTGGAATTGCATACTTATAGTAGTTTGGATCCCTCTTTCCTGGCTCATTATCAAAACAGTATGGAAAAAGCCGATCTGCCCATCGTTTTTTATGATCCTGAGGCACTTAAAATTAAAAACAGAACCCCCATTCAATCGCAAGAAATCATCGATGCACTGGGACATCCCGAACTAATGGTTTTTAGCGACCCACAGCTTTTAAAAGTTTTTCTTATGGAGCAAAACTACCACGACTCAGTATTGTTGATGATGAGTTCTGGAAATTATGGAGGGCTGGATTGGGAGGCACTGAAAGTCAAGATAGCGCAGTTCTAAAATCTTCTGAGAATTTTTATCTTTATGTGTAATCTAAGTTTTTATGTCCGATTTGCCCCCAAATCTAACGATCAAACAATGGGATCCTGATGACCAGCCTAGAGAAAAACTAAAGGAAAAGGGATCCGAAGCCCTTTCTGTGGCAGAATTATTGGCCATTGTCATTGGAAGTGGAAGCCCAGGCGAAAGTGCCGTTGACTTGATGAAACGCGTTTTACATCATCAGAAAAATGGACTGATGGATTTGCAAAGTATTTCCCTTCAAAGCCTGATGCAATTTAAAGGATTAGGGTCAGCCAAGGCCATCAAAATAAAAGCAGTTTTGGAACTCTCTAGTCGTTTGCAACATCTTCCCTACGCAGAAAAAAAACGATTTACAACAAGTTCTCTGGTATTTCAATATTTATCTCCATTTCTTTCCCCCCTTCGCCATGAGGAATTTTGGATTTTATACCTGAATCAATCCAACCGTTTACTGGAAAAAAAATGCTTGAGTAAAGGAGGAATCAACCAAACGGTGGTGGACATTCGATTGGCTTTGAAAACCGCAATAGAATTGGGCGCCACAGCCATGATTTTGGCACACAACCATCCCTCTGGTAACCTTACCCCCAGTCCTCAAGACAAAGAAATTACTAAAAAACTAATTAGGGCTGCCAGTACTTTTGACATTCTAATTTTGGATCATTTGATTGTCTCCGAAAAGCGTTACTTTAGCTTTAAAGATGAAAATTTGATCTGAATGATATTGGTTTATTCTCATAAAATTACGCCCCGATTGACCTATATTTTCAGGCAAATTTTCATAAGAGTTCTAGAACTTCCTGTCGACTTTACCTCTGCCATTGAGAAGTTTGTTTCCCATTCTGGGCCCAAATTGAGCTATACCCACCAACCTTTGGGGAATGAGTTTTTTATAGCATCCCATGATCTACTGTTTCAGAAGGGCATCCAGGAGGTTCCCATTGAGGTGTCAAACTGGTCAAATATTCCCGCCTTTTTCAAGTTGGGAAAAAGCTCTCAATTGCCCTATGATATTTTTGCAGCTTCCTTTTTTCTGATGACCAGATATGAAGAGTTTCTCCCACAGGTGAAAAATGATTTGGGTGCCTTTGTGGCCTACCAAAGCTTGGCCTCCAAAAATAATTTTCTAGAAATGCCAGTGGTGGACTTATGGGCAGTGCGATTAAAAGAAAAATTACATGAGTTTTTCCCCGAGCTGCCACATGTTTCGTGGAAAAAACCAAAATTTCAACCCATCATTTCGGTGGTCAATCCCTATAAATATGAAAAAAAATCACTGCTCTTAAAATTGTCGGATACTTTGAGCGCGCTTTGGCAGTTGGATTTTTTCTCAATAATCGAGCAATCATTGGTGCTCTTAGGTTTGCAAAAAGACCCTCATAACAATTTTGAGGAGTTGGAAGCGCTCTTTAAGAAGACGGGAAATCAACCCTTGTATTTTTTTCTTTTCGCCAAAAATACTTTTTATGACAGAGGGGTTTCCATTCACAATTTTAGTTTTCGAAGGCTCATCAAGAATACGGCCGATTTGAATCAGGTTTCTCTTTTGGCTTCCCACGCTGCTCAACAGGAATCCAAATCATTGAATTACGAACGCCAACAACTCAAAAAATTGATCATCAAAAAAATCGACTCGGTAAGGTTTAATTACGGACTTTTGACAACTTCTTTGGGTTACTACAATCTTCTGGAAGAAGAAATTCAGAAGGATTACAGCATGGGCTATAGCGATGAGGTCGGTTATCGCGCTTCTACTGCGGTTCCCTTTTATTTTTATGATTTAAACAATGAACTGCAAACCTCTTTGAAAATTCATCCAGTGGTGGCTGACGAGGCGGGATTGAGGAAATTCTCCAATCAAAAGGCTTTTAAAAAATTAATGGAGCTTTATGAAAACCTGCCTACTTCCTCCGCTTTTCATGGGGTCTCCTTTTCCAATGCAATTCTCAACGCCGAAGAAATGAAAAACAGTTGGCGCGATCAATTCATTAATTATATTCAATACCATGCCCGATAAAAATCAGATTAGTAATGTGTTTTTCGATTTGGATTATACCCTTTGGGATTTTAAAAAAAATTCGGATCTGACTTTTGAGAAGATTTTTGATCAACTGAAGATCAACCTCAATTTAAGTAGATTTTTGGCAGCCTATGAAGTAATAAATCTTTATTATTGGAAGCTCTATAGGGAAAATAAAATTTCTCAAAAGGAATTGAGGCATAAACGATTGACAAAAACTTTTGAAGCCATTGATTTTGCCTATGATCCCAACAAAATCGAATTAATCTCTGATCTATATATTTTAAACCTTTCAACTTTTTCTAACCTATTTGAAGGAGCAATTACACTTTTAGATGGGCTTAAGAGTAAATATCATCTTCATATCATAACCAATGGTTTTGAGGAGATTCAAAATCATAAAATAAAAAACTCAGGCCTTTCCTCTTATTTTGAAAATGTCTTTACGGCTGAAAAAGTGGGCTATAAAAAACCCAACCCGATTATTTTTGAATACGCCTTGGATCATAGCCAAGCGAATGCCCAAAGTTCTGTGATGATTGGCGATAGTCTCGATGCAGATGTTATGGGTGCCATAAATGTTGGAATGCAAGCCATACATTTCAATTCCCACAATGAACCCCTTCACGATCATTGTCCCATTGTAAATCATCTAGACGAAATTTCGGCTTTGTTATGATTTTTAGCCTTATACTTTTATCACCAACGGGAAAGTTTTAAATTCGCTAGCAAATGGAATTGCAAAAAGCACAAGAAATTGTAGACAACTGGATTAAGGAGCACGGTGTTCGTTATTTTGATGAGTTGACCAATATGGCTCAACTGACCGAAGAGGTAGGGGAGGTTGCTCGTATAATTGCCAGAAGGTATGGAGAGCAAAGCGAAAAAGAGAGTGATAAGGTAAAAGACCTTGGTGAGGAACTTGCCGACGTCATCTTTGTAGTATTGTGTTTGGCCAATCAGACGGGTGTGGATTTGCAACAAGCCTTTGATAAAAAAATGAAAATCAAGTCGGAAAGAGACCACGACCGTCATCAAAATAATCCTAAGCTGAAATAACACGCTTGCATGAAGTTAAATGTTCAACACCCTAGTCAAGAGGTAAACGGTGAGCTTACCATCACTGGTTCGAAGAGTGAATCAAACAGATTGCTGGTTCTTCAGGCTTTATATCCTCAGATCGAAATACAAAACCTTTCCAATTCGGATGATTCTCAAGTCACTCAAAAAGGATTGAAAAGCAAAAGTAATACGATAGATATTCATCATGCCGGAACGGCCATGCGTTTTTTGACAGCATATTTTGCCATACAACCTCATCGAGAAGTTGTTTTGACAGGATCTGAAAGAATGCAAGAACGTCCTATAAAATTATTGGTCGAGGCATTGAATGGTTTGGGAGCAGACATCAGCTATGAAAAAGAGCCTGGTTTTCCGCCATTAATTATCAGGGGAAAAGAAATTTCGACAGATCGAGTATCCTTGCCCGCAGATATCAGCAGTCAGTATATTTCGGCTTTGATGTTGATTGCTCCTTCCCTAAAGAATGGATTAAAGATCGATTTAATAGGGGAAACCACTTCGGTTCCCTATATCAAAATGACACAGGACATCATGAATCAATTGGGTTTTGAGGTCGCTTTCGATGGAGACCAAATTACTGTAAAGCCAACTAAAACCATTGATCCCAATCATTGGACTGTCGAATCGGATTGGAGTTCTGCCTCCTATTTTTACTCTATTGTGGCTTTGGCATCTAAAGGAGAAATTACCCTATCAAACTATTTTGAAGAAAGCAAACAGGGAGACGCTGCCTTGATCAAGATTTACGAAAAATTCGGCGTAAAAACTACTCATTCCGGGGGGGAAATAACGCTTTCAAAAATGGCTGATTTTACCCTTCCCAGTGATGTAAATATCGATCTGAATAACACTCCCGATATGGCACAGACTATCGCAGTAACCTGCCTTGGGCTCAATGTTGATTGTAAGCTTACAGGCTTACATACGTTGAAAATCAAAGAGACCGATCGTTTGGCTGCATTGAAAATTGAAATCGAAAAGCTGGGGGCTAGGGTTGAAATTAGCGATGATAGTTTAGAGCTTGTCAATACTGGAAAGATCAATCACAACATTTCCATAGATACTTATAACGATCACAGAATGGCGATGGCTTTCGCCCCCCTGGGATTAAAAGTACCAATAAATATCAATAATGCGGAGGTGGTCTCTAAGTCCTACCCCGATTTTTGGGATGATCTGAGGAAAATAGACTTTGATCAAAATATCATTTAGTTTTTTTATTGTCTTTTACTTGACAACCCCCCCCTCAACAAACTATATTTGCAGGGCAAAAAAATTCAACCATGAAATTATCAGACTTTAGTTTTGAACTTCCCAGTATGTTATTGGCACAAAGACCTTCTGCAGGAAGAGACGAATCCCGCTTGATGGTCCTCAATCGTGCCGAAGAGTCCATTAGCCATCATACCTTTAAAGATGTAATTGATTTTTTCGAGGAGGACGATGTGATGGTATTGAACAATACTAAAGTTTTTCCTGCCAGACTTTTTGGAAACAAGGAGAAAACTGGAGCCAGAATTGAAGTTTTTTTGTTGAGAGAACTCAATGAAGAGCAAAGACTGTGGGATGTCTTGGTTGATCCCGCTAGGAAAATCAGAATTGGGAACAAACTTTATTTCGGAAACGATGATAGTTTGGTAGCCGAGGTAATTGACAATACAACCTCCAGAGGGAGAACGCTTCGTTTTCTCTTCGATGGTTCTTATAGTGAATTCCGATCAAAGCTTAAAGAATTGGGTCAAACTCCACTGCCTAAATACATCAATCGACCTATTGAGGAGGAAGATGAGGAGCGTTATCAAACCATTTACGCCAAACACGAAGGTGCGGTTGCAGCCCCTACGGCTGGGCTCCATTTTTCAAAACACCTGATCAAAAAACTTCAAATCAAAGGGATCGATTTGGCAGAATTGACTTTACACGTTGGATTGGGAACTTTTAGTCCTGTGGAGGTGGAAGACCTCTCCAAACACAAAATGGACTCTGAGGAATTGATTATCACTCAGGATGCGGCTAACATGGTCAATAGTGCATTGAAGACCAATCGTAAAATCTGTGCTGTGGGAACTACTGTAATGAGAGGTTTGGAATCTTCCGTGTCCTCTATGGGTACCCTCAATCCCTATCAGGGATGGACCCATAAATTCATTTTTCCTCCCTACGATTTTTCTATTGCCAATTGTATGATTACCAATTTTCATACGCCAAAATCGACATTATTGATGATGGTTTCTGCCTTTGCCGATGTTGATTTTGTCAAAGAAGCCTATAAGCAAGCCATCAAGAATAAATATAACTTTTATTCTTACGGAGATGCCATGCTCATCATATAACAGCAATATCAGTCACATGAGCAAGATTTTTGAAGGAAAGCGTTGATGAAACCCGAAATAAAAAAGGACATTCGGGCCCTATCTCTCGAAGATCTTAGGTTGTTTTTTACTGAAAATCAAGACCAAGCTTTCCGCGGTAATCAAGTTTACCAATGGCTGTGGCAAAAAGGAATCCATGATTTTGAAGGAATGACCAATCTTTCAAAATCAACCAGAAGCTTGCTGGAAACGCATTTTGTTATCAATCATATCGACATAGATCAGCAACAAAAAAGCAATGATGGAACCATCAAAAATGCAGTAAAACTTCACGACAATTTGGTGGTAGAATCTGTTCTAATTCCTACAGCAAGCCGAACAACAGCTTGCGTTTCTTCTCAGGTAGGTTGTAGTTTGGATTGTAAATTTTGTGCTACTGCCAAAATCAAAAGAATGCGAAATCTCAATGCCGATGAAATCTATGATCAGGTGGTTGCCATGGATCAGCAAAGCCGCTTGTATTTTGATCGACCGCTTTCCAATATCGTATTTATGGGAATGGGAGAACCTTTGATGAATTACAAAAATCTGATCGATGCCATTGATAAAATCACTCAATCTGATGGTCTGGGCATGTCGCCCTCTAGAATAACGGTTTCTACGTCAGGAATTCCAAAAATGATGATTAAAATGGCCGATGATCAAGTCCGCTTTGGTTTGGCCGTTTCCCTGCACAGTGCCCGTCAGGAGGTAAGGGAGGAATTGATGCCTTTTGCAGAGAAATTTCCGCTCAATGATCTGGCCGATGCCATCAAATATTGGTATGAAAAAACAGGAAAAGCAGTGACCTATGAATATGTGGTTTGGAAAGGTATTAATGATGGCGATGAAGACATCAATGCTTTGGTTGATTTTTGTAAAATTTCTCCTTGTAAAGTAAATTTGATAGAATACAATCCCATTGGAGAGGAACAATTCCTTCAGGCAGATAAAGACAGAATCGAGGCTTATGTCTCAGCATTGGAAGCCGAGAGGATTACTGTAACTGTCCGTAGATCAAGAGGGAAAGATATTGATGCAGCCTGTGGTCAATTGGCCAACAAAGCCGAACGGGTATAGATTGTATTTCCTAAATGAATAGTGGTATCTTTGACATTCAATGAAAGTTGTAGAGCAAATTAAGGAACCCATCTATGAAGAAATGGAACTTTTTGAAAAAAAGTTCAAGACTTCTATGTCCTCTAAGGTCGCATTACTGAACAGGATCACCCACTTTATTGTCAATAGAAAAGGAAAGCAAATGCGACCCATGTTTGTTTTTCTGGTGGCCAAAATGTTGGGCAAGGGTAAGATAAACGAACGATCCTATCGAGGTGCGGCGGTCATCGAATTGATCCATACTGCCACATTGGTTCACGATGATGTAGTGGACGACAGTAACCAACGCAGGGGATTCTTTTCCATCAATGCTTTGTGGAAAAATAAAATTGCCGTTTTGGTGGGCGATTACTTGCTCTCCAAGGGTTTGTTGCTTTCGATAGAAAACGAAGATTTTGATTTACTAAAAATCATTTCTGTTGCGGTACGGGAGATGAGTCAGGGTGAACTTTTACAAATCGAAAAGGCAAGAAATCTCGATATAACCGAGGAGATTTACTACGAAATCATACGTCAAAAAACAGCCACCTTACTTGCGGCTTGCTGTTCGATGGGCGCCAAGTCTGTTGATGCTGAAGATGAGGATGTTGCCAAAATGCACGAGTTTGGTGAACTGTTGGGAATGGCTTTTCAGATCAAAGACGATTTGTTTGATTATTCTGAGCAAAAAATAGGAAAACCAACCGGAATCGACATCAAAGAGCAAAAAATGACCCTCCCCATGATCCATGCCCTGAACACTATGGAAAGATCAGACAAAAACTGGTTGATTAAAACGGTCAAAAACCACAATAAGGATAAAAAAAGAGTGCGTGAGGCGATCAAAAGGATCAAGGAGGCTGGCGGTCTTGATTTTGCAAAAGAAAAAATGGAGTCTTTTCGAGTACGCGCCATTGAACTGCTCAAAACATTCCCGAAAAACACCTACCGAGACTCCTTGGAGTTGATGGTCAATTATGTGATAGAACGCAGTATTTAGTTCCCAAAGCTGTAATTTGATTCTATGGGTTTTGTCCAATGGTTATATAATTTTATTTTTATGAAAATATTTCCTTTGATTTGATTTCAAGAAGTACCATTGACCAAGTATATGAGACTGCTCGATTGGAGGAGGTAATTGGTGAGTACGTTACTTTGAAAAAGTCGGGAGCCAACTATAAGGGGTTAAGCCCCTTTAGTCAGGAGCGAACACCGAGTTTTATGGTTTCCCCTGTCAAACAAATCTGGAAAGATTTCAGTAGTGGAAAAGGGGGCAATGTTATTGCTTTTTTGATGGAGCACGAGCATTTCACCTATCCTGAGGCCATTCGCTATTTGGCCAAAAAATACAATATAGAAATTGAGGAAACGGAGGAGACTCCTGAGGAAAAGCAAATCAAAGACACCAAAGAGAGTATGTTTTTGGTCGCTCAATATGCTGCGGGCTTTTTTGAAAAAAATCTTTGGGAAACAGAGTTAGGAAAATCCATAGGGCTGACTTATTTCAAAGAAAGAGGTTTTAAGGACGAAACCATCAAAAAATTTGCTTTGGGTTATTCTCCCGAATCATATGATGCACTGAGCAAACAGGCTCAAAAGGAGGGCTACAAATTAGATTTTTTAGAAAAAACGGGCTTGGTCATTGTCAATGAGGATCGTCAGATAGATCGTTTTAGGGGGAGGGTTCTTTTTCCAATACGAAGTATGTCGGGAAGGGTTCAAGGTTTTGGGGGAAGAATTTTATCCCAAAATGCCAAAACAGCGAAATACCTCAATTCACCTGAAAGTGAAATTTACAATAAAAGTAAAGTCCTTTATGGGATTTATGAATCCAAACAGAGCATTGCCCAAAACGATGTCTGTTATCTGGTAGAGGGCTATACGGATGTTATTCAAATGCACCAATCGGGGATCACCAACGTGGTTTCCTCTTCTGGAACTGCACTGACCGTGGATCAAATTAGAATGATCAATCGTTTGACCTCCAATATAGTTGTTTTGTTTGATGGGGATGCTGCAGGGCTAAGGGCTTCACTCAGAGGGATAGACTTGATTTTGGAACAAGGTATGAACGTCAGGGTGTGTACTTTTCCCGAGGGAGAAGATCCCGACAGCTTTGCCCAATCGCGTTCAACGGAGGAAATCAATGACTTTTTGGGAGAAGCGTCAAAGGATTTTATCCAATTTAAAGCTTCCCTACTTTCCGACGAGGGGAAAAACGACCCCATTCGAAAAGCCGAGACTATCAGGGAGATTGTCGAGAGTATTCACAAAATTCCCGATCCGATCAAGCAAGAGATTTATATCCAGAATTGTGCTGAAATCATGGAGATTTCGGAAGATGCACTTTTTAGTGCATTGGCTCAAATCAATCAAAAAAACAAGCAGAAAGGTGCCAAGAGGTTTGTTCCCGATGAATCCGTTGCTTTGGTCAAAAAGACAACAGATGCCAGTGCCAAAGTTGACCGTATATTTGAGTTAGAAAGACAGATAATATCCATCCTATTGACTTATGGAAACCAAAAATTGGATTTTGAGGAGCCCATTTCTACTACCAATGACGAAGGGGAATTGATTGAGGAGACCCAACAAATATCTGCCAAAGTATACGAAAAGATTTTTTTGGATCTTCAACAGGATGAAATTGAACTGAGTCATGAAACTTTTAAAAAGATTTTCTACAAACTCATTGAGTTTTATCAAAGTGAGCAGGGCGATTTAAATATAGAGAAGATCATGCAAACAGACGATTTGAGTCAAAATGAAATGATTACTGATCTGGTGATGAAAGAGGAACAACACCAACTGCATGACTGGGAAAAGAGAAATGTTTTTGTCAAAGTTAAGGGCAGTGAGGTGGTTCGGCTGGTCAGTGAAACAATACTTTCCATGAGACGATACCTGATCGATCAAAAAATTACTGAACTTCAATTGGAAACCAAGGAACAGGATAACAACCAAGAAATACTAAGGGAAATCCAAATGTATCAAGGCTTAAAAAATATAATTTCCAATAGACTTCACCGAGTTGTTTAAACCAAATCCATGTTCTTGGCTTGGAGATACAAGTCGAACATATTGTTTACATTGAGCTTGTGCATCATCCTGTTTTTATAAGTATTGACAGTTTTTTGATTGATGTTTAATCGCTCTGCAATTTCAATATTTCGCTTGCCATCTGTGAGGTATTTGAGCACTTCAATTTCTCTTGAAGAAAGTGTTCCAAAACGATTTCTGGGTTTATCTATATCAAGATCTAATTTTAACTCATTGTTATAATTATTGGTAATGTGAAGTTTGTAGGATTTGATCTTGTGGATGGCATCGGCCATTACAGAGGCTTTGATGTTTTTAGACAGAAATCCAGTGGCTCCAGCCCTTAACAGTGGAACACTATATATCTGTTGATCTTGAGTGGTGAAAAATATCACTTCAATTTCCGGATTTAATTGTTTAACTTTTTTAATGAGTTTCACAGGGCTTATGTCTGAAAAAGACATTTCAGAAATCAGAACGTCCACAGCGTTGGAATTGATATAAGCAAGTGCTTCGTCAACATCTTCTGCAGCATAAACTACGTTCAAAAAATCAAAGTCGGATAGAATGGTTTTGAAGCCACACCTGACCACAGGCTGTGGATCAATTATAAGTAGGTTAATCATAATTCGGGGCAAATTATTTTTAATGATTTATTAAAGTTAACGTTTTTTTTTCAATCCATTAGATCAAAAGTTGATTGGGAATTTCACAAACTGGAATGGGATTCATTTTATGTTGGTTTTGACGGTTGAAATTCCTGTAAATTTCAATGATATTCATTTGATTTTGATTGAGTCCTTTGAGAGAGGGATTGCGTTCTAGCTCACTCATGGCCCATTCTAAGTCATTGTAATTGGCACCCATTTGATCTTCGTCAGTTCTGTTGTCACTCCACAAACCATCGGTAGGAGCGGCATTTTGAATTTCTTCAATCACACCAAGTGATTGAGCCACTTCATAAACCTGAGATTTTAACAAATCAGCAATGGGGCTAAGGTCTACCCCTCCATCTCCATATTTGGTATAGAAACCTACACCAAAGTCTTCCACTTTATTTCCAGTTCCTGCAACCAAATAACGATTCAAGGCTGCAAAATAATACAAAGTAGTCATTCTCAATCGGGCTCTGGTATTCGCCAAACTGAGCAATTGCTCTTCCTTCATTTCGGTTTTGGGCAATCCATTAACAAAACCATCAAAAACCCCAGTCAAGGAGATGTTATGGTGGGTGACATTATCAAACTTCCCTTTCAGCCAGTCGATGTGCTTTTGGGCTCTGGAAACCTGACTGGGGTCTTGATGTATCTCCATTTCAAGACACAATACGGGAGCATTTGTAAGGCTGCAAAGGGTGGAAGTAACTGCAGAGTCTATGCCCCCAGATACCCCCACTACAAAACCGTTCATTTTTGAATTCTTCTGATAATCTTTCAACCAATCCACAATATGGTTGACTACTTTTTCTGGTGTTTTCATTGTTTTAAATATAGACCGCTTACATTTGTATATCGAAGTTACATTGGAATAAAAATAAATCCAATTAAATGAGATTGATTATTTACCTAGCCCGTCTAATTTTTATTGCATTGTCCTTTTTTTTATTCACCATTGGGTGTGAGGATAACAATTCCAAGGAATCTGAGATTCTTTCGATTCCAATGGAATTGACCATTGAGCGGTTTGACAAGAAGTTTCATCTCGCTTCAGAAGACGATATTCCAGAACTGAAAAAAACCTACCCTTTTCTTTTTCCAGAGAAGTTTGACGACAGTGTTTGGATCAAAAGACAAAAAGACAGCTTGCAGCTTCTTTTATTGGATAATGTAGAGCAGAAATTTGTATCAATGGCTCCGTTGGAAGACGATCTGGAGTATCTGTTTAAGCATCTCAAGTATTATTTTCCCAGAACCCCAACGCCAAGAGTAATTGGGGTGGTCAACAATGTTGACTACCAAAGTAAAACGATTTATACTGACTCACTGTTGTTGATCTCCTTGGATACTTATTTGGGAACTGACCATTATTTATATGAGGGCATTCCCCAATATGTCCGACAAGAAATGGATGATAAATATATGGCTTCTCACGTGGCCGGTAAATTTGCAGCCAATAAAATACCTCCCACCAAAGACAGGTCGCTTTTGTCACAGATGATCTACTTCGGAAAACAAGTGTACTTTAAAGAATGGGTGTTGCCTCAATCCTCGGATGCCCAAAAAATGGGATATACCGATGAACAAATCCAATGGGTGATTGACAATGAGGTTTATATGTGGCAATATTTTGTTCAAAAGCAATTGTTGTATAATACGAATCCTTCTCTGAGCCAAAGGTTTATAGAGCCGGCTCCCTTTTCAAAGTTTTATTTGGAAATAGACAACGAATCACCCGGAAGGGTGGGGGTGTGGATGGGTTGGCAAATCATTAAATCTTATATGAATCGTTATCCAGATACTGAAATAAGCGCCCTACTGAATCTCCCCGCCCAAACCCTGTTCTCAAAATCCAACTATAAACCCAAAAAATAATGGCCAAGAAAACAAGTCCAATAAGCATAGAAGTAACGGTAGATGAAAACAAAGTCCCCGAAAGAATCGTATGGTCAGCTCCAGACGGTGGGGTAGAGAACGAAGTAACTCAAGCCATGCTTTTGGCCTTTTGGGATGGACAAAATCAAGAAACCCTCAGGATGGATTTATGGGTCAAGGAGATGCCTGTAGACCAGATGAAAATGTTTTTTCATCAAACATTACTGACCATGAGTGATACTTATCTACGGGCTACACAAGACGAAAAGATGGCGGCGACTATGAAAGATTTTTGCGATTATTTTGCCGAAAAACTCAACCTTAAGAAAGGCGGCTAGCGTTTTTCAATACTTTCGTTGATTTGCTGGATATAATTCAAAATTGGCGTTCCACCCAGCCTTTTTTCAGAAGAGGTTATAAAATATTGAGGAAGACTTTCCCAATCCGCCTTTAGGACTTCGAGATAATCATTTACTTTGCTTTCGATTTCCTTTTCTTTGATTTTGTCAGCTTTGGTAAAGACAATGGAGAATGGAATAAAATTTTCTCCCAACCATCTTAAAAAATCCAAATCAATGGGTTGTGGTTCGTGTCGGATATCGATCAATAAAAAAGCCGACACCAATTCTTTTCTTTTGGTAAAATAATCGACTACAAATTTCTGAAAGGTTTTTTTTTGCTTTTTGGAAGCTCTGGCGTATCCATAGCCTGGTAGATCCACCAAATGCCACTTCTTGTTGATCAAAAAGTGATTGATCAATTGAGTTTTTCCAGGTCTTGAGGAAGTTTTGGCCAGTCTTTTTTTGTTGCACAACATGTTGATCAGTGAAGATTTTCCAACATTAGATCTGCCAATAAAGGCGTATTCTGGCATTTTGGTTTTTGGGCAACTTTCTACCTTGGTGTTGCTCACCACGAATTCAGCATGGGCAACATTCATCAGAGGAGTTTAAAGTTTGTATTGCTCCATCCAGGAGTACATGATTTCATTGAAACGGTCGGGATGTTCCATCATGGGGGCATGCCCACATTTATCAATCCAATACAGATCGGAGTTGGGTAGCAGCGAATTGAATTCGTCGGCAACATTAGGCGGGGTGACACCGTCTTGGGCTCCCCAGATGATCGCCGTTCTGGTAAGCATGTTTGGCAAATCCTTGGCCATATTGTGTCTTATGGCACTTTTGGCAATGGCTAGTGTTCTTAACAATTTATTTCGATCGTTGACCGAATCAAACACTTCATCTACGATTTCTTTGGTGGCAACTTTGGGATCGTAAAAAACCTCTTCGCTTTTGGCTCTTATATAGTCATAATCCCCTCTCTTGGGATAACCATCTCCCATAGCATTTTCATATAATCCTGAACTGCCTGTGATGATCAGTCCCTTGACCATTTCGGGATGGAATTTGGCGTACAACAACGCAATATGCCCTCCCAAAGAGTTCCCTAGAAGTATCACGTCTTTTAGTTTTTTGAATTTTAAGAAACCATCTAAAAATTCAGCGAGAGATTTGACTGTAGAATTGACCAGTGGCAATTCATAAACTGGCAATTCCGGAACTACAATTTTGTAACCTTTATTAGGAAAAAAATTCATTACCCCTTCGAAGTTACTTAGTCCTCCCATCAAACCGTGCAAAATGACTAGCGGGGTACCTTCGCCCAATTCAATATAGCGATAATTGGACTCTGCAATAATCTGTTTCTCAAGCATCAGAAATAAATAAACCCAAAGATATGGAATTCGCTTGTATGATTTGTATTTATTTTTTTTCATCCTGTTTTCTTAGGGTGTGAGTGTGGTGGTAAAATTTATTAACAATGTGGTATAAAGTGGGAAAAAGTGGTAAAATTGCGTTATATTTGATTCAAATTGAACGAAAAACAGCATGCAGCATTTTATCGGTACATACGAGTGTAGGGCCGACGCCAAGGGGCGTATCATGCTTCCTGCTGCATTGAAAAAACAGCTTTCGAACCATCTGAATAAAAGCTTTGTCCTCAAAAGAGCTGTTTTCAATAGTTGTTTGGAACTGTATCCTTTGGATCAATGGGAGGGTTTGATGGAAAAAGTTAATAAGCTCAATCGCTTCAATAAGAAAAACAATGATTTTATCCGGCGTTTTACCGCAGGGGTAAAGTTGTTGGAGATTGATTCAACAGGAAGGTTGTTGATCCCAAAGGATTTAACAAACCACGCTAAAATCTCTAAAGATGTAGTCGTTTCGTCGGTTGTCAACATTCTAGAGATTTGGGACAAAGGACTTTACGAAAAAGCGATAGACGAAGCAACCACAGATTTTGCTGCTTTAGCAGAAGAAGTAATGGGGGATCAGAATGAGGACAATTTATCATAAACCTGTCATGCTTGAAGAAGCGATTCAGGGATTGAAAATCGATCCCGATGGGGTTTATGTTGACGTAACTTATGGAGGGGGAGGCCATTCTACAGTCCTGCTTCAAAACTTATCTGATAGAGGAAGACTGATCGCATTTGATCAGGACGCTGCAGCCCACGAAAACTCCATATCTGACGAGAGGTTTCAATTGATTGATGGTAATTTTTCTCACTTGAAAAGACATTTGAAATTTTGTGGTATTACTAAGGTCAATGGTATTCTTGCAGACTTCGGAGTCTCTTCTCACCAATTTGATTCAGGATCAAGAGGGTTTTCCACCCGATTGGAGGGGCCATTGGACATGAGGATGAATAACCAAGCTGGGTTTACTGCCCGAGAGGTCATCAATGGATATAGTGCGGAGGAACTCCAACAGATTTTTAAAGATTATGGTGAGTTGCGTATCGCAAGAAAATTGGCCAATCATATTGTCAAAGCAAGAGAAGAAAATCCAATAGAAACCACTCAAGAATTGGTTCGTCTGTTGACTCCAATTTTACCCAAATATGTTTTTAACAAGATCATTGCACAAGTATTTCAAGCCATTAGAATTGAGGTCAATGCTGAATTGGAGGTTATTAAATCCTTTTTGGAGCAATCCGTTGATCTATTAAAAATTGGGGGAAGATTGGTATGTATCTCATACCATTCCTTGGAAGATCGCTTGGTGAAAGTGTTTATAAGAGAGGGGAAATTTGTTGGTAAAGCAGAATCAGACCTCTATGGAAACAGAAACCTGCCCTTGAAAAAGGTGGGGAATTTACAGATTCCTTCAGATGAAGAAATCAAGGAGAATAGCAGGGCGAGAAGTGGTAAACTCAGAATTGCAGAGCGAATATGAAAAAACTATTGTCAATATTGAGAATGGAGTTTTTGGTCAATGATTATGCCTTTAAGAATTGGCGAGTGATTCTTTTTTTATCATTTCTATCGCTAATCATGATCGCCAGTGGTCATGCTGCTGATCGGAAAATTTTTCAAATCGCCCGATTGAGTAATGATCTGAAAATGTTGAAAAGCGAATTTGTAGAGCAGCGTACCATTTTAATGAACCTTAAGATGGAAACTAAAATCATGAAGGAGTTGAGTTCTTTGGGTATAGGCCCTGCAAAAACACCCCCCATTAAAATCATTGTAAGAAAAGATTAATCAATGGAAAGTAGAAAGAAAAACATAATGAACCGTAGCTATTTGGTCGCCTTTGGTTTGATGCTGTTCTCCTTTTTGCTGATCGCAAAACTATTCCATATTCAGTTCTCAGAAGGAGACAAATACAGAGAGATCGCTTCAAAACGCACTCTTAAGGAAGACATACTCCAGCCCAGTCGGGGTAACATTTTTGCAGACGATGGAAGTATTTTAGCAACCTCAATGGCACGGTATGAAGTGCGATGGGATGCTGCTGTTCCTTCCAAAGCATTGTATCATAAGCACAAAAGGGCATTGGTCGAAGGCTTGTCAGAGATTCTGAAAACCTCCAAAAAATCCATTTCTAAAAAACTCGACAAAGCTGTTAAAGATCAAAGCAGGTATCTGCTGATTGGGAGAGATCTTTCTTATTCAGAGCAGATCAAGATCAAACAACTTCCTCTTTTTGAGGCACCTTCTTACAGGGGTGGTTTGATCATTGAACACAAAATGGTTAGAGAACACCCTTTGGGGAAAATGGCTGAGCGTACTGTAGGTAGAATTGTAGCAGAAGAAAATGGAGTGGCAAAACGTGTTGGACTTGAGGGGGCATTCAGTCAATACCTTGAAGGGGAGACCGGACAGCGGCTCAAACAAAAAATTGCTGGTGGACAATGGAAGCCCATCAACGATGTCAATGAAAAAGAACCCACAGAGGGATACAATGTTCATACTACCATGAATGTCAATATTCAAGATATCGCGCACAGTGCCTTGTTGGAGCAAATGGAAAAGTTTAAAGCAGATCATGGAACTGTGGTTGTAATGGAAACCCAAACTGGGAAGATCAAAGCCATAGCCAACTTGGGTAAAACAAAATTGGATACTTATTTCGAGAAGCTCAATTATGCGGTGGGAGAGTCCCATGAGCCAGGCTCCACCTTTAAGTTGATGGCTATGGTTGCGGCCCTAGAGGATAAGGTGATTGATGAAAATACGCCCATCTCCACAGGTAATGGAGAACTCACCTTTTTCAGAAAGTACAAAGTTCGGGATTCCAAAAGGGGAGGTTATGGAACCATTAGTGCAGCCAAGGTTTTTGAAGTTTCTTCCAATACTGGAATGGTTAAAATTATCCATGATAATTACGCTAAAAATCCTAAAAAATTTGTCAATCGACTTTATAATATGGGGATCAACAAGCCTTTAGGTTTGCCCATATGGGGCGAGGGAAAACCTAAAATTCCCCATCCCAATGACAAAAAGGAGTGGGATCAACTCGATTTGCCTTGGATGGCCTATGGCTATGGTGTTTCACTGACTCCGCTACAAACGCTTACTTTTTATAATGCCATTGCCAACAATGGGGTCATGGTAAAGCCAAGATTCATTGAAAAAATTGAATCCTTTGGACAAATTCCGGAACAAACTTTTGGAGAAATCGTGTTGAATCCCTCTATCTGTTCTCAGTCCACCATCGACAAGGTGAAAAAAATGATGTTCAATGTGGTCGATAAAAAATGGGGAACTGCTCACAACATTAAAGACAAGGACCTCTCCATTGCAGGAAAAACTGGTACCTGTCAGGTAGATTATAACAAAACAGATAAGGAAGTGGAATATGTGGCCACTTTTGTGGGTTATTTTCCCGCTGAAGAACCTAAATACTCTTGTATTGTGGTCATTCACAAACCCGATAAAAGATTGGGTTATTATGGATCTACAGTTGCGGCGCCTGTTTTTAAGAAAATCGCCAAAAAAATTCACAATGCCTTACCCAAAACAATCCAGATCAAAGCAGAACAGATCCATCAATTGTCCTCGAAGACGACTGATGTTAACACCCCAGAGGGAGTCATACCCAACCTTAAAGGCTTGACCCCAATGGAAGCTTTATCGGTTTTGGAACCTATGGGGCTGACAGTAATTATCAAAGGAAAAGGCAAAGTCAAAAAACAGTCCCTCAAAGCAGGAGTACGTTTTAAAATCAATCAAAAAATCATTTTAGAGCTGTCTTGAAAAAGTTAAAAGAAATATTGTACAAAGTCGCCATTGATGGAATTTCAGGTTCTACGGATATCGAAGTTACAGGTATTTCTATCGATTCAAGAACTATTGAGTCGGGTAATATGTTTGTAGCCATCAAGGGCATTCAAGTCGATGGACATCAGTTCATTGATCGGGCCATTGAATTGGGAGCTCGATCGGTAATCTGCGAAACGCTACCAGAAACTTTAGCCACAGGAGTAGTGTTTATTCAGGTTAGTGATGCTCGAGAGGCATTTGCTTGGGTTGCTGCAAACTTTTATGACAATCCTTCTAAAGATTTACAACTCATTGGTATTACCGGCACCAATGGGAAGACCTCTATTGCCACCTTATTGTATGACCTATTTAATCTCAATCAACCCACTGCTGGGCTCATTTCTACGGTAGCCATTCAATACAGAGATCGTCAGTTTACGGCAACTCACACTACCCCCGATCCACTGACCATCAATAAGCACCTCAGGGATATGGTGGACTTAGGAGTTCAATTCTGCTTTATGGAAGTTTCCTCCCATGGTATTGACCAGAAAAGAGTAACGGGATTGGAATTTAAAGGTGCCATTTTTTCCAACCTTACCCACGACCATTTGGATTATCACAAGACTTTTAAAGCCTATCGAGATACTAAAAAAATCCTTTTTGATGGCTTGTCCAACAATGCTTTTGCATTGGTCAATGTCGATGATAAAAATGCAAAAATAATGGTGCAGAATTGTAAGGCTAAAACTCAGACCTATGCCTTGCACAGCTATGCCGATTATTCCGCTCAGGTTTTGGAAAGTCAATTCAAGGGAATGCTTCTAAAAATCAATCAAAACGAGATTTGGACTCAAATGTTAGGGGAGTTCAACGCGTATAATATACTGGCAGTTTTTGCCACTTCTCAACTCTTGGAGCAAGATGAGTGGGAAAGTCTAAAATCCATAAGCCAACTAAAGAGTGTTCCTGGGAGATTCCAAACTTTTGAAACTCCAGACAATATTATGGTTGTTGTTGATTATGCCCATACCCCCGACGCTCTAAAAAATGTATTGACCACCATCAATAAGATAAGAACCCAAAACGAAAATTTGATCACTGTGGTGGGTTGTGGAGGCAATCGGGATCATGATAAAAGGCCTATGATGGGAGCTATAGCCGCTCAGTACAGCACCAAAGTGATTTTCACATCCGACAATCCCCGAGATGAAGATCCAGATGCCATCATCGAACAAATGTGTGAGGGAGTCGATCCAGTGGATTACAAGAAAACCATGAATGTTACCCGCCGAAAAGAAGCCATAAAGGTAGCCTGTCAATTATCCCAACCCGGAGATGTAGTGCTCATTGCCGGAAAAGGACATGAAAACTACCAAGAGGTTAAAGGCGAAAAACTCCCTTTTGACGATTATAAAATTGCCCAAGAAATATTTACCAAAACCTCTTAGCTCATGTTGTATTATTTATTCGAATTTTTAGAACAAAAGTTACAGTTTCCCGGAGCGACCCTTTTCCAATTCTTGTCCTTTAGAGCTTCTATGGCCATTATACTATCCTCTGCTTTTACATTGATTTGTGGGAGGATCATCATCCGATTTCTCAAAAATCAACAGATTGGGGAGTCTGTTAGAGATTTGGGATTGAAGGGTCAAAAAGAGAAAGCAGGAACACCTACCATGGGGGGGATCATTATCATTTTGGGTACTTTGATTCCTGTTGTGTTGTTGGCAAAACTGGGAAATATATACATCCAACTGCTAATTATCACTACCCTTTCTATGGGTGCGATTGGCTTGGTTGATGATTATATAAAGATTTTCAAGAAGGACAAAGATGGACTCAAAGGGAGGTTTAAAGTAGCGGGTCAATTGGTTTTGGGACTCGTGGTTGGATCGGTTTTGTACTTCCACCCCGGTGTGACGGTAAAAAATGAGATCAGAGGACAAGCGATGGAGAAACCTGCCAATATTCAAGAGGTTTTTACTCCCGAAAAAAAATCTACTCAAACCACTATACCCCTCTTTAAGAATAATACTTTTGACTATTCCACCTTACTGAGTTGGATTTCCCCCGATCTTAAAAAATACACTTGGATCGTTTTTATTCCCATCGTTGTTTTCATCATTGTGGCCGTATCCAACGGTGCCAATTTGACCGATGGGATAGATGGTTTGGCAGCGGGTACTTCTGCGATAATGGTTTTGGCATTGGGAATTTTTGCTTGGGTATCGGGTAACTTGATTTTTTCTGATTACCTCAATATTATGTATATCCCCAATGTGGGAGAGGTGGTGATTTTTGTCGCTGCCTTTTCGGGAGCATTGATTGGATTTTTGTGGTTCAATGCCTATCCCGCCTCAGTCTTTATGGGAGATACGGGAAGCCTTACCATAGGAGGAGTCATTGCTGTAATTGCACTGATTGTTAGAAAAGAACTTTTGATTCCCCTGCTTTGTGGGATTTTTTTGATCGAGAACCTATCCGTAATCCTACAAGTGAGTTACTTCAGGTACAGCCGTAAAAAAACTGGAGTAGGCAAAAGGATTTTTAAAATGGCGCCATTGCACCATCATTACCAAAAAATAGGAATGCACGAAAGTAAGATCGTAGCCCGATTTTGGATCATAGGAATTCTATTGGCCGTATTGTCTATAGTAACCTTAAAGATAAGATAATGCAGGAAAAGATTGTCATTTTGGGTGCAGGAGAAAGCGGATGTGGAACAGCATTATTGGCCATAAAAAAAGGTTGGGAGGTATTTGTATCGGATCAAGGAATCATATCGCAATCCTCCAAGAATACATTTGATGATTTGGGGATTGAATGGGAAGAAGAGACCCATAGTCTCAACAAGATGCAGGATGCTCAATACATTATGAAAAGTCCTGGTATCCCTCCAAATACTCCGCTATTACAATCTCTTAAAGCGTATAACATTCCAGTGATTTCCGAGATAGAATTTGCTTCAAAATTCACCAACGCCACTCTTATAGGTATTACGGGGAGTAATGGTAAAACTACCACCGCCATGATGACTTATCAAATACTGGAAGATGCCGGATTTGATGTGGCCTTGGCGGGAAATATTGGAAATAGTTTTGCCAAAGAAGTAGCCGAAAACGATCGTCAATTTTATGTTTTGGAAATCAGCAGTTTTCAACTCGATGATATTGTTGATTTTGCCCCCCACATTGGGGTGATTACCAATATTACTCCCGATCATTTGGATCGATATGACGATGATTTTACAGTCTATCTAAAATCAAAACTGAGGATTACTGAAAACCAAACCCATCGCGATTTTTTACTCTTTAATGGGGAAGATCCTGAATTGAGTGCGGCCGTAGATAATATCGTTACCAATGCGACACTTCATGAATTTGGTGGCTTGAACAAAAAGATCAACACCACATATATAGAAAAGGATAATATCCTGATTGAAACTCAAAAAAACAAAACTATGATCAATTCAGTGGAATTTCCTTTAAGAGGAAGACACAATCTTTTGAATGCAATGGCTGCTTCAACGATTGCTCATTTACTTGATGTGAGTAAAGAAACCATCCGTGAAAGTTTGCTCCATTTTAAAGGAGCACCTCACCGATTGGAGCCAGTTTTGAAAATTCAAAACATCAGGTACATCAATGACTCAAAAGCAACCAATGTCAATGCAGTTTATTTCGCTTTGGAAAGCATGAGTGCACCAACCGTATGGATTGTTGGTGGTGTGGACAAAGGCAATGACTATGAAATGCTTTATCCCTTGGTTAGAGAAAAAGTAAAAGCCATCATTTGTTTGGGGGTTGACAATCATAAAATCATCAATGCCTTTCAGTCGATTACTGACCTTATGGTGGAAACACAATCCATGAAAGAAGCGGTAATGATAGCCCACAAAATAGCTGAGAAAAACGACAATGTTTTGCTTTCACCGGCCTGTGCCAGTTTTGATCTGTTCCAAAACTATGAGGATAGGGGAGAGCAATTTAAACAAGCGATTAGAGAATTGTAGCGACATAAAATGAACAAGACAAAGAACATCATACTGGGGGACAGGGTACTATGGGTAGCCTTGGCTTTGCTTTCTATTTTTTCATTTCTACCAGTATTCAGCGCCAGTTCTAATTTGACCTATGTGGTAGGTCAGGGTACCCCTTGGGGACACCTACTAAAACATTTTATCGTTTTGTTTTTTGGTTTTGGTTTGATGTATGGCCTTCACAAAATTCCTTACCAGTATTTTAAGGGTATTTCCATATTGGCCCTGCCCTTGGTCATTTTGTTATTGATTTACACTGCTTCTCAGGGTAATCTTATTGCCGGTGCCAATGCCAACCGATGGATTAGAATTCCGATTGTAGGTTTGAGTTTTCAGACCTCAACGCTGGCTTCAATTGTGCTATTGGCTTATGTGGCACATCTGATGTCCAAAGAAAACCCCAAGCTGTATCGGTTAAAAACATCCATACTACCGCTTTGGTTGCCTGTTATTCTTGTAACACTACTGATTTTACCAGCCAATTTATCAACCGCAGCAGTGCTGTTTTTTATGGTATTGATCTTGGTCTTTTTAGGAGGCTATCCCATCAAGTATCTAATGGGAATGTTGGGTGTGGGGCTCTTTATGGCCCTACTGTTTGTATTGCTTGCCAAGGCATATCCCGATTGGTTTCCCAATAGGATTGATACTTGGATCAACAGGATAGAAAATTTTGCGAGTGCGGATGACAACGTTGGGAATTACCAAATCGAAAGGGCCAAAACTGCAATCGCTACTGGAGGTCTTTTGGGATTAGGAGCTGGGAAAAGTGTCATGAAAAACTTTTTACCTCAGAGTTCCTCCGATTTTATCTATGCCATTATCGTAGAGGAATTTGGATTGGTCGGAGGCACTGCTTTGATCTTGTTGTATCTCGTAGTGCTGTTCAGGATTGTTGTCATCGCTCATAAGTCGGAAACAGTCTATGGAAAACTACTGGTCTTAGGATTGGGATTGCCCATCATCATACAAGCTTTTATAAACATGGCGGTAGCCTTGCAGGTATTTCCAGTCACAGGACAAACCCTACCCTTGATCAGTAGTGGAGGTACTGCTGCATGGATGACCTGTATTGCATTTGGAATGATCCTTAGTGTTAGTGCTTCACAAAAAATAGAATCCAACAGCCTAGAGGATGCTGATAACAATAATGAAAACCCTTTAACCATACTCAGTGAAACCTTATAAAGTGATCATATCGGGAGGCGGAACAGGGGGACATTTGTACCCTGCACTCGCCATTGCTGAAGAATTCAAGTTGCGTCATGCCAATGCTGATATATTATTTGTTGGAGCCTTGGGTAGAATTGAAATGGATAAAGTTCCTAAGGCGGGATATAGAATAATTGGTCTTTGGATAGATGGTATCCAAAGGTCATTTTCCATTAGGAATTTAGTGTTTCCGATTAAACTGGTTATGAGTTTGCTTAAATCCATTGCGGTTCTTTTGAAATTCAAACCCGATGTGGTGATTGGTACGGGTGGTTTTGCCAGTGGCCCATTGCTCTTTATGGCCGGAATATTCAAGATACCAACCTTGATACAGGAACAAAATTCATATCCTGGAATTACCAACAAACTATTGTCCAAAAGCGTTAAAACCATTGCGGTGGCTTATGAAGGTTTGGAGCGGTTTTTTCCAAAAGACAAGTTGAATCTTACGGGTAACCCCATCCGAAAATCCATAGCCGAGGGCAAATGGAATCCTAGCGAGGCCAAGGCTTTTTTTAAACAAATACCCGAACGGCAGACTTTGGTCGTTTTGGGAGGAAGTTTGGGAGCAAGGCGGATCAACCAATGGATTGCGGCAAACTTGGAAACCTTTGAAAGACAAGGACTTCAATTGATTTGGCAATGCGGTTCCTTGTATTTTGACCAATATAAAAAACACCAATCCGACTGGATAAAAATCATGCCTTTTGTGGTGGAGATGGATCAGCTTTATGCGGCGGCAGATATGATTATTTCCAGATCGGGAGCGGCTACGCTATCCGAGCTTTGTTGTGCCGCTCGTCCAGCCTTACTCATCCCTTCGCCCAATGTGGCCGAAAATCACCAATACTTTAATGCGATGGCTTTGGCCGATCGAGGGGCAGCTTTGGTGGTTGCAGAAAAAGATTTGGATCAGAATTTTGATGCTGTATTTGCTCAATTACTCGATCAAAACAAACAGCAGCAAATGGCAAAAAATTTAAAAAAACTGGCTCAACCCCAAGCCACCTCTAAAATTGTAAATCTCGTTGAAGCACTTTTATAAATGAATCTAAAAGGGACTAAATATTATTTTTTGGGAATCGGAGGTATAGGAATGTCGGCCTTAGCCAAATACCTTTTTGATGAAGGAAATAGTGTTATGGGTTATGATAAAACTCCCAGTTCCATCACCTCCCAATTGATAGATTTAGGGATCGATGTTTTGTTTGATGCTTCAGTTGCTGTTTTGCCCGAGGAATATCGTCAAGAGGACATTCAAATCGTTTATACTCCTGCGGTACCTCAAGAACATCCACAACTCCAGTTTTTTATAGAACAAGGAAATCAAATCAAAAAAAGGGCTTTGTTATTGGGGGAAATCACCAAAGACACCCTATTATTTGCCATCGCAGGGACCCACGGAAAAACTACTACTGCTTCTTTTTTAACCCATTATTTCGCCCATCTGAATTTAGAGTTCACTGCTTTCTTAGGTGGAATTATGAATGAGTATCAAAGTAATTTGATACAGAAAGGCAAGAAATACTTTATAGTGGAGGCAGACGAGTACGATCGCTCATTTTTACAATTGTTTCCCGATTATGCCTGCATTACTACTATGGATGCCGATCACTTGGACATTTACGGTAATCATGAAAACATGAAAAAGGCCTTTGAACAATTTTCGGAAAGGGTAAAACATAAAGTGGTGGTTGCTCAAGGAGTAGAGATAGAGGCTTATTACTATGCTGTGGAGGAGAAAGCCGATTATTATGCACAGGCCATTCGGGTGGAGGGATCAGGTTATCGCTTTGATTTGGTGACCCCGACTCAAACATACAAAGATGTTTATCTCAAAGCCATGGGTCGTCATAATTTATTCAACGCCATTGGTGCTTTGGCAGTTTTGGACACGGGGGGATTGCCTTTGGATAAAGCCCTAGCTTCCTTGAGAACATTTAAGGGTATCCGTCGCAGAATGGAGGTTTTTTCATTGGAAAATAAAACAGTGGTTGACGATTATGCCCATCACCCAGAGGAGATCAATGCTGTTTTGAAAACCATTTCTGAATTTTATCCCGACAAGCGCAATATGGTGGTATTTCAACCCCATCTTTTTTCACGTACTCAAGATTTTATGCAAGAGTTTGCGGAGGTCCTCACTCAATTTGATGAAATTGTATTGATGGACATTTATCCGGCCAGAGAGGAACCCATAATTGGAGTTAGTTCGGATGTTATGTTGGAGTTGATTCAGCACAAAAACAAAAGAAAAATATCAGAAAAAGATTTTCAGACGACCATCATCAATTCTAAAGCTGATTTGGTTTTGGTATTAGGGGCAGGAGATATAGGAAATCACATTCAAAAACTCAAAAAAAAAGCCTAAATGCAACTCAATAAATACCTCTTTTTTATAACGGTTTTAATCTTAACATTATTGATCTCTGCTTTTGCTCATTTGAGGAATGGCAAGCGTTTGGTTGAAAAAGTAGCGATCAGTTTTGAATCCCAAGAGGCACGTTTTTTAAGTGCTACTCTCGTTAATAAATTGTTAATACAAAACAAAGGAGAACTTCCGTGGAAGGCCAAAGATAGCTTAGTTTTGAGTAAGCTTGAAAACTTAATTGAAGAAAATCCTTACGTGCAAAATGCTGAGGTTTTTCATTTTAAACAGGGTGTTTTGGGTGTAAATATTCGTGAAAAAAATGCCGTGGTCAGGGTACAAGGTATAAAGAAATATTATTTGGACAAGGAGGGAAATCAATTTCCTATTTCCAAAAATCATACCCCAAAAGTTCCAGTATTCCTGGGATCACTTGAAGAAGGACAAAAAGAGGATCTTTTATTATTGATCGATCAAATAGATAAAGATTCATTTTTACGAGACGAATTGGCTTCTATCCATTACCGTTCAAATTCCTTTTTCATAGGTTTGAGATCCTACGGTTTTGAGGTAGAAATTGGCCAAATACGTCACATCGCTGAAAAGCTTTCTAAACTGAAAGTCTTTTGTGCCTATCACGATAATCACAAGTTGGAAAAGAATTATCGTCAGATCAACCTAAAATTTAAAAATCAAGTCGTTGGATCTTAAATTAACATTATGAAGCATTCAAAAATTTCTGTAGGATTAGACATCGGAACAACCAAAATTGTCGCCATGGTTGGTGATAAAAATGAATTTGGAAAGGTTGAGATCCTTGGGATTGGAAAATCCAAAAGTCTAGGAGTTCACAGAGGAGTGGTCAACAACATCACCCAAACCATTCAATCCATACAGCAAGCAGTAGAGGAAGCCAAAGTGGTTTCTGGACAGGAAATCGATGAGGTTGTTGTGGGCATAGCCGGACAACACATCCGAAGCCTGCAGCACAGTGATTATATTACCCGAACCGATGCTCAGGAAGTCATTTCTCAAGAAGATGTGGAGCGTCTTATTCAACAGGTTTACAAGCTGGTCATGCTGCCTGGTGAAGAAATCATTCACGTACTTCCTCAGGAGTTCAAGGTAGATGGTCAGGCCGAAATCAAAGAGCCCATTGGAATGTATGGTGGTAGATTAGAGGCCAATTTCCACGTGGTAGTAGGGCAAGTAACTTCTATAAAAAACATCGGTAGATGTGTCAAAAGTGCGGGTTTGTCCATGGGCAATATTACCCTTGAGCCCTTGGCTTCTTCAGAGGCTGTTTTGAGTCAAGAAGAAAAAGAAGCTGGTGTGGCTTTGATCGATATTGGTGGAGGAACCACGGACTTGGCTATTTTTAAGGATGGTATCATTCGACATACAGCGGTAATTCCTTTTGGTGGCAACGTCATCACAGAGGACATCAAAGAGGGTTGTTCTATTATTGAAAAACAAGCGGAACTTCTAAAAGTCAAATTTGGCTCTGCTTGGCCTGGAGAAAATAGGGATTCTGAAATCGTCTCCATTCCAGGACTTAGAGGCCGGGAACCCAAAGAAATATCCCTTAAAACCCTTTCCAAAATCATCAATGCACGAGTGGTAGAAATCATGGAGCAAGTGTATTTGGAAATTAAAAACTACGGCCATGAAGACCAAAAGAAAAAGTTGATCGGAGGAGTGGTATTGACTGGAGGAGGAAGCCAATTGAAGCATTTGAAACAGTTGGTGGAATACATCACCGGTATGGACACTCGAATTGGTTACCCCAGTGAACATTTGGCTGGTGACACTCCAAAATCGGATGCCAGTCCTATACTGGCTACTGCTGTAGGTCTGTTGATGAATGCTTTGGAGCAACAAGAAAAAAATCAGGTTGAAAGCGCTGAACCCACTGAAAGTGTTGTTGCGGAAGACCAAAATGATGGAACTACATCCCAATCGATGGAACCCAACCCTTTGTCCTCCAATAGAAAAACGATTTTGGATCGTTGGGTAGAGAAGTTTAAAGAATTTTTAGACAACGCATAAATATATTGTAATGGAATCTGAAATGAACAATAATTTTAGTTTTGACTTACCCAAAAACAAAAGCAATGTTATCAAGGTCATTGGAGTAGGAGGTGGGGGTAGCAACGCCATCAATTATATGTTCCAACAAGGCATTAACGGGGTTGATTTTGTGGTGACCAATACCGATGCTCAAGCCCTTAACGACAGTTCTGTACCCATCAAAATACAGTTGGGAGCCTCTTTGACCGAGGGGCTGGGTGCTGGAGCAAATCCTGAAGTGGGAGCTTTGGCGGCCGAGGAGAGTTTTGAGGATATCAAAACCTTATTGACCACCCAAACTAAAATGGTTTTTATTACCGCAGGAATGGGCGGAGGAACTGGAACGGGTGCCGCTCCCATCATTGCTAAAATGGCCAAAGAATTGGATATTCTTACTGTAGGAATTATAACCATGCCTTTTCAGTTTGAAGGAAAATTAAGACTGGAACAAGCCGAAAAAGGGCTGGAAAATCTCAAAAAAACCGTTGATGCTCTCATTGTAATTAACAATAACAAGCTCAGGGAAGTATATGGGAACTTGGGTTTTAAAGCTGGTTTTTCCAAGGCTGACGAAGTGCTTTCCACAGCAGCTCGAGGAATTGCTGAGGTCATTACCCATCACTATCGTCAAAACATAGATTTGAAGGATGCCAAAACAGTCCTTAAAGACAGTGGGACTGCCATCATGGGGTCGGGCTCTGCAACGGGGACCAATCGTGCGCAAGATGCCATCATCAATGCTCTGGACTCCCCCTTATTGAATGACAATAAAATTACTGGGTGTAAAAATGTGTTGCTTTTGATTGTCTCTGGAAACGAGGAAATTACCATAGATGAAATTGGAGAAATCAATGAATTTATTCAAACAGAGGCTGGGAACAACGCCAATATCATTATGGGAATTGGAGAAGATCAAAAACTAGAAAGTTCAGTTTCTGTGACCATCATTGCCACAGGTTTTGGTGCAGACCAACAACACCAGATTGTAAATACCGAAGCCAAAAAAATCATACACACACTCGAGGAAGATCAAACCTTAGAACACGACCTTATGGAGAGTGAAGTAGATTCTGATCCATTTGAAATGCCATTCGAGGAGGGATCAAAACAGGAGATCGTGGATGAAGTAGAGGAGGAGATTGGCGAGCAGCCAACCTCTGAGGTGGAAGAGAAAACCACCACATTCATGTTGGACGAAAAAGATCAGGAATTCGAGGAAGAAGATTTATTTTCCATACCCGTAGTGGCAGAGATCGTAAGTGGTTATGATACAGAACCCGAGATAATGCATACGGAAACGTTCGAAGCAGCAGCGGTTGAGTCAGAAGATGAATTGATTGCCAGTACTCCAGCTATTGAAAATATGGAGGTGGTCTATGAGATACTGCAATACGACCAGCCTGAAGAAGCACCAGAAATTGAAAAGGAGGAGGAATTTATCATCAACGACCTAGACGAGGAAGTCTTGGATTTGGAGGTTGTAGGATCAGAAGAAGTAGAGGCTGAGGAGGAAAATCAATTTACCTTTGATTTTGGATCACCCATATCCGATGGTCAAGAGGTCTCGGCCGAAAAAATAGTCCATACCCTTTCCGAGCAGGAAGAGGAGGAGGTCAAAGAAGATGCTTCCCTTTCAGAGGCGGTTGATTTTGAGTTTGAGGTGTTTAAAAAATCGGAAGAAATTCCTGTTACGGATATGGAAGAGGTGATGAGTTCACCCCACGATGATTCTCCCTTTGACAAGAAAATAAAAGAAACCGCCGCCAAGGCAAATGAAGAAAGAAAAGAGCATTTAAAAAAGTTCAATCATGCATTCAAACACAGCTTGAGTAAAATTGATGAGTTCGAAAAACAACCCGCTTATAAAAGAATGGGTCTCGAATTGGATCAACCTTCCTCATCTGAGTCGAATGAGTCCAGATTGTCTGTCGATAGCGATAAAAATGACGATATTCAACTGAGATCCAATAACTCTTTCTTACACGATAATGTAGATTAATTATGTCTTTACTCAACTCACTAACAGAAGAACTCAAAGCCGCAATGCGAGCCAAAGATGCTCTAAGACTCGAAGCCTTGAGAGCCATTAAGTCGGCGGTACTTTTGGCCAAAACCGCATCAGCAGGTGATGCTGATCTTTCCGAAGAGGAAGAAATTAAGTTGCTGCAAAAACTGGTCAAGCAACGCAAAGACAGTGCAGCGATTTTTAAAGAGCAAAACCGAAACGATCTTGTAGGACCCGAAGAGGCTCAAGCAGAGATCATTGCCCAATTTTTACCGGAGCAATTGACGGTTGAGGACATAGAAAAAATCATTGATGAGGTCATCGCCAAAACTGGAGCCCAAGGCATGAAAGATATGGGGAAAGTAATGGGTATGGCCAGTAAAGAAATGGCAGGAAAAGCAGATGGTAAAACCATTTCTTCTATTGTAAAACAGAAGCTGAACGCTTAATCTTCAACAAGATTCGAATACTTTTTCTTTAATGGGGGGGGGTATTACTTTGAAAGCCTTATGATTTCTCTCTATCAAGTTTGCAGTTGCAACTCAAAAGAGATTTGAATATTAATAAACACTAAAATTTTCAATTAAGGGAGGAAGAATATTTTCTTTGATTTGAAGTTTTAGAGCTTCTACCGCTATGGGATCAATTTTGTGAATCCTTTTGTGTCCAATGCTTTGTCCTTCTGCAATTAGGGTCCATTTTCCTTTTGAACGTCCGTGAATACTGTAAGCTCTGACTCTTTGTCCCTTGACGATTTGTTCTTGAATAACAATGTTTTTGATGATTGTTGCACTTTTTAAGGGAAGTAGTATCTGGTCACCCCTGCCCGAAGTGCTGGCAATGGGATTTGAAAAAGTTTTCCGAATGGCCTCTCCCCATTCCTCCAAACGCTTGACGTCGGCATCGGGTAATAGACCTCGGGGGTCGGGGGTAAGCCCCATAATCAGGGTAGAATTATGGCCTACGGATTGGTAATACATCTTCATTAGGTTTTCCAATGGGAAAATATGAGCCTCATCGCTGGGTTCCCAAAACCATTCGTGTCTCCCGTTGTACCCTCTCAGAGGTGCATCGGACATGGCAGGCATCCAATACTTTCCATTGGGATCACCGTGTTTTAACAAATTAATGTGGTCAGCGGTAGTATCTCCACTATGGGAGTAGGGGGTGGGAAAAGTCGCCCAGCAAGGGTAGGGCACTGTTCCAGATTCAGACCCTCCCCATCGGGCTTCTGCGAGTTGGTTGTTGTGATAGAACAAACAGTTGGGCTGGTATTTTTTAACGATGGGTAGCACATCGGGAGCCCCCAAATCGGGGTGACTGGCTCCACCATCAAACCATATTTCGAATAGAGGGCCATATTGGGTACACAACTCTTTGACCATGCCTTCTACCATCTGGTTGTAATAGGCTTGTCGTTTTTTTTGGAATTCGCCTGTCCCGTTGACTTTAAAGTCGTGAACACCAAAAAAAGAATTCCAACGAATTCCGATATAGATTCCTGGTTCTATTCCGTATTTCCTGCAGGAGTTGACAAAATCCCTCACAACATCCCCTTTGCCCTCTTTCCATTTTAGGGTCTTTACGTTGTAGGGATTTACCTCAGAGGGATACAATGCAAATCCAGTTTCGTGAGTAGCAGTTAGGATGGCAAATTTAAATCCTGCTTTTTTTATGGCTTTGATCCATTGATCGGTGTCCAATTGTTGGGGGTTGAATATTTGATGGTTGGAGATGGGGTTGATTCTGTTTCCCGATGCTCCCGTTTGGCGGTATTTTTTATTGTCAAAAACATGGAGATCATAATGAAATACAGCCCCTAATTCCGCTTTTTGCCATGCCAGTTGTGCCTTGTTGGGGAGCGGGTTTATGGGAAGTTCCTTCTGAGCAATAGCCAAGGTATGGAGCGACAGATAAAGCCCTAGTATAAAGATTCTGAAATTCATGATGGAGTGTTTTGCTGTTCTCAAGTTAATAAAAGATGGCTTAGGAGAAAGAAAGGGGCTCCGAAAATTACCTAAGCTTTTTTTGAAACTGTCTTAACAGTGCACTGATGCCTTGTCGTATATCGTCGGTGGGAGTAGTAAAATGATTGGCCATAATGGAAAAGACATAGACCTTTCCTCTGTCACTGATCCAATAGCCAGAAAGGTTGTGATTGTGCCTAAGGCTTCCTGTTTTGGCATATACATTTCTAATCTCGTAGTTTTTGAGGGTTCCCGATCTCCCACTTTTGGGGAAATATTCTTTGATGGATTGAAGTCCTATTTCACGGTGAATGTTTTTGAGTACCGCAATCAATGTTCTTGGAGTAACCATATTGTAACGAGAAACTCCCGATCCGTCTACCCATTCGATGGGGTCGGGAAGCCAATTTTTCCATTGGAACTTGAGCGTATCAATTGTTTTTTGAACATTCATTTCCTCAAAAGTTTTTTGAGAGATCATATTTAACAAGGCCTCAGCCACTCCATTGTCACTGTCCTGGAGAAGGGCTTTGTAAAGCAAGGCTTTTTGATGGGAGTAGTGAATATTCCAATTGGAGGGCTGGGAATCTTCTGTCAATTGGACAGTGCCTTGGGTACGCTTTCGAAGCAGTTGGACAAAAAGGCTGTCACTGGTGATAAAAGGATGGTAGAGTGTATCTCCTTCGATTAATTTTTGGGGATTTAGGTGAAAAAGATTTTTGGATCGTTTGCGATTTAAATTTTGCCCAAGGGTGTCCAAAGCCATCAGCTTTTCTAGAGACTCTGGGATCATTCTGGTGCTGCCGTTCGTTTCAAAGACTTGTATTGTATTGCCATAAATGGGGAAAGGACTACTTTCTGCGGCGTAATAATAGGGATAATCATCCCAAGACCAACCTTGGCCATGAGGATTCAATTTGGATTTTGGGGCATGATACTTCCAGTAGTAATTTTGATTAAAAAAGGAGGCCAGTTCTGGGTCGGGATAAAAAGGATGAAACAGCAGTGGATAGCCTGTTGCCTTGAAGTGCATGATGGAGTCTTTTTCTTTGTAGTAAATCGCTGGGAGGGAATCAAAGTGTTGAATGGCCGCCAGAAAAGTCATTAGCTTGACGTTGGAGGCAGGAGTCATATAATTCTCCCCTTGATAAAAAGCATTGGGTTTAGAAGCGTTTAAAGGCTCTACACTCAGGGCGATATGAGCTTGCTCAAAGGCTGGTATTTTTTGGAGCATGCGCCTTATTTTTCTTTCAGAAAAGTGCTGACCCGAAAGGGATATGCTCATCATAAAAACAAAAAGAGTGATTGGCCAACGCATGCAATAAAGATAGTAAAAGCCTTGCTTTGTGCTCAGGGGTATATACTAACTTTTTCTCAAATGGAATATCGCTAGGGATCTTGATTTTTATACTACGGTTTGAGTTTTTATATTAATTTTACACATTGATTTAATGGATCAAGCAATTCTTGAAATTTTAGCCGATACTTAATTTTAAAGCACTCTTGATCTCTCCACTAAAGGAAATTAAATCGATAGACAAACAGGCCCAGTAGTTCAACTGGATAGAATATCAGATTTCGGCTCTGAGGGTTGGGGGTTCGAATCCTCCCTGGGTCACAGACTATTCCCATAAGTAATTATTTATTTATGGGAATATTTTTTATGTTGCTACTGCAACATAATTACACTTTTTTTCAATTGATTTAATCATCATTTGCGCAATATCTTTCTGTGTTGCTGCTTCTATGCCCTCCAAGCCAGGTGACGAGTTAACCTCAAGAACTAATGGGCCGCCAGAAGACCGAATGATATCAACACCTGCTACACTTAAACCCATTGCTTTAGTTGCTTTTATTGCGAGTTTACGCTCCTCAGCTGTAGCTTTTATCAGAGCTGTAGAACCTCCCAAATGAACATTTGCACGAAATTCTCCAGGTGGAGCAGTACGTTGCATGGAGGCAACAACCTTTCCGTCAATAACAAAACAACGAATATCCTTACCATTAGCTTCTTTGATAAATTCTTGAACCAAAATATTGGCTTTCAGGCTTTTAAAAGCATTTATAACACTCTCAGCTGCTTTTTTTGTTTCTGCCAATACTACACCCTTCCCTTGGGTTCCTTCCAATAGTTTTACAATCAATGGTGATCCACCAACCATTTCTATCAAATCATTTGTGTCTAATGGCGAACTTGCAAACCCTGTAGTTGGTATTTTGACACCTTTACTTAATAACAACTGAAGTGAAAATAATTTGTCTCTAGATTGAATTATGGAATCCGATGTATTTAAACAAAATACACCCATGCTTTCAAACAGCCGTAAAAGAGCGCAGGCATAAAATGTTTGGGCAGGTCTAATTCTTGGTATGACTGCATCTATGTTCTCAAGGGTTTCACCCCCACGATAATAGACTTGTGGAGCAGAAGCATCTAGTTTCATGAAGCATTGACGGATGTTATAAAATTCTATTTGGTGTCCTCTTTGTTCTGCAGCTTCTATAATTCTTCTATTGCTGTACAATTCTTGATTAGAAGCCAATAAGCCAATTTTAAGTCCTGTTGTAGTATTTCTAAATTTCTCGTAAGACCCTACAACAGTACTATCGCTAATATTCCCAAGAGAAAAACTTTTTTCAGGATCAACGATTAGTCTCCCTTTCATAGCCTCCCGCCCTAACAACATTCTATATCCCATAGAATCTCTATTTGTTAGTGTTATTTCTATACTCCAAGTATGATCTCCAATAGTCATGAATGTTTGAATGACAAATCTTTGTTCTCTATTACCAGTTGAGCTTTTTACAACTCGCTTATCTGTCACCAATGCATTACACTTCACCCTTCGCTTTCCATCATTTTGGATGGGGTATACATCAAAGCTGACCCAGTTCTGACCGTCTTTTTGATAAGGTTGAATATTTAAAGCATGTAAACTCGAAGTTTTAGCTCCACTATCAATACGTGCCTTAATATAAGGAATGTTCAACTCCACTAATGAAACCCATTCTTCAGAACCAATTGTAACTTTCGAATTCATTTTAATTTTTTTGTAAAAGAATGAATAAAATTAATGGGTTGTATTTAAATTAATTTCTAATTACAAAAAATATTTTGCGGTTATTAGTTCTAAATGATAAATGGAGTTCAAACTATTGTATGTTTGGGTAACGATTACAACGACAAACAGTTGAAACAAAGCTTTGTGAGGAAAAACCATCCTCAGCTTCCCTAAAGAAAAAGGGCATAAATGATTTTAAGCCCTTATTTGTATTTAATAATATGCCCTTAATATGATCCTTACAAGAGGATCAATAAAGATCTATTCCTAAGGTGTCGCTATGTATTCTAATACAACACTGTCAATGATGGTCACTGTGCTAAAAGAGGCGATCAGGGTGGAATAATTGATTGTAAGATCATCTGCTGAAGGCAAACTGGATGGCGTTTCCGATAAAGCAAAAATTGTCATGTAATAGGTAGATGTTGCTCCACTGGGATTACAGGGGGAGGAATAGGTAATGCTGGCACCGTCCTTATTGGGTCCCATAAACCATGCACCAGTATTGGCTTCACCATAGGGGATTTCCGTTACCGAAGGATCGATATTCCATAGGGTGAGATAGGAATTTGTTTCCTCGGGTTTTGGAAAGCCGTGAATGGAAATGGCCAGTGATCCTGTTCCCTCTGGGACATTAGACCACTGTATGGGAATCGATTTTTCGATTCCATTGACTTTTTGCTCACATTTGTAGGCATCCAAAAGAGCGCCATCTGAATCAATAGCAACACTCGATAAGGTAAAGGATGTCTTGGTCGAGGTGGCTGAAAAGCCAGCCGCCGAACTGCTGGAATCATCTGTATCACTATCATTTGACGAAGAGGAATCTCCGAGGGAAACATCAGTACAGAATTTTGCATTGCTGAAGGATTCTACATTTTCTGAGGAGGTAGCAGCGATGCTTCCATTGGTAGGGAGATTGGATGAGCCCCCGTTTTCATCCACATGGGTAAAGCTAAAGTTACAATTCTCATCCCAGTTATAGTTGATGTAATATTTTACTTCTGCCACCTCATATTCAAAAGAAAAAGCGTTAATCCCTGTTTGAGTAATCCCATTAACAGAAGCACCGTTCACGGGTTTAAAATCATCTGAGGGTCGAACAGGGTTTTGAATGGGTTGTGGGAATATTTGATCCTCTGGTGCTGTACTTGCAGGGTCTATGGTTACGACTCCCTTTACATAAGGCATAAAGTATGGGGCATCGGCCGAGGCATGGTAACGATAGTTCCCACTTCCGTCTGTCCGACCAAAGGCTTCGTCTAAGCTTTCTTGGGTAAATCCATAAACAGGATAGCCATCCAATGCATAGGCCAGAGGGCTTTCTGTTCCTACGACATCTTCAAGGTGGGTGGGGACTAGGTGGTAGTGATAATCATCACCTCTCCCAAAATGTCCTCCCCAGTCATCGAGCTCTCCAATCAAAAATGCATTTTCGCCCCTGTTGTTGAGTACATTGAAAATAGGTACTCCATTGACCGCAACTGCGAGTGCACCTTTGAGAAAGTGATCTGTGGTATTCAATGCTGTTTCGGCCATTACTGGTTGTAACGGAATTGTCCAACTGTTATCCCCAGTGTAGTTTTGAGGAATTGGGACTTGCTCTTGCCAAGCGGTAATCCCTTTGCCCATACCGTGTTCTGGCCAGCTGTAGGAATTGATGTAAAAATAGTCATCATCACTGCTAATGGTAACACCAGAAAACATTTCAAAATGGCTTACGATGGTTGCAATAAGGGAAGAAGTATCGTTGGTTTCCGTATTATCTTCCGTTGATGTTCCCGAATTGTTATCGTCCGTATTCGTATTAGAATTGTCCGTATTTGTGTTGGAATCATCCGTATCAGAATCTTTGTCGTTGGTTGGGGTTGTCTCAGTATTAGAAGTATCCGATACTGCAGGGGCAGCTTCATCTTCTTTTGCACAGGCGACGATCACCAAGAAAATAAAGGAGCAAATGGAGGTGATCAATGATGGTTTTTTGTGTTTTGAAAAGAGCGAAAAAACTAAAAATGAAATTATTAATATAGAAAATAATATTAAAATTACCCAAGCTCTAAATTTACTTACTCTTTGATTTTGATTGCTTTTTGAATGGATTACTATTTTGCTGGAATTATTAAATTTTTCTGAAAGTGCCATTCTTTGCATGATGACCAACTGATCTTCCATCGCAAATGCCTCCAATGGAAATTCTTGGATCGAAAGATCCCCCGTTAGACGCAATACTACCATTCCATTTTCGGAGGAAATATAATCTCCTGATAATGTTAATTCAGAATCCTGAAAGTGCCATATTTTACCCCCTCCATCGGCATGATGTCCCGTATGTGAAAATGCAAAGGTTGAAATAAGTAGGAGCAGTATGTGAAATTTACGCATGGGATAGATTTAAATGTGTTACCCTGTAAAAGTAATTTTTTAAATCTCAAAAAATGAGATTTTAAGGCATTTTTATAACCTTTTTTAGGGATAAATATTAAAATTCATTTATGAGCCGTTGATACCTGCTTTTGTAATCACTGGCAGAGATTCCTTTGACAGCTTTAAACACCCGATTGAAACTGGAGAAAGAGTTAAATCCTGTATCTTGGTATATCTGTGATATGGACTTGCTGCTGTTGATGATCATTTGACAGGCTCTGCTGACCCGATATTCTCGAACAAATTGGAAGGGTGTTTTTCCAGTATGATCTTTAAAGTAGCGACAAAAAGAATTGGTTGTCATACAGGACTGCTCGGACAGTTCTTTAAGGCTGATTTCGTTTGCATAGTTTTTGATAATAAAATTAATCACCCGTTGCAAGCGGTCTTCATTTTCGTATTCTAATTCAAGGAGATTAAATTTTTCTGAGGTCAAAGTCTTTGTTTGACTGATTATCGCCAAGCGATTCAAGGCGCTTATCAGATGAATCAAACGCTCAGCTCCTTTGGATTCACAAATGCGGATAAGGTCTTCCAGTATCAAATAGCTGTACATTGGATCAAAGAGGATTCCTTGATGGGACTTTTCAAGCAGGGATTTTATTTTGGAAAATTCTGGGACATTATCAACGAATTTATAGATTAAAGAGGGCTTGAATTTGATGATGATATAATCGACTTCGGAGGAGGAATCATCTACTTCGTTTTTAAATAGGTGGGGTACTTTACTTCCCAAAAGCACCAATTCATTTTCATTAAAATATTCAATGCTATCTCCCACAATTCGAACACCGGTTCCATTGATGGGATAAAACAATTCGTAGTCTTCATGATAGTGCCAATCCTCCCCAAAATATGGAATGGCCTTCCGCTCTGAGAAAAAGCTTTGATAATTCTCGATTTCAGTTATGGAATACTTTAGTTTCACGAAAGTAGTTTTATTGGACACATAAATTTAAATAAAGTAACCCTAAAATTATACTTTTCCAACATTAGTTGTATTTCCATCTGACCCCAAAGAAAAATCTTATGCCTTGGTTGGAGGTATAGACATAGGTTGGGTCAAAAGTCATGGCGTAGGGATTGTTAGGTGTTGGCAGTGCATTTCCTGAGCTGTCAAAAACCACTTGTCGATCAAAAGGGTCGAAAGAACGGGCAATACTGTTTGAAGGGGGGATAAAGTTTAAAATATTTTTGACGCCTCCATAGTATTCAATGGCGTTGTTCCAATTTTTGGTGAGTTGCACATTCAGAATGTTAAAGGGATCGGAATAAGAAGGCCTAGGGTCAAGATCCCCCAATGTAGGCAATCTCATTGCCCCTGTGGAGGTTCCTGTAAAGTCGAGGCTTATATTCCTGCCGATCCATTTTTTTTCAATTTTCCATACTCCTCGAAACCGTTCGGTGAGTAAGGGTATCGTTTTGATGCCGTTCTCTTCCACATAAGTATCTATATAGGTGGCTCCAAGATTTATTCTGAGCCCTCTTTGTGCGAATAAGTTCACATTCAGTGAAAGACCATTCGAAGTTGATTTTCCAGCCAGATTATCGTAAATAATTTTGTTGGGATCAGTTTCGTAATCGGGAATGATTTTATTGGAGAAATGATAGGTAAACACACTTAAGTCAAGGTCAATGATGGCCCCTGTCTTGAGGAAAAATTTTTGAAGGAAATTAAGATTGGTATTCCACGACTTTTCAGGTTTCAAATCTTCCAAAAAAATCACCTCGCGGGCAGCTGTCAGAGCGGCATGGTCTTCTGTGAAAACCTGAGCCACCCGATAGCCTGAGCCAGCACTGAGTCTGAGTATTGAGCTTTTGTCGCTGTTGTTGATTTTATAATTGATCCTTGGCGTTAGGATATTTCCGTGGATGGAATTGCGGTCAAGTCGGAGTCCTAAAAGTAAAGTATTGTAGGGATTGAGCTGAGTTTGATTTTGAATGAAAATACCTGGCAAATAGGTGATGGAAGCCATATTTTGGTTGGAAAAATTATTGAAAGTTGCTGTGGTATTGTCATCATAGTGGGTAAACCTGTAGGTCAGCCCCAACAGCAATTCATGTTTTGTAATGTTTTTGTTCCAAACCAATTGACCAAAACCGATGGTCTGATCTGATTTTAACAAGACTTTTCCATAGGCCGCATTTTGATTGTGATCGTTGAAACTGTATTGGAATGAAAGATTATTATTGAATTGATACTTCCCGAACAATTCAAATCTACTGGTGTAGATGTGCTCTCCAAAAAATTCTTCCCCCCCTCTGTGTTTGGGCAACCATCCCATTTGTCCTCCCCATCGGTCTTCGTATACAAAACGTGTGGCGATTGAAAATTTATTGGCAAGTGAAAACTTGTTGAAAATCGAAATACGGTCTTGCAGGGTCAAGTCAGTGAATCCGTCCTTGTTGTTGTCGATGGGATTGGAATAATTAAAATAATTGATTCCCAAGATCGCTGAAGTCTTATCGGATAGTTGGTATTTATAAGCCAAATCGGTATTGACTTCTCCCCAAGCAGACACAAAAGAATCGACGGTGAGTTTGTCGGTGTTTTCGGGCAGTTTGGTGATCAAATTGATCACCCCTGCCACTGCTTCAGATCCGTAGAGGGTAGAGGCGGGCCCCTTGACGAGCTCGATCCTTTCAATCAAGGCTTGGGGGATTCCCGAAAATCCATATACGGTAGAGAGGCCACTCACCATTGGGAAACCATCAATCAAAACCATAGTATAGCTTCCCTCTTGGCCGTTGATATTGATAGATCCTGTACTGCAAATACTGCAATTCAGTTGAGAGCGGACACCATTGATGCTTTCAAGGGCTTCAAAAACCGAGGCGGTAGGATTGGCTTTAAAAAAACTTTGGCCATAAACCTCTACTGGTACAGGACTGTCGCGTTTGGAGATGGCTTTTAGTGTACCCGAAACTACAATTTCTTCGAGGGCTTCTTCCAACTCCAATTCGATAGCTCCCAAGTCGGTTCTTTCCGAATTTATTTTTTTGATCTGCGATTTATATCCTAAAAAAGAGATAACTAGTTTAGGGTTTTTTATATTTGAAAAGTAGAGGGTGAATCTACCTTCTATATCGGTTGTAGTACCTGTGTTTGAATTCTTGATGTAAACAGAAGCTGATGTTAGCGGCTGACCTTGAGACAAGACGGTTCCCGTTACGCTAAAGTCCTGAGATTGGCTCAGTTGAAATGCCAATAAAAAAAGTAAGAAATTGAAACGCACTATATAGTTTTATACCGCAAAACTAATTTAATAGTTTTGCACTGCAAAACACTTCAATGAAAAAAACAATAGAGAAGGAGAATTATCTGAAAACCATTTACAAAATGGAGGAAAATGGCCAATCGGTTACGGTCACTTCTCTCAGTCAATTTTTCGGTGTCAGCAAATCAACAGTCTCCAATATGATCAAGAAATTGGTTGTCATGGATTTTATAGATACCAAGCCCTACAAGCCGATACTTCTTACTCCTTTGGGCAGACAAAAAGCAACAGAAATGATCCACAAGCATCGATTGATCGAACTCTATTTGGTTGAGAAAATGAATTTTGATTTGGATGAGGTTCATGACATTGCCGAAGAGGTTGAGCACATCAAAAACACTAAATTTTTTAAACGAATTCAGGAGATCTTGGGGGACTTTGATGTTGATCCACACGGATCCGTCATCCCCAAACAGGATTATTAGTTGATTATTTTTTTCAAGAGTTCGTTGGGCCAATTTTGATAAGTAATAGGGCGTAGCCACCTGTAAATTGATGCGGGCCCTACGGCTGTGAATCTGCTGTCCGATGCTGCGGGATAGGGCCCACCGTGAGTCATGGCTGTTGTTACTTCAACGCCAGTAGGAACATCATTTAAAAGCAAGCGGCCTACCTTGGATTTAAACGCTTGAATCAAGGGATGAATGTACTCGAAATCTGTTGCTGGCGCAAAAATTGCCCCTGTCAACTGTCCCTTTAAATGGAGAACGAGCTGTTCAATTTCTTTTAAATCTTTACACTTTACCAGCAATGAGAAAGGGCCAAAGACTTCCTCTTGAAATTGGGGGTTTGCCATAAATTGCTCTCCAGAAATTATCGAGAGTTTGGGCTTGACAAATTGATTGTCCCATTGATCTTTTGAGGCAAGAATTTCAACGGTTTTTTCCAGACGGTTTATTTTTTCACTTTGTCTGACATAGTTTTTTTTCAATTCGGGATGAATCATACACTGTTGACCCAGCCCTTCCAACACCTTGGTCAATTCCTTTATGAAATGATCGGTATGCTCTCCATCAATGGTGATGAGCAGTCCCGGTTGGGTACAAAATTGACCAGCTCCTATGGCAATGGAATTCCCAATCTTATCGGCAATTTTCTCGGCATCTTTTTCCAAAGCTTGGGGTAGGATGGCAATGGGATTGATGCTGCCCATCTCGGCAAAGAATGGTATGGGTTCCTCGCGATTAAAAACGGTTTTTTGTAAGGCACTCCCTCCCGAAAAACTCCCCGTAAATCCTACAGCTTTTATTTTTGGATGCTTGACCAAATCGTGAGACAGTTCGTATGATTTAGCATTGAGGTTGGAAAATACTCCATTGGGCATAGCGGTTTTTTGAGCCGCCCTAATGATGGCAGTTGCCACCACAGCACCACATCCACTGTGCATGGGATGGGACTTTACAATAACGGGGCATCCTACGGCTAGTGCACTGGCGGTATCGCCACCCGCAGTAGAATAGGCCAAGGGGAAATTACTCGCGCCAAAAACAGCAATGGGTCCTATTGGTATATGGGTTTTGGTCAAACTCGGTTTGGGTTTGGGTGTTCTGGCTGGCAAGGCGGCTTCGGTGATGTTGTTCCTCCAATTTTCGGTTTCGATCATTTTGGCAAACAACTGAAGTTGATAAAGGGTTCTGTCTCTTTCTCCTATGGCGCGCACCCGATCCAATCCGGTTTCTTTACAATAAATATCGATGAGATCGTTTCCAATATTTAAAATTTCCTCCCCTATGGCCCTCAAAAAAGAAGCCCTTTGAGCATCCGATAGCTCGCAGTAAATGGGAAAAGCTGCATCTGCCAAAGCCACTGCCTCTTCCAATTCAGCAGTAGTTGCTGATATAAAAAGGGTTTTATTTTCAATATTTTGAAGAGGGTCAAAGGTTTGGTATCGCTCATCTCCAAGTCCAGACAATCGGTCTCCTATAAAATTTTTTCCAGTGATTTCCATAGAACTATCCAAAGGATTTATAGCCTTTTGGGGTACTAAAACAGTGTTTTTTTGAAGTCATTGAATGGGTCTATAGGATCAAGATTTATTTTGATAATTGATTTTTTCATTTTTAAAAATGAGTAGAAAAAGCAAGAAAACCCCCAAAGCAAATAGGGCGGGAAATTTCCAGATCATGTTCCAATCGTGTTCTCCAGTCTCTAAAACAAAGACATCTGAAATTTTCCCAGCGATCCAAAATCCAATCAGCATTCCCACTCCATAAGTGGCCAGTGTAATCAGTCCTTGGGCGGCGCTTTTGACTTTTTCTCCGGCCTTGAAGTTGGTGTAGATCTGACCCGATACAAAGAAAAAATCGTAACATATTCCATGAAGAAGTATGCCGATGATGAGCATAAAAGTTTTGTCACCAACATCGCCGTAGGCAAATAAAACATAGCGAATCACCCAAGCCATCATGCCTACTAAGATGGTGTTTTTGAATCCGAAACGCACAAAGAAAACAGGAAGCAAAAGCATGAACAAGACTTCACTGACTTGTCCGAGAGACATTTTTGCGGTGGGGTTATCCATCCCCAATTCTACCAAAAAAGGATTGGCCTGTTGGTAATAAAAAGCCAAAGGGATACAGATCAAAATAGAGGCGATAAAAAACAAAAGAAAGTTGCGATCATTCAATAGCTTGAGGGCGTCCCAACCCAAGGCACTTTTTAAAGAAAAACTTTTTTGGTCGTTTCCATAGGGTGGGGTTTTGGGCAGGAAAAAACTGAAAATTCCCAGTATCAATGAGGCCAGTGCTACCATTATAAAAGTGTTGGACAAGGCACCTGCTGCAATCGACGCTTGGGCGTCCCAACCGAAAACATAACTGATCACAATGCCCGAAATGATCCAACCAACGGTTCCAAAGGTTCGGATGAAAGGAAATTCCGCAGCGGTGTCTTTCATCTGATTGAAGGAAACCGAATTGACCAAGGCCAAGGTTGGCATATAGAGCAACATATAGCCAAATACGTAGGGGTAAAAAACAGAAAAATCGGCGGTTTGTGACATGAGAAACAACAGCACACTGCCCAGGAGATGCAAAACGCCTAAAATCTTTTCAGCATTAAAATATCGATCGGCGATTAGTCCGATAAAAACAGGAGCAATGATGGCGCCCCACGATTGGGTGGAAAAGGCCATTGCAATTTGTCCCCCACTGGCGTTGAGGTTGTTCCCCAAAAATGTTCCTAAGGTTACAAACCAGCCCCCCCAAATAAAAAATTGGAAGAACATCATAAACGATAATTGTAATTTGATCGATACTTTCATGAGTTTGGTTTTGAGAGATTCAACTGTAAATTTTAATGCCCGACAAAAAACACATAGGTTCCACTACTGAGATTAAATTTGCCTGTCGAAATTTTTTCTCTGATTTCTGAAATAAGATTTGCTTCTCCTTCCAATATAGTAATTTTTTGGGACGGTTTTTTGTTCAACTCGACTTGTGCAATACTTCCTTCGGGTATGGTGATTTCATATCGGTAGCCTTGAGCCTCACGGCTCCATTGGGATTCTATTTTTCCTTGAGGGGCGTTGTAGGAAGTATTGACACGCTCCAATCCAACTGGGGTAAAAGGCTTGATAAAAAACCTTTCAAATCCTGGATACTGGGGGTCAGGTCGTATTCCCCCCAGCCATCGGTAAAACCATTCCGTCACCGAACCAAACATGGGATGAGAATTGGAGTAAATATTGTCGCTTTCTTTCCAAGTTTCCCATAGAGTTGTAGCTCCTTGCTTCACCATATAACCCCAACCGGGATAATTTGTATTGTTTACTATATTTATAGTAGTTTGAGGAGATAAATATTCCGAAATGGCCTCAAGGGCATAGGGTGTTCCGAAAATTCCAGTGGTCAAATGCTGAGCGGGTGCTTTTTGGAGGGCCATTTTTAGGGAGTCTTTTGCGGCCTCAATTTCGTTTTCTGGTATGATGCTATGATAGAGAAGAGCAGCGAATAAAGTTTGTCGATTGATGGGGCCTTTGATGCTTTTTTCCCAAAAGGCTTCTCGAACTTTTTTGGTTAAATCCAATGCCAGTTGATCGTATTCTGATTGACTTTTTTGATCTTCCATTAGGGCGGCAAAAATTCCCATAATTCTGGCCGTTTGGAGGTAGTGTAGGGTACCGATCAATTGCACGGGAACGGGTTCTAATGACTCGTGGTCGCTCAAACCACTGCCAACGATCCCCTCGGGATGAAGTCGCGCTACTTTGTTCATCCACTGCTGATTGAAGGCATACATTTCTTTGACAAAGTCCCGATCATTATAGAAGAGATACAACTGATATTGCGTAATCAGAAAAGCAGATTCCCAGCTGATGCCGCAATATTGAATCCCTACACTGGGTGCTGTGTCTACAAAAGTGGAGTCATTGATGGCATCCACCCAGTCATAAACGGTTTTTTTGTAAAACGACTGCATGTCGAAGTTGTAGATAAAAGAGGCACTGGTGGCATTGAGGTCACCGCCATATCCAAATTTTTCTCTGGCAGGGCAGTCGGATTGTACCCCTACCAGATTGGCCAAAAAAGTTCTTCTAACGGTTTTTTGAATTTCATTCAACAGCAGATTGGAGGTGCTAAAATGATTTTGTTGATCCACGGCAGTATGAATGGAAAGCCCAACGATATCTTCTTTTTTTGGTTTTTCTTTTAATCCATCGATTTCCATATAGCGGTAGGCGTGATAGGTAAACTCGGGTGTGAACCAAGTGGGGTTTTTATCGCCCATGACGAAGCTATCGGTTTGCCAAGCCACATCGGGAGCCCCCGATCCGCCGATGCCCTTTTTTTTGATTTGACCGATCACCGATGTCATCGGATTTAGGGAACCATCTGGGTAAATGCGTTCTCCAAATCTAAGGGTGATTTGGTCTCCTTTTTCCCCGCTCAATTTGATGGAATAGCTACCGGTAAAATTTTCGCCCATGTCCACCACCCATTTCCCCTCTTTTGTGGGATAGATTTTTTGAGGTTTAATCTCTTTATTGATGCTTATGGGAGGGAAAAAAGCTTTTTGTAGTTTTCCGCCAGGGGAATCAGCGAGCATGGCGTTTTTCCAATGGCTGTCCTCAAAATCAGCATGGTTCCAGTTTTTTATTTCCTTATTGGCGTCGTATTGTGTTCCCAGATAAACACTGTTTTTTACCGTAGGGCTTTGATTGTATTTCCATGTATTGTCGGAAACGATTTCTTCCGTTTTGCCATTGGGGTAGTCGATGATAAGCTTTGCGATAAAACGCGGTTTACCCACCGAAAGCCTTTCTCTTAAATTGATTCTTCCCCACATTTTTAGGGGTAGGGGATTGTAGAAACCATTCCCAAGTGTCACCCCCAAGCAGTTTTTTCCTAAGTTCAATTGTGGGGTGATGTCGTATTCTTTGTAGTAGATCCTTTTGCTGTAGTCCGTCCAAGAGGGATCCAAAATATTATTTTTTAATGCAATTGCATTGATGGTGCTTTTGTAATATCCAGCTGCGGTAATATAGAGGGTGGCTTTTTGGGGAAGCTCCTTTAGAATGAAGTTTTTTCGAAATAGGGGAGCTGGATCCTCCAAATAAAAAAGGGAATCGGATGTTGGTAATGATTGATGATCTTGTATCCAATCCGCTTTTTTGTTTTCAAAAAACACAACAGTTTTGGTTTCTCGACTGGGCTTTTGACAGCTCCACAGGCTGAGGGCTATAGCCATTGGGAGTACTGCCTTAACAAAGTGCCACCTTAGTGATTTCATACGGACTAATATTTTTTCAATTTATAAATTAATTTGAGATCCTCTGTCGAAGAGGGACCATTCGTATCAGTTTTAGGCGTTGCCTTTATGGAAGGACTTAAACAGATTTGATTAAAAATTAAGGTTTATCGATACTCGATAGCTAAGGGGTTTTGATGTCAATATTGGAGGTACAAGTTTGATCTCAAATTTGAAATTATTACATTGGGTAAAATTGATCGCTTATGGTGACTTTTGGAGCTAAAACTTAAAAAAACAAGATTAAAATGAAAATAAACAACGCGCTACCATTATTGATAGGACTATTGATGATGGGATGTCAAAAAAAGGAGGTTGCCACTCCTCCAAATGTGATTCTAATCATCACAGATGATCAAGGTTATGGCGATTTGGGTATCCACAACAATCCCAACATTATGACTCCAACCCTCGATGCTTTTGCCCGAAAAAGTATCCGTTTTAACAATTTTCACGTTTCTCCGGTTTGTGCTCCCACTCGGTCGAGCCTTATGACGGGAAGATATTCCCTTAGAACAGGAGTAAGAGACACCTACAACGGAGGAGCCATCATGGCAGCTTCAGAATTTACCCTTGCAGAAATGCTCAAAAAAGCCAATTACACTACTGGTATTTTTGGCAAATGGCATTTGGGAGACAATTATCCTTCGCGTCCCAGCGATCAGGGTTTCGATGAGTCAGTCATCCACCTCGCAGGAGGCATCGGACAGGTAGGCGATTTCACCAACTATTTCAAAATGGGAACCAGCTATTTTGATCCTGTGCTTTGGCACAATAACCAACAAAAGGCTTATAAGGGCTACTGTTCAAATATTTTTACGGAAAAGGCCATTGATTTTATCGAAAAAAATAAAGAACAACCTTTTTTCTGTTATTTGTCTTTCAACGCTCCCCACACCCCTTTGCAAGTGCCAGATAAATATTATCAGATGTACAAAGACATCGACCCCTCTCAGGGGATAGATGCCCAATTAATGCCAGAGGCTGAACTTACAGAAAAGGACAAAGAGGATGCCCGAAAAGTGTATGCTATGGTGAGTAATATCGATGACAACCTCCACCGATTGTTTGAAAAAGTTGAAGCCTTGGGGATTGAAGACAACACCATCATCATTTTTATGACGGACAACGGTCCTCAGCAAGTTCGTTATGTTTCTGGAATGCGCGGAAGAAAATCGAGCGTATATCGAGGAGGAATTAGGGTTCCGTTTTTTATGCGTTACCCCGCAAAATTCAAAGACAACCAAGACATGGATCAGATGGCGGCACACATCGACCTTTTACCCACCCTGTCAAAATTGTGTGCTGCCCCAATGCCTCAAGACAGAAAGATCGATGGAAGAAGTTTTCTGCCTGCCCTACAAAATGAAACCTTGCCCGAACGCAGTTTTTTTTCCTATTGGACAAGAAAGTTTCCCGAATTGTACAACAACGTTGCCCTTCAAAAGGGCGAATATAAGCTGGTCGGGAAAACAGATTTTGATGCTTCACTGCAAGAATTTGAGTTGTACAACCTCAGGGAAGATCCCTATGAAAAAATCAATATTGTGGGACAAGAAAGAGAAAAAGCTTCTTCTCTTAAATCAGAAATGGATGAATTGATCTCGGAATTGAGTAGCTCCCCCAATTTGGTTAACCCGCCACTAATCCAGGTAGGAACCCCCAATGAAAATCCGGTATATCTCAACAGAAATGATGCCGGTGGGCAAAGAGGAGTTTGGAATCAAGAAGAGATTTATTCCTTTTGGAAAGTCGATTTGCAAAAAGGGGTTTATGACCTTAAATTCAAATTTTTAAAACCCCTTGATGGAGGGGGGGATCTGTTTTTGGAAATGGGGCAAAACATCAAGAGAAAACAACACCTTGAGGATGAAAAGGACGAATTGATATGGAGGAATGTAGCCCTGCCTGCGGGAGCTTTTGATTTCACGCCCTTCTATCGAAAGGGCAGGAAGAGTATTTTTCCTTTGTGGGTCGAAATTCAAAAAGTGGAATAAAGACTTGGGTTTCTATAATTCTACTGCCAGATGGACCCAAGGCTGTGGACTTCGAATACGTCAAAGACAGTCGATTGATCTGAGGAGATCTTGATTTTGGTTTTTCCATCATTGGGAATGATGTAACTGGACAGGACAGAAAATCCATTGTCTGTAAAAATTTCTATAGTAGTACGATCGAGAAGCACCCTTAGGTTTGCTTCGTCTTTACCGAGAGAGGGGAGGACCTTGTCATTAAAATAAAATGCCCCCTTTTTGTAGGTCAGAATTTGTCCACGAATATCGATTTTAAAATTTTTCGTTTGATTGCGATCAAAACTTGCAAAGAGATCGATCCCATCAAAATCTTCATTTTCAAGCTTTCGATTGAGTTGGTCTGTTCCTATGTTTTGGTGAAGGATACTTTTTTGATAAAGACTATTAATTTCATCGATGGGCCATCGGAAGAGTCTTATTCCTTGTTCAGTAGTTTTCAATTCCAATGTAGCGGGAAAAGACATGTGTTGATTGAAAGGCATTTTGTTGTCAACATACACATTGTTGTCACTGGTTCTGAGCCATCCCATGATGACGGTTCTTCCGTCGGGACTGTTGTTAAAGGTTTGGGCGGCATAGTAGGCATTCCCCAGATCACCGAGATGATTTTCACCATCTGTTGAAAGATGCAAGCCGTCAAAGGTTCCAATTTCGTAATCAAAACTGGCATCGTAGATCACCCACCTTTTGTTGTTGGGGTCTTGATCCACACTAAGCTCGACCAAATCCATACATTCATAGACCCACTTTCTGTCAAAGTCGCTTATTTTTTTCCAGTTTTTTAAATCCATAGATTCGAAAAAACGAACTTTTCCCAAATCATCAGGCTGTTTTTTGTGGGCTCTTTTGATCCACAAAATCAATACCCATTTTTTGGAAGGGGCATGCCAGAAAATCTTTGGGTCACGCTCACCTCTGTCAAAACCTTGGTTGGGAACCAATGGACGACCCCCGTCGATCAGCTTAAAGGTCCGTCCTCGATCTGTACTGTAGGCTCCGGCTTGATAAAACAGATCATTTTTGTCATTTTGAGCATGGGTAAAATAGGCCACAATCGCCTTTTCTTCCTGGGTGTTTTCCCCTAAACTATTGGGATAATCTACAGCGGCAGTTCCCGAAAAAATGGTACCCTTGCCATAGGGTAAAATGGCGTGCTGCAATTGTTTCCAATGCAGCATGTCCTTACTTACCGCATGACCCCAGGTCATATTCCCCCAATGAATGGCTTTGGGATTGTGCTGAAAAAACAGATGATATTCCCCTTTGTAATAGACCATTCCATTGGGGTCGTTGATCCAGTTTTTCTTGGATGAAAAATGAAATTGTGGTCGCAGGGCCTCGTCGTATTTAATGTCAGCGTAGGTGTTAAAAGTTTGAAAACTATCTATCATTTGCTGCTGCGAATGCAGGGCTTGAAAGATCATCAAAGAAAATAATAACAGATATTTCATCATTTTAATTTTTAGGTTGGATCACTAATATTTGTGCCGATCTTCGTTTGAGATTTACGTCAAAATTCAACTCACCATCTTCATTGGTTTGCAAATCGAAGGGTTTGACTTTGTTGAGCGTGGCGGCTTTTTTTAGAGGTTCAAGATCAATGGATTTTGAGTTTATGGGACTGCCCATACTCCTCCAAGTTTGGTAGGTATTGTTGTTGTTTTCGTCCAGCGGTATAGATTCAACTTTGTAGTTGAGTTTGTTTTTCAAGCCAGACAGTTGAATGTTTATGATGTCGTTTCCAGATACTTTTTCACCGTCGGATTCCTCATAGTTGTAGACCAAAAAAACCATTTTTTCTTGGGATCGAGTTGCGATCATTCCCAATCGACTGCTTTTTTTATTCTTTACGACTTTAAGTCTTTTGGGTTGAAGTTGTGCCAACATTTCAAAGCCGGTTTGAATCGGTTTTGGAGTATTTCCTGCGGTCAAAAGTTCCCTTTTACCGGTAAAAAATTCATCTTCATCAGCTTCCCAAGAAAATCCCCAATAGAGCAGCATAGAAGTTGGGAAATTGTAGTGATCTTCGATTTGATAAAGCGCATCGACCAGTTTGAACAAAAACAGCGGAGAGCTGATGGAGTTCCGATACTCCAGCTCTGGGTATTGGGCAACAGTTCGATAATAATTGGAGGAAAGACCCCATTCGTTGATATGAAATTCGGTGCCCTTGAGAGTGGGATAGTTTTTTAGCAAGCGTTTTAGCCATAAAACGGATTGAGAAAATCTTTGAACTTGAGGCTGTATATGAGGTTCGTTGTTCAACCATTTTCCCGATAGTCCATAGATGTGATAGGAAATGAAATCAATTCGGCTTCCCTTTTTCCCCGTTACATAATTGGTGCCATTGACAATATGATTCAGAAAAGGTTTTAGAAAATATTCGTGATAGCAAGCGGGGCCCCCCACCCTTAGTTTCGAATCAACCGAAGTTACGGCATCGACAAATAGATCGTACATTTTGTAAAACACCTCCCATTCCTCTTCTGGCCATCCATCTGGTTCATTCCAAACTTCAAAATACCAAGTCCTTACCTCGTCAATCCCAAATTCATCAACAAAGTTTTGAGTAGTAGCTTTCATCAAATCCGACCATTTTTTCCAATCATTAGGCCCAGTATTGATCATGGTCATTCCTTCATCATTCCCTACGGATACTCCCTTTTTGTCGCGGCTCAATGCTTCGGGCAAATAATCGTATTCCACAATGGGTTTGATTCCGTTTTCGACATAAGCCCTAAAGACTTTATTCAGATTTGAAAAATCATAAATGGGATGGCCCTCTGGGTCTTCACTGTAAACATTTTGTCCCCTGATGACCCCGTGCTTGAGGTCTTGATTAAAGCTGTGATGGGATCGCAGATAATGGTGAGAATTTGAGGTTCCCATTCTTTTTAGGAGGTATTGTCCGGCTGGTTTGAGACTGTGATAAAAAAGGTGATCCGACCCCGCAGCTTTCCAAAACTCAGTATTATTGCCCACCTCAACATTGGCTTTTACCTCAAAACGATTTTCTTGACTTAAAGCCTGAGCAAAAATCATTAATAACAATAGTGGGAAATAAAATTTTGACATCTAAGGGATATTAGAGGTGTTTCAAAATGGATTTTACAACTTGTTTTGCCAATTCTTTGCTTCCAAAGGGGGTAAAATGAACGTTGTTGGGTCGTTGTAATGCCTCCATTCTGGGCTCGACGAAGGCGTATAAATCGTTGATTTCAACGTTTTGTCTCTTCATTATCCTTTTTGCAATACCGTTATAGACTATAGGCATTCCGGGTTTTCTGGCGGGTTTTAGCTTTGTGTTGGGATAGGGTGTAGTGGTGGCGAATATCAATTTTGCTTTGGTCTTCTTTAGATTTTTGACAATAAATTTGAGGTTCTTTTTGTACTGTTCGGGGGAGGCTTGATGGGGATCGTCAAAACTTTTACTGTTTTTCCCAGTTTGTGGATTTACGTGTTTGATGTCGTGTAAACCAAAATTGAAATGAATCATATCCCACTGCTTTTCACCCGTCCATTGTGATATTTTTTGAATTCCATTGGTGGTTCCGGCACAGTTCTGAAAACCACCTTCGGGCATCATGGGTCTGCTTAAATTTACTTTGCCCTCCAAGGCTTCTTTTACAAAAGGGTAGTAGCCGATGGATATGGAGTCGCCCAAGATCAGGACGTTGGGCAATCGTTTTTGTCGCGAAAAAACAAGGGTTGGGGAAAATGCTGAAAATAGAGCAAAAGCAGCGCTTTTGACAAAAGACCTTCTTGAGTTCATAGATTGATTTTCCGTTAAATTATTAATAATATTTGAAGAAAAGAATGAGAGAAAGAAGATTTCAGGAAATCAAAGAACTCAGCAAGGATTTTACTTCTTCGGTATTGTCCACACAGTAATTGGCCTTGGTGTTTTTATTTCCGACCTTCACATTGATTGCGTGAGTTGGAAGATCATTGAACATAAATTCATCCGTAACATCATCTCCAAAACACAAAATAAAGTCATATTCTTTGTCACCAATAATTTCAGAAACTGCAGTTCCCTTGTTGTATCTTCCACTAACTACTTCAATCACTTTGTCCCCATCCATGACGTTTAATTCATCGGAGATCAGACTGTTCAAAACGGTTTTGAGTTCTACTACTCTTTCAGCAGCCAATTCGGGATCGGTTTTACGATAGTGCCATACCAAACTGTTTTTTTTCTCCTCAATAAAAGTACCAGGAGTACGGTCGGTAAATGTTTCCATCAAAGGAATCAAATCTTCTTTCCAGTTTTTTTGGAGGGTTTCCTTACTCAACCAATTTTGTTTTTTGTGTTTGATAAAATATCCGTGCTCGGCAACCAATGTAATGGGAAGATGACCGAACCATTTTTCAAGAAAATCTTGGTCTCGACCACTTATGATGGCCAACTCCGTTTGGGGAAAGTGGATCAGTTGTTGGAGCAGTTCCATCAAAAATTCGTTGGGAATTGCCAATTCAGGTTTGGGGTGGTATCCGACTAGGGTTCCGTCATAATCCAAAAAAATCATTCTTTTTTTAGAGGACTTGAATTTTTTGACAATGGTACCTTGAATGTGGTCGTTGATCTTGATGATTGAAGATTCTTCCGCACTGAGGTGTTTGGTTTTTAGCGCCTTCATAAATTCATTGGCCCAATGCTCGACAGAGTAGCGCTTGAGTCTTTTTTGCATGCTCAAATTTCTTTTTTGCTGTTCCTCGAGTGGCATTTTTATGGCGGTCAACAGAGCATCGGCCATTTGGTCGAGGTCAAAAGGATTGATCAGTACCGATTCATAAAGTTCTTTGGAGGCTCCAGCCATCTCACTGAGAATCAAAACACCATCTCCCTTGACTCGAGTAGCAATATACTCTTTGGCGACCAAATTCATTCCGTCTCTCACTGGAGTGATCATGGCAATATCTGAAGTCATGTACAAGTCAACCAAATCATCAAAATCCATGGCCCTGTAATAATACCAGATGGGAGTCCAATTGATGGTGGCAAACTTTCCGTTGACCCGTCCCACGATCTCGTCAGTTTCTTTTTTAAGTCTTTTATAATCAGAGACATTTGACCGAGAGGGTACGGTAAGCATGACCAAACGAACTTTTTCGAGATATTCGGGATATTTGGTCAGAAATAGTTCAAAAGCTTTGATGCGGTTGACGACCCCTTTGGTATAATCCAGTCGATCGATCGAAAGGATCATCGATCCTTTGTTCGCTCCTTTTTTGTGGAGTTCTAACTGTTTTTTGAAATCAGATTTTTCATTGTTTTCCATGTCCAGATGGGATTGGGCGGCATTTCTGAATTTTTCATAATCGATTCCCATTGGAAAAGTATTCACCACCACTTCTCGGGTTCCCAAGTTGACTCGGTTAAAGGAAACTTCTTTTCTGAGTATTCGCTTGACGGAACTCAAAAAATGACGTTCATAGTCGTAGGTGTGGAATCCAATTAGGTCTGCACCGAGCATCCCTTTTAGAAGCGGTTCCCTCCAAGGGAAAATTCTAAATATTTCAAAAGAGGGAAAAGGTATGTGTAAGAAAAATCCTATGGTTACATCTGGTCGTACATCCTTGATCATTTTGGGACATAGAAGAAGTTGGTAATCGTGAATCCATACGGTGTCCCCCTCTTCAATATTGAGTAAAACACTGTCTGCGAACTTTTGATTGACCTCTTCATAGGACTTCCATTGTTTCTCGTCAAAGACAGAAAACTCGATAAAGTAATGAAAAAGGGGCCAAAGTGACTTGTTGGACAGCCCGTAATAGAAATCTTCAATTTCCTTATGATTTAGGGATACTGGAAAATAGCCCTCTTTTTTTAACGATTTTTTTAATGGAGTCCATGTCTTTTTATCAATCTCATCGCTATTGATACCTGGCCACCCTACCCAAAGGGAATTTTGTCCCTTGTGAACGGAATTCATACCCGTCGCTAAACCACCACTGGTGGGGGTAAATTCAAAAGAATTATCTAATTTCGTCAACTGTATTGGAAGTCTATTTGATACGATAATGTTTTTTGCCATAATTCTATTGAATGAATAAGTATACTCGAAAATATGCATAAAAGGCCATCTCAACCGTCTCCAGACAATTTAAATTATGGAATTATAGGGAATTGTAAATCATCTGCCCTCATAAATGAGGATTCCTCAATTGATTGGTCGTGTTTACCTCAATTCGATTCTCCCTCCGTTTTCGGTAAAATATTGGATGATCAAAAGGGGGGATCATTCAAAATCGAATGTGATAATTCCTATGAGATTACCCAACAGTACCTCAAAAAAACAGCGATTTTATTGACCCGTTTTGACAATGGAACCGATGCCTTCCAATTGTTGGATTTTATGCCTCGCTACCAAAAAGACAATGGGGTCTATTATGCCCCACCAGAAATTGTTCGGTTGGTCAAATTGATCAAGGGAAATCCAAGTTTTAAGGTCTTGTATGACCCCCAATTGGAATATGCCCAAGGGGAAACAAAAAGCTATATAAAAGATGATTTTATCATCAGTGTGGTCGATGACCAACGTTATGATACTTTAACCTTATACACTGATTTGGACAAGGCTTCGGTGCTCAATGGAGACGAAATAAAGTTGGATCAAGATTATTTTTTTAAAATATCCTACAACGAAAAGATCAATCCCTTTGACATTGAAGATGTCAAATTTGAGTTTGAAAAAACAAAAGTATATTGGCTTAATTGGTGTTTTAAAACGCCCACTTTTGACAATGCTTATAACGAGGAAATTCTCAGAAGTGCTATAACCCTAAAACTGCTCACCTTCGAAAAAACAGGAGCTGTCTTGGCTGCAGCTACAACTTCTTTACCCGAAACTATTGGGGAGGTGAGAAATTGGGACTACCGTTTTTGTTGGATCAGAGATGCTTCGATGGTAATCAAGGTCATCACCAAGTTGGGACATCTCAAAATCGTTAAGAAATTTATAGATTTCATCATCGATCTCATTCCAGATAAGGACGAAAAGTTACAAATCATGTATGGCATCAGTGGTGAAAAAATGTTGACTGAAAAAACACTGGATCATTTGTCGGGCTATCAGGGATCAAAACCCGTAAGAATAGGCAATGCTGCGTTTGTCCAAAAGCAAAATGATATTTATGGTATTCTGATGGATGCCATTCACTTTCAGATTGAGAAATACATTGAAGAGACCGATAAGCACGAAGAGTTGTGGTCTATCGTAAAATCTATTCTATGGGTGGTGGAACACAATTGGAAGCAAGCAGATAAAGGCATATGGGAGTTCAGAAAAGAAGATCGTCATTTTACTTTTTCCAAACTCTTGTGTTGGGTGGCTGTAGATCGAGCCATCAAAATTTCTAACATCATACAATCGGGTAAATCTGCCAAAAAATGGGAGGCACTTCGAACAGAAATTTACGAGGATATATTAGAGCACGCTTGGAATGAAGAGGTTCAGGCTTTTACACAATCCTATGGTACTGAGCATTTGGATGCTTCGGTATTGCTTATGGAGCCCTATGGTTTTATTGATGCTAAAAACCCTAAATACGTCAAAACGGTTAAGGCCATTGAAAAAGACTTGTCTCATGAGGGTCTTTTGTTTAGATACAAAAATGACGACGATTTTGGAACGCCTAGTTCATCGTTTACCGTATGTACTTTTTGGTTTATCAACAGTTTGTATAAAATTGGGGAGGAGGAAAAATCCAAAGCAATGTTTGATCAGCTACTTTCCTACAGCAATCACTTGGGATTATTTAGCGAGGATATTGATTTTAAATCAAAAAGGCTTTTAGGAAATTTCCCACAGGCCTATTCCCATTTGGCTTTGATCGATACAGCAATGAATTTCAAAAGTTGAGTTGATAATTAATAACTTAAAATAGATTTTGTATTTTTAAATTCAATTTTTAAAAACATGAAATATCAATTATTAAAATTCGTTATAATATTTACAGTTCCTTTTTCAATTATACTTGCTCAAACATCTGATAACCCTTGGACAATTGGTCTAGGAGCAAATACTGTACAAATAATGGATGATTCAGTGGAATCAAAATTTGGATTAGGTCCATCAGTTTCAATTGGAAGGTATCTAGGAGCCGGATTTTCTATAGGAGCTAATTATGGTATAAATAAGTTTGACATAGACGATATTAATACAGATTATACCTCAGTTGACGCTTTTCTGAAATTTAATGTCAATTCAAATAAATTTTCTCCATATTTAATTGCTGGGTATGGATTATCAGATTTTGGAAAAAAACTAAGCTTAAAGGGGGTATTTAATTCACAAGGAGCAGGAAGAACTATTACTGGTGGGGTTGGATTTGATATTTTAGTTTCAGAAAAAATTTCTTTAAATATCAGATCAACATACCGATTTTCTGAAGAAAAAGGGACATACAAGCATCTACAACACATGGTAGGCTTTAACTACAACTTTGGTCAAGGTGATTCAGATAAAGATGGTGTCCCAGATAAAAAAGATTCTTGTCCAGAGGAACCGGGCCTGAAGGAATTCGATGGTTGTCCTGATACCGATGGAGATAAAATCCCAGATAACAAAGACAGTTGTCCTGAGGAGTTTGGTGCAGAAATCATGAACGGTTGTCCTGATACCGATAATGATGGTGTTGCTGACAATGAAGACGAATGCCCAGAACAAGAAGGGTTGGTTGAGTTAAATGGTTGCCCTGATGGCGATGGCGATGGTGTGGCAGATAAAGATGACGAATGTCCTAAAGATGCTGGTGAAGAGGATAACAAAGGTTGTCCTTGGCCAGATACTGATGGTGACGGTGTAAACGATAATATTGATGCTTGCCCTGATCAAGCTGGCTCCGCCGAGAATAGTGGTTGTCCTGAGCTCTCGACAGAAGTGGTTCAGACTATTAATGAGTTGGCTACCAAAGTAAATTTTGCAGCTGGTACAGATCGGATACAGGGTAAGACAGTGATGAATTCTTTGAATGAAATCAAAAAATTACTTGATCAAAATCCTGACGGTAATTTAGTCATCGAAGGTCATACTTCCAGTGACGGTGAAGCTGATGCAAACCTCGAGCTTTCTCAATTGCGAGCAGCAGCTGTCAAGTCGTTTCTAGTTAACTTGGGAGTCAACTCCGATCGATTGAAAACCGAAGGCTATGGTGAGGAAAGACCGATTCAGGATAATGACACGCCTGAAGGGAGAGCCTTAAACAGAAGAGTACAATTCAGAACAGAATTCTAGAAAATTAAAAAAAGGGGCGAAAGCCCTTTTTTTAATGAATGTTTTTTAAACCAGAGATGGTCTCAATTGGGTTTTTGGAGGAAAACACAAAACTTCCTGCCACCAAAACATTGGCGCCGCATTCAATCAGTTGTTTGGCATTTTGGTTGGTAACCCCTCCATCAATTTCAATTTGAGTGGATGCTCCTGCCTTTTTGATCATGTCGCTCAGCCTTTTTACTTTTTCAAAAGTTGATTCTATAAAACTTTGCCCTCCAAAGCCCGGATTTACACTCATTAAACAAACTAAGTCAATGTCATTGATAATCGGTTCCAGCAAATCAATCGCTGTATGAGGATTAAGAGCAACCCCAGCTTTCATACCCTTCGCTTTAATGGATTGAAGGGTTCGGTGAAGGTGGGTGGAGGCTTCATAATGCACAGTGAGTATATTACTACCCAAGGCTGCAAAAGTATCGATATAGCGTTCGGGTTGGACAATCATTAAATGAACGTCTAAGGGCTTTTCAGCATGGGCAGCAATGGACTTGAGTACTGGCATACCAAAAGAGATGTTGGGAACAAAAACCCCGTCCATCACATCGATATGAAACCAATCTGCCTTACTACTGTTGACCATTTTACAGTCGCGTTCTAGATTTCCAAAATCTGCAGCTAATAATGAGGGGGCAACTAGAGTTCCCATTTTGAGTAGTTAGTTTAACCCAAGTAAGTTTTTAAAATCTTACTACGAGAGGTGTGTTTGAGTCTTCTTATGGCTTTTTCTTTAATTTGTCTAACCCTTTCACGGGTCAAATCAAAGGTTTCACCAATTTCTTCCAAAGTCATGGCATGTTGATTACCTAAACCAAAATACAATCTAACCACATCTGCTTCCCGAGGAGTCAAGGTTTCCAGAGCCCTCTCGATCTCCGTTCTTAAAGATTCGTGTAAGAGCGTTTTGTCTGGGTTGGGAGATTCGCCACTGTTTAATACATCATAGAGATTGGAATCTTCACCTTCAACTAATGGAGCGTCCATAGATACATGTCTCCCAGAGTTTTTAAGGGACTCTTTTACATCATTGATAGTCATATCCAATTCTTTCGCAATTTCCTCGGCTGAGGGTGCTCTTTCATGAGCCTGCTCCAAAAAGGCGTAGGTTTTATTGATCTTATTTATGGAACCAATTTTATTGAGCGGTAGCCTAACAATTCGAGACTGTTCTGCCAAGGCTTGTAAAATAGATTGCCTGATCCACCAAACGGCATAGGAAATAAATTTGAAACCACGGGTTTCATCAAAACGTTGAGCGGCCTTGATCAATCCCAAATTCCCCTCATTGATTAGATCGGGTAGGGTTAATCCTTGATTTTGATATTGCTTTGCAACAGAGACAACGAAACGCAGGTTGGCTTTGGTCAGTTTTTCCAAGGCGATCTGATCACCCGCCTTGATCCTTTGTGCCAATTCTACTTCTTCCTCTGCTGTAATCAGATCTACCTTTCCAATTTCTTGAAGGTATTTATCCAAGGAAGCCGTTTCCCGATTGGTAACCTGTTTTGTGATTTTGAGTTGTCTCATGAAAAAATATTATAACTTACAATTTATTATACGTTTAAAAATCAAAAATGTTACATCAGTAACCGTATTTATTCATTTCTTGTGTTTTTACTTCTTTCAGGACGAGGCAATAAAGCTTTTCTAGAAACTTTTTCTTTTCTTGTTCTTGAGTCAATTCCAAAATATTTAACTTCAAGAATATCTGCTAAATTCAAAATATCACTTACGTTTTCAGTTCGTTCCCAAGCTAGTTCGCTTACGTGTAACAAGACTTCATTTCCTGGTGCTTCTGTATATTCCACTACCGCTCCAAAGTCAAGTATTTTGATAACCTTTACTTCGTAAGTGTTTCCAACCTTCGGCTTGAAAGTAACAGAATCAATTTTACCTTCCACCATTGCAATACCGTCAGGAGAAGTTCCTAAGATTTCAATTATTCCTTCTTCTGTAACAGGATCTTCTGTGATTACTATAGTACAACCAGATTCTTTTTGAAGCTCTTGAATTACTTTACCTCCAGGACCAATCATAGCGCCAATAAATTCATTTGGAATACGTCTGTTGATCATTTTTGGAGCATGAGCTTTGACACTCTCATTGGGTTGATCGATGGTTTCGACGAGTTTTTCGAGTATGTGTAAACGACCTTCTCTGGCTTGTTTTAGAGCTTTGACCAAAATCTCATAGGATAATCCTTTAATTTTGATGTCCATTTGGCAAGCCGTAATTCCTTCAGAAGTTCCAGTAACTTTAAAGTCCATATCACCCAAGTGATCTTCATCTCCAAGGATATCACTCAATACGGCGAATCGATCTCCATCAGAAATCAATCCCATGGCGATACCAGAAACGGGTCTTTTCATTTTGATACCAGCATCCATCAAGGCCATGGTTCCGGAACAGACTGTTGCCATAGATGATGAACCATTTGATTCCAAAACTTCGCTAACAACCCTTACTGTATAAGGGCAATCGTCGGGGATCATTCCTTTAAGACCTCTTTGAGCCAGGTTACCGTGTCCCACTTCACGTCTTGAAGTTCCTCTCAGTGGACGAGCTTCTCCCGTACAAAAGGGAGGGAAATTATAATGTAAATAAAATCTTTCTTCTCCTTCATAAGAAGGCATATCAATCTGATTTGACTCTCTGGAAGTTCCTAAAGTTACGGTGGCAAGTGCCTGTGTTTCTCCACGAGTAAATATGGAGGAACCGTGTGTGGAGGGGAGATAATCTACCTCACACCAAATCGGTCTGATTTCATCAGTTTTTCTACCGTCCAAACGTATCCCTTCACTTAATACTAATTCTCTGACCGCTTCTTTTTGGGCTTTGCTAAAATATTTACTTATCAAATCGCCATTTTCTTCAAGTTCTTCTTCCGAAAAAGTAGCTTTGATTTCATCTTTTATTTCGCTAAAGGCCAAACTGCGTTCGGCTTTTCCAGTACCTTTTTTGGCAATGGCATAGCATTTATCGTAGGCAGCATCGTGAATTTGCTTTTGTAGCTCTTCGTTTTCTTCCTCTTGATCGTACTCGCGTACTTCTTTTCTGCCGAAGTCATCTGCCAATCTGATTTGTGCATCAATTTGGTCCTTGATGGCCTCATGGGCAAATTTGATGGCATCGGCCATCTCTTCTTCACTACACTCGTCCATCTCACCTTCTACCATCATAACAGAATCTGCAGAAGCTCCTATAATCATGTCGATGTCGGAGGTTTCTATCTGAGCTCGACTTGGATTGATGATGAATTCTCCGTCTACTCGGGCAACTCTCGCTTCAGAAATAGGACATTCAAAAGGGAAATCACTCAATTGAATGGCGGCAGATGCAGCCAATCCTGCTAGAGCATCGGGCATCACATTTTCATCGTGAGACATCAATTGAATCATCACCTGAACTTCATTGTGATAATCTTTTGGAAAAAGAGGACGCAAAACACGGTCCACAATTCTCATGGTCAATATTTCTCCATCGCTGGGTCTTGCTTCTCTTTTGAAAAAACCTCCTGGGTATCTCCCTGCTGCGGCAAATTTCTCTCGGTAGTCAACCGTTAGGGGTAAAAAGTCTACATTGCCAGAATGGTAGTTGGAAACTACTGTGCACAAAAGCATACAGTTTCCCATTGTAACGACTACAGAGCCGTGAGCCTGTTTGGCGAGTTTACCAGTTTCTAGGGTAATGGTTCGTCCGTCATTAAGACGAATCTCTTGGGTAAATGTTTTAGGTATCATTTTTTATTAGTTGGTTGTATAAATTAATCTTGTTGTGTGTTGTAGCAACCAACGAAAAACTGAATCAGTAAATAGATACGCTTTTAATACGATTGAGATTATTTTCTTAATCCCAATTCTTTGATGATCGCACGATAACGCTCGATATCCTTTGCTTTAAGGTAATCCAATAGGTGACGGCGTTTCCCTACCAATTTAACGAGGGAACGCTCTGTATTGAAATCCTTTTTGTTTTTTTTAAGGTGGTTGGAAAGATGGTCAATTCTGTGAGAAAAAAGTGCAATTTGTCCCTCAGAAGATCCAGTGTCTTTTTCGGATTTTCCATGTTTTTTGAAAATCCCTTCTTTAACGTCTTTGTTTAAGTACATGCCAATATTAGTTCAATAATTTTTATGTAAAATGTTTGCAAATATAGTTGTAATAATCAGAAATACAACCCTATTGTACTAATTAATCCCTTAGGGGTTGATTGAGGATCAAATCAAAATAAAGGTTGATTTTGTCCTTGAGGAGTTTTCGGTGACAAATGAAGTCTAAAAATCCTTTCTCTAACAAGAACTCACTTTTTTGGAATCCTTCGGGAAGATCACTACCAGTTGTATCTCGAACAACTCTAGGTCCAGCAAAGGCGATCAAGGCACCCGGTTCGCCAATATTAATGTCTCCCAACATGGCAAAGGAGGCTGTAGTGCCTCCAGTGGTAGGATCTGTACATAGCGAAATATAGGGTAATTTGGCTTCAGCCAAAGCCGCCAATTTTGCAGAGGTTTTTGCCATTTGCATCAGCGAATTGGCAGACTCCATCATTCTGGCTCCTCCAGATTTTGAAATAATAATCAATGGCAAGTGATGTTTGATTGCATAATCACAAGCTCTGGCAATTTTCTCACCCACTACAGAGCCCATAGATCCGCCGATAAAAGAGAAATCCATACAAGCAACGACCAAATCTCTGCCTTTTGATTTTCCTACTGCTGTTCTTATGGCATCGTTTAAGCCCGTTTTCTTATGAGCATCTTTCAGGCGATCAATATATTTTTTTGAATCTTGAAAATTGAGAAAGTCTTTTGACTTTATTTTTTCGTCCAACTCTTTGAAGTGGTTGTCGTCAAACAAAATTTCAAAATATTCTTTACTTCCAATGTGAACGTGATAATCGTCCTCTGGAGATACATAAAAATTGGAAGCCAACTCCCGAGTTTCTATGATTTTTCCTGTAGGGGTTTTGTACCAAAGCCCCTTGGGAATGTCTTTTTTCTCTTCAGTTTTGGTTTGTATGCCCTTTTCGCTTCTTTTGAACCAGCTCATAGAGGGGAAAATTTAATTCCTAAAAATTTTAATCAGCCAAGTGTATTGACATTGTTCAAATCTTCGAAAGCTTTAATCAATCGGGTTTTGAAGGTTTCTTCTCCCTTTCTCAACCATTTTCTGGGATCGTAATGTTTTTTGTTGGGAACGTCTGCTCCATCGGGATTTCCGATTTGTGTTCTCAGAAAATCAATATTGTCGACCATATAATCTCGAATGCCTTCAGTAAAGGCAAATTGCAAGTCAGTGTCGATATTCATTTTAATTACGCCATAACCGATGGCTTCGGTTATTTCCTCAATGGTGGATCCAGACCCTCCGTGGAAAACGAAATCGACGCTGTTGTCTGCGACTCCAAATTTTTGAGAGATAAATTCTTGAGAATTTTTTAAAATTTTTGGAGTCAATTTAACGTTACCTGGTTTGTAAACACCGTGAACATTTCCAAAAGCAGCTGCTACGGTAAATCGAGGACTTATTTTACTCAATTCTTCATAGGCATAGGCAACTTCTTCGGGTTGAGTATATAACTTTGAAACGTCGATATCGGTATTGTCTACACCATCTTCTTCTCCTCCTGTTACCCCCAATTCAATTTCTAGGGTCATCCCCATTTTTTCCATACGGGCGAGATAATTTTTACACACTTCGATGTTCTCCTCAAGAGGTTCCTCTGAAAGGTCTAACATATGTGAACTGTAGAGAGGTTTGCCTGTTTGTCGGTAAAAAATTTCTCCTGCATCTAATAATCCATCAATCCATGGCAACAAGTTTTTGGCACAGTGGTCAGTGTGTAATATAACAGATGCGCCGTAGTGTTTGGCCAACTCATGGACGTGTTTGGCCCCAGCGATTCCTCCAGCGATAGCAGATTTTTGATTTTCGTTGGAAAGCCCTTTTCCAGCCATAAACTGGGAGCCTCCATTTGAAAATTGAATGATTACAGGGCTGTTTAATTCAGCAGCAGTTTCAATGACGGCATTTACTGAGTTACTTCCTACAACGTTAACTGCAGGGAGGGCAAAAGATTTTTGTTTTGCAAATTGAAATAAATCTTGCACTTGACTTCCTGTCAGTACTCCTTTTGGAAAGTTTTGGTTCATCAATCTTAGGTTTATTAGGACAAAAGTATCAAACTTTTTTAGTTTAAAATGGATAATTTATCCCAATGTTGAAAACAGCATTACTAATGGCATAATCTCCTTGCCATCTGGAGGATTGAGGAAGGGAGGGGTTATAAGTTTTAAAGCCAGTATCCAAGCGAAAAACAAAGAAATCGAAGTCATAACGCAATCCAAAACCAGTGCCAATGGCAATTTCACTCAAATCTTTAAAACCATCAAAACGATAGTCTGGATCAGTGACGTTGTCCAAGACATTCCAGATGTTTCCTGCATCGACAAAAAAAGCACCATTCATTTTACCGACCAAGGGGAATCGATATTCCAAATTAAATGTCAGTTTCAAATTGGCTTCATTGAATTCATTGAGGTTGTTGCTGCTTCCTGGACCTAATTTATAGGCCCTCCACCCACGGTTGTCGTTGGAACCCCCAGAGAAATAGGATCTGGTGAATGGGATACTATTGGCATTGCCAAACGGGATCGCAACTCCTCCAAAAGCTCGGAATGCCAAAACTGAACTGGCAGACAACTGCCAGTGTTTGATAAAATTCAATTCTGTTTTGAAATATTGTGAAGGGGTGACGCCTGCAATTTCATATTGATTGTTGTTATTTTTGGGGGTATCGGTAGATTTGATGATTTGGTTGAGTAGCGTCCCTACCATACTGAGTTTCCATTGAAATTGAAAAAAAGATTCATCCAGAATGTTTCGCTGACTGTTGTAGTTTAACAAAAAAGAAGAGCCAAAAATCAGGTTGTTGGTGGTCAATCGTGTTTGTCGTTCTTTTATCAGATTGACATCTTGATATCTGGGGTTTTGTTCTGTCAAAGCGGTTTGATTGTTACGCACTTCCGAAATGAAATTGTTGGCGCCTTCTGGAATTTTTAGATTTCCATCCGAGTCAATATTTTCAGTATTGCTGTTGTAGGACTGTGCAATATCGTTGAGTTTATCATAGGAATTTCTGTAAACGTTAAAATAATTATTGATATTTTGGTTATTGATGAATTCCAAATCAATGATTTTCAAATTGAGTTTAGCCATTGGATTGGGCTGCCAATTCAGTTGATAAGCTGCTCCAAAGTATTGCTTGTCCAATCCGATATTTTGTTGAAGGGTTGCGCTAAAAGAGACATCTGTGGAGGGATTCATTGTTTTGGGAATGATGCTTTCAACGTCGAGCGGAAATAGGATTCTTGGGAATCTCAGCTTGATATCTGCTCCCAACTCGTAGAGGTTGAACAACTGCTGGTCGATAGAGGCGATGTCGCTGGAAGAGCCAAAAGTATTTTTGACCCCTATTTCTAAAATTTCGGCTCCTCTAAAAATATTTCTAATACCAAAAGAACTTCCAATTGAAAAACCAAAATCTTGGATGTTGGAATGGGACAGATCTAAGTCAAAACCCATTGAAAAACGCTCTTTGGGATTTAGAAAAATATTGGCTACCAAATCAGGGTGGTTTTTATCAATCAAGCTATAAGAAATGCTGGGATATTTAAAATTCCGAAGGTTGGAGATGTAACGATAGGTTTGTGCTCTCTCTAAATCACTGTAGGCTTGCCCTTTTTTGATAAAGATAACTTCTTCCAAAGCCTTGGGCTTGTATTTTAATTTCCCTTTAAAATAGATGGTAAAATCATTGTGATTGATGCTATCCGTATAGCTAGACAGTTGACCTAATTGTCCGGGAGTATCGACATATAAATTGATTTTTGAGACAGGATGAATACGGTAAGGGACATTTTTCAAGCTGTCATTTTCTCTTTTTTGGAGGTTGGCAATTTCAACAACTACAGGGATTTTGGTGTCCATTCCGCTGCTGTCAATCGCAGCTGTAAACTGAATGCTATTTTGCTGAAAATTGTAGACTCCTCTATTTCTAAAAAAATTAATTAACCTCGTTCGCTCGGCATCAAATCGATCGATCTCAAAAGGATATCCCTTTTGAATCAGACGTTCTGCAAGAGAGGATTCGTAAAGGGAATCCAGTGCAGGGGAATTTATTTTTTTACTTACGGAGTCAATGGTGTATTGTTCTCCAGTCTCAATAAAATAAGAAACATTGGCCTTGCGGTCAGCTCCTAATTTATTTTTTGACATTACTTTTGTATCAAAATAACCTTGGTTTTTGTAAAACTGTTGTAAGCGATTGACGCTTTTTTGAATGGAGCTGCTGTCCAGAAAAACAGGTGCCTCTCCACTTTTTTTAAGCCAATTGTTGAAGTTAGACTTGTATCTGCCCAGTTCCTTTACTTGTTTGGGAGAGAGCCAGTTGTCTAACCGTTTTTTCCTTTTTTTCTTTTTATAGAGCCAATTGTTGAAAACAGAATCGGGATTGGATCCCGCCATGGAGTAGAGATTTCTCTTTATTGGAACCCCTAGGGTTTTTCTATTGGGCTGATCCACCAACAAAAATCTAATGGGGTCGTTGGTTAATTCTTTTTTGTTTTTGAAAATCGTATTCTTTTCCAACAAGTAACGATCCCCAGCAATTTTTTTGGCAACAGCACACCCACTAAGTATCATTAACAAGAAAAAGATTATCGCTAACTTTGATGGCATGATGTTTCCCATGGGAAGAATATTCGTTAAAATTACGTTTTTTGGATGTTAAGCAAAAATCAACAGAAAAATATCCGTCAATTATCTCGCAAAAAATACCGACAAGAAAGTGGTTTGTTTGTTGCCGAGGGTGAAAAGTTGGTGCATGAGCTACTGAATTCAGGTTGGAAAGCCGATCAAATCTATTCCACCGAGCCACTCCATAAAACGCCCCATACCTTGGTTCACCTCTCTGAGATGAAAAAAATATCTCATCTGTCATCAGCCAGTCCTATTTTGGGGGTCTTTCATCTCCCTCAATATGATCCCAGCGTGTTAGATTTCCGTGAATTTTCACTTGTATTGGACAATATTGCCGATCCGGGTAATTTGGGGACCATCATAAGGTTGTGTGATTGGTTTGGGATCAAAAATCTTTTTTGCAGTTCCAATAGCGTAGATTGTTTTAACCCCAAAGTGGTTCAATCCACTATGGGTTCTATCGCAAGAGTGCGCTGCCATTATGTTGATCTCCTAACTTTGATAGACGATTGCGATGCCAAGGTTTATGCTGCCACACTCGCCGGGAGTTCTCATTATGAGGAGTCTTTTCCAAGTCAAGGGCTATTGGTCATGGGGAGTGAATCCCACGGTATTAGTGGAGCATTACTGGAAAAAATCGACCATAGAATAAGCATTCCTTCATTTGGTGGGCAGGGAGGAGCTGAAAGCCTCAATGTGGCCACCGCAACAGCCATTTTGTTGGGGGAGATATTCCGCCCCTAGAAAAGAGAAGTCTATTCGAAAGTAAGGTTGATGGCGAACCCTCGACTGACTATTTTGGAAATGCCTCCTGTCCATGGACTATCTGCAGGATTGTTTACACTGTCGGGGATCAATTCGTTTTTCATGGAAAATATTCCTCTGATGGAAGGGGAAAATTTAAAGTAGAATAAATAAAAATCAAACCCCAATCCTATTTCATAGTTTATGTTTTGAGATTCAGTTCTGAAGACGTTGCTGAAATTATCATCGATGTTTTTACTGTTACTCGATAGGTTGAAATCTTTAGAGATACCGGCCAATACAAAAGGCCTGTAATTATTAATGCGAGCTGTACTAAATTTAAATATTAACGGGAGGTGAATGTAGGTTGATTTCACCTCTCTTAAAAGATCGGACTCATCGGTAAAGAGTGAGTTGTTGGGATAGATTAAATCTCTTTTGGAGTAGTACAATCCAGGTTCGATCCTGATATTGATGTATTTGTTTACCCTTAGGTCACCTATCAAACCCACATTAAAGCCCGTCGAGGATTGTACTTCTATGTCGTTGTAATTTGCTTCATAATAATTCTTGTCATAAAAAAACTTAAAGTCATAGGAATTGATTCCAACAAAATATCCGTAATGCAGCAAACGATCGTCAAAAGTAGGGAGATTGATTACCGATTCTCTGATCCTAGGATATTGTGCATTGGCATAATTGCTGACCAAGTAGCTAAGGATAGCGAAAAGAATTAGGACTCTATGATGTCGGTTTTTGTGCACGATAAATAGAAGCTACCCCCAAGGTTTGTGGAATATCCTCTACATCTATAAACCCATTTTTTGCTAAAATATTGTTGAAAGCTTCACCAAAAGGAAAAGCATTAGCAGAGTCAGACAAATATTGATAAGCAGACTTGTCTTTAGAAAAAAACCAACCTACCACGGGCATCACAAAATGGGTGTAGAGTCGGTAAAACTGTCGCAGGGGGAATTTTCGGGGAACTGCGGTTTCTAAAATGACCAAATCTCCGCCTGGACGAAGTACTCTGAGAATCTCCATAAGTCCTTTATCAAGGTTTTCAAAATTCCTAACGCCAAAAGCAACAGTAACAGCATCGAAATAATTGGCAGGATAACCTATGTTCTCACTGTCTCCGATTTCCATTTTAATGTTTTTACCCCACGGACTTTTTTTGACCTTTTTTTTACCAATATCCAGCATTCCCTCAGAAATATCGATGCCTACAATTTCTTTGGCTTGGGTTTGGGAAAGAGCAACGGCCAAATCTCCTGTTCCTGTTGCCACATCCAAAATTTTTTGAGGTTTTTTTGGCAATAGCAAAGCCACTACATTTTTTCTCCATTTTACATCTATACCCCCAGAAATAATGCGATTCATCATGTCATATTGGGGAGAGATTCCGTCAAACATTTGACGTACTTGCGTTTTTTTTGAACTATTTTTATTTTGGTAGGGAAGCACCTGTTTTTTGGACATATGCAAAGATATAACAAATGATAACCATTATGATTTCCTTAAATTAAAAAAACGTCCACAATGGTTTTCTTATATTTGTATTAAGTTTTCGAACTTATAGTATGAAAATAATAATCGCAGGAGCTGGAGAAGTAGGTTTCCACTTGGCAAAGCTACTATCCTACGAATCTCTTGACATCACTTTGATTGACGTTGAACGCGATCGATTGAATTATGCCGAAGGGCATTTAGATATTAAAACCCTAAGGGGAAACGCCTGTTCACTATCTGTACTGAAAGATTCCAATGCTGCCGAGTCAGATTTGCTGATCGCAGTCACTGCCTCAGAATCAGTAAACATCACCGTTTGTGCATTGGCCAAACAGTTGGGTTCCAAAAGAACCATTGCTCGAATTTCCAATATTGAATATACCAATACCGACGACTCCATCAGTTTTCAAGACATAGGCGTGGATGAATTAATTTCTCCCGAGGAGCTGGCAGCCGACGAAATCCAGCAGTTGTTGGATCAATCTGCTTTTAGCAACAGCTATGAGTTTGAGGAGGGGGCTCTGACTATGATTGGAACCCAGTTGGGTAATGATGTACCTTTTGTAGGGAAATCGGTCAAAGAGGCTGCTTCTGTCTTTCCCGATGTCCACTTTATGCCTATTGCCGTTCAGCGCAAAGGAACTCAATTTACCCTTATACCAAGGGGAGATACCGTTTTTGAAGCGGGAGATACCGTTTTTTTCATCACCCTTCAAGAAGGGGTTGAGGAGATCCAGAAACTCTCGGGTAAGAGCAATAAGCCCATCAATAACGTAATGATTCTAGGAGGAAGCAAAATTGGTGTCAATACGGCTAGGGAGCTCTGTGAAAAGAAATTTAGGGTCATATTATTGGAACAAAACAAACTCAAAGCGATGGAAATTTCAGAGGAATTGCCCGATCTGATGGTGATTCATGGAGACGGGAGAAGTTCTGAATTGCTGGAGGAAGAGTCGATTGAGTCTATGGATGCTTTTATTTCGGTTACCGAAAATTCGGAAACCAACATTATGTCTTGTCTGATGGCCAGTTCCAAAGGAGTAGAGAAAACCATTGCGCTGGTTGAAAATATGGACTACTTTCATTTGTCCCAAGCCATCGGTATTGATACACTGATCAATAAAAAACTTCTTACTGCTAACACCATTTTCAGATACATCAGAAGGGGAGAAGTAGTGGACATGACTACCCTAAACAATCTCAATGCGGAAATTTTAGAATTTGTGGTCAAACCCGATTCAAAAGTGGCCCATTATAAAATTAAAGACTTAGATTTCCCCAGATTGGCCACCATTGGTGGTGTGATCCGCGATGGTGAAGGAGTTATTGCCTTGGGAGACTATACGATTATGCCCGGTGATCGTGTAGTTGTTTGTGCGATGCCTCGCTCAATCAAACGTGTTGAAAGTTTGTTTTTATAAAGAATCAGATGTCCAAATTCAACTATAAAGTCATCCTCCACATCATAGGTATTTTGTTGCTTTTCAATGGGGGATTGATGCTTTTGGCTACCCTCGCCAGTTGGCTGATGAAAGATGGAGTAACTTTTGAAATGACTCTTTCGGCTTTTATGGTGATGATTTTTGGGGGATTTATGATGTTAATTTCCAGAAACCATGAAGCTCAAATTCAGAAAAGAGAAGGATATCTGATTGTAACTTTAGGTTGGATACTGATGACACTCACGGGAATGACTCCTTTTATCCTAACGGACTCAATTCAGGATTTACCTTCAGTTTTTTTTGAGACCATGTCGGGTTATACGGCAACAGGATCTACCATATTGAACGATATAGAATCCCTACCCGCTGGTATTCTTTTTTGGCGAAGCATGACCCATTGGATTGGGGGAATGGGAATTATCGTTTTGGCCATTGCCATACTTCCTTTGCTGGGTATTGGAGGAATGCAGCTGTTTACGGCAGAAGCTCCGGGACCCAATAGTGACAAACTACATCCCAGAATTACAGATACAGCCAAAAGGCTATGGTTGATCTATGTTTCGTTCACTTTTGCAGAAACTTTACTTTTATATTTGGCCGGGATGACTCTCTTCGATGCCCTTAACCACGCCATGAGCACCATGGCTTCCGGAGGTTTTTCTACCAAGAACGCTAGTTTGGCCCATTGGAATCACCTGCCATGGGTACACTATATCATTATCGTATTTATGTTTTTGGCAGGATCGAATTTTGTTTTGAGTTATTTTGCTTTTACAGGTAAAATCAAAAAGGTTTTTCAAGACGATGAATTTTTGACTTTTGCCAAATTTATTTTTGTCTTTTCCATAATAGTTTTTGCGGTATTGGTCACTCAAGTTGATCTTACGCATGACTCCTTTGACCATCCCCAGGTTTGGGGTAAGATCGAAAGCAGTTTGAGGCATTCCTTTTTTCAAGTTTTGGCTATTGTAACCACTACTGGATTTGTAACGGCTGATTATACAGCTTGGACGCCTTTTATGACCATTTTCTTTTTTGGATTGATGTTTTTGGGAGGGTCTGCAGGGAGTACCTCGGGGGGGATCAAGGTTGTGCGACATTTGCTGATGATTAAAAGTGGTTTTCTGGAATTCAAGCGGGCTTTGCATCCCAATGCCATCATTCAATCACGATACAATGGTAAGGTCGTCAGCAAAGAGATTATAGGAAACATTTTAGGTTTTTTTATTCTTTATATGATTTCCTTTATCATTGGAAGCCTTGTTTTTGGGTTAATGGGATTGGATTTTGAGAATGCGATTGGTGTGGCGGCCTCTTCCTTGGGAAATGTTGGTCCAGCTATAGGTGATTTTGGTCCTGCCAGTAATTTTAGCGAATTGCCCGCCTTGGGTAAATATTGGTCCTCATTTTTGATGTTGATGGGGCGTTTAGAGTTGTTTACGGTGTTGATTTTGTTTACACCATTCTTCTGGAAGAAAAACTAATATCCGTATTTGTCTTTCCACCTCAACTTCAAAAACTTTCGGATTTGATTTTCTTTGGCGTTTTCTCCAGGTTCATAAAACCGAAAACCTTCCAAATCTTTGGGTAAAAATTCCATATCGATGAAATGATTTTCATGGTCGTGGGCGTATAGATAATCTTTGCCATGATCCAGTTCTTTCATCAGTTGGGTAGGTGCGTTGCGCAAGGGTAAGGGTACCGAAAGGTCACCCATTTCTTTTACTGTTTGCTGTGCTTTATTGATGGCGATATAGGAGGCATTACTTTTTTCTGAGCTTGCCAAATAAACGGCACATTGACTTAGAGGGATTCTTGCTTCGGGCATCCCCAATACATTTACTGCCTGAAAGGTGCTATTGGCCAATACCAATGCGGTTGGGTTGGCATTACCAATATCCTCAGAGGCGAGGATCAACATTCTACGGGCGATAAACTTAACTTCCTCACCTCCTTCAATCATTCTGGCCAACCAATAGACCGCTGCATTGGGATCACTGCCGCGGATGGACTTTATAAAGGCTGAAATGATATCGTAATGTAAATCACCGTTTTTATCAAACATGGCCATTTGGGTCTGGACTTTTTCCATTACCAAGGCGTTGTCAATCTTTATGGGCTCAGCTACGCTATTGATGATTAGTTCGAGTGCAGAAAGTAATTTCCGCGCATCTCCACCAGAGATTTTCAATAGAGCTTCGTCTTCAATTATTTCAACTTTTTTGTTTTTTAATATTGCGTCGTGTTGAAGGGCATTAGAAATCAATTGCTGTAATTGGGATTTATCCAAGGGATTGAGGACATAAACCTGACATCGAGACAATAATGCATTGATGACTTCAAAACTTGGATTTTCTGTAGTAGCGCCAATCAGTGTGATGCTTCCTTTTTCAACTGCGCCTAGAAGAGAGTCTTGCTGAGATTTACTGAATCGGTGTATTTCGTCAATGAATAAAAGCGGATTTTTGCCAGAAAACAAACCGCCGCTGTGTTCGGCTTTTTGAAGAATTTCTCGAATTTCTTTAACGCCCGAATTGATGGCAGAGAGTTGGTAAAAGGGTCTTTCTTTTTGTAGGGCCAACAGTCTTGCCAAGGTGGTCTTTCCCGTTCCAGGGGGCCCCCATAAGATCATCGATGGTAGGTTTCCACTTTTGAGAATGGGGGTTAGTCCTCCCTCTGGACCAATCAGATGTTCTTGTCCCACATACTGTTCCAGACTTTTAGGCCGCATTCTTTCAGCCAACGGGGTATTCATGTCGGTGATATTTAAGTAAAATTTTGTTGCCTTTGGATTTCATAGAGCATCACTCCACAGGCTACACTTACATTGAGGGAATCCATTTGGTCACTCATGGGGAGTTTTACAGTTTCGTCGGCCAATTTTAAAAGCCCTTTTTGAATTCCTTTGTCCTCCGATCCGATAATGAGGGCAACGGAACCTTCGAAGGGGTGCTCATAGGCAGTTTTTTCAGCTTTTTCACTTACAGCTACTGTTTTGATTTCGTTGGCTTGAAATAAGAACAAAGCATCTTTAAGGTGATTTACTTTGACCAAGGGTACCGAAAAAATTCCTCCCGCAGAGGTCTTCACTGTATCGGAGTTGACAGGGGCAGAGCCAGTTTGCGGTAAAATGATCCCACCAACGCCAACCGCAGCGGCCGTTCGAAGGATGGCTCCCAAGTTTCGGGCATCTGTAATCCCATCCAAAAGGAGATAGACTTTGTTTTTATCATGGTTTTCTTCTATTAAATCTTCTAAAGAAACAAAGTTTATGGGTGCAATTCTGGCCACTGCGCCTTGGTGGTTTTGATGGGAAAAACGCTCCAAGCGTTCAACGGGAACATAGCTGTGGGAGATGCCTTTCTCGTGTATTTTTTGCTCCAGATGCTTGAATAACTGACCCTGTTGCCCTTTGAGCAGCCAAACTTTATCTATGGTTTTTTCCTGAACGATGGCTTCCATGATTGCACGAATACCATAAATCTCTTGCGCTTTTTTCATTAGTGCAATTTAGAGATTACGCATCAGAATTCTATAATTATTTTTTGGAATCCACAATGCTAAATAAACACCAAAAGAGGTCAGTTATCGATTGCTGTTGACTGACTCATCAATATTGGGGTTGGCGTCGATTTCTTTTTGGGGGATTTTGAGGAAAAACTTTTTGTCGTCGGGAACTAAATTGGCAGCGCTTCCAATCCTGTGATTCCCTGTCCGAGTAATGCCTCTTCGAAGTCGTTTGGCGTCAAACCATTCTACTCCCATTTCTCCGTAAAGTTCCTTTCTCCTTTCTAGGAGTATTTCTTCTATCAGTGCATCTCCAGTGTTTCCCGAGGACACCGCGTTGGCATCCCTGTTTTTTTGGAATGACAATAACATAGTAGCAGCTTCACTTTCTTTACCCAATCGAGCGTTTGCTTCTATTTCGATCAACATCATCTCTGGAGATCTAATGATGGGAATATCTGAACTAAAATCGAAGGTGAATTTTGAGGAAGCTCTGGCAAAATACTGATTGCCATTGCCCACACCGTAGATGTCGAAAAAGGTATTCCTTACATCTGTTGCACTGAAAAGGGATACAAAATCTTTGTTCCAGAAAGCCAAACCATATCCATCGTTGATATTATCTGTAAAGGCGTGGGGGGCGATAAAGAAATAATTTGTTTGGTCGGCGCGTTGGGGCATACCCCAAATCCATTCACTGGCGTTTATATCATCAAATCCCGTTCGATATTGATTGGCGTTGAGCGGATAAGCTTGTCGGGCGATCGCAGCGGCATTGGATGCTTCTTGCCAATTGCCCATTACCAGTTGTACCCTAGCCATAATGGCATAGACTACATCTCGATTGATGAATGATTTGTTGGTTCTGTTGGTCGGTGTGGTTTCTATGGCAATATTTAGATCGGCAACGATAAAATCATAGAGTTCTCCCAAGGTGGACATGGCTTTTCCCTCAATGGCCGGTTCCGCATAGATGGGTGGGGCTGGGAGGGTAAGGTCATAACTGTAGGTGTGTTGGAACTCCAAGGCCAATTGAAAATAATAAAAAGCACGCATAGCATGGGCTTGACCTAAAAAACTGTCTTTTTCTATTTCGGATAAATTAGCACTGCCATTAATCCCCAATATAAACTGATTCAGTTGGTTGATCATGTAGTAGGGAAATTCCCAACTGAAAATAGTACGTGTATAGTTGGGTTCCCTGTTGTTATTTTCATAGTCAAAAAGATACCATTGTTGACCCAAAACAAGGTCATTCCCTTTTACGACCCTAGCAAAATACATGGAGTAAAGCCCCCCTGCGTCTGTTCTATCAAATTGACTCCGACTGGCTCTAAGGATTCCAGACATAAAGGCCTCAGTGCCGTCTGCAGATTCAAAAATAACCGATGAATTGACCGATTCGGTGGGTTTGGGTTCGTCCAAATAACCTTTTTCACATCCTGTAAAGAAGAGAAAGCTTATAACCAAAAGTGTAGCGCGTAGTTTTATCATTTTCAATATTTTACAATTGGAGATTAACCCCTAAGGAAATTGTTTTCATTTGGTGTGATCTGTAGTTTGTCGTACCCGATAGTGCCTGCTCGGGATCTATTCCCTTGTGAGATTGAAAGGTGAATAAATTGTCTCCTTGCATATAGACCCTTAGTCCCTTGATCTGGTATTTTTCCATCCAACTTTCCTCAAAGGTATATCCCAAGTTGAGTCCTCTGACTCTGATGTAATTGTTTTTAAACAAAAATCGTGAGGAGGTGGCATTGAAATCGTTTTGTTGGTTTAAGAAAAGCGGAACGTTGGTCTGATCACCAAGTTTCTGCCATCTGTTTTTTAGATCGGGATGTCCGATTCTTCCGGGTGTTTCAAAACCATTCATTAGATTGGCGTATACTCCGTCATACACATAAGACCCAAAACTAAAATTGATCAAGGCACTTAGGTCAAAGTTCTTGTATGAAACATTGGTGTTGAAACCCCCAATCATTTTAGGAAGGGAAGATTTATCCAAATAATATCGGGTAGCCTCGGAAAATTCTTTGGTGGTAACCCTCTCTCCGGTGGGCTCACCATCATCTGAAAGTACATCCTTGTACCACATTTGATAACCGTCTTGAGAATCCACTCCAGCAGATTCTCTGATAAAGAATTCATAAAGGGATTTCCCAATCTTCCATTTTTTGGTCCCATTGATGAATTCCTCTTGGGTGAGATCACTGATTTCGTTTTTGTCAAAGGAAAAATTGATCCCTAAGTCAACGCTTAAATCGTCTTTTTTCAAAACCGTTGAATTAAAGGAAAACTCGATCCCAGAATTTTTAATCGCTCCAATATTGGTTTTTATGGATTCATTTCCAGTAGATAAAGCCAAAGGTTTATCGTATATAAGGTCAATGGACTCTTTACTGTAGTATTCAATACTTCCCTTAAGCTTGCCCTCAAAAAGGGTAAACTCCGTTCCGATATTTTGAAGGGCTGTTTTTTCCCATGTTAAATTAGGATCAACAAATTCGGAGGAAATCACCCCAGTATTGTCCAATTGGTTATAACCCGTTTCAAAAACTTGAAGGTAGGGGAAGAATCCAATGTTTCTATTGTTTCCCAGTTCACCATAGGAAAATTTTAATTTTAAGTAATCCACCCAAGCCACATCATCTAGAAATGACTCATTGGATAAAATCCAAGATCCTCCAAAGGAATAAAAATTACCCCATCGGGTGTCTTTAGAGAATTTGGTAGACCCGTCTCTTCGGAAGGACACTTCGGCAAAATAGGTGTTGTCATAGTTATAACTTAAACGGGAAATGGCACTAAGAATGCGTTCTTCGTTGATGGCGCCACCAACACTTTCAGGAACGGTGCTTCCGTTTAATACTGTTACGTTGGGTAAATAACCCGTTCCTTGAGCATCCAATAGATCTTGTTCCAATCGGTAGGATTCAAATATGGCGTCTGCATTGAGGGTGTGTAAACCAAAAGTATTACTGTAGTTGAGCGTTTGAATGGCGTTTAAAGTGGTGAAAAAGTTACGATCTTGAGAAACCCTCCCTTGTACCGACGATGCTGCACCAAACTTGTAGTGCGTGTATCTGAAATCGTCAAGGGTGGCTCTTTCGTAAAAAATATTGGATTTAAAATTTAACTCAGGGAGCAGCTCGATTTTGATGTAACCATTCATTGAGGCATAAGTTCTGGTTTTCAATATTTCATTATTCATAATGGCACCCAGCCCGTTTTCATTGGATAGGGCCGGTCTTACCCCATTTACAATTTGGCTGTTGTTGCTTCCGTAGTCGAATTGAGGTAGTCCTCCGGCATTTTTAAATAGTGTTCCTTCGGCTTCTCTTTGGTAGAGAGGATAATAACTGGGAATGGTGTATATCCATTGAATGCTATTGGAAAAACTCGTACCAGATTGGTTGGGAGAGTTTTGTTTGGAAGTAGAGTAGGAGACATTCAGTCCAGATTTGATGAAGTCGTTAACTTCTGAATCTACATTAATTCGGGTGGCAAATCTTTCAAAATAGGTGGTTTTGACTTGTCCTTGTTCTTTGATGTAGTTGGTTCCCATGTAGAAGGTGGTTTTTTCACTTCCTCCAGAAATGGACAAACCGTGTTGTTTTTTATAGGCATTTTTGTTGAGAATGGCTCCCTTCCAATCGGTGTCCCAAGCTGCGGTTCCATTGAGATTCCCTTGACTGTCCACCGGCTGTTCTATACCATAAGGGTTATAGGCCAGTGAGGAAATTAAGTTGGAGGAGGCAGCAGCACCGGCTGCTTCAGGGGATAAATTATTTTCGTATAGTTCCTTGTTGCGGAAAGCTTCCCAAAAGAATCGGGTATAATCGTCAATTCCCAGAAGATCGTGCATTGGAGTAGCCATATTGGAATTTCCATAGACGGTACTGAGGGAGATTCTTGTCGGCGTTTCCTTAGTTCCAGATTTTGTGGTAACAATGATCACCCCATTGGCCCCCCGAGAACCATAAAGTGAGGTGGAGGAGGCGTCTTTTAGAACGGATATGGAGGCTACTTGCTCTTGTGCAATGCTGTTGAGGTTACCGTTAAATGGCGCTCCATCGACGATGATCAGTGGTGCGGCAGAAGCATTGATAGATCCAATCCCTCTGATCCGAATGGTAGGATTGGTTCCTGGTACCCCTCCAGTATTGACCACATTAATCCCTGGTACACTTCCCTGAATGGCCTGAGTGATGGTGGTAGCAGGTTGGGATTGAATATCACTTTCGGAGATAACGGCAACTGATCCTACAATGGACTGCTTGGATTGGGTTCCAAAGGCAACCACCACCACTTCCTCCAATTCATTGGCCGGCATTAGTGATATATTGATAGGATTTTCGGCAGTAGCCAATATATTTTGTGGCTCATAGCCTACATAGCTAAATTCCAAAGTAGCTCCTTCCAAGACTTCAATGGTATAGTTTCCATCAAAATCGGTTGATACCCCATTTACGGTTCCCAGCTCTATTACTGTGGCTCCCGGTAATGGCATACCAAATTCATCGGATATGACACCAGTGACAATGATGTTTTGTTGGGCCAGGAGAATTAAAGGGGAAAACAATGCCAAAAAAAGGCTGATCAAAATATATTTCATAAATATAGTTAATAAAAAGTGTTTCAATAAAACATAAAACTATTGGTAGTATGAAATCGAAGGGATTTTTTGTAAAGTTAATAATATCATTCAAATGAACATAATCTAGTTGTTGACGAAAGTAAATGTGAAAATAATATAGGGTATAAAAAAAACCTGCATTGCAGGTTTTTTTTAAGGTATTCAACAATGGAAGGAGACTATTTAATATCCCAAAAAATAGCTGTTTGTTGCTTATCATTCCCACCATTTGCAGCTTTTACGTTATCGCCGTTTATGGTTTTTTCAGATTGAGGATAGGTGTATCTTTTTGGAACTGGCAGATTCAAAGTGCCTGATTTTTTAAGAGTGGGAGCATCAAATAATCTATAAACTGTCCACCCCTCAAAACCTCTATTATACATGGCAATCCAAAATTGTTGTGCAATTTTTTCATGATCGTTACCATTAGCTGTATCAAATGCAATGTTTGGTTGTTCTAGATATGCAGTTGTTGCAGCTTCGGCAACTCCCCACTCGGACATACTGGCTTTTATCCCTTTGGTGTAATACTCCCCAGCAGTTCCGCCAACAGAATATCCTCTTCTCGCAGCTTCTGCCAAAATGAATGATACTTCTGCATAATTCATTAACACGCCTCTAAAATCAGGAGCGTATAATGTTTGTGATATATGAGAGTTATCGTTGAAGGGTGTCGAAGTTCCATAAGGTCCTCCTTTGTATGCACCATCTATCTTAGAATTAGGATTGAAGAATTTATCTGCCCGAGGATCATCCAGTGCATTTATTACATCAACAAATGTGTCAGCAGGAATAAAATCTTGCCTCCCAGATTGAACTAAATCTTCCCACAATGGATTGGTGTTAGGAGGTGCTCCTTCAAACTTGATGTTGGCGTTATCACTATTTGCGGAAATAGCGTTAGCATAATGCCCTTCGATGAGTTCTTTTGCAACAGTAGGATTCTGATCAATTAATCGTGATCCTAATTTGATTAAAATCGAATTTCCAAATTTTTTCCAAGCTGGGATTGATCCAGAAAATATCAAATCATCCGAAGTATAGCCGCTACCAGATCCAGAAAGACCAGATAGAGCAGTTTTAGCACGTTCAATCAAATTGGCGTAAATCGCTTTTGCATCATCATATTTTGGAGCAAGATTGGGACTGTCACCCTCTGCGCTTAGTGCTTCAGTATAAGGTACATCTCCAAAAGCATCAACAAGCATCTGATAAGCATATATGGACAGTAATTCTATTTGTGCAATTTTAATGGCATCTGAGGTTTGACTTTTTGCATTGAGCAAATCTCCAAGAACATCACGATAAAATTCAGAGAACATATAATCTGGAATTTCTCTGTTTTGCATTTCGTAGTTAGCTTCGTCTGTATATTGAGTTTGAGTCCAATACTGTGCATAGAGTCTAAAGTTATTTCTATTCACATTTGTAGACTCAATGAAATCGGTCAAACTGTTTGTCGCCGAAACAAATAACTGATTATCCGAAACTTCAGAAGGAGCATTAGGGTCTTTATTTAATTCCTCGTAGGCTTCATCCGAAGAACAACTTGCCAATACAAGTATAAAAATTGTATAAAAATATTTTTTCATTTTTTTGATATTAAATGTTCAAATTTTAAAACTTTAACCTCAGATTTAAGCCATAGGTTTTTACGGCTGGATATGCACCCGTCTGATATCCTTGACGATTTCCTGCTCCAAGACCCGCTTTAGGATCTGTGTAAGGAGAGTTTTTGTGGATAATCCAAAGATTCCTCCCCACAAATGCCAATGAAGCGCTTGTAAGAGGTGTTTGATTGATAAGACTATCCGGGAATGAATAACCCAACTTAAACTCTCTGAGCTTTACAAAAGACGCATCGTGAACATGCATTTCGTGAGTTGCTCCAATAGAAGTCCATCCTTCTGGATTTGCATAATAGTCATACCTACTCATGATATCGGTGTTTTTTGTTCCCGCTACACTTGCAACTCCATCTTTTACTTCAGCATTTTCAGGTAAAATCACACCTTCTAATCTTTTACCACCTCCATCGGGTATGGTTAGCCTCATATCATTTCCTAAGTGGTTCAATCCAACCGAACGGTCGTAAGCTCCTGTTCCAAAACCATACCAAGTATCTAAAGAGAAGAAATCTCCCCCTTTTTGGATGTCGATCAAAAAGCTCAAGTCAAAATTTTTGTAAGAAAAAGAGTTTCTTATACTTCCTGTCCAGTCTGGGTTGATATCTCCAATAACGTTATCAGAGTTAGAAGTTCTTAAATAATGGGCATATTGATAAGCACTATCTCCTGAACCTGATGTTCTTACATTAAGTACTTTGTCTCCATTTGCATCTCTCACATGAGCATGACCTCTTATTACACCAAATGGCTCTCCAACTTGACCACCTATGGACACCCCTCCTTGCGGAGACATTAAGTTTAAGTATTGGATCTCATTTCCGGTAGCATCGTTTCCAAGACTTAATATCTCAGAAGTATAAGCATTATAATTCAAGGTTACATTCCATTTGAAATCATTGGACTGTATTGGTGCAAACCTTACCAAAGCTTCGAAACCTTTGTTTTGTATACTACCTGCGTTAGTGGCAATTTCGCTAAAACCTGTAGAAGGTGATATATCCAATGAAGTTAAAAGATCATCTGTTGTTTTTTCATAAACAGAAAAATCAAAACTTAATCTTCCGTCTAATAAAGTCATTTCTAATCCAAGTTCATTCTCAGTTGTTGACTCGGCTTTTAAGTTTTCGTTGGGTAGCGTACTGGGATTAGAGGCAGAAGCAGCACCATTTCTAGCAGGATTGATTGTGTAGGCTCTGAAAACTTCGTAGGGTTTAGTGTCGTTTCCAACTACTGCATGGTTTCCTCTAAGTTTTGCAAATGTAATGATATCACTTTGTATCAAATTTGAAAGAATAATTGATCCAGAAAATGAATAATACCCGTAAGTGTTACTGTCAATAGGAAGTGCGGAAGATCTATCTCTTCTGTATGTCCCCTCGATAAAATAGCTGTCATCAAAACTAAAATTCAGAGATGTATACAAACCGTTAACTTTTTTTTGTGCATCGTATTGATAAACATCGGAGGCAGTTAATGGATTTACAGAATTGGAAAGCGAAAAGATATCTGGGAAATTTAATCCACCATTGGTGTTGGCTCTTAAGTGATTCCAGTTTTGTACCCTCAGGCTGTAACCAGCAAGAGCAACTATGTCAATATTATCACTTAAATCCATAGAGTAGTCTAGAATAAGATCGTAGTTATATTCTGATCTAACCCTGTCCTCAACTCGATATCCTGGTTGATCATCAAACAGATTGGCTCCTTTACTTCCTGTTCCCACAGCAACATTTGCTCTTTGTTCTCTTACTTCGGTTACATTATCGTAGGTTACACGTCCCAAAACATTAAACTCATCGTTAATGTTATATGTCAAGCTTATATTTCCAAAATAACGATTTCGTGAGTCAGTAGTGTAATTATTGTAGCGCGACCAATAAGGGTTATCGAAATATAGTGGTTGATGGTTGGGCGATGCTGAATCATCATCTGTATTGGTTCCAATCATATTCCAAGAGTAGTTCTTGCCTGTTTCTTCAAAAACTCTTTTCTGTTCTAAAATACTGGCTCCAACTCCCCACCATTGTCTAAAACCCTGCATAGGATTTAACCCGTCATAACCCGTTCCAAAACGTCCAGTAGTTTTTGTATCTACATAAGTAACAGAAGCATCGGCGGTTAACTTACCAAAATTTCTTGTTGCCCTCAATGAAGCGGTATTTCTTTCCATCATAGAATTCGGAAGAATACCATTTGAATCAACATTTGTAAAACTCATTCTAAAGGATCCGTTTTCTCCTGCGTCAGAGAAGGAAATAGAATTTTGTATGGTTACATCTGTTTCAAAAAAATCATTTGGAGTATCATTGGGTGCAACAGCAGGAGCTGTTTTTTGGTACAGGTCTGTCCATTCAGGTACCATATTGAACCAGTGGTGTACCTCTTGCCCCACTAATTTTGGCCCGTAGGATCCATCATCTCCTGTATAGAATGAAGAATTATTTCCCCATTGACCATAATAATTTCCTGTCCATTGCGCTCCATCTTCAATAGTAGAAGGGCCTTTATACCCCCTTCTATATTGTCCATATCCATAACCATATTGATTCTGAAAAACTGGTAAAGTTTCCATGTCAACGTAACCTACAGTAGCTTGAGAATTAAAAGTAATTCCAATACTCTTCTTATTTCCTTCAGTTTGTCTTGCTTGCCCCTTTTTTGTGGTAATTAAAATAACACCATTTTGTGCTCGAGAACCGTAAAGTGCAGATGCTGCGGCTCCCTTGAGAACAGAAACAGAAGAAATATCATCTGGATTGATATCCATTGCAGCATTTCCAAAATCAACACCCCCTCTACCTTCGTTCATATCATCACTGTTTCCAGTTTCGTTGTCAATGGGTGTGCCATCCACAACAAAAAGTGCTTGGTTCTGTCCAGATAGAGAAGAATACCCTCTAATGACAACGTTGGCTGATCCTCCCATCGTATTGAATGATTGTACATCAAGACCTGCTACTTCTCCCTGTAAAGATTCGATTGGATTGACAGATTTCACATCCTCAAGTGTTTCGCCGTCAAGTGTTTGAACGGCATACCCCAAAGATTTCTTTTCTCTGGAGATACCTAAAGCTGTTATGACAACTTCATCTAATTGACCGCTGGGTAGCATTTGTAAATTCAAGACACCCGACTCTTCAATATCTGAGGCTAAGGTTGAATAACCAACATAACTTACCTCCAAGACCGCATTTTCGCCAACTTCAATACTAAAATTCCCATCAAAATCGGTAGTCGTTCCATTAGAAGTTCCTTGTTCGATTACCGTTGCACCTGGAAGGGGTAATCCGTTTTCGTCTGTTACATTTCCGCTAACTGTTTTTTGTTGCGCAAATCCCACCATAGTTCCCCCAATCCAAAAGAGCAGGCTAACATAAAAGGTGAGTCGATAAACTTTTATTTTGTTCATATTATAAAATTTGGGTTTAGGATGCGAATTTCTTAAAATTTTGTTAATTGTCAGTCTGCCTCTAGCTTTGAGGAGCTTTACATATTGTTAATTACCTTTAAAGATTATGAATATCAACCCAGTGATTATAAGGCTTAGGAAATTGTTTTTGTAAAAATGTTTTTTAGCTTTTTTATATTGAGTTTATCGGAAATAGCCTTGTAGGAAAAATCTTCTAAATGATTTAACTGATTGAACGGCTAAGCTCTGTTAAGGGTTTATTCAACAATTTTTCTTGTTAAAATTTCAATATTTATAATTAACATTATGTAAAACATTATAAAACTTTCACCTTGTTTTTTGTGTAAATCATATTGCCAAATAAATTTTCAAAAGTTTAATTGTTTTGACATTAATATATTGCAGTTAAACTATGTTTTGAAGTCAATTTTGGGAGGCTCAAAAGCGAAATAGAAATGAATAATGATAGTCAAGACTTTGTAAGGGTCAATTTTTTTTTAAAAAACTACAAAATTTGGGGGTTAAGGGTTTGAATAGAAGAAAATAATTTCTACATTTGCACGCCCATAAAAATGGGGTTTTTTATAAAATATATGCCAACGATAGCACAATTAGTACGAAAAGGAAGAGTCACCATTACCAAGAAGAGTAAATCGGCGGCTTTGGATTCGTGTCCACAAAGACGTGGTGTTTGTACCCGAGTGTACACCACTACACCCAAGAAGCCGAACTCAGCAATGCGAAAAGTTGCAAGAGTTCGTTTGACCAATGGAAAAGAGGTCAATGCTTACATACCCGGAGAAGGACACAACCTCCAAGAGCACTCGATAGTATTGGTACGTGGCGGAAGAGTTAAGGATTTGCCGGGAGTCCGTTATCACATTGTAAGAGGGGCACTCGACACCGCAGGTGTTGAAGGTCGCCTTCAACGCCGTTCCAAATACGGTGCCAAAAGACCTAAGAAATAGCCTTAATTCCTTAATGACTAATTATGAGAAAAAGACAAGCTAAGAAACGCCCCCTGCTACCCGACCCTAAGTTCAATGATCAACTGGTTACCCGTTTTGTAAATATGTTGATGTGGGACGGAAAAAAATCTACTGCCTTCAATATTTTTTACGATGCGATGGTTATCGTTGAAGAACGTAATCAGGATGAAGAAAAAACACCATTGGAGTTGTGGAAAGATGCCCTGTCCAATGTAATGCCTCATGTAGAGGTAAGAAGCAGAAGGGTAGGAGGAGCTACTTTCCAAATTCCTATGCAAATTCGTCCCGATCGAAAAGTGTCACTGGCCATGAAGTGGTTGATTACTGCTGCGCGCAAACGAAATGAAAAATCGATGGCTCTCCGTCTTGCCCAAGAGGTTTTGGCGGCTGCTAAAGAAGAAGGTTCTGCTGTGAAGAAGAGAGTTGACACTCACAAAATGGCCGAGGCTAATAAAGCATTCTCACACTTTAGATTTTAATCGAAAATGGCAAGAGATTTAAGATACACCCGAAATATCGGTATTGCTGCTCATATTGATGCAGGAAAGACAACTACTACCGAAAGGATATTGTTTTATACTGGTGTGAGTCACAAAATTGGTGAAGTACACGACGGTGCTGCCACTATGGACTGGATGGAGCAAGAGCAGGAAAGAGGAATTACCATTACCTCTGCTGCCACCACCTGTACCTGGCAATTCCCAACTGAACAGGGAAAACCCACTGCAGATGCAATGGGCTATCATTTTAATATAATCGACACCCCTGGCCACGTAGATTTTACGGTGGAGGTAAACCGATCACTCAGAGTTCTTGATGGATTGGTTTTTTTGTTTTCGGCCGTTGACGGTGTTGAGCCTCAGTCAGAGACCAACTGGCGTTTGGCGGATAATTATAAAGTACCTCGTATTGGGTTTGTCAATAAAATGGACAGACAGGGATCTAACTTTCTCAGCGTTTGCCAACAAGTTAAAGACATGTTGAAATCCAATGCGGTGCCTATTGTACTGAATATTGGAGACGAAGAAGACTTTAGAGGTATCGTTGATCTGGTTAAAAACCGTGCTATTGTTTGGCATGAAGACAATTATGGATCAACTTTCGATGTCATTGACATCCCCGAAGATCTAAAAGAAGAGTCAGAAACACTCAGAGGACAGTTGATTGAAGCTGTTGCGGAATACGATGAAAATCTTTTAGAAAAATATTTTGAAGATCCTGATTCTATTACGGAAGACGAAGTGCACAATGCATTGAGAGCTGCTACTCAGGAAATGAGTATCATCCCAATGATTTGCGGATCTTCATTCAAAAACAAAGGAGTTCAGTTTTTATTAGACGCTGTTTGTCGTTATTTGCCTTCACCCGAAGACAAAGACGCCATAGTAGGTACTGATCCTGACACAGGAAATGAAGTATCCAGAAAACCAGAAGTTAGTGAACCTTTTTCTGCTTTGGCATTTAAAATTGCTACCGACCCTTATGTGGGGCGTTTGGCATTCTTTAGAGCTTACTCTGGAAGATTGGATGCAGGTTCTTATGTATTAAACAATCGTACGGCCAAGAAAGAACGCATCTCACGAATCTATCAAATGCATTCCAACAAACAAAACGCTATTGATTTTATCGAGGCGGGAGATATTGGAGCTGCGGTAGGATTTAAAGACATTAAAACAGGAGATACGCTTTCTGCGGAAAAATCTCCAATCATTTTGGAAAGTATGGACTTCCCCGATCCTGTAATCGGGATTGCTGTTGAACCCAAAACCAAAGCCGACGTTGATAAACTCGGAATGTCTTTGGCCAAACTTGCAGAAGAAGACCCTACCTTCCAAGTAAAAACAGACGAAGCGTCTGGACAAACTGTAATCTCTGGAATGGGAGAATTGCACTTGGATATTATTATCGACCGATTGAGACGTGAGTTTAAGGTTGAAGTTAACCAAGGACAGCCTCAAGTGGAGTACAAAGAAGCGCTTACGGCAGTTGCCGATCACCGTGAAGTTTACAAAAAACAAACTGGTGGTCGTGGTAAATTTGCCGACATCGTCTTTACACTCCAGCCTGCTGAGGAAGGTAAAGTTGGTTTGGAGTTTGTCAATGAAATCAAAGGGGGTAATATCCCTAAAGAATATATTCCTTCTGTAGAAAAAGGATTTAGAGATTCCATGAAAAATGGTCCTTTGGCTGGTTTTGAAGTGGATGCTATGAAGGTAACCTTGAAAGACGGATCTTTCCACCCTGTGGATTCTGATTCACTTTCTTTTGAATTGGCAGCCAAACTCGGATTTAAAGAATCAGCACGAGCGGCCCGAGCGGTCATCATGGAACCCATCATGAAGCTTGAAGTTTTGACGCCAGAAGAAAACATGGGAGATATCGTTGGGGATTTGAACCGACGAAGAGGACAAGTAAATTCTATGGACGATAGAGCTGGATCCAAAGTCGTTAGGGCGGAAGTTCCATTGTCAGAAATGTTTGGATATGTTACCTCTCTAAGAACGCTTTCTTCGGGTCGTGCCACATCTACTATGGAATTTGATCACTATGCCGAAACGCCATCTAATATCTCTGAAGGTGTGATCGCTGAAATTAAAGGGAATAACGCATAAAGCTTAAATAATGAGCCAAAAAATTAGAATAAAATTAAAATCTTACGATCACAACTTGGTGGACAAGTCCGCTGATAAAATCGTAAAGACAGTAAAAACAACTGGTGCAGTGGTAACAGGTCCTATCCCTTTACCTACTCATAAGAAAATTTTTACGGTATTGCGTTCTCCTCACGTTAACAAGAAGTCGAGAGAACAATTCAAATTACATTCATACAAACGATTGCTGGACATTTACAGTTCCTCATCCAAGACCATTGATGCTTTGATGAAATTAGAATTGCCCAGTGGTGTAGAAGTAGAAATCAAAGTATAATTATAAAAAAGAAATAAATGTCTGGGTTAATAGGAAGAAAAATCGGCATGACCAGTCTCTTTGACGAAAAAGGGAAAAACATCCCTTGTACGGTATTGGAGGTGGGACCATGCGTGGTTACCCAAGTCAGAACCAAAATGGTTGACGGGTATGATGCACTTCAACTGGGTTTCGATGACAAGGCAGAAAAAAGAGCCACAAATGCCGCCAAAGGGCATTTCAAAAAAGCAAATACGGCTCCTAAGAAAAAGCTTGTCGAATTCCAGAATTTTGAAGAAGAACACAAATTAGGAGATACCATTACGGTAAATCATTTTAGTGAAGGAGAATTTGTCGATGTTTCAGGCACTTCCAAGGGAAAAGGATTCCAAGGGGTTGTGAAACGTCATGGATTTGCCGGGGTTGGACAGGCGACACACGGTCAACACAACCGATTGAGAGCACCTGGATCTATTGGAGCAGCCTCCTATCCTGCACGTGTCTTCAAAGGGATGCGCATGGCAGGACAAATGGGGAATGAAAAAGTAAAGGTTCAAAACCTTGCTGTGGTGAAAGTGGTCTCTGAAAAGAATCTTTTAGTGGTCAAAGGCTGTGTTCCTGGTCACAAAAATTCATATGTAATCGTTCAGAAATAATGGAATTATCAGTACTTAACAATAAAGGAAAAGAGACCGGTAGAAAGGTCAAGTTGAACCCTTCGGTTTTTGGGATTGATCCAAACGATCACGCCATATATCTGGATGTAAAACAACATTTGGCCAACAAGCGCCAAGGAACGCATAAGTCAAAAGAAAGAGCTGAAATTGTAGGAAGTACCCGCAAGATCAAAAAGCAAAAGGGAACTGGTACCGCTCGTGCGGGTAGTATCAAGAGTCCTATCTTTCGTGGTGGAGGTCGAATTTTTGGCCCAACCCCTAGGGATTACGACCAGAAAGTCAACAAAAAAGTCAAAAGACTGGCCAGAAAATCTGCATTGAGCATCAAGGCCAAAGAAAAGTCTATTGTGATTGTTGAAGATTTTCAAATGGATACTCCTAAAACTTCAGCATATAACGATGTTCTAAAAGCCTTGGGTCTCACAGACAAAAAGTCTTTGCTGGTCTTGGGTGAACCGAATAATAATGTATATTTGTCCTCTCGAAATTTAGCACATTCTAAAGTTATAACTAACTCAGAATTAAACACTTATCAAGTAGCTAATGCTACAATTTTAGTGTTATTTGAAAGTGCTATTGCTGAGATTGAGACCATTTTAAATAAAGCCTAACGCTATGGATATTTTAATAAAACCTATAATCACCGAAAAAGCTACTGCTGCTAGTGAGCTTAATAATTGTTATAGTTTTTTGGTCAATACCAAAGCGAACAAGGTGGAGATTAAAAAAGCTGTAGAAGCAGCTTACGGTGTTTCTGTTGAGAAAGTAAGAACCCTCAACTACGGCCCGGAAAGAAAAACAAAATTTACCAAAACAGGGGTTCAAGCCGGTAAAACCAATGCCACCAAAAAGGCTGTGGTTAAAGTTACCGAAGGGGATGCCATAGATTTTTATAGTAATCTTTAAACGCGTCTGATGTCAGTAAGAAAATTAAAACCAGTAACCCCCGCGCAGCGTTTTAGAGTAGTAAATGGATTTGACGCAATTACTACTGATAAGCCGGAAAAGAGTTTGCTCGTTCCGAAGAAGCGCACTGGAGGAAGAAACAATAGGGGAAAAATGACTGTTCGTCACCGTGGTGGTGGACATAAGAAACGATATCGTTTGATAGACTTTAAGCGTAACAAATTTGACGTTGTCGCCGAAGTTAAATCGATAGAATACGATCCCAACCGAACAGCATTCATTGCCCTTTTGGAATATAAAGATGGCGAAAAGCGATACATCATTGCTCAGAATGGTCTTAAAGTGGGTCAAAAAATAAGTTCAGGAGAAAAGGCTGCCCCTGAGTTAGGGAATGCACTTTTACTGTCCAAAATTCCTTTGGGAACTATCATTTCTTGTATAGAATTGAATCCCGGTGCGGGAGCTGTTTTGGCACGAAGCGCTGGTGCTTTTGCACAACTAATGGCTCGAGAAGGGAAATTGGCCAACATCAAATTGCCTTCTGGTGAAACGCGTTCAGTACCTACCAGTTGTATGGCGACCATTGGTGTGGTTTCCAACTCCGATCATCAATTATTGGTCTCTGGAAAAGCGGGCCGCTCACGATGGATTGGAAGAAGACCCAGAACTCGTCCTGTTGCCATGAACCCTGTCGATCACCCCATGGGTGGAGGAGAAGGTCGTGCCTCTGGAGGACATCCTAGGTCTAAGAATGGTATTCCTGCTAAAGGATTTAGAACCCGTTCCAAGACCAAAGCGAGTAATAAATTCATCATAGAACGCAGAAAAAAATAATCAATTATGGCTCGTTCATTAAAAAAAGGACCCTTCGTTGCGCTTAGCCTTGAAAAAAAGGTTCTGAAAAATACAGAAGAAAATAAGAAGACTGTGATCAAAACTTGGTCACGTGCTTCACTGATTACTCCAGATTTTGTGGGTCAAACCATTGGTGTTCATAACGGACGTCAGTTTGTTCCTGTTTACATTACAGAAAACATGGTGGGTCACAAACTAGGAGAATTTTCCCCAACCCGTTCTTTTAGAGGACATGCTGGGGCAAAAAATAAAGGAAAAAAATAATTTACGGACATGGGAAAACGTAAAAGAGAATCCGCAGCGGCAGCAAAAGAAGCTAGTAAAAATATAGCTTTCGCCAAACTAAACAATTGTCCGACTTCCCCTCGTAAAATGAGATTGGTTGCCGATCAAGTTAGAGGAGAAAACGTCAACAAGGCTTTGGCTATTTTGAAATTCAGCCCAAAAGAGGCCTCCAGAAAGTTGGAGAAACTTTTGGTGTCTGCGATCTCGAATTGGCAAGCCAAAAACGAAGAGGCTGATGTTGAAAAAGCCGCTTTGTTTGTCAAAGAAATTAAAGTGGATGGCGGAAAGATGCTCAAGCGTCTGCGTCCTGCTCCACAAGGAAGAGCACATAGAATCAGAAAGCGCTCCAATCACGTAACCCTCGTATTGGGAGCTAATAATTTAGAAAAATAATATGGGACAAAAAACCAATCCTATCGGTAATCGTTTGGGAATCATCAGAGGATGGGACTCCAATTGGTACGGCGGACGAAATTACGGGGATAAACTTGCAGAGGATGATAAAATCAGAAGATACATCCACGCCCGTTTGGCCAAAGCCAGCGTCTCTAACGTCATTATTGAGCGCACTCTAAAACTCATCACCATCACCATTACCACGGCGCGTCCTGGTATTATTATTGGGAAGGCTGGTCAAGAGGTAGATAAACTCAAAGAAGAATTGAAAAAGATTACCAACAAGGACATCCAAATCAATATTTTCGAAATTAAACGTCCTGAGTTAGATGCTCAGTTGGTAGCTGCTAGTGTTGCCCGCCAGATAGAAAGCAGAATTTCATACCGAAGAGCCATCAAGATGGCCGTCGCTGCATCTATACGAATGAATGCAGAGGGTATCAAAATCCAAATTTCTGGTCGATTGAATGGTGCAGAAATGGCACGTTCAGAGTCCTATAAAGAAGGTAGAATTCCTTTGTCAACCTTTAGAGCAGATATTGATTACGCATTGGTTGAGGCTCATACTACTTACGGTCGTTTGGGCATCAAAGTATGGATTATGAAAGGTGAAGTTTTTGGAAAAAGAGAGCTTTCACCCTTAGTAGGAATGTCCAAAAAATCTGGTGGTGGAAACAACAAAGGCGGAGGACCTGGTGGACGCCAACAAAGAAGAAGAAACAACAATAATAGATAGGTAAAATGTTACAACCTAAAAGAACTAAATTCCGAAAAGCGCAAAAAGGGCGCATGAAGGGGATTTCCCAAAGAGGAAGCCAGCTGTCCAACGGTATGTTTGGCATCAAGTCTTTGGATTCAAAATTCATTACCTCTCGACAAATCGAAGCGGCAAGGATTGCTGCTACTCGATACATGAAGAGAGAGGGTCAATTGTGGATCAAAATATTTCCAGACAAACCGATTACCAAAAAGCCTTTGGAAGTAAGGATGGGTAAAGGAAAAGGAGCTCCTGAATATTTTGTTGCTGTGGTCAAGCCTGGACGTATTATGTTTGAGATTGCCGGAGTCCCTCTGAACATAGCCAAGGAAGCTTTGAGATTGGCTGCCCAAAAATTACCCGTTAAAACGAAGTTTATCATTGCTAGAGATTTTCAAGCTTAATTTTATAAGAAAATGAAAAATTCAGAAATCGAAAAATTATCACTTGAGGACTTGCAAGACAAGCTGGCAGAGTTTCAAAAGCAACTGTCTGATTTAAAAATGAATCATGCCGTTAGCCCACTCGAAAATCCGTTGCAGATCAAAACGGTTAGAAAAACAGTAGCCCGATTATTGACAGCCATCACTGCCAAGCAAAACGAAATTATCGCCTGAGGACATGGAAAATAGAAATTTAAGAAAAGAACGAATTGGTATTGTGACCAGCAATAAAATGGAGAAATCCATCGTTGTATCAGAGGTCAAAAGGGTAAAGCACCCTATGTACGGAAAATTCGTTTTGAAAACCAAAAAATACGTCGCACATGACGATCTTAATGATTGCAACATTGGCGATACCGTAAAGATAATGGAGACCCGTCCTTTGAGTAAATCAAAATGCTGGCGATTGGTTGAAATAATAGAAAGAGCTAAATAATCATGTTACAACAAGAATCTAGATTAAAAGTAGCTGACAATACCGGAGCCAAAGAAGTATTGGCCATCAGAGTATTGGGAGGAACCAAAAGACGATATGCTTCTATTGGAGACAAGATCGTAGTATCTGTCAAGGAGGCATCTCCCTCGGGAACGGTCAAAAAAGGACAAGTTTCCCAGGCGGTTGTTGTTCGAACCACCAAGGAGATCCGTCGTGCCGATGGTTCTTACATCCGTTTTGATGACAATGCATGTGTATTGTTGAATCCTACGGGAGAGATGAGAGGAACACGTGTATTTGGCCCTGTGGCCAGAGAGCTTCGCGACAAGCAATTTATGAAAATCGTATCATTAGCACCAGAAGTGCTTTAAACCATAATTATGGGTAAGATAAAAATTAAAAGAGACGATAAGGTACTGGTCATTGCCGGAGAACATAAAGGTTCTGAAGGCAAGGTGATCAAAGTGATGCGCGACCGAAACAAAGCCATCATAGAGGGTGTTAACATGATCAAAAAACACGCTAAGCCCAGCGCCCAAAATCCTCAAGGAGGAATTGTTGAAAAAGAAGCTCCGATCCATATTTCTAATCTTTCTTTGACCACGGCCGAGGGGGAAGCCACTCGGGTTGGGTATAGAGTAGAAGATGGAAATAAGGTTCGTTTTGCTAAAAAAAATAATGAAGTAGTTTAATGAGTTATCAAGTAAGACTTAAGAAAGAATTTAACGACCGCATTGTTGCTGCGTTGAAAGAAGAATTCGGGTATGTCAATCTAATGCAAGTCCCCAAACTTCAAAAAATTGTCATCAGCCGTGGAGTAGGAGCTGCTGTGGCCGACAAGAAATTGATCGACTACGCATTGGATGAATTGACAGGAATTTCCGGTCAGAAAGCCATCTCTACCATTTCCAAAAAAGACGTTGCTGCCTTTAAGTTGCGTAAAGGAATGCCCATTGGTGCCAAGGTAACCCTTAGGGGAGAACGTATGTACGAATTTTTAGACCGATTGGTTACTACTGCCTTACCTAGGGTAAGAGATTTTCAAGGAGTGAAAGCCAACGGCTTTGACGGAAGAGGAAATTATAATTTGGGGATCACAGAACAAATCATTTTCCCCGAAATTGATATAGACAAGGTTAATAAAATTTCAGGAATGGACATTTCTTTTGTTACATCTGCCAAAACAGATAAGGAAGCAAAGTCGTTGTTGAGTGAATTGGGATTACCCTTTAAAAAGAGTTAATTATGGCTAAAGAATCAATGAAAGCTCGTGAGAGAAAAAGAGCAAAAACGGTTGCCAAGTATGCTGCCAAACGTAAAGCCCTAAAAGAAGCTGGGGATTTTGAAGCCTTACAAAAGCTTCCGCGTAATGCATCACCTGTAAGAATGCACAACCGGTGTAAGCTTACTGGCAGGCCTAAAGGTTATATCCGTCAGTTCGGACTTTCAAGGGTAACTTTTCGAGAAATGGCTAACAAAGGATTAATTCCAGGTGTAACAAAAGCAAGCTGGTAATTCAATAATAGAAAAATATGTTTACAGATCCTATTGCAGATTATTTGACCCGAATCAGAAACGCCAACTCCGCTGGACATATGGTGGTTGACATTCCTGCGTCAAAATTAAAAAAAGAGATTACCAAAATATTGTACGATCAAGGTTTCATCTTGAGTTATAAGTTTGAAGAAACGGATAACCACCAAGGGAATATCAAAATTGCTCTTAAGTATGACAATATTTCCAAAGAGCCTGTGATCAAAAAAATACAAAGAATCAGTACCCCTGGTTTGCGGAAGTATACTTCGGCCAACAGCTACCCAAGAATTTTGAATGGGTTAGGTATTTCAATCGTCTCTACATCCAAGGGAGTAATGACAGGAAAGCAAGCTTCGATTGAGCACGTTGGGGGAGAATTACTTTGTTACGTTTATTAAAAAAGAAGTAAAAAGAATAAAAATGTCTAGAATAGGTAACAATCCCATTAGTATTCCCGAAGGAGTCAACATTGATATCCAGTCGGATAAAATTGTTGTAAAGGGAAAAATGGGAGAATTGACTCAAGATTACAGTGATGTAACTTTTGAGATGGACGGTAATACTATCATCGTTAAACGTCCTTCCGACTCCAAAGACCACCGTGCAAAACACGGTCTTTATCGTGCTTTGGTCAACAATATGGTTGAAGGCGTTTCCAAAGGATTTATTAAAGAATTAGAATTGGTAGGAGTAGGGTACCGTGCGAGTAATCAAGGTCAAAAATTGGATTTAGCACTAGGCTTTTCTCACAATATTCTATTTGATATTGCCCCTGAGGTTAAGGTAGAAACGATATCTGAAAAGGGAAAGAATCCAATTGTCAAACTCAGTTCTCACGACAAGCAATTGTTGGGTTATGTGGCGGCAAAGATTCGATCATTCAGAAAGCCCGAGCCTTACAAAGGAAAAGGGGTGAAGTTTGTAGGTGAACAAATTAGAAGAAAAGCAGGTAAATCTGCATAATCAAACGATATGGGATTAACAAAATCAGCCAGAAGAAATAGAATCCATTTAAGGATCAGAAAGACCATTCAGGGGACTGCAGAAAAGCCTCGTTTGTCTATTTACAGAAGTAATAAGGAAATCTATGCACAAGTCATCGACGATGTGAGTGGAAAGACCATTGCCGCTGCATCTTCAAGAGAAAAGGAAGTGTTAGATGCCAAAATTGATAATAAAGTTGGCCAAGCCCAATTGGTTGGAAAACTGGTTGGAGAACGTGCCAAGAAAGCAGGTGTAAGCATCATCGGCTTCGATCGAAGTGGTTATTTGTATCATGGTAGAGTAAAGTCATTAGCTGACGGTGCTCGTGAAGCAGGTTTAAATTTTTAATAAAAGTATATGTATCAAGATTATAAAAATGTTGAATTGGTAAAACCTGCGGGGCTCGATTTAAAAGACCGTTTGGTAGGTGTTCAGCGTGTAACCAAAGTGACCAAAGGAGGTCGTGCATTTGGTTTTTCTGCTATCGTAGTGGTGGGAGATGAGAATGGTGTCGTAGGCCAAGGACTTGGAAAGTCCAAAGAAGTTTCCGAAGCGATTGCCAAAGCTGTTGAGGATGCCAAGAAAAATTTGGTTCGTATTCCGATTGCCAAAGGTACACTGCCCCATGAGCAAAAAGGAAAATACGGAGGAGCCAGGGTGTTTTTGAAGCCTGCTTCCGAAGGTACTGGAGTTATAGCTGGAGGAGCTGTACGTGCGGTACTCGAAGCCGTAGGAGTACACAACGTATTGTCCAAGTCACAAGGATCTTCCAATCCTCACAATGTGGTAAAAGCGACTTTCGATGCCCTACTTCAATTGAGAAGTCCTCAAACCATTGCCAAACAAAGAGGAATCAGTTTGGAAAAAGTTTTTAACGGATAAGAATTTAGATCATGGCCAAGATAAAAGTTACTCAAGTCAAAAGCAGCATTAAAAGAATGCAGTCCCAGAAAAGAACCCTAGAAGCATTGGGTTTAAGAGGGATAGGAAAAGAGGTTACCCATGAGGCAACCCCCAATATTATTGGAATGATCGATAAAGTAAAACATTTGGTTAAAACCACAGAAGTTTAAAGATGAGTTTAGAAAATTTAAAACCAGCAGAGGGTTCTACCCAAAGAGAAGGCAAACGATTGGGTCGTGGTGAAGGTTCCGGTAAAGGTGGAACATCGGCAAGAGGTCACAAAGGAGCCAAGTCCAGATCGGGATATTCCAAGAAAATTGGTTTTGAAGGTGGTCAGATGCCTTTGCAAAGACGTGTTCCCAAATTTGGATTCAAAAACATCAACAGAGTAGCCTACAAAGGAATTAACCTAGATACCCTTCAAAATCTTGCGGAAGAAAAGAAGGTTACAAAAGAGGTTACGTTTGATAAATTGGTCGAATTGCGTTTGGCTGGAAAAAACGAATTGGTAAAAATATTAGGCAGGGGTAAATTGGAATCCCCTCTTAAAGTATCTGCTCACAAATTTTCAGCTACTGCAAAAGCAGCAATTGAGGCAGCAGGTGGAGAAGTCGTTACCCTATAATCACTACAAATGAAAAAATTTATTGAGACCATTTTAAACATTTACAACATCGAAGAGTTGCGTGGACGTATTGTTACGACCTTAACCCTTTTGTTGGTTTATCGTTTGGGTGCTCAAGTAGTTCTCCCCGGAATTGATTCAGTTCAATTGTCAGAATTGGCCAACCGAACTGATGGAGGAGGTTTGTTGGGAATTCTCAACGCTTTTACGGGAGGAGCTTTTGCCAACGCTTCTGTTTTTGCTTTGGGAATTATGCCTTATATCTCTGCTTCTATTGTTGTTCAGTTGATGGGTATTGCAGTTCCTTATTTGCAAAAACTTCAAAAAGAGGGTGAGAGTGGCAATAAAAAAAGGACACAAATTACCCGATGGTTGACCATATTGATTTGTGTGGTTCAGGCTCCTGCATACTTGTATGGGCTTTCAGCTTTGGGTGTTCCCGACAGTGCTTTTATTATCGGTAGAGGTCCATTGTTTATGTTTTCTTCCGTAATCATCTTGGTTACTGGAACTATTTTTGCCATGTGGCTTGGAGAAAAAATAACGGACAAAGGAATCGGTAATGGTATTTCCTTACTGATTATGGTAGGTATCATCGCCAACCTTCCCCTATCTTTTACACAAGAATTTGTATCTCGTGTTTCTGAAAATAATGGTGGATTGATGATGATCTTGATCGAATTGGTCTTGTGGGTAGTGATCATATTGTTGAGTGTACTACTGGTAATGGCCGTAAGACAGATTCCCGTACAATACGCACGCAGAACTGCAGCAGGAACCAACGAGAAAAATGTGTTTGGATCAAGACAATACATTCCTTTAAAATTAAACGCTTCTGGTGTAATGCCCATCATCTTTGCTCAGGCACTGATGTTTGCCCCCGCCTATTTGGGCGGTGCTTTTGGGGATTCCACTGTGGGTCAGTGGTTGCAAACCAACTTTTCTGATATTTTCGGATTGTGGTACAATATATTATTTGCTTTGTTGATTATTGTTTTTACGTATTTCTACACTGCGATTACCGTTCCGACCAACAAGATGTCCGACGATCTGAAAAGAAGTGGTGGTTTTGTTCCAGGTATTCGTCCTGGAAATGAGACTTCTGAATTCTTGGATACAGTGATGTCTCACATTACTTTTCCCGGATCATTGTATTTGGCAGCCATTGCAGTTTTCCCAGCAGTGGTGGTTAAATTGATAGGAATGCAACAGGGCTGGGCCTTGTTTTATGGCGGAACGTCCTTGCTGATTATGGTAGGGGTTGCCATTGATACCATCCAACAAGTAAATTCGTATTTATTGAATCGTCATTATGACGGATTGATGTCCAAGACCAGTAGAAACAGAAGAGCAGGAACGATATAATATATGGCAAAGCAAGCAGCAATAGAACAAGAAGGTACCATCATCGAAGCATTATCGAATGCAATGTTTCGTGTGGAGCTTGAAAACGGACACGTTGTGACCGCGCATATCTCGGGAAAAATGCGTTTGCACTATATCAAGTTGTTGCCTGGCGACAAAGTTAAATTAGAAATGAGTCCTTACGATTTATCAAAAGCAAGGATCACTTATAGATTTTAAAATAGAAAAATGAAAGTAAGAGCTTCTTTAAAAAAACGAAGTGTGGATTGTAAGATCGTCCGTAGAAAAGGGCGTTTGTATGTGATCAACAAAAAAAATCCTCGATTCAAACAAAGACAAGGTTAGATTATGGCTAGAATATCAGGAGTAGACATTCCTAAACAAAAGAGAGGCGTTATTGCGCTCACCTATATCTATGGTATCGGTAGAAGCCGCGCTCAAGAGATATTGGCAATTTCCAAAGTCAGTGAGGACACTAAGGTTTCCGACTGGACAGACGAAGAAACCGGAAGAATCCGTGAGGCTGTCGGAAGTTTTAAAATTGAAGGTGAATTGCGTTCTGAGTTACAATTGAACATCAAGCGTTTGATGGACATCGGTTGTTACAGAGGGATTCGTCACAGATCAGGCTTGCCTTTGAGAGGTCAACGAACGAAAAACAATTCTAGAACCCGAAAAGGAAAAAGGAAGACTGTTGCAAACAAAAAGAAAGCCACTAAATAATAGGAATTAACTATGGCAAAAGTAACCACCAAAAAACGTAAAGTCATTGTAGAAGCTTTTGGCGAAGCCCATATCAATGCATCTTTTAACAACATCATTATTTCTTTGACCAACAACAAAGGAGAGGTTATTGCTTGGTCCTCTGCTGGAAAGATGGGTTTTAGAGGTTCTAAGAAAAACACTCCTTACGCTGCTCAAACGGCTGCTGAAGATGCCTCTAAAGTGGCTTTGGAAGCCGGCTTAAGAAAGGTAAAGGTATATGTTAAAGGACCTGGTAATGGACGTGAGTCTGCTATCAGAACACTACATAATAATGGGATTGAGGTAACTGAAATCGTTGACGTTACCCCGTTACCGCACAACGGTTGTCGTCCTCCCAAGAGAAGAAGAGTATAATTATTTTAACCTGTTATCGAAGGATCAGACCTTAATTCATAACACAAACATTTTATATGGCAAGATATATCGGTCCAAAATCAAAGATTGCTAGAAAGTTCGGAGAAGCTATTTTCGGAGCGGACAAGGCCTTTGAAAAAAGAAACTATCCTCCCGGCCAACACGGAAACAACAGAAGGAGAGGTAAAAAATCTGAATACGCAATTCAGTTGCTTGAAAAGCAAAAAGCAAAATATACCTATGGTATTTTAGAACGTCAGTTCAGGAATATTTTTGAAAAAGCGAGTAGCAGTAAAGGAGTTACTGGTGAGGTATTACTTCAATTGTGTGAGTCCAGATTAGACAACGTAGTCTATCGTATGGGGGTTGCTCCTTCGAGAAATGCTGCCCGTCAACTGGTTTCTCACCGTCACATTACCGTTAATGGAAAGGTGGTCAATATCCCATCTTATTCCTTGAACCCTGGTGATACTGTTGGAGTGAGAGAAAAATCCAAATCTTTACAGGCCATTTCTGCTTCTTTGGAAGCCAATTCATCGGTTTACGAATGGATGACCTGGAACACTGAAACCTATGAGGGTAATTTTATAAGTGTCCCTCAACGCGTTCAAATTCCTGAAAACATCAAGGAACAGTTGATCGTTGAATTGTACTCTAAATAATTAAATCACAGGAAGAAAGAAACTATGGCAATATTAAATTTCCAAAAACCCGATAAGGTAATCATGATCGACTCTTCTGAGTTCGAGGGTAAATTTGAATTTCGACCACTCGAACCCGGATACGGTCTTACCGTTGGGAATGCGTTGAGAAGGGTACTTTTATCTTCTTTGGAAGGTTTTGCGATCACCTCAGTTAAAATTGAAAATATAGAACACGAATTCTCTACCATTCCTGGAATAGTAGAAGATGTTACAGAGATTATCCTCAACCTAAAGCAAGTAAGGTTCAAAAGACAAATTGAGGATGTTGAAGATGAAAAAGTGACCATCATGGTAGGGGGGCAAGATCAGTTAAAAGCTGCTGACTTTCAGAAATTCATTTCTGGCTTTCAGGTACTCAATCCCGATTTGGTCATTTGTAATCTTGAAAAAGGTGTTCAATTGAACATTGAAGTGACCATTGAAAAAGGAAGAGGTTATGTTCCTGCCGAAGTGAACAAAAAAGCCAATGCTGCTTTTGGTGTAATTGCCATTGATTCCATTTTTACACCAGTCAAAAATGTAAAATACAGTATTGAGAACTATCGTGTAGAGCAAAAAACAGATTACGAAAAATTGGTTTTTGAAATCATCACCGATGGATCCATTCACCCTAAAGACGCTTTGACAGAGGCTGCCAAAACGCTGATCCATCACTTCTTGTTGTTCTCCGACGAGCGCATCACATTAGAAGCCGATGAGATTGCTCAGGCAGAAACCTATGACGAGGAGTCTTTGCACATGAGACAATTACTCAAGACCAAATTGATCGATATGGATCTTTCAGTACGGGCTTTGAATTGTTTGAAAGCGGCTGAGGTTGACACCTTGGGAGATTTGGTTTCCTTCAACAAGAACGATTTAATGAAATTCAGAAACTTTGGTAAAAAATCATTGACAGAGCTGGAAGAGCTAGTGGTCTTGAAAGGACTTTCTTTCGGAATGGATTTGGCCAAATATAAGTTAGATAAAGACTAGATTTTTTAGATAGTAAATCATGAAACACGGAAAAAAAGGCAATCATTTGGGCAGAAAAGTAGCCCACAGGAAGTCGATGTTGGCAAACATGGGTTCTTCATTGATTGAACACAAACGAATCAGTACTACTGTAGCAAAAGCTAAAGCATTGAAGCAGTTTGTTGAGCCTCTTATAACAAAGTCAAAAAACGATACGACCCACAACCGACGTTTGGCGTTTAGCGCATTGAGAAATAAGTATGCTGTGGCAGAACTCTTTAGAGAAGTTGCACAAAAGGTAGGTGATCGTCCGGGTGGATATACTCGTGTGATCAAAATGGGTAATCGTTTGGGTGACAACGCTTCTATGGCGATGATCGAATTGGTAGATTTCAATGAGGTTTACAACAACGAAAATGCCGCCGCCAAAAAATCAACAAGAAGAAGTCGTTCCAGAAAAAAAGGAGGCAGTGATGAAGCTACTACTGCTCCTGTTGAAGTAACTCAGGATCAAGGCGCCGAGAGTGCTGCTGAGGAAACTCCTGCTGCCGCTCCCAAAGCCAAAGCGAAGAAAACAGCAAAGACTGATGGCAAAAAATCATCTGAATCCAAAAAAGAGGGAGATGAATAATAACTTTTGTTGTTGATAATTTTAACTTTTATTAAAGGATAAGCTAATTAGTTTATCCTTTTTTTATGTTATTTTGTGATCAATTATGTCTTATAAAACCAGAAAAAAAGCACTACTATTATTGGCCGATGGTACTAAGTTTTTCGGTAAAGCTGTAGCTTCCGATGGTACTCGTTTTGGAGAAATTTGTTTCAATACCGGAATGACTGGCTATCAAGAAATTTTTACCGATCCTTCTTATTTTGGTCAATTGATGGTGACCACCAACGCACACATAGGAAACTATGGTGTGCACAAGGATGACTCCCAATCTGATGGAATCAAAATCGCAGGATTGATTTGTAAAAACTTTAGTTATCAATATTCCCGTCCTTTGGCCGACCTTTCCTTGGAGGCTTATTTGGAGCAGAATGACCTTTTTGCCATATCAGATGTAGATACCCGCGCTTTGGTCAATTATATACGGGAAAATGGAGCAATGAACGCTGTTATAACCACTGATTTGGATCGGGAGGATGAATTGCTGAAAGAATTGGCGGAATTACCCAGTATGGAAGGTCTAGAATTGGCCTCTAAAGTTTCTACCAACGAACCTTATTTCTTCGGTGATGCCGATTCAGAGTTTAAGGTAGCGGCTCTTGACTTGGGTGTCAAAACCAACATACTCAAGCATCTGTCAGACAGGGGGATTTACATCAAAGTTTTTCCTTATGATACTACTTTTGAGCAAATGCAGGAATGGGAACCCGATGGTTTCTTTATTTCCAATGGTCCTGGAGACCCTGATCCACTTCACAGTGCACAAAAGGTAGCTCAGAAGATCATCGAGCACAATTTGCCTTTGTTTGGGATTTGCTTAGGGCACCAAATTATTGCACTGGCCAATGGTATTCCCACTTACAAAATGTTTAACGGCCACAGGGGAATCAATCATCCAGTGATTAATTTGGCTACTGGTAAAGGAGAAATCACCTCCCAAAACCATGGTTTTGCGGTTGATAAATCTGCTGCGGAATCCCACCAAGAGATGGAAATTAGTCACCTGCACTTGAATGACCAAACCGTCGCAGGTTTGCGAATGAAAAATAAAAATTGTTTTTCTGTGCAGTATCACCCCGAGGCTGGGCCTGGCCCCAACGATGCCACTTATTTATTTGATGAGTTTTACCAAAATATCAAAAATCATACAACCAATTTAATTTAAACACCAATGAGCGTAATTATTGAAGTCCATGCAAGGCAAATTTTTGATTCTAGAGGTAATCCTACCGTGGAAGTTGATGTCGTAACAGAGAATGGAATTATGGGTCGCGCAGCGGTTCCCTCTGGTGCTTCAACTGGAGAACACGAAGCTGTAGAGTTGAGAGATGGTGGAAAGGCCTACATGGGAAAAGGCGTTTCTCAGGCTGTTAAGAATGTCAATGAGATTTTGGCAGAGGAGCTTTTAGGAGTATCAGTCTTTGAACAGAACAAGATCGACCAGACGATGATCGATTTGGATGGTACGCCCAACAAGTCCAAATTGGGAGCCAATGCCATTTTGGGCATATCTTTGGCCGCTGCCAAAGCAGCCGCTAATGAATTGGGGCTTCCGCTATACCGTTATGTTGGAGGAGTCAGTGCACACACCTTGCCTGTTCCTATGATGAACATTATCAATGGCGGTTCGCATTCCGATGCGCCCATTGCCTTTCAGGAATTTATGGTAATGCCCATTGGAGCTGAGAGTTTTACCCATGCCATGCAAATGGGATCTGAAATTTTTCACCACCTGAAAAAAGTGTTGCACAGCCGAGGATTAAGCACCGCAGTAGGAGATGAAGGTGGTTTTGCACCTACCCTCGACGGTACAGAAGACGCTTTGGAAACCATCTTAAAAGCCATTGATAATGCAGGCTACAAAGCAGGTAGTGAGGTAAAAATCGCCTTGGATTGTGCCGCAGCCGAATTTTATGAAGATGGGGTTTACGATTATACCAAATTTGAAGGGGACAAAGGAGTCAAGAGAACTTCCGAAGAGCAAGCCCAATACTTGGCTGAGCTATCCGAAAAATATCCCATTATTTCCATAGAAGACGGAATGGATGAAAACGACTGGGCCGGATGGAAAGCTTTGACCGAAAAAGCAGGAGATAAGGTTCAATTGGTCGGAGACGATTTGTTTGTGACCAACGTAACCCGATTGTCCAGAGGTATTGAAGAAGGTATTGCCAATTCTATACTCATCAAAGTAAATCAAATTGGCACCTTATCAGAAACCATTGCTGCTGTAGAAATGGCGCATAGAGCGGGCTATACTTCTGTGATGTCTCACCGTTCTGGTGAAACCGAAGACAATACCATTGCCGACCTTGCCGTGGCACTCAATACTGGCCAGATCAAAACAGGATCGGCTTCCAGAAGTGACCGTATGGCCAAATACAATCAGCTTTTGAGAATAGAGGAGGAACTTGAGCATGCAGCTGTTTATCCTCAAGAAAAAGCTTTTAACGTACAATAAGTTTCATTTGGGGAGGGGATGGCTTAAGTCCCCTGTGATTCCTGTTGTTTTTTGACGCTTATTTCATTATTTTTACCATTCTTTATTACACTTATGGCAGACGAAATTGATCTTATTTACAAAGGAGTAAAATATAATTTTCCAATTGTTCAAGGCACTGAAAACGAAAGTGCTATTGACATAAAAACACTTAGGGCGCAGACAGGTTTGATAACCCTCGATCCTGGCTTTAAGAATACGGGCTCTTGTGAAAGTGAAATCACCTTTCTCAATGGAGAGGAGGGCATATTGCGTTACCGTGGCTACGACATCGAAGACCTTGCCAATAATGCTTCCTTTATTGAAGTAGCCTATCTGTTGATTTTTGGGGATTTACCTTCCGCAGACCAATTGGATCATTTTGAAGATGAAATCAGAGACTACGCATTGGTGGACGAGGATTTTAAAATTATTCTTAAAAGCTTTCCTAAATCGGCTCACCCTATGGGGATACTGTCCTCATTGACCTCTGCTTTAATTGCTTTTAATCCATCTTCGGTGGACATCAACTCCGAAAAGGAATTTCGCGAAGCCATCCTTATGTTGTTGGCCAAGTTTCCTGTTTTAGCGTCTTGGACGCACAGAAAGATGAAGGGCTTACCCTTGAATTACCCCAATTATGATCTCTCTTATACGGAGAATCTGGCTTATATGATGTTTAGAATGCCCAATAAGGAGTTTAAAGCCAGTAAGACACTCGTCAGTGCATTGAATAAATTATTGATCTTACATGCCGATCATGAGCAAAATTGTTCTACCTCTACGGTGCGAATGGTAGGGTCGTCTCACGCTGGGCTGTTCCCCTCTATTGCATCGGGTATTTCGGCATTGTGGGGTCCGCTTCACGGAGGAGCCAATCAAGCAGTGATTGAAATGCTAGAGGAAATCAAAAAAGACGGTGGAGATACCAAAAAGTTTATGGCCAAAGCCAAAGACAAAAACGATCCTTTCCGTTTGATGGGCTTCGGACACCGTGTTTATAAAAACTTTGACCCAAGGGCCAAAATCATCAAAAAAGCTGCCGATGAGGTACTGTCTGAGTTGGGTATAGACGATCCCGTTTTGGACATTGCCAAAAGACTGGAACAAGAAGCCTTAGAAGATCAATATTTTGTAGATCGAAAGTTGTACCCCAATGTAGATTTCTATTCTGGTATCATCTACCGTGCGCTTGGCATCCCCACCGAAATGTTTACGGTGATGTTTGCCATTGGCCGTTTGCCGGGTTGGATTGCACAGTGGAAAGAAATGCGATTCAACAAAGAACCTATCGGACGACCCCGACAGGTTTACACGGGGCATACCCAACGTAAAGTATAACTCCCTTTAAAGATCTTCGATACCGGGAAGCTGATTGTTGGCTTTCTCTGTGCTGAGTTTTGAGAAAAACTTAAAGGTAGCCTTGGTGTCGGCCTCCACTTTTATAAATTGCTTGTCTTTATAGATAGAATATTCCTGTGCTTTTCCCTTGTATAGGGTCAATTTGTAATAAGGTATGACCAAAGCATAGGTTTCCAAAAGGCTTCTAAACCGCAGGATGATTCCTTTGGGTCGCAATTCGATATTACAAGTGTTGCGATTGTTGTCCAATATCAATAGATTGTGAATGTCGATGGAGGTTTGAGTAATGATCAGTTTTGACGATCCAATCCCTCCTTTGGCCCATCGTTCTCTTAAAGAAAAGGGTTTGCCCACTTCTGTTTCGACCTTTTCCTTTATGTCTGGTTCATTGTAAGAGACGTTTAAAAGCATTTTTATTGTAAAGATACTAAGACATCTATTAAATATGTTATTCCCAATTTTGTATTTGTTCTAAAGCTTTTTCAATTGTCTTTACAGGGAAAAAAGTGATGTCTTAATTCGCTCCATTTAAGAACTCCAAATAGTCAAAGGCTTCTGTATGAAATTAATGTGGTCTACCTCCTCTTGGGAGGATTATTGATTGCTGCCTGACGTTAGTGTTACTATAAGTTAGCCATATGGCTTCGATAGTGAAGTAGGTTAAAGATCATTTTTTTCCATAAATGATATATCTGGGAAGTGATTCTATTCTTAATTCTTCTATCATTTTATTTGTATTCGAGTTGGTTATAAAATAATTATGTTCATAATGATCCAACCCCATTTTTTTTAGATATGCTTTCCCATTTTTCCTTTTTATCATTGAGTGCTAAATAGAAAAAGACAATATTATCCTCTTTGAAATCATCTTTCAATTTGTTGGAAAAAGGCATGGCCTTAATACAAGGCGCACGCCAACTTGCCCAGAAATCTACATAAATAATTTTGCCCTTATTCTGACGGAGTGCCTGGGCAAAAGGAATCGTTTTGCCTAAAATATTTAATAGTTGAAAATCGTTGGAAATCGAATCGTTCAAATTGTATTCTTGATTTATATGTGAAATGAGTTTAGGATCAATTTAAAAAACCCCCTCTGACCGTCTGTCTCAACAAAGTTTATAATTACCTTTGGACTTTAAATATGGAATCTTTAGAACACTCTCTTTCCCAATCGGTATCAGACTATTTATCCACAGAATTTCATCTTTCGGATCCAAAGCTTGAATTTCAGGCTACGAGAAAAGATTTTGAGGGGGATGTCACATTGGTTCTTTTTCCGTTGTTAAAATTGACCCGTCAAAACCCAGCAGTATTAGGGGAAAAAATTGGGGACTATTTGGTGGAGCAGGCCGTAGAGGTCTCTCATTTTAATATTGTTAGTGGGTTTTTAAACCTTTCCATTTCGGATGCCTATTATTTAAGCTTTTTGGAGGATTTTTTAAAGGTTGAGGACTATGGTCATTCCATTGCTGGTAAAGATTCACCTACCCTTATGGTAGAGTTTTCCTCTCCCAATACGAATAAGCCCTTGCATTTGGGGCATATCCGAAACAATCTTTTAGGTCATTCGGTATCCAAAATATTGGAGGCCAATGGCAATCATGTGATTAAAACCCAGATCATCAATGATCGAGGGATACACATTTGCAAATCCATGTTGGCTTGGCAGCGTTATGGAGTGGGGGAAACCCCCGAGAGTTCCGGCCTAAAGGGTGATCAATTGGTGGGCAAATACTATGTGATGTTTGAAACCAAATACCGAGAGCAAGTTGCAGCATTGGTCAAAGATGGAAATTCGCAAGAAGAAGCGGAGAAAAATGCGCCTCTGCTGTTGGAAGCCCAACAGATGCTTCGGGAATGGGAAAATAATGATTCTGAGGTTAGAAAACTTTGGGCGCAAATGAATCAATGGGTGTACGATGGTTTTGAGGTTACTTATCAGAAATTGGGTATTGATTTTGATTCTTACTATTACGAAAGTAAAACCTATTTGTTGGGAAAATCCATTATCGAAGAAGGCTTGGATAAAGGGGTTTTTTATACCCGCGACGATGGCTCGGTATGGATCGACCTGAGGGATGAAGGTTTGGACGAAAAATTATTATTACGCTCCGATGGGACTGCGGTTTATATGACCCAAGACATTGGCACTGCGACCCAAAGGGTGACCGATCATCCCCAAGTAAAGGGAATGGTCTATACGGTTGGTAACGAACAGGATTATCATTTTAAGGTACTTTTTTTAGTGCTTCAAAAATTGGGTTATGATTGGGCCGATTCTCTGTTTCATTTGAGTTATGGTATGGTAGATTTGCCCAGTGGTAAAATGAAAAGCCGAGAAGGTACGGTGGTCGATGCCGATGATTTGATCGAACAAATGAAAAATACGGCAGCAACCATCGCTGCCGAACACGGAAAAATTGATGGTCTCGACCAAGAACAGAGAGATACGCTTTATCAAAAGATTGGTTTGGGAGCTTTAAAGTACTTTATCCTAAAGGTGGATCCTAAGAAGAGGATTTTATTCGATCCTGAGGCTTCAGTCGATTTTAACGGTAATACAGGTCCTTTTATACAATATGCTTATGCGAGGATTCAATCTTTACTTCGCAAAGTGGAGGGGGAGCTTCGGCTTGTTCCCGAATTGAATTTAGTGGATAAGGAAAAAGAAATCCTTAAACATTTAAGTAGCTATCCAGTGCTCATTAAAACAGCTGGGGAACAGTACAGTCCCGCATTGGTGGCCAATTATTTATTCGATTTGGTCAAATTATTCAATTCTTTCTATCAGAATGTCAGTGTGTTTGGAGAGCAGGATCAAAAGCTACAGTCATTGCGCCTTTTGCTCTGTAAGGCAGTGGCAAATAATATCAAATCTGCCAGCGGTCTGTTGGGTATGACTTTGCCCGATAGTATGTAAAAAAAAATCGCTCCGAAGAGCGATTTTTTATCTTGAGCAGTAAAACTGCCACTTATAATATTACTTAGAATTAACAGCCAAGTTGTAAACAACTAAACCGAATCCGATTTTGTTGATCGCATCACCAACGTTATAGATAACGTCCATGGGAAGACCACCAAAGATTCCACTGTACCATCCTTCAGTACCAGCCATGTATCCGATAGGATAGATCGCCCATCCGATGAATACAAACTTCAAAAGCGTTTTGTGAGCAGCAAGAACGGCACCACCAGCAGCTTCTGCAAGCTTGGCAGCTCCACCTTTCCAGATTTCAAAAACGATAGCGAAGTAAGCCAAACCAGAGATAAGACCCCACAAAGCAGGACCATTACCGGTTGTGTGAACTGCTTCTCCAAAGTAACCTGTTACTAACATGATTACAGAAAGGAAAATAAGTTTCCACATTAATGATTTTGTGGCTCCAGCCGCTCTAAGAATAAGGTAAAACTCAACACACATTAATGGTACTGTCAACACCCAGTCCACATAACGGAAGAATGTTGGAGACGTAGCATTAGTAGCCCAGTAGTCTCTCATGTACCAATAGTGTACAGCAGCGATAAAGGTAATCAAACCTGATACCAAAATTGAGGTTCTCCATTTGTTATCAAATGAACTCAATGATAGGAAGAAAAACGCTGATGCTGCCATCATAGCCATACAACCTACAAAGAAAGTGAACCCTACATAATCGTCTGTAGCCATCGCAGGGGCTATAGCAGATAAATTAAAAAGATTTTCCATAATTAAATTAATTATTTATTTTGTTTAGGTAAATTTAAAAAAAATTAAACTTACTCACTATTATATTAAATATTTTTTAATAAAAAATTTATCAAATTGATATTTCAGGCTACCAAATATTACCAAATTAGCATTTTGATCACCGTAATGTTTATTTTGCTGGTTCCTTCATTATCAGATGTTTTTGTCGACTTTACAGGGGGTTTTGCAGTTTTGACCTTAGGTATTTTACACGGAGCAAATGACCTTGAAATAATTTCTAAAAGTTTTAAAGGAAAGTTAAACAATCTCTATTTTAAGTCCATTGTGGTGTATATTTTGGTTGTTTTGTTGGGTGCGGTCTTCTTTTTCACCCTCCCAGGCCCTGCATTAATCATATTTGTACTGTTTAGCAGTTATCATTTTGGAGAAGAGCATTGGGAAGATCGTTTGCCTTTCTCAGTAGCGAATTTTCTCTTTTATACCTTATATGGTGCATTTCTATTCTTTTTGCTGTTTAGCCTACAATATGAATCGGTTGTGGAGGTAATACAAAAGATATCTGGAGAGTTATTGCCTTTCGAATTTTTTCTTTACACCTCTATTGGTTTAGGAGTTGCACTATTGACAAGTATGTTGCTCAATCCATCGACACGAGCTTACCTTTTAAAGGAGTGTTTGTTACTTCTGCTTTTGTCAGGGATCTTTTATGTCGGCTCATTGTTGTTTGCTTTTGCCTTTTACTTTGTAGTTTGGCATAGTTTTCCCTCCCTACTGAATCAATTAAAGTTTCTTTACGGAGAAATGAATTTTAAATCTTTTCAGAGGTATTTTAAGCATTCTGTGGTTTACTGGTTGGCTTCTTTGACCTCTTTGTATATGGTTTATCGGTATATAGATTTCGAAGCGGACTATTTTATGCCATTGTTTTTTTCTTTTTTGGCCGCCATTACTTTTCCTCATACTGTAGTGATGGGTATGATGAAACATAAAAATGGATGAATTGAAAGGTTTTTAAATAGGATTGAAAACAGTAAATTTGTTTTATAAAACTTGACCCATGTTTGATAGCCTAAGTAATAAACTGGAGAGTGCCTTTAAGCTCTTAAAAGGGCACGGTAAGATTACTGAGATCAATGTAGCCGAAACCTTGAAAGAGGTGAGAAGGGCTTTATTGGATGCTGATGTAAACTTTAAGATCGCTAAAGAGTTTACCAATCGGGTAAAGGAAAAAGCTTTAGGTCAAAAAGTATTGACCAGTCTTCAACCGGGTCAGCTGATGGTGAAGATTGTCAAGGATGAGTTGACGGAACTGATGGGAAGCAGTGCGGCCGAAATGGAGCTTACTGCAAAACCGTCCATTATATTAATGTCTGGTTTACAAGGATCGGGTAAAACCACTTTTAGTGGAAAATTGGCTTTGTATCTCAAAAAGAAGAAAAACAAAAACCCCTTGTTGGTGGCTTGTGATGTATATCGCCCTGCGGCCATCGATCAATTGGGGGTATTGGGAGAGCAGATTGATGTTGCAGTTTTTAGTGATCGGGAGGAAAAGAATCCTGTAAAGATTGCTCAGGCTGCTATCAAACAAGCCAAACAAGAAAATAACGATGTGGTCATCATTGATACGGCGGGACGATTGGCTGTCGATGAGGTATTGATGAAGGAGATTTCAGACATTCATCAAACAGTAAAACCCGAAGAGACTCTGTTTGTGGTGGATGCCATGACGGGTCAGGATGCGGTCAATACGGCCAAAGCTTTTCACGACACCCTTAATTTTGACGGAGTCATATTGACCAAACTCGATGGTGATACCCGAGGAGGAGCAGCCCTTTCGATCAAAACGGTGGTCAACAAACCTATAAAGTTTATTGGTACGGGCGAAAAAATGGAGGCACTGGATGTGTTCTATCCCGAACGTATGGCCGATCGTATTTTGGGGATGGGAGATGTTGTTTCTTTGGTGGAACGAGCGCAAGAGCAGTTCGACGAAGAGCAAGCCCGAAAAATCAGTAAGAAGATTGCCAAAAATCAATTTGGCTTTGACGATTTTCTGTCTCAAATCCAACAGGTCAAGAAAATGGGAAACATGAAGGATCTGATGGGCATGATTCCAGGTGCTGGAAAAATGATGGGTGATGTAGATATTGATGATGATTCTTTTAAGCACATAGAGGCCATAATCGGGTCGATGACGCCAAAAGAGCGTTCAGAACCCAACTTGCTCAATCACAGCAGAAAGAATCGAATCGCCAAGGGTTCCGGAAGGGATGTTAATGAGGTCAACCAATTGATCAAGCAATTCGGTCAGATGAGTAAAATGATGAAGATGATGCAAGGTGGAAAAGGAAAACAAATGATGCAAATGCTTCAAGGATTTAAATAATTATGGAAATACTGGATGGGAAAAAGTTATCCCAACAAATTAAAGAGGAGATTAAGCAGGCGGTTGATTTGCGTAAAGAAAAAGGGCAAAAAATTCCACATTTGGCAGCAGTTTTGGTGGGCAATGATGGAGCCAGTCTTACTTATGTAGGGAGTAAAGTTCGCTCTTGTGAGCAGGTAGGTTTCAAATCTACTCTTATTCGTCTGGAAAGCAGCATCTCCGAAGAGGCACTTCTGTCCAAAATCAAAGCACTAAACAATGACGATACCCTGGACGGTTATATCGTTCAACTTCCACTTCCCAAGCACATTGACGAAGAGAAAATCCTATTGGCGGTCGATCCCAAAAAAGACGTGGATGGCTTTCATCCTAGCAACTTTGGTCGTATGGCTCTCGAAATGGAGTCATTTATACCTGCGACACCCTTCGGCATCATGGAGATGTTGAGAAGGAACGAGCTAGACATCTCTGGAAAACACTGTGTGGTGATTGGTAGAAGTCATATCGTAGGAAGGCCGATTAGTATTTTAATGAGCCAAAAAGGGAATCCCGGCAATGCTACGGTAACCCTTGCCCATAGCCGAACCAAAAATATAGAACAGTTGACTCAAAAAGCAGACATTATTGTTTCTGCCTTGGGTATTCCCGAATTTTTAAAAGCCGATATGGTTAAAGACGGAGTGATCATTATTGATGTTGGGATCACCAGAGTTCCTGATGAAAATCATCCAAAGGGTTATGTTATTAAAGGAGACGTAGCTTTTGACGAAGTCGCTAAAAAATCGAGTTATATTACCCCCGTACCTGGCGGAGTAGGTCCAATGACCATTGCCATGTTGCTGAAAAATACTTTGCTTTCTTGTGAGAGAAATGCCTAGAATGAATTAACCCGTTTCCTTCTTTTTTTCGATAGGATTTTCCTCCATATTGTAAATGGTCAATATCATTAGTCCAAAGGCAACACTGGAAATGATTAATAGAACATTGGTAAGTCCGCTGACTCCAAAAGAGAGTCTAATTAAGATGGTACAGATTACAAATCCAGTATTTCTGATCAATTGACTGTAACGTTCTGTATATTGAAAAGAAAGGAGCAATATAAGAACATCTGCTAAAATCAGAATGGTGAAAAATTCATTGTAAAAAATGGCATTGATGTCGGAGGTTACTTGGAGGTAAACGAGCCCATAAATCCAGTTGGTTATACTGATTAAGGAAATGATGATCAATATGGGTAACAAAATCAGACTTACTACTTTTTTGGAGGCGACAAAACTTTTAAGATTGGGATTTAAGGGTTTTTTGGGGAGTCTAGATCGTCCTTTGTTGAACAAGTAAATCAAAAAGAAAATGATCAATACGCCCATAACATCATAAATCAATTGTACATTTTCAGGAGTACCCATCCAGTTGGCTTTGAGGTCTATTTTGGGAATGTCTGCAAAAATTCTTCGAATAAGAATGAGGGAAATAATTTCAAATTGTTTGGAAACGGAAGTGGTAAAGGATCGGGGTAGGTTGACGACCAAAAGATAGATTTCGTAAACCAAAATGATCGAAAAAGGGGTATAGATGGCGGAAATGGGATCTATCAAAAGACTGCTTTCAAAAGATATTTCAAACCATTCAAATTTTTTGGCGTAGATAAAAATCAGATGGATAATAAAACCGATCATGGATAACCACAAGGTTGCACGCTCCACTTTGGATTGGTTTTTGGAAGAAAAAACCTTTAGGAAAATATTGTCAATGAATTGATGCCAAGGCTTCATGAATAATTTATTTTTATCAATCTAGGGGCACTCTCAAATATACCTTTTTTTTATTTATGGATTGTGAAGCTATGGACTATCTTTGCCAAAATGGAGATTAAGAAACAAGGAAAAATGCTGGAAGCGGGAACTCTTCTCCCGTTGATGGAGGCTTTTTATACCATACAGGGCGAGGGTTATCACAAGGGTAGTGCTGCCTACTTCATCAGAGTAGGGGGTTGCGATGTGGGTTGTCATTGGTGCGATGTTAAAGAAAGTTGGAACCCCAATTCACATCCACCTACAACAGTAGATGAGATCATCAAAACTGCCCATAAGTATTCGGATACTATAGTGGTGACAGGAGGTGAACCATTGATGTGGAATATGGAACCACTCACAGAGGGTCTGAAATCTATGGGGATGAAAACGCATATAGAAACTTCGGGGGCATATCCTTTGTCTGGTCATTGGGATTGGTTTTGTTTGTCTCCCAAAAAAAACAAACTTCCCACCGCAGAGGCCTTTGATAGGGCAGATGAGTTAAAAATGATCATTCACAATCGCGATGATTTTAGTTTTGCTGAGCAGCAAGCCCAAAAAGTGGCTCCGAATTGTAAGCTTTATCTTCAACCCGAATGGAGTAAGAGAGAAAAAATGATGCCGTTGATTGTAGATTACGTTATGGAAAACACCCAGTGGATAGTGTCCTTACAAACTCACAAATATCTCAATATTCCTTAGTCAAACGGGCGAGATAATCCCAGTTTTCTCCTTCTAAAAGGAGTTGAGCTTCCAAACCCACTTGATGGGCTGAATGGCTCAAGTGGCCATAATCTACATAGAGCCAAGGAAAGGTTTCAGTATTGTTTTCAAATCGAATACCGTATTGGAGTTCACCATAGTATTGGTTGGCGGGAATGATTTTTTCACCTTCGGATGTTTCGTCAAATAAATAGATCAAATCTGAGGAATCCAATAAGATTTGCCCCCTAGGATTGAGTAATGTTTGTAGTTTATCTAACAATAATTGGAGTCTATCTAGACTGCCACATATTCCTGGGCCATTCATCAAAAGGAGTATGGTATCAAAAGTATTTCCTTTGAAATCAAAAATAGATTGGTTGATTGTTTGTAATAAACCGCTATCAGTGGCAACTCTTATGGCCGATGCTGAGCTGTCCAGTCCCACCACATTGAGTTTTTTTTCGTTTTGTAAATACAGACTATGGCATCCGCTACCACAACCAATATCTAAGACTTTTCCTCGGGCCAATTCCAATGCCTTTTTTTCCAGAGTAGGCATTTGATCAAATGTTCTGAAAAAATAGCTGAGGGGTACAGGATCTTCTTCGGTGAGATTGGTCCATGTAATTAGTTCTTGGTCAGCAGAGGACTGATGATATTGCCATAGGGCTTTTCCAAAAACATCATTATTGTCTGTCATCATGGAATGAATTAGGGATAAATAAGGTATTTCTGCCTGATTTTCTTGAATTTTTCTAAATCATTTTCCCAAGTTTTTCGGATTTGAAGTTCGTTCATTCCTTGCGCCAATTGTTTATGTAATTTTTTATTGCCCGCAATTCTGTAAAACCCTTTTTTGAAAAAATGTTCTTTATCCGGAAAATTGCGATAGGCTTGAATCAACCATTGTAATTCAATTTTATTGGGACGCTCAAAGTTCCTCAGGTCAATGCCATGACATATTTGATCTTTGAGTTTTGGATTCTTGGAACCATAATTGGGTTGGGGGGTAAAAGAAAATTGGGTTTTTGGTAGTTGCGGATGACCGTAGATTTGAAATTGCATTTCGGTTCCTCTCCCCACACTGATCACTGTGGGTTCAAGCAGACAAAGACTGGGGTAGAAGGCAATGGATTGTGCATTGGGTAAATTGGGGGAAGGTCTTAGGGCTAATTCGAAGGTAGTCTGATGGGTATAGTTTTTTAGTGGAATGACGGTCAAATCACATTGAATGCCCTTGTCTAACCATTGTTCTCCATTGATCATTTTGGCGTATTCACCAATGGTCATACCAGAAACTATGGGAACAGGATGTAATCCAACAAAACTTTTGCATTCCTCTTCTAATACTGGGCCATCGGTGTAGTGTGCATTGGGATTGGGACGATCCAGAATGATGAGAGGAATTCCGTTTTCGGCGCAAGCCTCCATGACATAGTGGAGGGTAGAGAGATAGGTGTAAAACCTTACACCCACGTCTTGCAAATCAAAGAGCATGATACTGATGCCCTCTAGGCTTTCCTTTGAAGGTTTTTTGTTATTTCCATACAGGGAAAGAATTGGTAATCCTGTTTTGGGGTCTTTTTGATCGACAACGCGCTCTCCGGCATCGGCATCTCCTCTAAATCCATGCTCGGGGGCAAAGACTTTTTTGATATTCACCTTGAGGGAGAGAAGGGTATCAATCAAATGGGTTTTGGAATTGATCAAACTGGCTTGATGGGCAACGATTCCAATATTTTTTTGCCCTAATATTTCTTTATAAGATTCCCATTGAGCGGCTCCCGTGATGATTTGGGTTTGGGCGTTACATGTCAAAAGATTGGCCAGTAAAAGAAAAAATAAAAATGTAATTTTGATCATGCCTTTCACAAAAAAAAATTGATTTGAATTTACCTCTGTTTATCGCCAGAAGGATGCGTTTTAACCCTAAGCATAAAGGTAGTGTTTCTGTTCAGATAATTAAAATCGCCAAGCTTGCTGTTGCATTGGGGATGGCAATGATATTGATTGCTGTTGCTACAGGTAAAGGATTACAAAAGGAGATCCAGGACAAAACCGTGGCTTTTAACGGCCATTTGGTTGTTGCCCCTTTCGAGAACAGTGAGTCTCAGATTTCAGTACTCCCCATAGCCAATGATCCGACGGTCTTGGAGATGTTAAAAAACGAGCCTGGTGTCCAACATGTGCAGGGGGTAGCATTAAAAGGGGGGCTTTTAAAAGCGGGTGATCAGTTTGAAGGTGTTGTAATGAAAGGCGTGTCTCAGGATTACCAATGGCAAGTATTGAAAAGTTTTATGGTTGAAGGAAACTTCCCTCAACTTCGAGATCAAACCTCTAACGAAATATTACTTTCTAAGCTCATTGCGCAACGCCTATCAGTGGGAGTAGGTGATGAAGTCTCAGCTTATTTTAAAAATTCCCAAAATCAGCAATTGCCAAATGTGAGAAAATTCAAGATAGTGGGGTTGTTTTTGTCTGGATTCCCCGATTTTGATGAAAATTTTGTTTTAGGAGATCTGCGTCACATTCAACGCATCAATAAATGGAAGAATGACGAAATTGGAGCTTATGAGGTGTTTACCACCGATCTAAAAACATCCATCAATATAGCCTCATCCATATACCAAAAGCTGCCCTCGGATTTGGATGTTATTGAAATTACTCGCCAATACGCCTCCATATTCCAATGGATTTCTCTTTTCGATTTCAATATACTGATCATCATCATCGTAATGATAGTGGTTGGAGTCATAAATATGTCTACGGCTTTATTGGTTTTGATCTTGGAGCGCTCCAGTATGATAGGATTGTATAAATCCTTGGGAGCCAATAACCGCATGATTCAAAAAATATTTCTTTACAACGGTTTTGCCATTATGAGTCAAGGTTTATTTTGGGGAAATTTGATTGGTGTGATGTTCTTTTTGACCCAAAAATATTGGGGTTGGATCCGTTTGGATCCCGAAACCTATTATGTTAATATTGCTCCCGTATCCCTAGATTTATGGGATGTGCTTTGGTTGAATTTTGGATTTTTGGTTGTCAGTATTTTATTGCTTTGGATTCCATCGATGATCATCAGTAATATTCGTCCAGCTCGTGTTTTACGATTTCGTTAGATTATTTTCTAATTGATAGGGATATGATATCTTTGCACTTGAAAGAAACTTAATGAATTACTCCAAAAATATTTTAGAAACCATTGGTAATACGCCTTTGGTAAGACTCAATACCATTACTCAAGACATTCCGGCTCTGGTTTTGGCAAAGATTGAAAGTTTTAACCCTGGCAATTCGATCAAGGATCGAATGGCAATAAAAATGGTTGAGGATGCGGAATTGGATGGTCGTTTAAAACCTGGAGGAGTGATCATTGAGGGAACTTCGGGAAATACAGGAATGGGATTGGCCTTGGCTGCCATCGTTAAAGGTTATAGCCTGATTTGTGTTTCTAATGACAAACAGTCCAAAGAAAAATTTGACGTATTGCGCGCGATGGGTGCTGAGGTAGTGGTTTGTCCCACTGCAGTGGCTCCAGATGACCCTCGTTCCTATTATAGTGTTTCCAAAAGATTGTCTGAGGAAACACCCAATTCATGGTATGTCAACCAATATGATAACCCTTCCAACAGTTTAGCGCATTACCAACAAACGGGCCCCGAAATTTGGAATCAAACCGATGGGAAAATCACACATTTTGTGGTGGGTGTCGGCACAGGGGGAACGATCTCTGGAGTTGCTAAGTATCTAAAAGAGAAAAACCCAGATATTAAAATATGGGGAATCGATACTTATGGTTCTGTTTTCAAGAAGTACCATGAAACGGGAATCTTTGATGAAAAAGAAATTTACCCATACATCACTGAGGGAATAGGGGAAGACATTCTTCCAGAAAATGTAAATTTCAAATTAATTGATCAATTTGAAAAAGTTACAGATAAAGATGCTGCCCTATATACCCGAAAGTTAGCTCGGGAGGAAGGTGTTTTTGCTGGAAATTCATGTGGTGCAGCGGTAAAGGGTCTCCTACAATTGAAGGAGCATTTCACTAAAGATGATGTGGTGGTGGTATTACTCCACGATTCTGGTAGTCGTTATATTGGAAAGATTTACAACGATGACTGGATGATTGAGAAAGGTTTTTTGGAAAAGTAATCGGCTAGTAATAGTTGTCGATTTGTAATTTTTTGTAAAGACCTCTATTGTTTCTTCTATAAATACTAAAGTCAAATATAATACTCAATTCAAATATACTTGGAGAATATACTTTTCCTGGCTTTCTGTTTGGAAAACCATAGTTTATTCCAAAATCAAAGTTTTCAAGTGCCATTCCCAACGTTATTCCTATATTATTTAACGAAAAACTTTGAGCCTCAACACCTCCAACCATGCCCTTAACCATTGATGCTTGCTGTGTAAATCCAATTGAGAATTCACCGAATTGAAATTCCTCACCTAACCCTATATACATTGACTCACCATACTTTACAACATTTAAAAAAGTATATAGATATGAGTACCTCGGTAAATAACTTCTCTCAAATTTATTTATATCAAATTCATAACCACCCTGAATACTTATTTTAATGGGTAAATTATTATCAAAGTCTCCATTGTAGGACATATTAGGTTGTCTCAAATGCTTCAAACTTAATCCTGCTAAAAAGAGTTCATTATGAATAATAAAACCTGCTCCTATATCCATCTCTTGAACATTTCCAATTTGTGGAGCATGCGTGTCTAATGTGGTAGCCGCAATAAAACCTGTTGATATGCTCAGTTGGTCACCAAAAATTAAATCATCTACATTAATTCTTGAATTAATCATCCCAATAGAAATAGAAGGAAGAAAGAAGGTATAATTAGATAACTGAATTTTATAAATGTATGAAAGATTTACAAATGAAGTAGTAAGTCCGATATCATTGAGTTTAAAAGAGTTAATGTCAAATCCAATAGAAAAATTTTTATCCTGAAATGCAATAGATCCAAAAGCGAATTTATTATCCATACCGATATTATCATTCACTCGTAACGAATTATATAGGATTCCTACTCTATTTAATTGATTCATTCCATAAAAACTTGGATTGGATTTCTGTAAAAATTTTGCTTGATTTACTATGTAATCATCCTGTCCAGTTAAAGTTATGGGATTGCAATTCGCAATGATAATAATCAATAAAACCTTAAGTCTTGTTTTAATCATCTTAAAGCTATAAATGTTCCACTTTTTGTTATTTCTACATCTCCTTCAGTTGTAATTCCATAAACAGTATAAATGTAATAAGGCGAGTTAGAGATTGGCTCACCGTCCCAACCATCAATTTCAATTGGAATTAGTGGTGTAGTAGGGTCCGCCGTATCATCCTCAGCAAATAGCATATTTCCTCTGTAGTCATATATTGTAAACTGTAGGTATTTAAATCCACTAAAAAACGGCTTAAACATATCATTTTGTCCAGGACTTGCATTTCCTGGTGTAAATGCGTTTGGTACTAGAATATTATACCCTTTACCAACAACAATAATTTGTGTTTTATCGACATAACATCCAACTGAGTTATATAATCTTAGGGTACCGTAATAGGTTCCCTCAATTCCGTACATATGTGTAACCGGAGATGTAGCTCCAGAAAATGGTGTATATCTCTCAATGGGACTTCCATCACCAAAGTCCCATTCCAAATATGAATAAGTACCGGTTGAAGTATTGGTAAATGTTACTTCTTCACGGGCATTAATTAAAGGTGTGCCTGATGAAGATGTACCAGTTAGATTAGAATTAACTGATGAATAAGAGAAAGCAGGCACTCCTATTTCAAGATTAATTTCTGCACTAACTTGACAACCTATCTCATTTACAACAGTTAATGAACCAGTAGCCGCAGCAACTGCAATAGGTAATTCATAAGTGTTACCATCTACCCGTTTACTAGTAAGTAAATTTGATGCATTAGGACTAGGGTAGTAAAATTCTAATGCTCCGTCATAATTATTAAAGACTTCTACATACAACATTCCAGAACCACCAGCATCACAAATTGTTGTGCCTGTTGTAAAATCATACTGGCTAGGAATTATGTATGGTCCGTTTGTAATAACCAAATCATCATTTTGTTCAACTGAAATATATTTAATTAACCCTATTTTATTGTATTTATCTACTGTAGTACAAACCCACCTCTTTGGGGCAACACTTATTCTATATTGACCTGGAGTGAGATTACCTGCATATAATCCAGTTAATTTTGGTAAAGAACCAGTTCCATCCATTTCGACCCATCCAGGAACTGCAGGGCTATATTTTTCCCATTTAATTTCATATGGCATCTGTGCATTACTAGGTGATATAAGTCCCCCCTCAATTGTAAAACCAATTTGTCCGTCGTCTCTAGCTGCATTAGAGCATGAAGGTTGAGCTGAAAAATCAAATGTACCAGTAACAGTTGTACTAGGGATTCTAGGTAAAATTCTATAGGGTGTTATACCTTCACTGATTATTATCGGATTTAAATCTACAACATCATATGTACATCCGGCTCCATCTGTAACTGATAAAGTTAAATTACCTGCGTCTCTAACTGTAATTGTTTCTGAAATGAATGGAATAATCTTTGCAGGTGTTGTATTTGTTGTCAGTGTCCAATTATAGAGGTATCCGCCTCCGGCGTACTGAATTCCACCTGTTACATCCGCTGTTATTGTAACTTCCTCAGAACACTCATCTATAACATACGATAAATCTCCATTGAAAACTAAAGGTTCTATTTCAGGAATTACGATGAATTGGGTAACTTCACATGCACTAGTGTCTGTAGCACCAGCAGTTTGGCTTACCATTAAATTATATTCTCCAAATGGTATATTTGGAATTATATATTGCCCACTTCCATCCCTTACTGGAGTTGGTCTTGTTATACCTGCATTGTCTGCAGCTCCCCATTCTTGAAAAAATGGAGCTCCATAATCACTTACTTTAGTTAAACTAACTTCAAATGCATTACCTGCTGCTGAGGGTAAATTATTATCTAATCTAAACGATATATCATATCTCAAATTTAACGGATCATCACAAAGATTATTAGCTGCTACATCAATGTAAGATGCATTTAGAATTTTTAGACTCTCATTTGATCCAATAACTCCCATTCTTTCTCGGGTGTAAAAAGGATTATTACCCTTACAATTCCCGTTGGTTCCTGGATCTATAAGAGCTCTGTAAACCCCATTCTCTAATGGTTCTACAGTAATTAAATCATTTAACTCAGGGATAGGTCTCCAGCTGGGAACATCTATAACACCAGTTGTGGTTGCTGATATAGAAACAACTTGTGATATTAAAATTTCTTTTTCCCAAGTTATTGACATAGTTGGAGGAATAGTGTTTTCATCAAATATTAATTTGATTGTTCCGTAATCTTGACTGCACCCTGGTTGTATTCTTTCAACATTTCTTAAAAGAATTAGATTATTATCAGTCTCTTTGACTTCAACGGTTCCAGAATCTAAATCACATACAGTTGTTCCAGATGGTGTATTGGCTCCAGGCGCAGGGAGACCAATTATTCTATAATCATATACTGCTGCATTTTCTATGGCAACCCTAATTGAATTAGGTACTCCGCCTGCAGTTGCATTATTCCAACTAACAAATTTATTGAAAACAGGTGCATCAGAGGAAATCTGAACCCCAACAGTACTTAGGTCTATAATTACGGGTGCAGCTATAACTATCTCAATAAAACCATTAATTCCTTGAGCACAATCAATATCAGTTGGATTAATTTGAAACGATGCATCTAGGTAAGATGGTAATGTAATTGATGAAGTCAATGTTGTGGCATTTTGACATCCAAGTGCATCTGTTACGTCATAATTAACAATTGTACCTAAATTCTGGGTATCTATCCCACTAATTATGATTTCTCTAGTGGTAGCATTAGCTGATGTTCCAGTTAATGCTCCTCCCTGAAGCGAAAGACTGTAAGGACCAGCATTATCATTACCACCGATAACTTCAAACACTAGTGTAGCATCGTCATCCGAACATCCAGGAACTATCCTACGATCTTTTAATTCTCTTACTGTCATAAGATCTGGTTCTTTTACTTCAAAACTATATGACGTTGAACATATCATATCGGCTGCTGTTTTCCCTAATGGAATGTCTAAACCGGAAACATCAACTGATACATCTACAGTATATATTCCTCCAGAAGTTCCATTAAGAGTGTTTGCAGCTGCAAGACCAGGAACTGGTACACCATTTCTTGACCAAGTATAGGTATATGCGCCTATTCCTCCTCCTTGAGCTTGAACCTGTAATGTGAATGTATCCCCCGGACATGTAATAGATATAAGTGCATCAGTAGCAGAGGATACACCTGCGGGTGATGGAGTTGTCCCGCCTGTGGGAGCAACAGTTAAGGGAACAGCAGGATTAATAGTAAAGTTTGCATTCTCTGTACAACCAAATAATTGGTCGGTTGCAACAACTTGATATGCACCTGGCAGAAGATTTGAGATATTCATTACACTATTTGTATAACCATTAGGTCCAGTCCACGAGTATGTAAATATACCTGACCCCCCTGTGAAAGCTAATCCTCCGGGAGCTGGCGTTTGAAGCTCAATACTACCAGTACCAATATCCACGGGTGTTTCCATACAGAAGTCATCAACTACTCTAGTATTTGCCGGTGTATATGTCAAACCTGCAGGCATTGTGAAATTTGCAGATTGCTTAACACAACCTTTTGCATCGGTAACGTCTATTCTAAATGTATCATTAGGATTAACAACTATTTCAGGAGCATTGCCAGAATATGCGCCAATTCGAGTGAAAGGTCCATAATCTAAACCAGATGTAAAATTCCTAATCGTATAGGTATATGGCAAAGTTCCACCTGAAGCTTGACCTGTAATAATACCATCACAAGCTATAGGATCTTCGATCGTTAATTCATCAGGTTCTGTTAAGGTAAAGGATTCTGTAGCTGAACAATTTCCATCTACATTAACTTCAAGTACATAGTCACCTGGACCTAAATTATCAAGTACTAGTGTGCTTTGAGGAATTACAATTCCAGTTCCTGTCCACTGAATATTATAATTTAAAGTTTGGTTTAGAGTGATACTTGTATTTGTTATTGTACCTGTAAAATTTGTCTGAACTCTAGGAATTGGATAGGTAATAGTAAATGGAACTCCAGCTGTGTCAGAAGTTAGAGTAATATTAGTTCCAGCAGCATTAGCGGTAACCGGAACTTGAGCAGGGATATTATTATTTATCAATTGCACTAACCCTGCTGCTATTGCTGTATTATTTTCAGCTACCAAGGAGTTAAATGCAGAGCCATTTACATTGTATTCAAATTGAGTTCCGTTAATTCTTACTCTAACTCGATCATCAATATCAAATGTTCCAGATACAGTTAATCGATCCACTTGGGCTTGATTACTATTTTGCCCTCCTGAAATAGCAGATACAATATCACCAGGAACTTCTAATCTACCATCGTCTGCATTGAAGCAGGAAATTTCAGTTATCTGGATAAATGCTCTGTTGATTTGAGGAGACGGATTAACTTGAATTTGTCCAGTAAGTGTTACTTCTGGCAAGCATGGGTTTCCAGAAGTTGTAATTGTATAATTCCATACTCTTGTGAATGTATCTCCAGTATTAGGCATTCCATTTATGCTTATGCCATTAGCTCCAACTTGAACAGCATTCACTCCAGGTGGAAGACCAGTTGCAATAAAAGAAGTTGCACCTCCTCCAAAAGTATAAGTTATTGGATCAACACTTTCCCCTCGGCCATTTGCATTATCACATTTTCCATCATCACCAATCTGAAGTGTGGTGGAGGGAGCTGAAGTTAATACAAGAGTAGATAATGGATTAACAGTTATAATTCCATTTTCTGAAGTATCAGAGCAAACACCAATTGTAGTAACTACATAATTATAATTTGTGGGGACTGAAATTGCTACGGAAGCTGTTCCAGAAATAGTTACTCTTTTTGTTGTTGGACTGAAAGTAAATGATAACCCTGTAGGAAGTCCAGTCACTACTGCAGTATTTGCTCCACCTGCAATTTGATATGCTATTGGGGTTATAGGAGTATTTAAAGGATCATCACCATTACAAATTATTTGATTTTGTGCACCACTAGCAGGTACGTGTGAAATTTCATCATTTGGAAGAACGAGAATCTGCCCCGAGAATGATTCCTCTTCACATGTACCATTTCCAGTAGCGGTGACTGTAAAGGTATATGTTGTCGGCGTTGCAACATCTACTATTGCATTTCCAGAAATTATAATTGTATTTCCAATAATTGGACCCAGTGAAATTCCATTTGGAAAACCTGAGCCACTCGCATTAGTTGAACTTCCACTAACGTCAAATGTTATATTTGTTAAAGCTCCATTTTCACAAATTGTTTGATTTAAAGTTGTTGAAACAGATGTGACACTAATTTTAGCTTTTGGAGTAATACTGATTCTTCCTACTTGAGTGACAGGTGCACAAGTTCCAGATGTAGTTATAGTATAATTGAATATAGTGGGGTTACTTACAACATCAGAAATAGCGGTTCCAAAAATACTATATACCTTGGTGATTGCATTATAGCTTGATCCAAATCCAGGGGGTAAACCTATAATGTTTGCAGAGAGGGCACCCCCGTCAAGTTGATATGTAATTGTTGTCAACGAACTAATAGCAGGATTCGTTCCCACACACAAGGATTGATTATCAGTTCCTGGTGCTGATGTCATTGTTAACCTGTCATCTGGTAATACAATAATCTGGCCAGTTACTACCTGTACCTCACAGCCACTTCCATCTCCCGTGGCTGTTACAGTGAACGAATATGTGGTGGGGGTCACTACGTTTACCACAGGAGTACCGGAAATGGTTATTAAATTTCCAACTATAGGGCCTGGCGTTACACCAGCGGGAAAACCTGAGTGTGCAATATTTGATGTACTTCCCACTAAATTTATACCAATTGGGTCAATGGGGGTTTGATCACAAACTGTTTGATTTAGTGAAGAGGTTGCAGTATTTAAGACAAGTTTTGCTTTTGGATTAACAGTAATTGAACCAAGTAAAGTTTGGCTAACACACGATCCTGAAGTTGTAATACTATAGTTGTAAATTGTTGTTGATGATATTGTGACAGTGGGAATTCCAAAAATTGCATATTGTCTAATTCCGGGATTATATTGTGTTTGAATTCCAGCAGGAAGTCCATTTATACTAGCAGACTGTGCTCCACCGGTAAGTGTATAAGTTATTGTTGCTATTGCACTCAATATGGGAGTATCACCTTCACAAATTACTTGATTTTCAGCACCACTAATTACATCGTGAGATATTCCATCATCTGGATCTACAATTATTGTTCCTAAAAATGATGCTTCTTGGCATCCTTGAGGATTACCGGTAGTGGAAACGGTAAAGCTGTAAGTAGTTGGAGATGTTACATTAACTACTGGGGTTCCAGAAATTCTAAAATTGTTCCCACCAACATTATCTAGTCTAACTCCAAGGGGTAGGCCACTTACGATAGCAAAAGTTGAACCACCTCCAATTGTAAAATCTAAATTACTAATGTTAGTATTATCGCAAACCCTTTGATTAATGGTAGAGGATATTGTTGTAATTGATATAGTTGATAAAGGATTAATTCTTATAGTAGCTAATTCAATTGCGTTAATACATCCATTTCCGTTTACAGTAGTTACAGTTAAGTTGTAAGTTGTTGAAACTCCTCCAACAATAGCATTTGTTGTAGGTGTACCAGTAATTGACAATGTAAATGTTCCATTTTCAAGAACTGGATTATTTAAACTTAATTGAGCTGGTGGAACTGAACCTAAAGTTGACCTAACACTAAAAGGTACTCCAACAATAGATGAAGTTAACACCAAATTTCCTCCAACGCCTGTGGCACTAACTACTGTTGATTGACTATTTATTAATGTCCTTAATTTAGTTGTAATTTGAAGAGGACCGTCTCCAGCGGTAGATGTCACGGTATTTGCAATGTTATTAATAAATATAGTATAAGATTCATTTGCAGCAACCAAAGGTCCGGTTATAAGAATAGAACTAACTTGTCTTCTTGGGATAAAGTTACTGGCAACTCCTTGAGGTAAACCTGTAACATTTGCTCCATTGGCTCCTCCTCCAAATTCATAGATTATAGGATCTAGAGGTTGTCCCACACAGATATTTAATTGATTAGTTGTGGCAAGTGTTGATGAAAGGGTTAATGTGTCAACTGGTTCAATTGAGATTTGACCATTAATACTCACCTCATCACAACCATTTTCATTTGCGGTGGTAGTTATTGTAAAATTATAAATACTTTTAGAAGTATCTCCTGAATTTGGAGTTCCTGTTAAAGTTGCAGTTGAAGGGTTTAGAGGATTATCAAGTAAAATATTTAATCCATTTGGAAGACCACTTACATTAACTCCTCTTACACCTCCGGAAAGGTTGTATACCATATCATTAAATACTCCTCCATCACAAACAACTTGATTATTATTATTTGAAGCAAGAGTAATGGAGGATTTAGCAGAGACAACAATTGATCCAATTACAGTATCTGCACTACAATTTATTCCAGGAGTTGAAAGCGAGTAGTTAAATGTTCCAGAAATTATATTTGACGGTGTTCCTTGAATTCTGAATAGCCCAGGACTAGTTACTAGAAGTGGTCTTTCAAGTCTTATTAAATTAGTTGAAGAAGGAATAAACAGACCAAATGAATTCCCAGCAACATTAGCGGTTATTATAATTTTATTGGCAACCGCATCGTAGGTAGCACCCACATCTGCATCACCATTTAATTGTGTAGCTAGTAAGGGACCTAAAATATCTTCATTGTCTCCAGGAGCTATAGATACATTGTATGGAATACTGTTTAGGTAAATAAAGTATGTTTCCGATGCAATTGCAGTTCCAGCGTTAAGAGTAATATCAGAAACTTGTCTTCTCGGAATGTAGTTTCCATTTACACCAGAAGGAAGACCTATTGGTGAAGCAAAAGCTACAGCATTTGCTGACCCTCTAAATTCATATACAATATCTATAATTGGTCTATCCAAACATACTGTTTGACTATCTGTTCCAGCTCCACTAGTTAAAACTAATTGTTCTGCAGGATCTACAGTTATAACTCCTGAAACTGTTGGTGTGGAGCTACCTATACAAGGAAACCCTGCTCCCTGAAGAGTATAAGTATAATCAAATGATTGCTGTTGTGAATTTGAGATTGTTGGTGTTCCAGTAACAGTTAGAATTTGAGTTACTGCATTGAAGCTTGGCGTTAACCAAGCAGGATTAGCTGCATTAGGTAAAACTGATACAGCACCAATCGTATTATATCTAATTTGTTGAATACCAGTATTGTCGCATATTGTTTGTTCATTATTTCCGAAACTTGTGTCAAGAGATCCTGATATTGCTGGTCTTACTGTTAGCGTTCCCCTAATTGTAGATGTACCGGTGCAGGTAGGACCTGTTGCTTGAACCTCGAATGTATACACTGTAGGTACAGCTATAGTCACTGAAGGAGTTCCTGAAATCGTAAATAAAGCAGGAGGTACTGTCAATTGTTGAATCATAGTAATTCCTGTGCCATCTGTATTCAAAATTGTAGTAAAAGGACCAACAGCAACTGCCGAAATTGTTAAAATTGGATCTGCATATACTGCATTATATCTTGGACTTGCATTAATAAGTGTTGCAAATACAGCTCCAATTTGAGCAGTAGTAGATCCTACACCAGCATTTACAGTATGAGTTTCTCCAGGACCACTGAGGTTGATAACTAAGGAGCCTGCAACTCCAGCAGGTCCACCTCCAAATGTTATTTGAGTTTCTTGATTTTGAGTTGTTAGTGTGCCACTAACTCCATTAGGTAGATTTGTACCTGCAGGAACAAATTGCATACCGAATGCTGGATTTGATACTGTAAATTGAATATCAATAATTGGTTCAAAAGCACAAAGACCATTTTGATTAAGTGTTGTAGGGGTAACAACAGATACAACTGGAGCAGGATTTACCGTGATTGATCCATTAAATATAGCTTCACTACATCCATTAATATTATTTGTAGTTGATACGGTATAATTAAATATCTGAGGAGTAGCTGGATTCACAACCGGTGTACCGTGTATTCTTAGTGTTGCTCCTGTAGCAGTAGGAATAACTGTAGTCAGAACTCCATTTGGTAATAAAGGTTGGAGATTTACAAGATCTACTCCACTAGAGTTATCAATTGTGAAGATAATGTCGCTCATTAAGTTTCCATCACATACAGTTTGACTTACGTTTCCTGAGGTAAGATTAATATTCGTATCCTCGTTAATTGTTATCAAGCCATTTATTGCATCCTGAGTACAAGATGCACTCCCAGAAGTAGTAGTAAGTGTATACAAGAATGTACCTGAAGTAACAGTTGCAGCTCCCTTTAATGTAATTTTTCTAAGCACAGGTGGAATAATTAAAGGGTATGATGGATCTCCAGTAGAAGAAGGAGCATTAAAGTTTACTCCACCAATTAAATTACTTAAGTTATCTCTTGGTGGAAGCATTACCGCACTAAAACTTTTTCCAGAAATATTTCCTTGTAGAATTAAGGTATTAGTTGCTGCAATATAACTGGAAGAAACTACACCTGAAACTTCAGTTGCAAGACCGTTTCCTATATCATCTAGATTGTCTCCCCCTTGTACTGAATAAGTGTAATATATCTCATCAATTGCTAAAATATAATTTCGTCCAGCTACAATCCCTCTTCCTGAATCTAAAAGTGTTATAGATGTAGTTTGATCAAAATAATCGGTTTCAACTACAATTCCATCTGGCAGATTCATACTTGCCTCCGACACCACACCTGCTGCCGCACCTCGAAGCACATATTCTATATCAGTAATAGTTTCATTGGGGCATCTTAATTGATTTGCAGTTATTGCCGGACTTAATCTTTCAATTTGAGCTGCATCAGGCACTATAATTGGATACCTTCTCGAATTATTTAATGATGGACAATCTCTAGGTACGATGGTTAACACTATCGCACCTGAATAATTTGCAGCATAATATAAAGTCAATTCTTGATCATTTGATCCAGCATCAGCTTGTAATTCTCTACTTGCATTATTAAGGACGGTATTTTGATTTGCACCACCACCTATTCTTATTGCATTTAGATCTGAGATAAACCATCTAACTGGAAACTCTGGCACCCTTAAAGTAGTAGTTACTATTCCAGCTGCGGGTATTGGACATGTAGGTAAAGTTGAAATTCCACCGATAGGGATTACGGATGGCATAGTGCTTTCTCTTCCACCAATAGAAAATGTACTTATAGCTGTTGTTCCAGAAACTGAATCGCATGAAACTGGGGTTACCTTTATTTCGTAGTCACCAAAATATCCTGGATTCCATGTTACAACTCCATTTTGATCAATTATTCCAGGAGAGGTAATCGATGGATCCCCTGGAACTCCAACTCCTGCAATTTCCCAATATAATGAACCATAATTATTTACTGGATTATCACTTGATGAGAAGAACTGTGTTCTTCTGAATCCTATAACTGCACAATTTGGTCTTGATCCAGTGGTAGCACCATCGCAGAGAGTCGTTGGTATTGCAATAGGAGCAATTACATCGGAAGCAGTTGTTGAAGGAACTGTTTCAGGGACCACCTCAACAGATGCATTATAATAAGCTGATGGTGTTCCACAACCAGTTGTTCTTACACTAACAGTTACGGTTCCTGAAAATAATGGATCCCAATTTACAGTCATCTTCGAAGTTGAAACTGCTATTACTGGAACACTCATTGTTGCATTATCTCCAACAACGGTAGGGTTAGTTCTTGAAAAAGTGAAAAGAGGTGCTGGTGGCCTAGGGTTTTCAGCAAATATTCTTAAAATATTAGTTGTATTATTATATGATGCGTCAACATCTGGATCACCATTAATATTAGCTGCCATTGCTTGTCCTAGTTCATCAATTGAATTCGTTGCAGGGCTCGCTGTAGTTGTTGTATAAACATTACTATTTACCGTAACTACATAGTTTACAGTCGGAGATAGCACTGCGGTAGCAGAAGTCAAAGTAATTAGAGCAGTTTGAATTTGTTCTTCATTAACAGCGCCTGCTGTCACAGGTTCAATTTTCCAATCAAAACTTTGATATAATGAATTAAAGCTATTGTCAATAAAACAAGTATAAAAGTCAGTGCTTCCGGTTGTACCACCACCACCTATATCTGGCCTGTCCTGACATACTGTATTGTTATACCAAATTCCAGCATTATTAATTAATGCATTATAGACTGAATTTTGATCCTTCATGATTACATCTGGAGGAATAGCTGTTGGGTTAACCCTTATAGAATAGTTCATTGTTACCTCAGCACATCCGCTTCCCTCCGTGGTTACTCTAAAAAAATCTGATGGACCTGCTGTCCCTGTAATTGTAACCTCATCTGTACCAGTTACTCTATAATCACCGCCACCTAAATTTGCAATTGCACCTAATACTACAGATGGAGTGTACGCCGTATCCATATTTTCTATTAGAAGAGATGTTGCGCCTCCACCAAATTTGAATTTTATAGGGTCTTTTTGACCCCCTACACCAATAACATCTCCAACACATAGATTGTCTGTTGTTCCGCTTTGACCGCCAGTTTGAATAAGAGTTGATGCAGGATTAACTGTAATTACTAATGCGTCGGTTACTAATTTACAACCTTCACCTGACTCTGCGCTATGTATTCTTAGTATGTGAGCATCTGCAGTTGAGGAAACTGCAACTGAAATGTTTGTTTGTAAAGGGGTTATTGATAAAATATTTACGTCCTGATCATATGAAGCTGTAACACCAGGTGCATTATTTGTTAATTGTAGAGCAAATGCGTTTCCAATACTATCGGTATCACTTGAAACAGCCGTGGTAGTAATTGAATATGTTCCAGTACCGATATAAATGTAATATTGTTCACCTACTAATAGTGGATTTGCTGTCCTAGTAATTGATATATTTTGCTGATTTGGGACTGGTGTTGTCGGTGTACCAACTTGGCTAGTAATTACAGCTCTATAATAAGTAGTTTGAGTTGCAATATTTGTAAATCCAAATGTTAAACTATTTTGCCCTGCAACTTCACTCCAATTTTCATTATCTAGTGAGTTCTCCCACTGATAAGTTATTCCTGGTCCTACTGAAAGTGTTGTCAGACTAATGTCTATGGGCTGGGTACTTTCACAAATAATTTGATTCGGTAAAACCGTTCCACTATCTAATTCTGGGAGAATGGTTATTGTTATTTCATTAGAAGAAGCCAGACAAGTAGTTGCACTTCTAGTTGATGAAACGTTTCGTTTAAAAAGTGTTGTTTGAGTTAACGGACCAGGATCATAACTAATTCCATTTGCACTTGGAATATTTGTCCATGCACCCATAACAGTTCTTTCTTGCCACTGGTAGACGATTGCACCAAATGAGGATATTCCTGAAGTAGTGCTTCCAATCTGTGGTGGATCAGTTCCAAAACAATATGTTCTGGATGAATTAACATCAATTATTCCAGGATCTGTATCATTTATAGATATCGTATGAACATTACTAACCTCTTCACAGCTTGGTCCACCCCCGTTGGCTTTTGTAACTCTTCTATAATATAATGTAGCTGTGCTCACAAGTGTTGGAGGGGTGAATGTTGGTCCTTGTTCTGGCCCAATATCTGTCCAGCCATTAATTCCATTAGGAGAATTTTGCCATTGATATGTGATACCTACACCAGCTAAACTTCCAGTAACAGATAATGTTGCCGGACGTATTGCAAAACCAAAACAAAGAAGTTGATCATTAGCTGGTAAAATAGTTCCTCCATTTAGATTTGCAATTACGGTTATTTGGGTTGGAGGTATGGTTATTGACTCACATTTTACTCCATTGAGTTCGCTTATTACTACTCTTTGGAACCAAGTGTCTTGAGTTAATGGGCCTGGAGAGAAGTTAAGTGTTGCAGGAGGAGGTCCCTCAATTCCAACAGGATTAAAAGTTATTCCGTCATTGGAGCTTTCCCATCTATAGGTTATAGTTGCTGTACCTGAACTTTCTGTGGCACTAGTTAAATTTGTTATCGGATTTGGAACCGTATTAAAACAAATTACTTGAGTTCCACTTAAAGTTCCAGCGGTTATTATATCATTTTTAGTTACTGTCAGACTTTTTGTTGCTGTACAGCCATTATTAAATGTTACAACTACTCTAATATTTGAGTTATTTGCTAATATACTTGATGAGTATGTATTTGATGCGGAGTCTTGCCTTATCCCCCCACCGACGAAAAACCTGTAAGTTGCAGATGCTATTGCGGTAGCTGTAAATGTGACATTTTCACCTTCACAAAAAGTTTCATTTGTTACATTTGAATTTAAATTTATTAGTGAATTACTCACTTCAGTTACGGTGATTGAGTTGGTTGCTGTAAAACATGCAAGAGGATCAATAGTTGTTGGATTTACTAGAGGCCTATCATATACATTTACTTCAAAAACTTGTGTTCCAGCAAATGTAGAGTAGTTCAGAGTAGGTGTATTTGTAAGAGCAAGAGGATTACCATCTAATATCCACTCATACGATCTATTGGGTGCAGCTGGACCACCTTGGATTGTAAATTGAGCATTATCTCCGTCACAAATTGTTCTGACTCCTGTATCGCTATTGACTCCAGTTGAAGGTATATTCATCCATAAGTCTCCCCCCGGACCA
>ERZ807291.38-NODE-38-length-169436-cov-6.984184_pt1 | contig 169436 bp, 171 predicted proteins | sample MGYA00521257_ERZ807291 | MGnify/ENA primary metagenome ERZ807291 (study PRJEB31413, sample SAMN03169783) | marine metagenome | biome: Marine; feature: Water; material: Subsurface seawater | place: North Sea | collected 2011-04-28 | depth 1 m m ... | reverse complement strand
AAAGTTGATCGCTCCATGGGGATCAGCATGATCACCGCCATCCGAAAAACTGTCGGGTGTGACATTGCAGACACCCATGATCCGTGGGCGGGCGCCCTCTCCCGACATCGCCAGTCCGGCAAATGCCGAACGCGGGCGTGTCAGAGCCTCCAGACAGATTGCTGGTCCCTGATTGCCAGCCATGCCAGCCTGTTCAGCCCAGCGTCGCAATTCAGCAGCCGAGAGAAGTTGACCGCCAAGGCGCGCATGGGTGAAGGCCAGAGGCCCTCCCGCCAATGCAAAGGCCGCGTCCGCTTCGCACAGTTCGAGCGCCACAGGACCGGACACAAGACCAAGCGGCTCCAATTCGGGGGTTTCTTTCATCGTCTGAGGATCGAAAAAGGGCTCCCGCTGAACGGCGGAAGCCCCTTGAAATTCGTTCATAACCGCAACCGTGCGAACGCGTCAGCCCTGAGGCTGCGGTTCTGGCTCCATGCCGCCACTCGGGCGATCCTTCTTGTTCGCTGTCCCGCTGGTGGGGACAGAGGACCGAGGACGATCAGATGAACCGGTTTCATCATCGTCAGGCCGGTCGATAGAGCCACCCTTGAGAAGGACATCAACGTCTTCTGCTGACAATGTTTCATATTCCAGAAGACCGTTCGAGACCGTGTGCAGCTGATCCATATTCTCTGTGAGAATACGGCGGGCTTCACCCTCGGCATTGTCGATCAACAAGCGGATTTCGTCATCGATCTCCTTGGCCGTCGCATCGGACACGCTCTTGTGCTGTGACACAGAATGACCCAGGAAAACCTCTTCCTGATTGTCCTCATAAAGCAACGGGCCCAATTTCTCACTGAACCCGTACTCGGTGATCATGCGACGTGCGAGACCGGTGGCCTGCTTGATGTCGTTGCCGGCACCGGTGGTTACATGTTCCTTGCCGAAGATCAGCTCTTCGGCCACACGACCGCCGAACATCATCGCCAGCTTCGCTTTCAATTCCATAATCGAATAGGTGTAACGATCACGTTCGGGCAGAGACATGGTCACACCCAGCGCCTGTCCGCGCGGAATGATCGTGACCTTGTGAAGCGGATCGCTACCCTCAAGATGCAGACCTACAAGCGCGTGGCCGGCCTCGTGATAGGCGGTGAGCTTTTTCTCGTCTTCGGTCATCACCATGGAACGACGCTCGGCCCCCATCAGGACCTTGTCCTTGGCATCTTCGAACTCAGCCATAGTCACCATGCGGCGGTTCTTGCGCGCCGCAATCAGCGCAGCCTCATTCACCAGATTGGCCAGATCAGCACCGGAGAATCCCGGCGTGCCACGGGCGATAACCTTGGCGTCCACATCCGGAGCCAGAGGCACTTTGCGCATATGCACCTTAAGAATTTTCTCGCGACCCATGATGTCGGGGTTCGGCACAACCACCTGACGGTCAAAGCGACCCGGACGCAACAATGCCGGATCCAGCACGTCAGGACGGTTGGTCGCGGCCACCAGGATCACGCCTTCATTGGTCTCAAAACCGTCCATCTCAACCAGCAGCTGGTTAAGTGTCTGCTCCCGTTCATCATTGCCGCCGCCAAGTCCGGCACCACGATGACGTCCGACAGCATCGAGCTCATCGATAAAGATGATGCAGGGCGCATTCTTCTTGCCCTGTTCAAACATGTCGCGGACACGGCTCGCACCAACACCCACAAACATTTCGACAAAGTCAGAACCTGAAATGGTGAAGAACGGCACATTCGCTTCACCGGCGATCGCGCGCGCCAGCAGCGTCTTACCGGTTCCCGGAGGGCCCACAAGCAGAACGCCTTTGGGAATCTTGCCACCCAGGCGCTGGAACTTCTGCGGATCCCGCAGGAATTCGACGACTTCGACAACTTCCTGCTTGGCTTCTTCAACGCCGGCAACATCTTCAAATGTCACCCGGCCGGTTTTCTCGGTCAGCATTTTCGCGCGCGATTTGCCAAAGCCCATCGCGCCACGACCGCCACCACCCTGCATCTGGCGCATGAAGAATATCCAAACACCAACGATCACGATAAATGGCAACCAGGACAGCAACATGCCCAACAGCGGATGAACTTCTTCCTGCGGTGCTGCCGTGATTCGGACATTGCGGTCCGTCAGGCGCTGCACCAGGTTGGGATCATCTGGCGCATAGGTGTTGAACTTCCCGCCATTGCGCAATGTACCCGTGATATCGCGGCCCTGGATTGTAACGTCCTGAACCTGATCGCTCTCCACCTGCGTTAAGAAATCTGAAAACGCGAGCTTCTGATCTGTGCCTTGCTCACCAGAGCTCTGGAACAGATTGAAAAGAGCTACCACAAGCAGGGCGATAATCACCCAAAGTGCCAGGTTTCTGCCAAAGTTATTCAAAGACCATCTCCATCGGCCGGACGTCAAAAATGCGCAAAATCGAAAGACGCAGCAAATCGTAACGCACGGCGGTCAAATCAATCCCTAACATGGTGCTCCCGAGGCCATAGGGCAATGTGTAAATCACGTCGATATTACGACCGTGATGATAATCAGACGTTACCAAATGCCGCACCAGACACCGGTTTTTGCGGCGCAAACCGCACATAAAGGTTACGCAAAGCAGTGTTTGGCGGATCAAATGACGGAAATGCGACGATCTCGCTCTCGCAAAAAAGTGCCGGTAATGTTGCGCAAACATCCTTGGGAAGCCGCGAAAGTGGCTCAAAATCCGGAATCTGCCTGTAATTCGGCTTGGCTCTGCCCAGAGCATCCAGGGTCAGGCCCGTAACATCAAAACCCTGCGCGGACAGAACGAACCGACCATCCCACAGAACGCGTTCACCCGATGGAAACGGCTGAGCCACAACCGCGACAGGTTCGCGCATCACACAAATTTTCCCGGTTCCTTCCGGGCGAATAATGCATCCTCCGAGCGTCCAGGCACGATCAACACCCTTGGCGATCAGGCGCGCCCACAGGTTATCCAGACGGGTTCCGCGTGGCGGATAGACCCCCCCGGAGACGCTTGTCACAACATTGCCAAACAAATTACGGGAAACATCTGCATCAGCATCCTGAATGGCCTGCAGATCGATCATCGCAAAACCCGCCGGGTCGATACCCACAGCTGTTGCCGCCAGAATGGCCAACGCCTGCTCATGCAGCTTTCGCGTGGCACCGGCTTGCCGAATGTCTGCCATGGCGACAGCCGCGTCCCCCTGCGCCCGCATGCGCGCGCGTGCAAACCGGCCATCCTGGTTGGACGGATCTTCCACCCAATCCTGCCCGGCCACCTGCAAGGTGGCCGTGATCCGGTCACGCGACACCCCCAGCAGTGGCCGCAAGACCCGCACATGTGTCATCTCCCGGACGGCCGCCATACCCGCAAGCCCAACCAACCCGCTTCCGCGCGCGCGGCGCATTTGGTGAGTTTCCTGCTGGTCGGCCTGATGGTGCCCAACGAGCAGATGCAGAATGCCATGTTCCTGGCAATAGGCCTCAAGCAATGCATAACGCGCATCCCGCGCTGCGGCCTCGATTCCGGTTTCATGTTCGGGTGTTTCCCAACACACAATCTGATGCGGAATATCGAGCTGCAGCATCCAGCATCCGACATGCGCCGCCTCATGCGCAGAATTCGAACGAAGCCCGTGATCTATCGTAACAGCATGAACTGAACCGCCATGGGCCTTGGCCCAGTCTCTTGCAAGAATTGCCAGCGCCATGCTGTCGCGGCCGCCTGACACGGCGACAGCAATGCGCGGTGCGCTTTCAAACGGACCAAGCCGTTTCATCCATTGTTCGAATTCAGCGGCCAGAACTGGCGCAGAGTCTGGCCCGATAACAACCGGACCGGCGTGGGCGCTTAGCCGCACTTCAACCGACCAATTTCCCGGTCTGCGCGCTGAACGATGCTGGTCGGCGCTTCGGGATATTCAACACGAAGCTTTTTCAGGGTGATACAGGCATCGTCTTTCAGTTTGAGCTGGGACAGCGACATACCGAGCTTCAAAAGGTTGTCTGGGGCCTTTCCGCTGTCCGGGTAGCGTTGAAAACCTTCTGCAAAGGTCCGTGCCGCGGTCTGGTAATCGCCGCGGACATAGAACGTCTCGCCCAGCCAGTATTGGGCGTTTCCGGCAAGTGGATCTTCGGGGTGTGCACCAACAAAGGCGGCCAGCGCCGTCTCTGCACTTTCAAAGTCACGCTTCAAAAGAAACTGACGGGCATAACTGTACTGGTCCTGCGGGCTGCCTTCCGGAAGCTTGACCTCAGCCGATGTCTGACCGGCTGTCGCGGCGACAGGAGCTGCCCCGCCACTTGGCGTCACGCCGGCGGCACGGACCTGGCTTTCGGTCAGGGTCCCAATTGTGCCCGACGTATTGCCGCTGACCGTCACTTCGCCCGGCGATTGCGGAGCCGTAGGTGCGATAGGCTGGCCACCTCCTCGAGATGCCTGAGAAGGGCCCTTGCCGTCCTCAAGCTCGCGCAGTCGAAAGTCCACATCGGCAACCAGACGGTCCATCCGATCATTAAGCTGACGCACCTGAAACTCGAGCTTTTCAACCTGCCCGGTCAGGCGACGCATCTGCTCTTCAAGTGATTGGGATGTGATCTGCAGCTGGGAAATTGCAGCGGGCGGCGCTCCGCCGCCCGAGGATGGCCCACCAGCGGGCGGGGTCGCGCCCCGGTAAACTGTGCGCTCAAGCGTCTGAATCTGTCGTTCGAGACGGTCAACAGTATCTGCAAGGCTGCGGGGATCACTTGACTGGCCGATCGCCGCGCTCGGCAAGACCAGCGCAGCAATTGTAAGTGTCAGAGCAATTCGGCTACGAAAAATCTTCATGCGGAATCTTCCCAACAAGTATTAGTGGCTACCCCAAGCGTTCATAATCTCAACCTGGTTTTCGTCAAAACTATGGCAAGCCGGGCTCAAAAAGAAAACGCCCCGGATTTCCCCGGGGCGCATTCAATCTAAAACAGATGTGTTTACTTCGCGAGAACCAGCACGGCACGGCGGTTCTGCGCCCATGCATTCTCGTTGGAACCCGGAACAGCGGGACGTTCTTTGCCGAAGCTCACGATCTTGATGCGGTTCGGGTCAATGCCGAGCGACACGAGATAGTCACGTGCGGCATCCGCACGACGCTCGCCGAGAGCCAGGTTGTATTCACGTGTACCGCGTTCATCGGTGTGTCCTTCGACAACCGCACGATTGGCTGGATATGTCTTCATCCAGGCTGCCCAACGCTCGATCGTCGTGCGTGATTCAGCACTCAGCGCAGAACTGTCGAAAGCAAAGAGGACGCGGTCGCCAACATTGATCTCAAGATCAAGCTGAGACCCGGGCTTCGGGCCAGCCGGGGCAGTCGTAACCTGAGAGTTGCCGCTGGAAGATGCACCGGTGCTACCGGTGTCGCCGCTGTTGTCTGAGGTCGACGAGCAGGCGGCCAGAACAAAGGCAGCTGCAACGAGGACAGGGATTGTAATTCGCATGGGGGGACTCCTTAAGCCTATTGATCACGAGTAAAAACCGCCCGTGACAGAATTCAGATGAGCGGACCGACCTCTCATCGTGCTTTAGACCGGTCTTTACCGACCTTTGGCGCAACCATCCAGCAGGTCCGGAAACCCTTGCCTGCAGGCGCACGGACTATAGTCGTCGACTATATACGAATCAAGTATTCGACAACCGGGAATTTCGGAATTTGACGTGTATTTTCAGGTACTTTTGATGTTTCTCCAACTATTGATTGAGTGGACCGGGAGACCACGCGGGATCTGATCCACCAACTGGCGTAATAATTTCACGTTCATTGAAACCCGTGAGATCAATCGAAAACAGACGCGGTGTCCCGCCACGACCCCGTTCATCGCTGCGATCCTGCCGGAAATACATCAGCACCCGTCCATTCGGGGCCCATGTTGGTCCCTCAACAAGAAACCCGCGTGTGAGCAGGCGTTCACCCGATCCATCCGGGCGCATGACGCCGATGTGGAAATTGCCACGAAAAATCTTGGTGAACGCGATCAAATCGCCACGCGGTGACCAGACCGGAGTGGCATATCGGCCCTCGCCAAAGCTAATCCGCTGCTGACCACCACCGTCACTGTCCATCACATAGAGTTGCTGGGAGCCTCCACGATCCGATTCAAAAACAATCTGCCGCCCGTCCGGCGAATAGGAAGGGCCTGTGTCGATCGATGCACTGTTGGTGAGACGCTGCACCCGCCGTGTCCGCAAATCCATCACATGGATGTCAGAGTTGCCATTTTCGGCAAGGCTCATCACCACACTGTTGCCGTCGGGTGAGAACCGCGGCGCAAAGGTCATGCCCGGGAAATCACCCAGCAGTTCCTGCTCTCCCGTATCGATATTGAACAGATAGACCCGCGGTTGATCATTGAAATAGGCGAGATAGGTGATCTCCTGTTGCGCCGGCGAAAATCGCGGCGTGAGCACAAGCGTCTGACCGTCGGTTAGAAAACGGTGATTAGCGCCATCCTGATCCATGATCGAAAGTCGTTTGATCCGTTTATCGGCCGGGCCGCTCTCGGCGATGTAGACAATTCGCGTATCGAAATAGCCAACTTCACCGGTCACACGTTCATAGATCGTGTCGGCAATTATATGCGCCACACGGCGCCAGTTGGCCTGGGTTGTGGTCAGGCTCAAGCCGGTCATCTGATCTTCAGAAAAGACGTCCCAGAGGCGGAACGATGCACGCAGCGCACCATTGGGTTCGATGCCGATTTCCCCAACCACAAGCGCCTGCGCATTGATCGGCTTCCAGTTGTTGAAGCGCGGCGTCACGGCCAGGCCTTCGGGCTGCGAAATAAAGGCCTTCTTGTCGATCGGCTTGAAAAGCCCCGAACGCTCGAGGTCCGCCGCCACCACGCGGGCAATATCGACACTGAATTGCCGGGACGCATCGCTATCGGCGACAAAATCCGGCACCGCGATAGGCAGCGGCTCAACATTGCCCTGCGTAATATCAACCGTGATCTCTGCGCGGGCCGGGACTGCAAATACAACCGTCATCACAAGGGCGGTCAGCAGGGTGGAGAACCACCGGTTGATTTTCATGTCATATGTCATCATCAGCTCAGCATCTTGCTCGGGTCGAAGTTGAATTTGATCTGTTTCCAGATCTCATATTTGTCGGCAGGCAGCTCGAGCGGTGCGCATTTCAGCACGGCGCGTCGGGCCGCCTCTGCCGCGGATCGAAAATAGCGATCTACGGCCATTTTTGTTTCGTCAACAACCGTCACCCGCGACACGTTTCCCTGAGGGTCAACAAATATCTGAAGCGAGACCTGCAAGGTGTCGGCGTCGCGTGCGCCGGGGGGTGGGCTCCAGCATGGACTAATCTGCGCACGAATCATGTTGCCCAGCAGGTCCAGTTCCCGGATCGAGGCGACCTCGGAGACCTGCGACTGCTTGGGCGCCTCTTCACCCTTGTCTGCAACAGTTTCGGGCTTGCGTGACCGCTCAGGTGCCTTTTTGGGCGTCTTGTCCGCCGACAGGTCCTTGAGGATGGAGTCAAAGTCCCGCTTGGGCTCTGGCGGCTTGGGTTTCGCCTTCGGGGTCGCCTTGGCGACCCGAGGTGTTGGCTCGGGTTCCGGCTTGGGCGGCTCAGGTTTGGCGACCGGCGGAGCAGGTTCGGGCTTCGGCGGCGTGACAACAGGTGGCGGCGGTGGTGGGGTTGGCTCGGCCTTCGCCACCGGTTTCACTTCAGGCGGCTTTGGTGGCTCAGGTACAGGCTGCGGCGGGCGTGGTGGTGCTTGCGGTGTTGCGTCACGCGTCGTCTCAGGTTCTGGTTCGGGCGTTGCCGCTGGCGGCGGGCGCGTGACATCGTCCAGACGCACCACTTCCACCGGAATGACCGTCGCTGTGACCGGCGGCGGTGTAAACAACAGTGGCAACCCGAATTGCGCCAGCACAATAATGCCAAGATGGACCCCCGCAGAGGTCAAGCCACTGGCCCTTATGTGTGCAAATGCGCCACGCATGATCGTGTTACGGCGCCCCCGTTCAGTTCTGCGGCTGGCCGGGAATCGGAATTTCGGCGATCAGAGCAACTTTCGAAAACCCAGCTTCTGACACCAATCCCATGACTTCCATTACACGCCCATAATTGATTGCCCGGTCTCCACGAACAAAGACGCGCAGATCAGGATTTGCTTCCGACACGGCAACAAGGCGCGGGATCAAAAGGTCCTGTTCAATCTCGGATTCCTGGAGATAAACCCGACCTTCAGCATCAACGGTGATGATCAGGGGCTCTTTTTCCTCGTTGAGCGGATCAACAGCTGCCTGTGGCAAGTCAACCGGCACACCCACAGTGAGCAGGGGCGCCGCGATCATAAAGATCACAACCAGCACCAGCATCACGTCAACGAAGGGAGCGACGTTGATCTCCGTCATGGGTCGGCCACGCATCCGTCGGCGCAGCCGCATTACCTCTGATGAGAGCGCCATGTTTATTTGGCCTCTTCAAGCTGGCGCGACAGGATCGCACTGAATTCAGCGGCAAAACCTTCAAGCCGCTGAGAGTAGCGGGTCATATCCGTGCTGAATTTGTTGTAGGCCGCCACCGCAGGGATCGCGACAATCAGCCCCATGGCTGTTGTAAACAGCGCTTCAGCAAGGCCCGGCGCCACGACGGCGAGATTTGTATCTTTGGCCACGGCGATCGCCTGGAAACTGTTCATGATGCCCCAGACCGTTCCGAACAAACCAATGAAGGGCGCGGTTGCGCCGGCAGATGCCAGGAACACCATGTAGCGCTCAATGCGCTCCATCTCCCGGGTAAGCGAGACTTCCATAACCCGTTCGATACGTTCGCGAAGATTGGCCTGCAATTCATCCGTCGATGCCAGACCGCGCGAGGAACTTCGCCGCCATTCCGACATTGCTGCGGCGAAGACCGCCGCCATTGGATCGCCCGGTCGTGTCCCAAGACGTTCATAAAGCTCATCAAGCGAACCGCCCGACCAGAAATTCTCTTCGAATTTCTCTGCGTCCGAAGCCAGTCGGCGCAGCTTCAGCCATTTGTCGATGATGATCGTCCACGACCAAAAGGACGCGACGAACAGAATTATCATTGTAGCCTTGATGACGAGGTCCGAACGCTGAAACAGCCCCCATACCGAAAAATCGGCGACGCCCACGCCCCCGGCGATCGCTACCGCTTCGACGATGTTTGATTCCATTGGAAAAAAAGCCTCTCGTTTTTGTTGTCGACGTTCCCTCCCCCGAGGCAACTAGTATGCCAAGACATACGCGCCGATTTATTGCTCCTCGACCAGATCGCCCAGTGATGCTCGAACCACCCCGGGCAGCCGTGCTGGCTTGAGGTTGCCATCCATGCAGACAAGCCGAATGGCCAGTTCCACCAAATCTGTTTCCGCCCCGTCGGATTCGCGTCTTGCGACGGTCTGTATCGCGCGCATACTTGCGCCCCGCAATTCGCGAATTCGCGTACGTATGACGAGAGGATCGTCGAGCCGTGCGGGCCGCAGGTATTCCGCGTTGCAGCTGCGCACCGCAAACGCGATTCCCGCTTCGCGCATCAAACTTCGGTGCTCCGTTCCCAGGCATCGCATCAGCTCCGTCCGCGCCCGTTCCGCGAACCTCAGATAATTGGCGTAATAAACAATGCCCGCCGCATCTGTATCCTCGTAATACACACGCGCCGGAAAGACATGGCACCGACCCTCGAACCAGCCTGAAGAGCTTGTCTGCGAATCGGAATCAGCCTGCATCGCCGTCATCCAGATTCGAATCATCATGGTCATTTGTGGCAACCGTATGGCCGTCGAGCAAATCACCCTGTTTAAGAGATGGTTTGGGTGCATCCAGCCCCATATGGCCATAAGCCGTCGGGGTGAGCATGCGTCCGCGTGGAGTGCGCTGAATGAATCCCTGCTGAATCAGGAATGGTTCGACCACGTCCTCCAGCGTATCGCGCTCCTCCGAGAGCGCTGCCGCCAGCGTCTCGATCCCGACAGGACCGCCAAGGTGAACTTCAGCGATGTGCTTGAGATACCGTCGGTCCATGGTGTCGAGACCGCGATCATCAACGTCCAGGCGCGAAAGGGCATTGTCCGCCACCGCGCGATTCACCGGAAAACTGTTCTCCACAAGTGCGAAATCCCGAACACGCCGGAGCAGACGGCCCGCAATACGAGGCGTACCGCGTGCCCGGCGGGCAATTTCGATCGCGCCGTCCTCGCTCATATCCAGCTCGAACAACCGCGCACCACGCCTGACAATCGTGGTCAGATCTTCGGGGGAATAGAATTCCAAACGCAGGTTGATGCCGAACCTCTCGCGCAAGGGCGTTGTCAAAAGCCCCAACCGTGTGGTCGCCCCGACAAGTGTAAACGGAGGTAACTCGATCCGGACCGAACGTGCGGCCGGTCCTTCACCGATAATCAGATCAAGCTCACCATCTTCCATCGCGGGATAGAGGATTTCCTCCACGGCCGGATTGAGTCGATGAATTTCATCGACGAACAGAACATCACGCGGTTGCAAATTGGTCAGCACTGCAGCCAGATCACCGGCTTTGGTGATCACCGGACCTGAAGTTGCCCGAAACCCAACCCCCAGCTCCTGCGCCACAATGCGGGCAAGTGTCGTTTTGCCCAGGCCGGGCGGGCCATGAAAGAGCACGTGATCCATCGCCTCACCGCGCGCTCTGGCGGCCGCAACGAACACAGCAAGGTTTTCACGCACACTCGGCTGTCCAATAAAGGCCTCGAGCTCCTCCGGACGCAACGCCACATCCACTCGATCGTCGCTCTGGGCACCGGGGTCTACAATCCGCGCTTCACCATCATCGGTCATCGGATCGCTCACTGTCCTAGCTCTTTCAGGGCTGCCGGGATGAGCGCATTCAACCCGATGTCTTCACCTTCAGCCTGGATCACACGACCGACGGCCCCGAAGGCCTCAGCGCGGCCATAACCAAGATTGACGAGCGCAGAAATCGCATCTGCCGCAGCCCCCGTATCGTCAGTTGTCGTACCGGCCGAAGCCGACCCGCTGGCAGACGCCGCAACAGGCTGCGGCGCAAAGGTCCCGCCGAGGCTGAGAATTTTGTCTTTGAGTTCGGTCATCAGACGTGCCGCAAGGCGCGGGCCCACGCCATCAGGACGCGATAACATCGCCTTGTCCTGCGCCACAATCGCAGTCGTCAATTCATCCACGGAAAGCGTGCCCAGAATGGCCAAACCAACTTTGGCGCCGACGCCCTGCACTGTCGTCAGCATACGAAAACATTCGCGCTCGAGGGCACTGGAAAACCCGAAAAGATGAATATGGTCCTCGCGCACATGGGTCTCGATATGCATTGAGACCGGCTGCCCCACGCCCGGCAGGTTTCCAATCACCCGCCCGGGACAATAGACAAGATAGCCGACCCCGGAGACATCGATGACGACCCAGTCCGGGCCAATTTCATCCAGCAAACCCTTAAGCCGCGCGATCATTGTGCGACCTCGACCACTTGCCGTGCAGTCATGTGATGGGCATGGCAGATCGCGACGGCCAATGCGTCCGCAGCATCAGGTGAATCGACGATTGCACCGGGCAAAAGCACCCCGATCATATGGCCGATCTGGGTCTTGTCCGCGTGACCATATCCAACGACAGATTTCTTGACCGAGTTCGCGGCATATTCGGACACCGGGATGCCAGCCAGTGCGGGCACAAGAAGGGCAACCCCGCGGGCCTGTCCGAGTTTCAGAGTGGATTGGCCATCACGGTTCACAAAGGTTTCCTCAACGGCAGCGCCCTCAGGACAGTGGGTTGCGACCACCTCCTGCAATCCCTGATGCAGACGCATGAGTCGCACAGCGAGTTCACCATTGCCGGATTTGATGACCCCGTTTGCCACATGACGCAGCCGGTTGCCTTCCATATCGACAACACCCCAACCTGTGAAACGCAATCCCGGATCCACACCCAAAAGCCGCATGGTCAGTCCCTGCTTTCGGAGGGTCTCATGGGCATATCAATCGGTCAGCTCAGCCATGACGTCATCGCTGACCTCAAAATTGGTCGCGACGCGTTGGACATCGTCATTGTCCTCGAGAACATCGATAAGTTTGAGAACAGTTCGCGCGGTATCCGCTGTCAGATCGACAGTGGTCTGCGGCTTCCAGTTGAGACCGGAAGCTTCCGGTGACCCGAATTTCGCATCCAGGGCGTCTGCAACCTGACCAAAATCGCCTGGTTCGCAGATGACCTCGTGGGCGGATTCGCTGCTGGCCACATCCGAGGCGCCGGCTTCCAGTGCAGCTTCGAACATTTCATCCGTGCTCGCCGTGTCCGCGGGGTAAATCACCTCGCCAACCTGATCGAACATAAAGGCCACGCTGTTCGTCTCGCCCAGGTTTCCGCCATGCTTGGCAAACGCCGAACGCACTTCGGAGGCTGTGCGGTTACGATTGTCGGTCAGGGTTTCGACGATGACCGCAGTGCCGCCCGGGCCATAGCCCTCGTAGCGCACCTCTTCGTAGTTGTCGCCTTCACCGCCGCCGCTCGCCTTCTCAACGGCCCGCTTGATACGGTCGTTGGGCATGTTCTGACCACGCGCGGCCACAATGGCCGTCCGCAGGCGCGGGTTTTGATCAGGATCGGGACTGCTACGCGCAGCCACTTCGATCTCGCGCGCCAACTTGGCGAAGACTTTCGCCCGCTTGGCATCCTGCGCACCCTTGCGGTGCATGATGTTTTTAAATTGGGAATGGCCTGCCATGCCCGCCCTCTCTTAGGTTGTCAGAAAACCCTGATTGCGCAAATACACTGCGAACCGGACATATATGCACACGGTTTAGCGGATTTTCGCCTGCGTCGAGAACCCCTGAATTCAGGGACCTGATGTGGTCAAGTCGATGCAGCAGCACGCGGCGGCAGGAAATCCGGCCATGCCGGGCGCAGTCGTCCACCCAAAACCAATGGTGCCGCACGCAATGCGAGGCCCGTTTTGTCGTCCGTTTCGACATAAACGCCACACAATGTGGCCGGACCGGTTGCTGGCGACAGGCGCTCGGATACCAGCTTGCTGCGGAACCGCGCGACGGCGATGTCTTTCTTCATACCGATCACGGAATCATAGTCTCCACACATACCGGCATCGGACTGGAAGGCGGTTCCGCCTGGCAGCACTTGCGTGTCCGCCGTCGGAACATGAGTGTGGGTGCCAACCACCAGGCTGGCACGACCGTCACAGATATGTCCAAGCGCGGCCTTTTCCGACGTTGCTTCTCCATGAACATCGATCAGGACTGCATCCACGGCGGCACCGACCAGATGCGACTGGAGAACCCGGTCAACGGCGACAAAAGGGTCATCCAGCAATTCCATAAACAACCGGCACATGACATTCACGACGAGAACCTTCCGACCGTCGCGCGCCTGAATAACCGATGCACCCGCCCCCGGTGTGCCTTGCGTATAGTTCAGCGGGCGCAACACCCGCGGATTGGAATCGATATAGGAGACGATTTCGCGCTGATCCCAGACGTGATTGCCGGTGGTGATGGCGTCTGCGCCGGCCTCGAAAAGCTCGTCACATATCTTGCCAGTCAGTCCAAACCCGTGCGCCGCGTTCTCCGCATTGACGACAACAAAATCGAGACCAAGCTCCGTGCGAAGGCCGGGCAGGTTCTGGAGCACCACGTCACGCCCCGACCGGCCCACAAGATCTCCACAAAACAGAATTTTCATACCGATGTCCTATTCAGCTACGCGCAGCGCAGCAGATTCCGTCACAATCCAGTCGAGCCGCATATCATGCGGTCCGACAGGCAAGTCGTCGCGGACCTGACCCGAAAACGCAAGGCCCACAGTGGTAATCTCTTTTTCCGTGCGCAGTGCCGCGATGGTTCGGTCGTAATACCCGCCACCGTATCCGAGACGATGCCCGGCTCTATCAAAGGCCAGCATCGGAACCAGAAGCAGGTCAGGGCGCAAATGGTCCGCATCGCCGGATGGCACCCGAATGCCAAAGCTCCCCGTTTGCAGATCATCCCCGAAATCCCAGCGCCGAAAACTCAGCGGAGCGTCCGGCGTATTCGTATCCGGCAAACAAAGCGTGGAACCGCGCGCGGAGAGATGACGCATCAAAGTTCGTGGATCGATTTCGCTGCCGATAGGCATATATCCCGAAATTGATGTTCCGATCCCCGTCTGCGCCACAAGTTCGGCTGTAGACATGAAGCGCGCGGCAACGCCGGCAGCCGCGGCGGCGCCCAGCCCCGACGACAATGCATCCCGGTCCGCACGCGCGGCTGAACGAATGCGTGACTTATCGAGATCGATATCGGAGGGCGTCTCGGTGATGACAGAAACCTTGAACTCGGAGAGAGGAAAGAGTGGACGGCGCCAGGTGAAGGTTGGCTAACGGGAAGTCCACCGAGACCTGCTAAGTGCAGGTGGGCACCATATACCGAGGCCAGGACCCCGGCAGGGACAGTTCCCTAGTGGATTAGTAAGGTCTCCAGGACTAGTTGCCGCCTCACGCGGCACCCAGCAGACCGTCCACCCATGAAGGTAGGCGCGCACAGGTCCGCCCGCAACTCCTCACAATCACTTCTTTAAGAGAGTTGAATTTCAGCTGGCCGCGAGCGCACTCGCAACCTTCTCGATCCGGGTGGCCAGTGCATCGATCTGCGCGGCTAGTTTGTCTTCGGTATTGTCGATTGCAGACTGCGTGTCACGAGCAGCCTGATTGCGCGCATCTTCGATCTCTTCACGCAGATCCGACAATTCATCCGTGACCAGCAAACCCGCCATCACCATCAAGCTTGTGTCGCCAATCTGGCCGACTTCTTTGACGAGTTCGCCAACCTTGCCATCGAGATACTTCGCCAAACTTGAAAGATGGGATTCCTGACCATCCTCACAAGCGATGCGATAGTCACGTCCGTTGATCTTGATCTCGACCTGAGCCAAAGCGTATCCCCGTTATTCGTCGAGCATGTTTCGCAAACGCCCGATCGCGTCGTCAAGGCGCGACGAAACGGTGCCTGACGTGTCACGAAGCGTCGTAAAATCGGCGCGCAACTTGTCGAGCTCGGCCTGCAACTCATTCGCCTGCCCGTCCGCTGTCTGGGACGGCACTTCATTGTTCCGCCGCAACTCAACGGCCTGCTCAAGGCTGGCCATCGCCGCGTCGAGACGATCATTGGCTTCGTTCAGTTTTGACATTCGTCGCGTCTCCGATTGCGCGCATCGTACGCGCGGGCGAGTCGCGCGGTCAACCGAGGGGTCATCCTGAAAGCCCCGGATTCCGTCGGTGGAAAACCCTTCGAAACAGGCGTTGACGCCCTGCAGAGGGAACGGCATGTTTCCGCCGCGCAACGATCCGCGCGAATCCTCGTTCCGTCATTCAATCGCCCGCCCGAAAGGCGTCAGACGCACCATGAACGCAGCCACTTCTTCTGCCGAACACAACCAGTTGGCAAATGCCATCCGCGCCCTTTCCATGGACGCAGTCCAGCAAGCCAATTCCGGCCACCCCGGCGCCCCGATGGGCATGGCCGATATGGCCACGGTTCTCTTTACGCGCCATCTGAAATTCGATGCCGCCAACCCGGACTGGGCCGACCGCGACCGTTTCGTACTTTCGAATGGTCATGCTTCAATGCTTCTCTATTCGTTGCTCTATCTCGCGGGTTCCCCGGATATGACGCTCGACGAGATCAAAAACTTCCGTCAGCTCGGCAGCAAAACGCCGGGACATCCCGAATATGGGCACGCAGCTGGCGTGGAAACGACGACCGGTCCGCTGGGTCAGGGTATCGCCAACGCCGTGGGCATGGCACTTGCCGAGCGCATGATGAATGCGCGCTACGGCGATGATCTGGTTGATCATCACACCTATGTCTTTGCTGGCGATGGCTGCCTGATGGAGGGAATCAGCCATGAAGCAATCTCTCTGGCGGGTCATCTCAAACTCGACCGTCTGATTGTCCTGTTTGATGACAATGATATCTCCATCGACGGCAGCACGGATCTGTCGGTCTCTGACGACCAGCTCGCACGCTTCAAAGCCAGTGGGTGGGATGTCGCACGCATTGATGGCCACGATCCCGAAGCCATTGATCAGGCCATCGCGGCCGCAAAAGCCACCGACACACCATCACTGATCGCGTGCCGCACCGTGATCGGATATGGCGCCCCGTCCAAGCAGGGCACCTCTGCCACCCACGGCGCGCCGTTGGGTGACGAGGAAATCGCCGGCACCCGCGAGGCGTTGAATTGGCCCCATGCACCGTTTGAAATTCCCGACGATATCCTCAACACATGGCGCGCAGCCGGTTCCCGCGGTGCGGCAGACCGCATCGCCTGGGAAAACCGTCTTGGTGCTGCTGACGCTGATCAGCGCGATGCATTCCTGACAGCCAATAGCGGCGCACTTCCCGCCGAGTTTAAAGACGTGGTCAACGCCCACAAGAAAAAGCTGAGCGAAGAGCTCCCCAAAGTGGCGACACGTGTTTCCAGCCAGCAGGCGCTGGATGCCATCGCGCCGGTGGTTGAAACCATGATTGGCGGCTCGGCCGATCTGACAGGCTCGAACAACACAAAAGCCGCGTGCATGGCGCCAATTTCGGCCAATGATTTCAGTGGTCGCTACATCTATTACGGCGTGCGCGAACACGGCATGGCTGCTGCGATGAACGGCATGGCACTGCATGGCGGATTTATCCCCTATTCGGGCACCTTCCTGACCTTCACCGATTACTGCCGCCCCTCGATCCGCCTTTCGGCGCTGATGGGAATTCGCGTGATCTATGTGATGACCCATGATTCCATCGGCCTTGGCGAAGACGGCCCGACCCATCAGCCGGTCGAGCATGTGGCCAGTCTGCGCGCGATGCCCAACGTCAATGTGTTCCGCCCTGCGGATGCCGTTGAGACCGCCGAATGCTGGGCGCTGGCACTGCAGAATGAAGGCACACCTTCCGTTCTCGCGCTTACGCGCCAGGGTCTGCCAACAGTCCGCACCGAACACACCGACGAAAACCTCAGCGCGCGTGGCGGCTATGTGCTGCGCGAGGCGGATGGCGATCGTGCGGCCACGATCCTTGCGACCGGCTCTGAAATCGAACTCGCGCTGCAAGCTCGTGACACGCTGCAGGCCAATGGCATTCCCACAGCAGTTGTTTCCATGCCGTGCTGGGAATTGTTCGATGCCCAGGACGAGGCTTACCGCACAGCCACACTCGGAGACGGCGTTCGTGTTGCCGTTGAAGCCGGCGTGACTTTTGGCTGGGCACGCTATGGTGTTGCGGAAGGCAATATCGTAGGCATGCCAGGCTTTGGTGCATCAGCACCGGCCCCGCAAGTATACAAACATTTCGGAATCACGGCGGATGCCGTGGTTGACCGCGTCACGTCAGCAATCTGCTGAAGCGGTAAATTTGGATAAGCGTTAAGACTGAGGAGATAGAGATGGCCGTTCGCGTTGCGATCAATGGATTTGGACGAATTGGGCGACTGGTGCTTCGCGCCGCCTATGAGCAAGGCCGCAAGGACATCGAGTTCGTGGCCATCAACGATCTGGGATCGGTCGAGGCAAATGCGCATATGCTGAGCTACGATTCTTCGCACGGACCGTTCCCCGGCAAGATCACGTCAACGAAATCGTTGATCAATCTCGGTGCCAAGTCGACCATCGGTCGCAGCATCAAAGTGTTCTCGGAACGCAACCCGGAAGACCTGCCCTGGGGCGACCTCGACATCGACGTCGTTCTGGAATGCACAGGCATCTTCACGTCGAAGGAAGCCGCAGGCAAACACCTCAAAGCTGGTGCGAAAAAAGTCCTAATCTCAGCCCCGGCATCCGGTGCAGACATCACCGTCGTGCAGGGTGTGAACGACAACAAACTGCGCAAGTCTCATAAGATCGTCTCGAACGCATCCTGCACGACCAACTGTCTTGCACCTGTTGCGGCTGTTCTCGACAAAGCCGTCGGGATCAAGCACGGCTTCATGACCACGGTCCACAGCTACACCGGTGACCAGCCTGTTGTGGATACGCTGCACTCAGATCTCCGTCGCGCCCGCGGTGCGGCGACCTCGATCATCCCGACTTCGACCGGTGCCGCACGTGCGGTCGGTCTCGTTCTGCCGGAACTCGCTGGCAAGATCGACGGTACCGCCGTTCGTGTCCCGACCGCCAATGTTTCGATGGTTGATTTGGTGATTGAAGCCAAGAAAAACACCACGGCTGAGGAGATCAACGAGGCCATGCGCAAGGCTGCTGCCAAGGGTGCCCTCAAGGACATACTAACGGTCAATGATGCACCGCTGGTCTCTATCGACTTCAATCATGACCCGGCCAGCTCCGCGTTCGACGCCACCCAAACGCAGGTGACGGACGGCCGCATGGTCCGCGTCCTGAGCTGGTATGACAATGAGTGGGGTTTCTCGAACCGTATGAGCGACACCGCTGTTCAGATGGCAAAACTCGGTTAACCTTCTGCTATAAAAGGAAAAGCCACCCCTGGAATCATCCTCGGGTGGCTTTTTCTTGCCCCAACATGATCCTATTGGGAATAAATAGTGTGAATTTATTATATATTCAATCCCATATGGATCATACCTATCTTCTTCTCAACGCGGCACCGTCCGCACCAAACACCAAGGAGAAGTCGATGTCCCAGAATATAAGCTACGATCCCAGCCCGTCCGACTATCAGAAGATCGAGGCACGCGCACGCGCGCTCCAGGGTGAAGCCACCCTCCACCTCTTCCGCGCCTCGGCCCGGGCACTGAGCCGCGCTTTCCGCCACTAGGCGCAAACGCTATACAGCAATGAAAAAGCCCGGGATGTTCCCGGGCTTTTTTATGCTGCCTTGCCCAATGGGCGCTCTTTGAAATGATTGGCCAGAAAGTCCACGAAGGCGCGCACCTTGGCGGACAAATGCCGCCCCGGCGGATAAATCGCATGCACCGAAGGTTCGGGCTGCGCATACTCGCTCATGACCTCGACCAGGCGCCCGGATTCCAGATCCGGACCCACCATCCAGGTGGGAAGATTGACGATGCCAAGACCCTCGAGAGCAGCTTCCAGCAAAGCTTCCCCGTTGTTCGAGGCCAGGTTCCCCGTCGCCTGCACAACATGTTCTTGGCCGTCCTTATCGGTCATGCGCCAGGTGTTGCCGCTGGAGAGGTAGGAATAGGTCAGACAGTTGTGCCCCCTCAGTTCCTCGGGCTTGTCAGGCTTTCCATGCTTTTTCCAATAACCTGGCGTGGCCGCGATCACCCGGCGCGCTTCAGCCAACTTACGTGCGATCAGGCTGGAATCCTTCAATTCACCAACACGAATCAGCATGTCCGATCCTTCGGCAATCGGGTCCACAAACTGATCCGACATCGACAGCTCCATCGACACATTTGGATATCGCTCAAGAAACTCGCCAAGAATGGGCACGATATGTCGTCGCCCAAATACAACCGGCATATTCAGACGCAACACCCCGCGCGGATCGGCGTTCAGCTCCGTGACAGCGGCCTCGGCCTCATGAATATCTGCAAGGATTCGTTGGCATCGCTCATAGTAGGCGCGGCCCTCTTCGGTGGGCGCGAGCTGACGCGTGGTCCGATTAAACAATCGTGCGCCCAGACGGTCTTCAAGTCGGGAAATCTGTTTGCTCACGGCCGAGGGCGTCAAATTCATGGAGCGCGCTGTCGCCGAGAAGCTTCCCGACTCGACGGCACTTACGAACAACTCCATTGATGTCAACGTGTCCACAATTACACCCTTTCTATTCCCTACCGGAACAACTGGTGTATCTTCTATAAGAGTGCTCCGCAAGTTTCCAGCCAATAAACACGCTCAGATTCACAACCGTTTGCATCGTCATTATGAAACTCAGCGAATGACCGGTTTACCCATTCAGTTTGTGATCCATGAATACGCCCACGCGCGCGCCGTGCTGGAAGCCGCAGCACGGACCGGCGTTGCCGTCACGCTGGTCAGCGCCCCCGGTGCGGTCAGAACTGGCGGTGCGGGATGGTGGCGCGAACTCGTTTCACATGTCCGCAACACCGTTCCACACGCCGATGTTACGAGCATTCTGGATTGCGCCGACGAACCGGGCATGGCGCTTGCCGCAATTCGGGAAGGTGTTGAGGCAATCGCCATCTCAGCTCCAGACGACACTTTGATCAGGCTGTCTGATGTCGCCGCGCAATCCGATGTCACAATCCGAACAATCGATTGGACACAAACACATGATCTGGCCGGTGCGAACGATCCACAAGCGATGTGTGAAAACCTCCTACGAGAGATGACTGGCAGCGTTGCAAAACCGGACGCCCTCGGCTAATCCACTAGTTACAACGCTCGTACCGCGATCTGGCCACGCGGTGCAAAGAACCGGTTCCGAACACGGGAAGACATACAATGAAAGTCACGCAGCGCGTCCGCAAAATCCTGTCCTGGTATGAAAGCGACAACCCGGGCACAAAAACAAATCTCGCCCGCATCCTGATGACCGGCAAGCTGGCCGGCACCGGCAAGATGGTGATCCTGCCTGTTGATCAGGGCTGGGAGCATGGGCCCGCCCGAAGCTTTGCGGCAAACCCAGTGGCCTACGACCCTCACTACTTCCCACAGCTTGCCATCGATGCCGGCCTGAATGCCTATGCGGCCCCGCTGGGGCAGATCGAGGCTGCCGCCGATAGCTATGCTGGATCGGTGCCGTTGATTTTGAAGATGAATTCTTCGAATTCCCACGCGGTCTCCAAAGATCAGGCCATCACCAGTTCGGTGGGCGATGCGCTGCGCCTTGGTTGCACAGCCGTTGGCTTTACGATCTATCCCGGCTCCGAACAGCAGTTCGAGATGATCGAGGAAATTCGCGAGATCACCGAAGAAGCAAAGTCGGTAGGTCTGGCGGTTGTGATCTGGTCCTACCCACGCGGTGGCGACCTCTCAAAGGACGGCGAGACCGCGATTGATGTCACCGCCTATGCCGCTCACATGGCCGCGCAGCTTGGTGCCAATATCATTAAGGTCAAACCGCCAACGGACTTCATTGAGAGCAAGGATGCGCAGAAAGTCTATGACGCGGAAAAGATCGACATTTCGTCACTGGCCAAGCGCATTGAACACATCATGGAATCTTCCTTTGGCGGTCGCCGGTTGGTTGTCTTCTCTGGTGGTGCGGCCAAGGGCACGGATGCGATTTTCGAAGAAATTCGTCAGCTGCGCGACGGCGGTGCCAACGGCTCCATCATCGGGCGCAACAGCTTCCAGCGCTCGCGTGAAGATGCGCTCGAACTGTTGAGCAACATCATCAAAATTTATCAGGGTAAATTCTGATCGCAGATTCAGCCAAAGGCGCAGCGGAAATTCCGCAATGCCGCCTGTACCTGATCAGCCCGTCCAACCTCGAAGGTGATCGCCTCGACAAGTTTGCACACGCGCTTGAAGAGGCGCTTGCAGCAGGCGATGTGGCCTGTCTGCAATTACGCCTCAAGGGTGCGGATGAATCGCCTGCCGATGATGCCGAAATCCAGCGGGCCGCCGCTGCATTGATGCCGGTCACACAAAAGCATGACGTGGCGTTCATCCTGAACGACCGACCTGACCTCGCCGCCGAGCTGGGTTGTGATGGTGTGCATGTTGGTCAGGAAGACGCCCCCTATGACGAGGGACGACGGTTGCTTGGCAGCAAGGCCATTGTGGGCGTGACCTGTCACGATTCACGCCATCTTGCGATGGCCGCCGCCGAAGCTGGGGCCGACTATGTGGCATTTGGTGCGTTCTTTCCCACTACCACAAAAACTCCGAAATTCCAGACCCGGCCCGATATCCTGAAATGGTGGTCGGACATCATGGAAGTCCCCAGCGTGGCGATTGGCGGAATCACGGTAGAAAACTGCGCGTCACTGATCTCTGCCGGAGCAGACTTCCTGGCCGTATCAGCCGGCGTCTGGGCGCATCCGAAGGGACCGGGCGCCGCCGTACGGGCCTTCAACGAGGCTTTCGAGAACACAGCCCGCGACCCGGGGTAGAAAACCCCTCTCGCAACTGCTAGTGATCCGCGCCGAAGGCAGAATTCTACAGGCGAAGAAGCAATGAAGATCGACGGAAACGAAATCCGACCGGGCAATGTCATCGAGCACCAGGGCCAGCTTTGGCGCGCGGTGAAAACCCAGCATGTCAAACCTGGTAAGGGAGGGGCATTCCTGCAGGTCGAATTGAAGGATATTCGCCACGGCACAAAACTGAACGAGCGGTTTCGCTCTTCAGAATCTGTCGAGCGGGTTCGTCTCGAACAGAAAGAGTATCAGTTCCTGTTTGCCGCCGATGGCACTTTCACCTTCATGGATCAGGAAACCTATGAACAGATCGAACTGAATGGAGACATTCTTGACGAGGATCAGTCACGGTTCCTGCAAGACGGGATGATCGTTCAGATCGAGACCCACGAAGACGAACCCCTCGGTGTCGCGCTGCCCGAACGTGTGACCCTGCAGATCGTCGAAGCCGACCCCGTGGTCAAAGGCCAGACGGCCACATCTTCCTACAAGCCCGCGATGCTCGAGAACGGCGTGCGCATCCAGGTGCCACCACATATCGAATCCGGCACCTCCGTCGTCGTGTCGACGGCTGATGCCACTTATGTCGAACGCGCCCGCGACTAACCCCAAATTCCACCGCGGCATCTAACGCCGGGATAGAAACAGAGCCCTATGCGCCCAGCGATTATCAATGTCATGGACAAGGCCGCCCGTCGCGCTGGCCGCGAACTCGTGCGTGACTTCGGTGAAGTCGAGCAGCTTCAGGTGTCCCGTAAGGGCGCCGCGGACTTTGTGTCGGCCGCCGACACCCGTTCGGAAGAAACGATTCACTACGAACTCATGAAGGCGCGACCGAATTTCGGGTTCCTCGGTGAAGAGGGCGGTAAAATGGAAGAAGGCGATGGCGTGCATCGCTGGATCGTCGATCCGCTCGATGGAACGACCAACTTTCTGCATGGATTGCCGCAATTCGCAATTTCGATCGCCCTCGAAGAACGCGGCCAGATCGTCGCCGGTGTGGTCTACGAACCACTCAAGGACGAGTTGTTCTGGGCCGAGAAGAACAACGGTGCCTATTTGCACGACCGCCGGTTGCGTGTTTCTGCCCGCCAGCATCTTTCAGAATCCCTGATTGCAACCGGTATGCCGTTCCTTGGTCACGGTGACCCCGCGCGATACATGCCGACCATGCAGGCCGTTATGGGCGAAGTTGCCGGAATCCGGCGTCTTGGCTCTGCCGCACTCGATCTTGCCTATGTGGCTGCCGGGCGTTGCGATGGGTTCTGGGAATTCGGCCTGAGCCTCTGGGACATTGCGGCGGGCATTTTGATCGTGCGCGAAGCTGGCGGTTTCGTAACCGACCCGAAGGGGCGGGACCGTGCTCTGGAGACCGGGGATGTGGTCGCCGGTAACGACCGCGTCCACGAGAAGCTGCTTCGCTGCATCAAGTCGGCCGACCCCGGGCCGCAAAAGTCCTAAACACGGCATAAGCATCTGTCTTATAAGCGGTTGTCGGTTTCGGCACCCTTACGGTATGTTCGCGGGCGCAAAACGGTCCGCGAGGCCGAAGCGGTGTAATACGAAGGGGTTGGACAATATGATCCGGCGGCGAGCAACCAAGAGTTTTTCAATTTTGAACGGCAGCAGCATTGCTGCGGCGACACTGGTTGCCGCAATAGCAATTGCAGCACCGGCAACTGCGCAGCAGCGCTATATTGGCGTCGGGAACAATGTGACCGTTGATCTGAGTGCGATTGGCGGCGGTGGCGGTGGAAACCTTCCGCTCGGACCCGGCGATCAGGTTATCTCAAACGCGACGGGCGGCCTTGTGCTGTTCCCGCCAACCACGCGACCCGTTTCTCGTCTGGAAGGCCCACTGGCCAACCGCTCATTCGCGCTCACCCCGCCCACTCGCTCAACCACAGCGCCACGTTTGACGCCGCCCAAGCCAGCGGCCTCAGCGCCCGCCCCGGCGAGCACACCGGCTGCCGCACCACCCAAGGCCGTGACACCTGCGCCGCCAGCACCAGCGCCGCAAACCGCGACAGTAACGCCGCCGGCCCCGTCGACACCTGCACCCGCACCGACGATTACAGCGCCGCCGCCGCCAGCATCCCCGGCTCAAACTCCGGTCCAGTCAGCCGCCGCAACGCCGCCGCCACCTCCCGCAGCCGCACCGGCAACCAATGTGAGCCTTCCTGCAGACGAGACACGCATCCTGTTTTCACCTGACTCAGCCGACCTGACGGATTCCGCAAAAGCCGCGCTCGATAAACTTGCCAGCAGCCTGAATGAAAATGATGGCCTGCGGATCCAACTGCAGGCCTTTGCAGGCGGGACAGATGAAAGCGCCCCAGAGGCCCGACGCCTGTCTCTCAAACGCGCCCTCAACGTCCGTGCACATCTCGTAGACCGTGATGTCCGCAACACACGCATGGATGTGCGCGCACTCGGTATAAAATCCGGCAACGGCCCAGCAGATCGCGTGGACGCTGTCATCGTTCAGAGGTAACGGACGCAGGGCTGTTGCCCTAAATTCGTCACATAGTCCCGACAATTTACCCCGGCGTCCGGGGAGACATCGGACAATCCACTGGCCAACGTAGAATCGGGCGTGATCGGGATGACCTACCTGCGTACATATTTGACCCGCATGGCAATCTTTCTGGCGCTCGCCATTATCGGTGCCGGGGTGCTCCACCAACAACTGATTGAGGCGTTTCTGGCCAATCCCGCCATTAACGGGATCATTCTGGTGGTTCTCGTGCTGGGGATCCTGTTCGTGTTTCGACAGGTCCTGATGTTGCGGAGCGAAGTTGACTGGCTTCAGGCTTATCGCCGACAGGACCATGGCGCACCTGTGGCCGATCCGCCCCGTTTGCTTTCGCCTATGGCGGCCATGATCGGCGACCGGGCCGGCCCGCTGCGCCTCAACACCACCTCCCTGCGATCCATTCTGGACGGCATCAGCGCCCGGCTCGATGAATCTCGCGACATTTCACGATACCTGATCGGCCTGCTGATCTTTCTGGGCCTGCTTGGCACCTTTTGGGGATTGCTCCAGACCGTAAGCGCCGTTGCCGATGTCATCGCCGGACTGCAGGTCGGTGGCGGGGACACAGTCACCATATTCAACGACCTCAAGACCGGGCTGGAAGCACCTCTTTCGGGCATGGGGACGGCTTTCAGTTCGTCTCTCTTCGGTTTGGCGGGGTCATTGATGCTCGGATTTCTGGACCTTCAGGCCAGTGCTGCGCAGAACCGCTTTTACAACGATCTTGAAGACTGGCTGAGCAGCGCCACCCGCGTGACGGGCGGCGGGCCGGTCTCTGTGGGCGACGGCGACCAGTCGGTCCCGGCCTACATTCAGGCGCTTCTGGAAACCACTGCAGATTCGCTCGACAACCTTCAGCGCACGGTCGCACGCGCCGAGGCTGCCCGCACCCAAAGTGATCAGGGCCTGAGTACGCTGACTGATCGTATGACAACTCTGACCGACCAGATGCGAACCGAGCAGGAACTTATGATTCGGCTGGCCGAGAACCAGTCTGAACTGCGACCCGTGTTGCAGCGGCTGGCAGAAAACACGAACGCCGGGGGAATGGACGAGGCCACCCGTTGGCATATCCGCAATCTGGATACGCATATGGCGCGCATGCTCGAAGAAGCCGCGCTGGGTCGGACCGAGATTGTTCAGGAATTACGAGCTGAAATTCGTCTGCTGGCGCGCACCATCGCCGCGCTCGCCGAAGAAGACTCCCGCTAGCGGACGCGGCCGGTGCCCGGCTCATCCTCACGACGCCGTCAGGGCGGCGCGAATTACTGGCCCGGCTTTGTCGATGCGCTGGCCGCGCTTCTTGTCGTCGTTGTATTCCTCGTCATGGTTTTCGCCCTGGCACAGGCTTTCCTGTCTGATGCGCTTTCGGGACGTGACGAAGCGCTCGGCAAACTCACGCGACAGATTGATGAGTTGGCACGGATGCTCGACCTCGAACGATCAGCCAACACCGAGCTGCGCGTTTCGGTCTCCCAACTTTCAGCGCAGCTTCAGAGTTCGATCTCGGAGCGGGATGCGCTGGTTGCCCGATTGTCGAGCGCGGAAGACGAACTCGAAACCATCCGCGCAACCACTGCCGAGGAACTTGCCGCCCTGCGCGAGGAGGTCTCCGTCAGCAAAGAATCGATCGAACTCCAGCTGCGGGACCTGGCCCGACTGGAGCGGGACATCGCCGCTTTGCGATCCGTGCGCGAGACACTGGAAGCCGAGATCGCTGCCGTCACAGGGGAACTGGGTGAAGTTCGTGACCTGTCCAAGGAACTGGAAGCCAAGCTCGCCGATTCCGAGGAACGCACAGCACTTGCGCAAAAAGAAATCGACGCGCGCGACATTCGCTTGAGCGAACTTCTCACACGTGCGGAAACAGCCGAAACATCTTTCACAGAAGAACGTGAGCTATCACAGAAGGCACAGGATCAGGTCTCCCTGCTAAACCAGCAACTCGCGGCCTTGCGCAGCCAGATGGCCGCCCTGAATGAAGCCCTTGAGGCTTCAGAGGCCAAAAATGCCGAGAAGGACGTGCAGATCGTCAATCTCGGAGAACGTCTGAATCAGGCCCTGGCCACAAAAGTTCAGGAGCTTGCGCGTTACCGGTCAGAATTCTTCGGGCGCCTGCGTGAACTCCTCGGCAACCGCAACGATATCCGGATTGTGGGTGACCGGTTCGTGTTCCAGTCCGAAGTGCTGTTTGAATCCGGCGAAGCTGTTCTTAACCCGCGCGGCGAAGCGCAGCTGGCGCAGTTGGCGGGCACACTGAAACAGATCGCCTCGGAAATCCCCAAAGACATCGACTGGATCCTTCGCGTCGACGGACACACCGATGAACGCCCAATCAGCACTGCACAGTTCCCGTCCAACTGGGAGCTGTCAGCCGCGCGCGCGATTTCCGTTGTGAAATTCCTGGTCCGGCAGGGCATCTCACCCGACAGGCTTGTGGCCGCCGGGTTCGGGCAGTTCCAACCCATCGATGACGGGCAGGACGAAATTGCGTATCTGCGCAATCGGCGGATTGAATTCAAACTCGACCAGCGCTGAACCGCTGACCGCAGCTCACTGCGCGGCGGCACCTGCCTGACTCAAATCGAACTGCAGCTCAGCGAGCCGCGCATATAATCCGCCCTGGGTGACGAGTTCGTCATGGGTGCCTTCGGCAACGATCCGGCCATCTTCGAGAACCACAATCCTGTCGGCTGCCATGACGGTTGCCAGACGATGCGCGATCACCAGCGTGGTTCGGTTCTGCATCAGCCCGGTGAGGGCTGTTTGCACCGCGCGTTCGGATTCGGCATCAAGCGCACTGGTCGCTTCGTCAAGAATAAGCACTTTCGGATCGCGCAAGATCGCACGGGCGATTGCGATGCGTTGGCGTTGCCCACCGGACAAGCGCACGCCCTTTTCCCCCAAGAAAGTCGCAAATCCCTCGGGCAAGGCATCGAGGAAATCCGCCGCTGAGGCCGCTTCCGCGGCCGCGCGCACGTCATCATCGGACGCATCGGGCCGACCATAGCGAATATTCTCCCAGGCATCGGCCGAGAACACCACCGGCTCTTGTGGCACGAGACCGATATGCGCACGCAGGTCATTCGGGTCGAGTTCACGCAGGTCAACACCATCAAGTGTGAGGCGGCCGGTGTCAGGGTCATAGAAGCGGAGCAGGAGCTGAAACACGGTCGTCTTGCCCGCACCGGACGGTCCAACCAGCGCAACCGTTTCGCCAGGCGCAACCGCGAGCTCAAAATCCTGCAGAGCGGGATGGTCAGGACGCGACGGGTAACGGAATGTCACATTCTCGATCGTCACCCGTCCATCGATCGCATCCGGCAGAGACTTTGGATTGGCCGGCGCTGCAATATTGGGCTGCATATCCAGCAACTCAAACAGCCGCTCCACGGCACCCGCGGCGTGCTGAAGGCTGCCGATGACTTCCGAAAGCGCGCCCACCGAAGTGGCAACAACAATCGCGTAGAAGATAAAGGCCGAGAGATCACCTGCACTGATACCGCCCGAGATCACTTCACGCCCCCCCATCCAGAGGATCACCCCGATGGCACCGAAAACAAGGAGAATGACAATCGCCGTCAGCGCGGCACGGGCACGAATGCGTCGGATGGAAGTTTGAAACGTATTCTCGACCCGGCCTGAAAAACGCGACCGGTCCACAGCTTCATGGTTGAACGCCTGAACGGTCCGAATATTGGCGATGGATTCATCAAGATAGGACCCGACATCTGCCAGCCGGTCCTGGCTCTCCCGGCTCAGGCTTCGCACACGACGCCCAAAAAACAGAATCGGCACGAGAACAAGCGGCACCACAAGCAGCACCAGCAAGGTCAGTTTCGGGCTGGTCACCGCCAACATAACCAGGCCACCGATCACAAGCAGCACATTGCGCAGCGCCATGGATGCCGAGGTTCCGACCACCGACTGGATCAGGGTTGTGTCGGCCGTCAGACGCGACATGACCTCACCGACGCGCATGGTTTCATAAAATGTCGGATCAAGCCGCAAGGTGTGCTCGAACACCGCTTTGCGGATATCGGCCACCACGCGCTCGCCCAGCCAGGACACAAAGAAGAACCGGGCATAGGTCGCGCCGGCCAGAACCACCACAATGACCAGCAACGCGACCAGCGATTGATTGAGAAGTTCGATATTTCCGGCTGCAAAGCCGTCATCAACCAACCGACGCACACCCTGGCCGATCGTTAACACAGTGCCCGCCGCAACCGTGAGTGCCAACAGCGCCCCGACCACGTAAAAGCTGTAGGGATTCAGAAAACGGCCAAGCCGCCGCAACTCGCCAATCTTGCGCTTGGGCGGCAGTGTCTCATCACCCTCTTCGGGCAAGTCTGTATTTCGTTTGCGTGCCATATCAGGCCCACGGTTTAGCAGGCTCGCGCAACAGCGCCAACCAGCCCGTTTGTGAACGAAAAATGGGGTGTTCGACGCCCTTGCGGTCTTCCCGGGGCGGGGCTATAACCCTCGCCTTCCGAGACTGGAGTTAAAGCGATGAAAAAAGACATTCATCCCGAGTATCATGAGATCACCGTTATGATGACGGATGGCACTGAGTATAAGACCCGCTCCACCTATGGTGAGCCGGGCGATACACTGCGCCTCGACATCGATCCAAAGACCCACCCGGCTTATACCGGTCAGCATCGTCTGATCGATACGGGCGGCCAGGTTGCAAAGTTCAACAAGCGTTACGAGGGCATGGGCATCAAATAGCCCTGTTCACCGCTGAAGATTTCAACGGGCGTCGCATTTGCGGCGCCCGTTTTCTTTTGGGCATCGCCAAACGCAAACCCTTGAAACCGAGGCGCGCATTCCTACCTCTGATTCATCGCGAGGAATGCCAAAGTCGGGTTCCTGATCGCGAATAACCCGGCAAACCCCGGCCAGTATGGCGGGAAATGCCGACGTCACAGTTGCTCACAAGGAGAACAAGTGAAATGCGTAGCTACAATCTGGATTTAACCCCTCTTTTCCGTTCCACCGTCGGTTTTGACCGTATGGGCCGGTTGCTCGACACCGCCTCCAACACGGAAGCCCCGTCTTATCCGCCCTACAATATCGAGAAGGTTGCCGATGATCAGTATCGTGTGACCATGGCCATTGCCGGGTTCAATGCTGCTGACCTCGATATCACCCAGAACAACAACACGCTGATCGTCACCGGCAATCAGGACAAAGGTGAGAACGATGTCCAGTTCCTGCATCGCGGCATCGCAACGCGGTCTTTTGAACGTCAGTTCGAGCTCGCCGAACATGTAAACGTCACGAATGCAGGTCTCGAAAACGGCTTGCTTTTGATTGATCTCAAACGCGAAGTTCCCGAAGAACTCAAGCCACGCAAAATCGCTATTGGAGCAAGTACCGATGCCCAAACGATTGAGCACGAAAAGAAAGCTGCTTAGACAAAATTTCTTTGACCCAAACATTAAGGCCCGCCGGAAACGGCGGGCCTTTTTCGTTGCGCATGACGGTGTATAAACATCACAACAAGATTCACGACATACCGCCCGGGAGGCCCCCATGAAAACCAGTACTGATCGAATTCTCACGACCCATGTGGGCAGCCTGCCACGACCGGAAAAGCTGGAAAGCCTGCTCTACAAAGTTGAGTTTGGTGAAGACTATGATCCCGCCGAGCTGGATCAGGCAGCCACAGAGGCTGTCGCCGAAATGGTCGCCCAGCAGCGCAGCTGGGGCCTCGACATCATCAATGACGGAGAGATGAGCAAGACCGGCTATGCCACCTATATTCAGCAGCGTCTCGGCGGTTTTTCCGGCGACAGCCCGTCCGTCCGTTTCGATGACCTGTCAAACTTCCCGGGCTACCGCAAAATGCTTTCCCGCATGGCCGAGACGCGACGTCTCAATCGCCCGTGCTGCACCAGCGAGGTCGTCATCCGGGACCGTGAACCCCTGCGCAAGGATCTGGAAAACCTGACGGCAGCAGCAGAAGGCAGTGACGCAACCGAGTTCTTCATGAACGCTGCCTCTCCCGGCGTGATCTCGGTCTTCCAGAACAATGAGTTCTATCCTGACGACGATGCCTATCTCAGCGCCTTGTCCGCTGTCATGAAGGAAGAATACGAAGCCATCGCGAATGCCGGGTTTGTTTTGCAAATCGATTGCCCCGACCTCGCCATGGGCCGCCACACCGAATATCGCGAATTGTCCGAGGCCGACTTCCTCAAGCACGCAGCGATGCAGATCGAAGCCCTGAACGCCGCGCTGGAAAACATTCCGGCAGACCGCGTGCGGATGCATATCTGCTGGGGCAATTATGAAGGCCCCCATCACCTCGACATTCCCTTTGAGACCATCTTCGATGTCGTCATGAAGGCCAAACCGCAGGGTCTTTTGGTGGAAGCCGCCAATCCGCGTCACTCCCATGAATGGCGTGTCTTCGAGACCAAAAAACTCCCCGATGACAAAATCATCATGCCGGGTGTGATCGACAGTGTGAGCAACTACATCGAACATCCCGACGTCGTCGCCGACCGCATTTGCAGCTACGCCGATATGGTCGGCCGGGAACGGGTTATCGCCGGGGCGGATTGCGGTTTTGCAACCTTTGCCGGAATCGGCAAGGTCGACCCGGACATCGCGTTCGAGAAGTTCCGGTCTCTGGTCCGCGGCGCAGAGATCGCGTCAGATCGTCTGTGGAGCTAGGGCCTAGTCGGTCACCATCAGGCGCATGAGGCCCTCACGTACCTGGTCAGGTACGCTGATGGGCTTCATTTCGCCGGGCCGGACATAGACATGGACGAAGTGCCCGGTTGCCGAAGGTGAGTCTGCGCCTTCCTTGAAGATGCCAATCTCGTAGGTCACCGACGAGTTGCCCAGGCGTCGCACCCGGACTCCCACATCAAGGACATCGGGAAACGCGATCTCACTGTGGAACCGGCAACCTGTTTCGACCACCATCCCGACCGGATCTTTGCTGCGGTAATCCAGCCCTGTAAAGCGCACCAGAAACTCGTTCACTGCCGTGTCAAAATACGAGTAGTAGGTGACATTGTTCACATGCCCATAGACGTCATTGTCCATCCAGCGGGTCGGGACTTGCAGGAAATGCGGATAATTTGCGCGAACCTCGTCGCGCTCGTTCTTGGTGTCTTTCTGGCTGCTCATAGCGCGCCCTTCAGAAAATCGTAGATGACATCAATAGATTCATTCGGTCGTTCCACAGTCATCATGTGCCCTGCCCCCGGCAGTATCTCAACATGTGCATCTGCGATGGTGGCCTGCAATCCCTTTGAGGCGCGCGGCGGCGTCATGCGGTCCGCTTCGGCCAGCAGGAACAAGGTTGGGCATGAAACATGCTCTGCAGCCGCCAGCGCACCCTCCCAGGCATTGCAGGCGGCCATATCGGTGCCAAGCACCCCGGGTTGGCCCGAGGCGAGTAACGCGCGCCCTCCACCCCGAAGCCATAACCCCGGCGACTGATGTCCGCCCTTGTGGGCCGCCTTCCCAAAGCCCCAATCCGTAATCAGCTCGTAGGCCTTCGGATCATCGGCAGCTGAAAGCGCCAGCAGGTCGGGATGAACCTGCATGTGATCAGATGTCCCCGCCAATCCAAGCGCCAACATCCGGTCCGGCTGCGCCGCTGCAGCGGCAAGCGCGATCAAAGACCCCATCGAGTGCCCGACCAGCGCGACCTTTTCGGCACCAACCGCGTCCACAAACGCCCAAAGCCAGGTGGCATAGTCTTCAATACTTTCCGGTGCTGGCCCTTCGGAGCGACCATGTCCCGGCAAATCGGGCACCAGAACGCTGAAACCATGATGGGCAAAGAAGCGCGTCTGAAGCCCCCAGAAGGTCTGATCATTGCCACCGCCATGCACAAATACGAGCGCGGGTTTATCGGTGCTGAAATCCTGTCCCCCGGTATGGGCAAAAACCGCGCGACCATCGACTGTAAGTTCCATGATCCCGTTTCCCTATTTCTGAGAGGCGCGCAGCGCCTGCTTGAGGTCCGCAACAATGTCGCCGTGATCTTCCAGACCAATCGCGAGGCGCACCATGTCTTCGCCGACACCAGCGGCTTCCAGATCTTCGGGGCCCATCTGTTGGTGGGTGGTGCTTGCGGGGTGGATCACCAGTGACTTGGCATCACCGACATTGGCCAGATGCGAGAACAGCTCCAGGGCTTCAATGAATTTGGCACCGGCCTGACGCGGTCCATCTGTGCCCGGTTTCACGCCGAAGGTGACGATCGCACCTGCCCCATCCGGAAGAATGCGCGCAGCCAGCCCGTGATCAGGATGGCTCGCCAGTCCCGGATAGGTCACCCAAGCCACCTCGTCTGCGTGTTCGAGAAATTCAGCGACAGCAAGCGCATTGGCCACATGCCGGGCCATACGGATCGGCAGGGTTTCAAGCCCCTGGAGCAGGTAGAACGCTGTTTGTGGGGCCATACACGCACCAAAGTCGCGCAGCCCCTCGGCCCGGGCCCGCATGATGAACGCCGCGGGACCGAACTCCTCGGCAAAGTCGAGACCGTGATATCCCGCATAAGGTTCGGTCATGCCCGGGAACTTGCCCGAAGCTTCCCAGTCAAACCTTCCACCGTCGATGAGCACGCCCCCGATGGCGACCCCATGACCGCCAATCCATTTGGTTGCGGAATGCATGATCAGATCCGCGCCATGGTCGAACGGATGCAGCAAGGCTGGGGTGGAGAATGTGGCATCGACCAGCAATGGCAACCCTGCCGCATGTGCGACCTCTGCCACGGTTGAGATATCGAGGACTTCCAGACCGGGATTGCCGATGGTCTCAGCAAAGATCAATCGTGTTTCCGGCGTGATGGCATCGGCAAAAGCCTGCGGGTCACGGGGATCGACAAAGGTCGTGGTGATTCCAAAACGCGGCAGGGTATGCACAAACAGATTATGCGTACCGCCATAGATGTTCCGCGACGCCACGATATGCGCGCCGCTGTCCATGAGGGTCAGCACAGCCAGGGTCATCGCCGCCTGCCCGCTCGCCGTTGCGATGGCGCCCACACCGCCTTCCAGGGCAGCCATCCGCTCCTCGAACACAGCCACGGTCGGGTTCGAAATTCGTGAATAGATATGTCCGGCCCGCTCCAGATTGAACAGGCTGGCAGCATGGTCAACGTCGGGAAAGACGTAGGACGTCGTCTGATAGATCGGTGTCGCACGCGCACCGGTGACCGGATCAGGATGCTGGCCTGCATGCAGGCTGAGGGTGGAGAATTTCAGATGTTTCGGATCGATCATATGCCGTGCCCAGTTCCCGTCGGTCCAATAGACCGGGTTTGTGAAGGGGTAGCGGCGAACTTATCGCAACCAGGGCCCAGCATGAAACGCTGGATCAGCAATTGCGCAAAAGAAAACCGCTCCGAAGGGAGGGTTTCGGAGCGGCTAAAGTCGGTAACAGGGAGGCATCATGAATAAACAGATGCAAATAAGATGGTTCATAGGGAGGAGCCATTACTCACAATTTCGGCGAAAAACGCTAAAAAATGGTTAACGCAATTATCAGAAACAAAAAAACAGGGCCCTACGAGGGCCCTGCCTTAAAATTCTAGAACAATTACAGAGGCTTACTTGTCACCTTGATTGTTTCCGCCAATGCGCACATCCGCCATCCAGTCCGGGATGCGATTGGCTGCCGGCTCTTCCTGCGGGATCAAATCGGCGCTGATCGGACGGCGATCATCGCTGGCTGGCGCGCGGCCCGCCTTGCGGCCTTTTTCAACGGCTTCATCCAGGTCGACCTGACGGCAAAGCCCGATCGTCACCGGGTCACGCGGCTGAATCTGAGATGAATTCCAGTGGGTCCGGTCCCGGATCGCAACAATCGTCGGCTTGGTGGTGCCGATCAGTTTGCCGATCTGGGCGTCGCTGAGTTCCGGGTAATACCGGATCAGATAAGCAATCCCGTCTGGCTTGTCCTGGCGCTTGGACACCGGAACATAGCGCGGACCTTTGGTCCGTTTTACCGGCGGTGGGTTGTCGGATTCCTTAAGGACCAACCGTGCTTGCGGGTCTGCCGCAACACGCTCGATCTCGTCCCATTCCAACTGGCCATGAGTGACCGGGTCCAGACCACGCATCCCAACTCCGACCTCGCCATCGGCGATGCCTTGAATTTCGAGCTGGTGCATACCTGTAAAGTCGGCAATCTGCGCAAACGAGAGCGCAGTGTTTTCGACGAGCCAAACCGCCGTGGCCTTCGGCATCAACGGTGGTGCCATGAGTTCTCCTTTCGCCGATCCGCCGCTTTCCTGCAGCGAACCAGCCCTATTCGTCATCCCTGTCGGGGGTTCGCCCCTATATATGCAGCGTTTTGGGGAATTGCAAAGTGTCCCGTCAATTCAGTTCCAGAATGATTTTCCCGATATGGCTGCTGGTTTCCATCAACGCGTGGGCCGCAGCCGCCTCCGCAAGGGGGAATGTGGTGTGAATAACCGGCGCAACATCACCGGCTTCGAGCAATGGCCAGACGGTTTTGTGCATCGCCTCAGCGATGTCACCCTTGAACGCGACCGAGCGCGCCCGAAGCGTCGAGCCCGTAATCGTCAGCCTGTTCATCATGACGCGACCGAGATTGATTTCGGATTTGGCGCCCCCCATCAACGCGATCTGAACAATCCGCCCATCGGGCTTCAAGCAAGCAATATTGCGCGGCAGGTAGTCGCCACCAACCATATCGAGAATCACATCCACCCCCGTCTTGCCGGTCAAAGCGGCAATTTCTTCGTCGAAGGATTGTGTCTTGTAGTTGATCGCCTTTGTCGCGCCCAATTTTTCGCAGAATGCCGCTTTGTCCTCGCTGCCAGCCGTTGTGTAGATCGCAGATGCCCCCAGCGCTCTACAAAGCTGAATAGCCGTGGTGCCGATTCCGCTCGACCCACCATGGATCAACACGCTCTCTCCGGCTTCAAAACGCGCACGGTCAAAAATATTCGACCACACCGTAAAAAAGGTCTCCGGCAAGCCGGCTGCCTGCACCATGCTCAACCCCTTGGGGACCGGCAAAACCTGCGGCACCGGCGCAACAGCGTATTCGGCGTAGCCACCGCCCGCGATCAACGCGCAGACAGCTTCACCGACCGAAAACGAATCAACACCCGAACCAAGGGAAACGATTTCTCCTGCAATCTCCAGTCCGGGGATATCAGAAGCCCCCGGTGGCGGCGGGTACACGCCTTTCCTTTGCGCGACATCCGGACGATTAACTCCGGCTGCGGCGACACGGATCAGAACCTCGTTCTCACCCGGCACGGGCATTGCTCGCGTGCCCGGCTTAAGTACGTCGGGAGCACCAGGCTCACTGATTTCAATTGCCACCATCTCTGTCGGCAGTGTCATGGTTTCTCTCCCCCCCGGGGTTGGCGTATGTTTCTCAAACATTAGTACGGTTGCCGAAGCAATCTAGGCGCGCGAAACTTTACACACAACGATAAGCCGCGCGGCAGGACAGGGAGGGAAAGATGAGCCCGGACGACGATCTCGAGCCTACATTTCAGGGGGTGAAAACAGGTTTCGACCAAATGAATGTCGAAGCTCTGTCCTTAGAGGAACTGAAGGAGTATATCGCCCACGCGCAGGAAGAAATCGCCCGCGCAGAGGCAGAAATTGGAAGCCGCGAAGCGCTGAAAGGCGACGCTGACGCACTGTTCAAAAGCTAGCGCCAATTCGCACATTGAAAAATTGACGCGCGCCAAACGCGCGGCGGGAGGAAGTATGACCAATCATTTCGACATCGACCTGGACAAAAACCCGGCGAACTATATGGCGCTCTCGCCGCTGAGCTTTATCCGCCGCTCGGCCACGGTATATGCAAACCGAACTGCTGTGATCCACGGCGACACAAGCTTCACCTATGCCCAATTCTATGCCCGGTCCCGCCGACTGGCATCGGCTCTGGCACAACGCGGTATCGGCGTTGGTGATTGTGTCGCAGTGATGCTCCCGAACATTCCGGCAATGCTCGAAGCCCATTTCGGAATTCCGATGACCGGCGGCGTCATCAACTCGCTGAATTACCGGCTGGATGCCAAGGCAATTGCATTCATCCTTGATCACGGCGAGGCCAAAGTCCTTCTGACAGATACGGAGTTCGCTCCCACCATCAAGGAAGCTCTGGAGATCGCCGAAGCCGATCCGATTGTTATCGACATCAATGACCCCGAGGGGCCAGGTGGCGAAATGCTCGGCGAAATGGACTACGAATCCTTCATCGCGACCGGTGACCCGGAATTCGACTGGCAATTCCCCGACGATGAATGGAATGCGATTGCGCTGAACTATACATCCGGCACCACTGGGAACCCGAAAGGCGTTGTCGGGCATCACCGCGGTGCATACCTGAATTCCATCGGCAACACCTACACTTGGGGCGCAACGGGCGGGCCGATCTATCTCTGGACCCTGCCGATGTTCCACTGCAACGGCTGGTGCTTCACCTGGGGTGTGGCAGCGGTCGGCGGCACCAATGTCTGCCTGCGTCAGATCAGCAGCAAAACCATCTACGGGGCGATCGCCAAATATGGCGTCACCCACCTTTGCGGCGCACCGGTGGTGATGCAGATGATTGTCAACGCTTCGGAGGCTGACCGTCAGCCCTTCGATCAGGATGTTGAGTTCATGACAGCGGCGGCCCCGCCACCAGCCTCCGTACTGGCGAAAATGTCCGAAGAGGGCATTACGGTCACCCATGTCTACGGACTGACCGAGATCTATGGTCCGGCAATGATTTGCGCCTGGCAGGATGAATGGGACGACCTGCCGCTCGAAGAACGCGCCAAGCTGCAGTCACGTCAGGGCGTTCCCTATGAAGTGCTGGAAGACATGATGGTTGCCGATCCCGAAACCATGGTGCCGGTTCCCAGGGATGGCGAGACGATGGGAGAGGTTTTCACCCGCGGCAATGTCACCATGAAGGGCTACCTGAAGAACCCCAAAGCCACGCAGGAAGCCTTTTCAGGCGGCTGGTTTCACACTGGAGATCTCGGTGTCTGGCACGCAGATGGTTACGCCGAGCTGAAAGACCGCTCCAAGGACATCATCATCTCGGGCGGTGAAAACATTTCATCTATCGAAGTCGAGGATGCTCTCTACAAGCACGCTGCGGTTTCTGCCGTCGGAGTGGTGGCAAGACCGGACGAGAAATGGGGCGAAACACCCTGTGCCTTTGTTGAGCTCAAGCCCGATGCAAGTGCGACTGAAGAAGAAATCATCGCCCATTGCCGGGAAAACCTCGCCCATTTCAAATGCCCACGCCATGTGATCTTCGGGCCAATCCCCAAGACCTCAACCGGTAAAATCCAGAAGTTCAAGCTACGCGACACAGCGGTTGAGCTGGCAAATGCAGAGACCTGATCGAGTCTCCAAAACATCAAAAGGCGGCTCTCACGAGCCGCCTTTTCTTATGTCTGACCGGTAATCGTACCCCTGATTCTCAGGCGTGCTCCATTTCCGATATCTCTTCTTTCAATTTGAGCTTCTGCTTTTTCATATCCGCAATTGCGGCCTGATCGGGGAGTGGGCGGTGCGTTTCGCCGTCGATGGCTTCATCAAGAGTGGCATGGCGGCGCTTCAGTTCGTCGATCCTTGGCTGCGTTGTCACGTGAAATGTCTCCCTTTAGAGCTGATGCTACATAAATCTGACACATCCAATGCTAGGACGATTCCTGCCTGTTTGCCTAGACGACCAAAGTGGCATCTACGCACCGGCGGATAGGCATCCCTATCGGGCAGAGTTTGCTATAAACGGATCACACAAGTTGTATCGGGGCTCCACGTGTCACAGGACAATCAAGACAGCGAAGAACAGATGCGGCATCGCCTCGTGGCGCTGCAAAGCGAGCATCGCGACCTCGACGATGTGATTGCACGTATCGGTGAAGAAAAACCGTTCGACCAACTGCAAATCCAGCGGCTGAAAAAGCGCAAGCTTGGTCTGAAAGATGAGATTCTGAAGATCGAGAGCGAGTTACTTCCCGATATTATTGCCTGAGTGACAGGTTATTCAGCCGCGCGCCTTTGCTTTTGCGCATACATGGCCTGATCAGCACGCTGCAGGGCTTCGCCCGCATCTTCTCCACCTGAAAACGAGTACGCGCCGAAGGAAACCGACAAGGACAAGCTGTTGCCTTCCCATTCGAAGGGTGTGTTCTCGATCAGCGCAGAAAGCGACGAAGCTTTCTCAAGCGCAGATTCGCTGCCAGCCTGCGCCAGTATCACACCGAATTCGTCACCGCCCAGTCGGCCGACAATGTCGGATTCGCGAATGCTGTCTGAAAGCAGTGTTGCTACATGCTGCAGGGCTTCATCCCCGGCAGCATGACCGTAGGTGTCATTGATTTCCTTAAACCCGTTGATGTCGAAATACAGAACGCTGGTTTGCGCGCCATAGCGTTCGGCATAGGCAATCATCCGACTCATCTCACGAACAAACGCACGCCGGTTCGCGATCGGAACCAGTGTGTCTTCGTCGGCGAGCTTTTCGAGATAGTTGATCCGACTGCGCGCCTGACTGAGTTCTGCGCGCATGCTCTGAACCTCGTTCATCAGCATGTCGAGCGCCTGCCGCACCTTTGGGGTCAGCTCAGCATCAGAGAGCCCCGCAATGGTCGCGACATCCCCGGTGGGCCGGGGCGCATTTGAAGCCGTGGCGTCCTGTGCACCATAGGCACGACTGGCCGCTTCAGCAGCGCGAACGGGTGCAGCGTTGCCGGTCGTCTGGGGGCGGGTGCGATCGATCTTCATATTTCGTCCCGTTTCGTCCCTTCTGGGATTAACTACAATCGGGGCGCCAACCACGCGGATGCCGCCAAAATAAGCCTCTGCAGCCTATTCCGACAATGGTTAACAAAACTTTTCGCAAATCAGGATTCTTCAAGGATTTCCGCTCTTTACTTGCCACAGGCGCCGCCGCTTCTATAATCCCCCGCTTTTCCGGGCAAAGCCGCTCTGAAACTGCTCGAGGAGCACACAATGGCCGACGCCGCAGTGGTCGGAATTATCATGGGTAGCCAGTCTGACTGGGACACCATGCATCACGCCGCCGACACCCTGGAATCTCTCGGGGTCCCACATGAGGTCAAAATCGTCTCGGCCCATCGCACCCCCGAGCGGATGCGAGACTATGCCCAATCTGCCCGGGACCGGGGCCTGAAAGTCATTATTGCTGGTGCAGGCGGCGCCGCCCACCTGCCGGGCATGACAGCAGCCATGACCCCCCTGCCCGTCTTCGGCGTGCCGGTGGAGAGCAAGGCTCTTTCAGGCATGGACAGCCTGCTTTCGATCGTTCAGATGCCAGCCGGTGTTCCCGTCGGCACGCTGGCCATCGGCCGCGCCGGCGCCATCAATGCAGCACTGATGGCCGCTTCGGTTGTCGCACTCGAGAATTCGGCTGTCGCTGATGCTCTCGATGCATGGCGCACCGCCCAGACCGATGCGGTCGCGGACGCCCCCAGCGACGACGCCTGACATATGGACAAGGCCACGCTGTCGCCGGGCGCGACGATCGGCATACTCGGCGGCGGCCAACTCGGCCGTATGATCGCGCTTGCGGCAGCCAATCTGGGTTATCGCTGTCACATCTTCTGCCAGAGCGCCGATGAACCCGCCGCCCAGGTTGCCGCACAAACGACAATTGCAGGCTTCGATGACACCAATGCGCTTGATTCTTTTGCAGGCGCTGTCGATGTGGTCTCACTTGAATTCGAGAACGTGCCGATCACGTCCCTCGAACGCATCGCGATGACAACGCCGGTTTATCCGGCACCGTCCGTTCAAGCTGTGGCGCAGAATCGACTGAAGGAAAAGAGCTTCGCAAACAACCTTGGCATTGCAACAGCACCGTTCCGTGCGGTCGCCTCCGCCGAAGAATTGCATGACGCTGTTGCCGAGATCGGCACACCTTCCGTGCTGAAAACCGTACGCATGGGATATGACGGCAAGGGACAGGTTTCAATCAAGGCGGATACCGATCTTGATAGCGCCTGGACCCAGAGCGGCGCCGGCCCCGCGACTGATGGGGGCATTCTGGAGGGGTTTGTTACCTTTGATTGCGAAATCTCCGTGATTGTCGCGCGCGGGATCGACGGCGAAACCTCCGCTTTCATTCCCGTCGAGAATCGGCACACCAACCATATCCTCGACGAAACGATCGCACCGGCTGACATTCCGGCAGCGACCATCGACGCAGCAAACGATATCGCGATCCGGCTGGCACAGGGTCTGGACGTGGTGGGCCTGCTGGCCATCGAAATGTTTGTGACGCCGGACGGAAATGTATTGGTGAACGAGGTGGCCCCGCGCCCGCACAATTCGGGTCACTGGACGATGGATGCGTGTCGCACAAGCCAGTTTGAGCAACTCGTCCGCGCGGTCAGCGGGTTACCGCTGGGTGACCCGTCGCGACGGTGCGATGCTGTGATGAAGAACCTGATCGGCGATGACGTGAACGACTGGCCAAAATATCTGGCCGACCCGTCCGCCAAATTGCACCTCTACGGCAAGGCAGAAACGCGCCCTGGCCGTAAGATGGGCCATGTCAATTTTCTCGGAAAACCTGTCGCAGGCTAGATGCTAGCGCGCGCCAGCCTCGCGCAGGCGTTCGGAAAGCATGCGGACAAATCGTTTCGGATCGGGCACGTATTTCGTGGCGTCCCTCAAGGAAGCACGCCTCTGGGGAATGCGCATGACACCGGCAATCCGTCGGTCCAGGAAAGCCCAGGTCTCGACCGAATCTTCAGAACGATCATCCAGCCAGTACAGCAAGGTTGAGGCGTATACACCCGCCAGTGTCCCACGCTTGGTGTAGAAGCTGAAATCCGTCGCCTTGTCACCCGCCGCGTACCACATGTCATCAACGGTCCGATAAAGGCCGCGAATGCCTTTGCTGGCCTTCGACGGCCGGCTCACATGGGTCAATGCGCGACGCACAGCTTCGCGATGCTCGGCCACCGCCTCAATCCGTGCACGCACCAGAAACGTGATCTTGTCCCGAAAGCGCATGTCATCCGTATCGGCTTCGACATACGCGACCTGCATGGCCGCGTCAGACATCTGGCTCCAGAAATCGATGGTCTCGGCGACGCCACCAGGAAACGCCAGAGACGCCATAGACTCATCAAACCCGGCTTCTTTGGCACCGATCTGAATGGTTCGCAGCGACCAACCGTCAAACGGCACATGCGGCAAGGTCGCGGCAAGAATCGCCGCCCGCTCCTTCATGAGATCTTCCGGCGCGTCACCCATCTTCGTCATCCGCCGCGCCGGCCTGCGCCCTGCCGAGTTCTTCGACAAAGCCGAACTGGGACATGTCCTCGATCCGCGACGGATAAAGAATGCCATCCAGATGATCACATTCATGCTGGATCACACGGGCATGGAAGCCGTGAGCATCGAAGGTGATTTCCTCGTTTTCGAGCGTCTGATAAGTCACCCGGATATTTTCGTGACGGCGCACAGGACCCGCCATGCCCGGAACTGAAAGACAAGCCTCAAAACCGATACTGGTCTCTTCATCCAGAAATTCGATCACCGGATTGACGAGCACGGTCAGGGGAACACCCTCGCCCTCCTCTTCCTCGTCGGCCCGGTCATCCTCAACTTTGTAAACGACAATCCGCCACGGCATGTGCACCTGTGGGGCAGCGAGCCCGGTACCATCGGCATCCTCCATGGTCTCAACCATGGTCGAGACAAGACGCGCCACATCGGGCGCAGTCGGGTCCGGAACTTCGACAGCACGCGCACGCAGGATCGGGTGGCCCATGCGGGCAATTTTTAAAATAGCCATACCCGGAATATGCGTTCGCGACCGGGCAACGTAAAGAGGGGGTCGCACCTTTCATCGTGATGGCGCTATTCTCGCTTCCGAAAACAGTTTCAGGAGCGATCCCTTGGCCTCCATCACTTATATCGACGGCGACTGGCATGAGGGCAATGTGCCGGTTATTGGCGCGACAACCCACGCCATCTGGCTGGGTTCCATTGTCTTTGACGGAGCACGCGCCTTTGAGAACGTCACCCCGGATTTGGACAGGCATTGCGAACGCGTGGTGAATTCGGCACGCAGCCTGCACCTGGAATCGCCGCTGACAGCGGGCGAAATCATGGAAATTGGCCTCGATGGCGCGCGCCGCTTCGGGCCTGGCGCCGAAGTCTACATCCGACCGATGCTCTATGCCGATGCCGGCATTGGCCTGCTGGCCCCCGATCCGGAAAGCACGCGCTTTGTTCTGACCGTGTTCGAAGCACCCATGCCCGATGGCGCCGGTTTCAGCACCTGCCTGAGCCCCTTCCGGAGACCCAATTCCGAAACCGCACCCACCGAAGCGAAAGCATCCTGTCACTATCCCAATTCGTCACGCGCCATCATCGACGCACGCAATCGCGGCTTTCAGAACCCGGTGATGTGCGATTCCATGGGTCACGTCGCAGAATTTGCCACGGCCAATATCTGGATTGTGAAGGACGGCGTGGCCATCACCCCGGTGCCCAATGACTCTTTCCTCAACGGCATAACGCGCCAGCGCCTGATCGGCCTCATGCGCGCAGACGGCATCGAGGTTCAGGAGCGCACCGTGCAGGTGTCCGAACTCCAGACGGCCGACGAGATTTTCAATTCCGGGAACTACGGCAAGGTGCAGCCGGTCACACGCTTTGAAGACAGGAAACTGCAGCCCGGCCCGATCTACCGCCGCGCCCGCGAACTCTACTGGGACTTCGCCCATTCAGCCTGAGCGGTGGCGCAAAACCTCATCCTTTTCGTCATGCCCGGACTTGATCCGGGCATCCATGTCGAGGTCACGACAGGTCGAAATGAAGATACGCGGATCAAGTCCGCGTATGGTGGTTCAAGATTTGATTTTGAAACCAAATACGACAACTAGCCCGCGCTCAGATCGTCTCCGGCGAGCGCACGGTTGATCAGGGCATTGGTTTCATCGCGGCCATAGAGGGCAGCGAAGGAACCGAAGCGCGGGCCCTGACTCTGGCCGAACAACACTTCGTAGAGCGCCTTGAACCAGTCGCGGAGCGGCTCGAACTCATGCTCCTTGCCGACCGCATACACCTCGTTCTGCATGGTTTCGGCATCAGCATTCTCCGGCAGGGCAGCAAAGCGGCTGACCAGGTCCGTGAGCGCGGCATGCTCGGCCTCGCTGGGCGCGCGGTACTGCTTGGTCGGCTTCACGAAATCCCGATAATACGCGATGGCATGGCCCACAAGCCGGTCGAGCATCGGACTGTTCTCCGGTGTCGCACCTTCTGCATAACGTTCGATGAAGCCCCAAAGCACAGCGGGATCCTCGGAATTGCAGGCACCTGCGAGGTTCAGCAGAACGCCGAAGGTCAGATCAGCACCAGCAGGCGGCACATCACCGGTGTGAATATGCCATGCCGGATTGGCGAGCTGCTGTTCCGGCTCCTGATCGGGATAGCGCGAGACATTGGTCAGATACTCATCAACCGACTTTGGAATCACATCAAAGAACAGCCGTTTGGCCGTCTTCGGCTTGGCGAACATGAACTGGGACAGGCTCTCGGGCGGACCATAGGTGAGCCAGTCTTCAATCGTCAGGCCATTGCCACGCGACTTTGAAATCTTCTCGCCATTCTCATCAAGAAACAGCTCATAGGTCAGTCCGGCCGGCGGTTTGGACCCCAGAATGCGGCAGATACGGCCCGACAGGTTCACGGAATCAATCAGATCCTTGCCCGACATCTCGTAATCGACAGACAGCGCGTCCCAGCGCATCGCCCAATCAGCCTTCCATTGCAGCTTGCACGCCCCACCCGTGACCGGTGTTTCCACCAGCTCATTGGTCTCAGGGTCCCGATAAACGACCGTCCCGGCATCCGGGTCGACCTTCTCCATCGGCACCTGCAGCACCACGCCGGTGCGCGGGGAGATCGGCAGAAAAGGACTGTAGGTTTCCTGCCGCTCTTTCCCGAGTGTCGGCAGAATCACCTGCATGACCGCATCGTAATTGGCGAGCATCTTGAGCAGGGTGGCATCGAACTCACCAGCGCGGTAGCACGCCGTCGAGCTTCGGAACTCATACTCAAAACCAAAGGTATCAAGAAACGCCTGCAGGCGCGCGTTGTTATGCGCCCCAAAGCTGTCATGGGTGCCAAACGGGTCCGGCACTTCGGTCAGCGGCTTGCCGAGATGTTCGGTCAGCATCTCCTGCTCGGGCACATTTTCAGGCACCTTGCGCAAACCGTCCATGTCATCGGAAAACGCAATCAGGCGGGTCGGGATGTCCGACATCGCAGCAAAGGCGTTGCGCACCATGGTCGTGCGCGCCACTTCGCCGAAAGTTCCGATATGGGGCAACCCCGAAGGACCATAGCCGGTTTCAAACAGCACATAGCCCTTGTCCGGCGCGTGCGAGGCTTCCGCCCCGCCCAGCCGTTTAACAACGTCCCGGGCTTCCTGAAACGGCCAAGCCTTTGCGGCCTGTACCAACTCGCGATCAATCGCCATATGTGCCTGTGTTTCCGCCGATGAAATTCGTGGCGGAACCTAGGCGCGGGGCGAAATCAGGTCAACCGGCAGAAGCTAAACCTTGATATCCACCCGCTGGCTTGCCGGTTCCGGTGCCGGTTCATCACCAGCCCAGTTTGTGGCTTCCTGAGAGGTCGCCCAGGACTCGGCCTTGATCTGTGGCTTCTCCGGACCTTCGCTGCTGGCCCAGTTTGTCGCCTCCTGAGACGTCGCCCAGGAATCCTGCGGCGCGCCTGGGGCGTCAGCCTGCTCCGTGGTGGCCCAGTTCTCAACTTCCTTGGAGACGGCCCAGTTCTGACCCGCCGACTGGCCGGTACCCGCAGCGGTTGGCTGTGGCACCAAGGTTGAGACTGCACCGCTTGAATTTACATTCATATCCGTTTCTCCTTCCTGGAAATGCGGCGGCCTCTGCACACGCAGGGACTGATCGCAGGTTGTAATATTGGCTCCCCGAGCCATCACGTCACCTTGTATCGCCAATGATTTCGCGCGAACTCATGAGATATTTCGGGAAAACTTTATAGATTCGGCGGCATCCGGCTAATGTCCGCGCATGTCTGCCGCTTCCACCCTTCCCCACGAACTGCCAGCGCTTGTCGCAACTCGTTCTTTTGCCAGCTGGCGTGCGCCGAGCGGGGAAAGCGAAGCTCTGGGTGCCGAGGAAGCCGTCCGTCGCGCCCAAGCCTCACCCCCCATTCTCTGCCACGCGCCGGCCACATCACGCCGCCTCGGGGTCGACCATGTTGAAGGTTATGACGTGCTCGAACTGTTTGCGCTCGCCCGCCCAGCGCAGTTCACCCTGCCCACGATCCGCGGACTGGCACGCACGCTTTCAATCAATGCACCCGACAGTGCCGAAGATGTGGAAGTCCTCATCGCGGTCGCATCTGCCCTTCTGAACGATATCGCCACCAACAAGGACGAGCACGGCGAACTGATCGGGATCGCCCGAGCCCTGCAACGTGCCGGATGGCTCTGGGGGCCCTTCGTTCTGGACGCGCTGGGGGTCGACGCCATGAGCGACCAGGGTGCCGCCGCCGCAACAAGCGCATTGGCCGTCTGGCGCAAAGTCCCCGAGTGGACGGAATCTGCACCCGAGCCCCCACCGGCCAATGACGCGGTCTCCGAGGACGAAGCACGTGATCGCCTGGAAGTCTTGCTGGGCGATGGTTCGGAAAGCCGGGAAGGTCAGCGGGACTACGCTGCGGCGGCAGCTGCGGCCTTTGCACCCCCGACAGCACCAGACACGCCGAACATCGTGCTGGCCGAAGCCGGCACCGGAACCGGCAAGACGCTGGGCTATATCGCCCCGGCGAGTGTCTGGTCAGAGAAGAATGCCGGACCGGTCTGGATCAGCACCTACACGCGCAACCTGCAGCAGCAGATCGATCAGGAGCTCGACCACCTCTATCCCGACCCGGACGTCAAAGCCCGGCAGGTGGTCATCCGCAAGGGGCGTGAGAACTATCTGTGCCTGCTCAATCTGGAGGACGTCGCCGGGCGGTTCACCGGGCTGCAACGGCGCAATGCCGTGGGCGTGGCGCTGACGGCCCGCTGGGTACAAGCCACACGGGATGGCGACCTGGGCGGTGATTTCCCGGCCTGGCTGGTTGATCTGGTCGGGGTGGGAGCAACCCTCGGTCTGGCTGACCGCCGTGGCGAGTGCATCTATTCCGCCTGCAGCCACTACAGCCGCTGCTTCGTCGAACATTCAATCCGCAAGGCCCGACGCGCGCGACTCGTGGTTGCCAACCATGCTCTGGTGATGATTCAGGCTGCTATGGGCGGCATCGGTGGCGATGACAATACGTTGCCCACTCGCTATGTGCTCGATGAAGGGCATCATATTTTCGATGCTGCGGATTCTGCTTTCGCAGCCCATCTGAGCGGACGCGAGATGGCTGATCTACGGCGCTGGCTGCTTGGCGCGGAAGGCAGTGGGCGTCGCCGCCCGGGCAGTCGAGCCCGGGGCCTGCGCGAACGCGTTGAGGACCTGATCGCAGCGGATGACTCCGATGCCACTGAGGCTCTGGCTGCCGCATTGGAGGCTGCGCAGGTCCTGCCCGCGCCCGCATGGCTCAACAGACTATCCGGAAACTCGCCGCAAGGTGCTGCCGAAGCTTTCCTCGCCGAATGCCGATTGCAGGTCTACGCGCGTGCCCCCGAAAATCATGGCCCTTATTCGCTGGAAACCGATGTCCGCCCGCCCGCTGAGGAACTTCCCGGAGCGGCGGAGGAGCTACGCGACGCCCTCGTTGCACTCGCCACACCATTACGAAAACTTTGCACACGTCTACTCCGCCGACTTGATGAAGACGCCGACGAACTCGAAAGCACCACACGCGTGCGCATAGAGGCCGTCAGCAAAGCCCTGCAGCGGCGCGCAGAAATGACCCTCGGCGCCTGGATCGACATGCTAGACAGCATCAACGAACCAGCCTCTGATTCTTTTGTCGACTGGATGGAGGTCGAACGTATCGACGGTCGCGAAATTGATGCCGGATTGTTCCGCCATTGGGTCGATCCCACCGTGCCATTTGCGGCCTCCATGGCCCCTGTGGCCCACGGAATGGTGATCACCTCGGCAACCCTCACCGACAGAACCGGTGACGCAGAAGCCGACTGGCGAACCGCAGAATCACGAACCGGGTCCATCCATCTGCCCAAACCCGCCATCCGGTCACGGGTCGAATCCCCGTTCGACTACGGCACTCAAACCAAAGTGTTTGTGGTCACGGATGTACGCCGCAATGATGCCGATCAGGTGGCGGCCGCCATGCGCGAGTTGTTCCTGGCATCAGGAGGTGGCGCGCTGGGTCTGTTCACATCAATTGCGCGCCTGCGACAGGTTCACGCACGTATGGCCGATGCGCTGGATTCAGCCGGGCTCCCGCTTTACGGCCAGCACGTGGACCAGCTCAATGTTGCCACTCTGATCGACATCTTCCGGGCCGAGACCGATGCCTGCCTGCTGGGCACGGATGCGGTTCGCGACGGTGTGGATGTTCCCGGGCGTTCGCTTCGGATGCTCGCATTCGACCGTATCCCATGGCCACGCCCAACGATCCTGCACCGTGCGCGCCGAGATGCCTTTGGAGGACGCAACTATGACGACATGCTCGCACGCCTGCGGCTGGCACAGGCCTATGGCCGCCTGATCCGCCGTCGTGATGACAAGGGTGTGTTTGTGGTTCTGGACGCTGCGACCCCCACGCGCCTGTTTGGCGCTTTCCCTGAGAGCGTAACACCCGAACGGGTTGGACTGGTGGACGCGATCGAGGCGACCGAAGAATTCCTCGCGGACTAACCGGTCCCGAAATAAGCCAGCAATCCACTTACCGTCACAACCGATAACACTGTCGAAAGCAAAATCGCAGCTGAACTTCGCTGCACGAAAATCCCGTATTTCTGGGCGATCACGAAGCACAGTGTCCCGGTGGGAAGCGCGGCCATCAACACCGCGCCGCGCGTGAACTCAAAGTCCAGATGGAACACCGAAACGGCCAGCCACCATGTAATCAGGGGATGCAGGACCAGCTTAGCAAGCACCAGCCAGCTGACTTCTCCCAAACCCGACGACACCGGCTTGCCAACCAGAAACAGACCCATTGCGAACAATGCGCACGGCCCCGAGGCCGATCCCATCAGACTGGCAAAATTGGACAACCAGACAGGTAAACCCAGACCGAAGGCTGACCACAGAATTCCGGCCACTGGCGCCAGAAACAACGGCCCGCGCAAGACGGCAAGCAATGCGTCGCCCAACACGCGTCCAGGTGAATTTCCCGACCCACTTCCGATCTCCACAAACAGAATGGAAAGACCAATGATTAATGCGGAATTAACCGCCGTCGCAATGACTGCCGGCAAAGCCCCGTCTGCTCCGAAGGCGGCGATGAAAAGCGGAATACCCATATAGCCGGTGTTGGCAAAAATGGAGGTGAGCCCATGCAGGGTCAGGCCAGAGAAGCTGTTGGGAAAGAATACTTTCGCAACCAGGATTGAGGGCAACGCTACAGCCGCCATCCCAAGAATGAATGTCCAGATAAACGGCCAATTGAAGACATCGCCAAGCGGCACGGTCGCCATCGAGAGAAACAAGACAGGTGGCAACGCGAACCAATAAACAAACTTATTCAGGGCCTCGGAACTGGTTTCACCCAAAATCCGAGAGCGCCCGGCCAGAAACCCGGCGAGCATAATGGCAAAAACTGGAAGAGCGACATCGACAACAGCAGACATAATCACCACCTATATGTGGCAACCGACAGAGTGTCGATACTTCTTCCGGCTGAGACAGTTTTACCTTCGACGCCTTGACGACCCGGACCAGCAACGCTTTAACCGCACCTGAACCAGGCCAACCCAGATAAGGACAGCCGCAAAATGATCGAATCCCAGACAGCACTTCTCTACACGATGGTGATGATGTCGGCCGCCGACAGCGAAATGAGCGACCGTGAAATCTCCCGCATTGGTGAGATTGTGCGCCAACTGCCCGTCTTTAAGGGCTTCGATGCAGATCAGATGGCTGATGTTGCTCAGGAATGCGCTGGCGTCCTTGCGCAGGATGACGGTCTCGACAAAGCACTCGCACAGATCCGCGATGCGCTTCCCGACCACCTGCGTGAGACCGCCTATCTGGTGGCTTGCGATATCGCAATCGCCGATCAAAAGGCTGAGCAGGAAGAACTGCGCCTGCTGGAGATGCTTCGCGACACGCTCGATCTTGACCGTCTCAACGCCGCCGCCATCGAGCGTGCAACCCGCGCGCGCTACGCCACAGCCTGAGCGACATCATGGGCGCACTCGACGGCAGGAAAATCGGATTCATCGGTCTCGGCCTGATGGGCCGCCCCATGGCGCGCAACCTGCACAAGGCCGGCGCGACCATGATGATCACGAGTCGCAGCCCCGGTCCGGCAGAAGAGCTGGCCAGCGAAGGCATGACGGCACTGGCCACACCGCGTGAGGTGACAGATGCCTGTGACATCACGATCCTGATGGTCACAGACACCAGCGCCGTGGACAAGGTTTTGCACGGACCCGACGGTGTTATCGCCGGACTTTCACCGGGCAAGTACGTCATCGACATGAGCACCACCAAGGTACGCGAAACCCGGGCATGGGCCGAAGAGGTCAAAGCCACCGGCGCGCATTACATCGACGCACCGGTCTCGGGCGGAACTCCCGGAGCTGAAGCCGGCAATCTGACCATCCTGATAGGTGCTGACGAAGCTTCGCTGCCCGGCGCCATGCCGGTCTTCGACGTGCTGGGTGAAAACATCACCCATATCGGCGACATTGGCGCCGGACAGGTCACCAAGACCGCCAATCAGGCGATCGTGGGTATGACCCTCGCGGCAGTCGCCGAGGGGCTAACTCTCGCCGCCCGTGCCGGTGTGGACCCGGGAAAGGTCCGGACCGCATTGCTCGGCGGATTTGCCGAATCCCGCGTGCTTGACCTGCACGGCGGGCGGATGGTCGACCGTGCTTTCGAACCGGGCGGACGGGCCTCGGTTCACCACAAGGACATTCTTCAGGCGCTTGAGCTGGCCGAACAGGTCGACCTTGATCTGGTCTCGACCAAAACCAACCTGAAACTCTGGCAAAAGATGCTCGATCGCGGCTGGCAGGATCTCGATCAGGCCGGAATCATTCGCGCGGTCGAAGAGGACTGAGTTCTACCGACCGGTACTGCCCCGAACCACTCGGGTAAGCACACAAAGAAAAAGGGCCGCACAAGTGTGCGGCCCTTCTCAATTCGTCCGGATGGGACAGGCTTACATCATGCCGCCCATGCCACCCATTCCGCCCATGTCCGGCATGGCCGGCATGCCGCCACCGGCGCCAGCAGGCTCCGGCTTGTCGGCGATCATGGCTTCTGTGGTGATCAGCAGACCCGCAACCGAAGCTGCGTCCTGCAGCGCGGCGCGCACGACCTTCGTCGGGTCGATGATGCCGGCTTTGACCAGATTGGTGTAAACGCCATCCTGTGCATCGAACCCGAAATCGGTGTCCTTCTGCTCAAGCAGCTTGCCAGCGACAACGGCGCCGTCGAAGCCAGCGTTTTCGGCGATCTGACGGACCGGAGCCTGGAGAGCCTTGCGGATGATGTTAATGCCGACATTCTGGTCGTCATTCGCACCTTCGAGCTTGGCAAGGGCCTTGGTCGCATAGAGGAGAGCGGTACCGCCACCGGCAACAATGCCTTCTTCGACGGCTGCACGGGTTGCATGCATGGCGTCTTCAACGCGGTCCTTCTTCTCTTTCACTTCGATCTCGGTCGCACCACCAACGCGGATAACAGCAACACCGCCGGCGAGCTTCGCCAGGCGTTCCTGCAGCTTCTCACGATCGTAATCGGAAGTGGTTTCCTCGACCTGGGCACGGATCTGATTGACCCGACCTTCGATCTCGGACTTCTTGCCTGCGCCATCAACGAGGACAGTCTCTTCCTTGGTGATCGAAACACGCTTGCACGTGCCGAGCATGTCGAGGGTGACATTCTCGAGCTTGATGCCGAGATCCTCGGAGATGACCTGACCCTTGGTCAGGATCGCGAGATCCTCGAGCATTGCCTTGCGACGGTCACCGAAGCCCGGAGCCTTGACGGCAGCGATCTTCAGACCACCGCGCAGCTTGTTGACCACGAGGGTCGCCAGCGCTTCGCCTTCAATGTCTTCAGCAATAATCAGGAGCGGACGGCTCGACTGCACAACGGCTTCGAGAACCGGGAGCATGGCCTGCAGGCTGGAGAGCTTCTTCTCGTGCAGCAGGATATACGGGTTGTCCAACTCGCAGATCATCTTTTCTGCATTGGTGATGAAGTACGGTGAGAGATAACCGCGATCGAACTGCATGCCTTCGACGACTTCCAGCTCGGTGGTCAGGCTTTTGGCCTCTTCCACGGTAATCACGCCTTCATTGCCGACCCGCTGCATTGCTTCAGCAATGTAGCCACCAACTTCTGTATCGCCGTTCGCGGAGATGCGGCCAACCTGGGCGATCTCGTCAGAACTGCGGATCTTCTTGGTGCGCTTGACGATATCTGCAACCACAGACTCGACCGCCAGGTCGATGCCGCGCTTGAGATCCATCGGGTTCATGCCAGCCGCAACGGCCTTGGAACCTTCACGAACGATCGACTGGGCGAGAACGGTCGCCGTGGTCGTGCCGTCACCGGCGATGTCGTTGGTCTTGGAAGCAACTTCCTTGACCATCTGGGCGCCCATGTTTTCGAACTTGTCTTCAAGCTCGATTTCCTTGGCAACCGAAACACCGTCCTTGGTGATACGCGGTGAACCGAACGATTTGTCGATGATGACGTTGCGGCCCTTGGGACCCAGCGTAACCTTGACAGCATCAGCCAGCGTGTCGACGCCCTTGAGCATCTTGTCACGTGCCTGTGTTGAGAATTTGACTTCTTTTGCAGCCATTTTTGTAATCCTTCCTCGAATCTCGAGTTAAGCGGCCTTTTTGGCCTTCTTCTTGGTGGCTTCGATCACACCCATGATGTCGGACTCCTTCATAATCAGAAGCTCTTCGCCATCGATGGATACTTCCGTACCCGACCATTTGCCGAACAGAACGCGGTCGCCCGCCTTCACATCCATGGGAGTGGTCTTTCCGTCTTCATTCGTGGCGCCAGGGCCCACGGAGACAACTTCGCCTTCAGACGGCTTCTCTTGAGCCGTATCGGGAATGATAATTCCGCCGGCAGTCTTTTCGTCAGAACCTACGCGGCGTACTACCACGCGGTCATGCAAGGGGCGAAAACCCATCGCTTTATCCTCCTGTTAAATCAGAATGTTTCGCATGTCGCAGCCAGGTTGCTAGCACTCATGTCATGCGAGTGCCAGACAGGTAGTGATCCGGGTTCCCGGTGTCAACAGGGGCACCAGAGCAAAGCGACATATTTTTTGCACATGATTGTCTGCCGTCTCGTGGGGGCCACCCATAATGCATTGAGATCAATGCATTTTCTTCGCACAGCTCGAATTCCGCTGGAAAGCTCAAGGGCCCAATGTGAAAACCATCGAGACCGTCTTCGACCTCCACTAAGGGGTCAGATAGGCGTCTCTGACCTGTTCATCAGCCGCAATTTCAGCCATTGGACCCGACACAAGAACTCTCCCGCGCTCGATGACGGCCGCTCGATCTGCCACATGGGTAGCAAAACGGACATTTTGCTCGGACAACAGCACCGTGAGCCCCTCGGCCGAGAGTGTTTTCACTGTCGCAGCAATCTGCTGAACGATCACAGGGGCCAAACCCTCGGAGGGTTCATCGAGGAGGATGATGTCGGGATTGCCCATCAGGGTCCGGGCAATCGTCAGCATCTGCTGTTCGCCCCCCGAGAGCTGACCCGCCAGCCGGTCCCGCAACCCTGCCAAAGGCGGAAACAAATCAAACACACGCTCGACAGTCCAGCTGCGGGTCACGCGACCATCGACACGTGTTCCGACAAGCAGGTTTTCATCAACACTCAGACCCGCAAAAACCCGACGTTCTTCGGGCACATATCCGACCCCGGCACGATTCACCTGATAGGCTGGCAAGCCGGTCACCTCTTCACCGTCGACACGAACCGATCCGGCACCAATATCGACCAGACCCATGATCGCCTTGAGGGTGGTGGACTTGCCCGCACCATTGCGACCGAGCAAGACCGTGACCGACCCCTTCGGCACTTCAAGATCAAGATCAAACAACGCCTGCGCGGCGCCATAGAAAGCATTCAGGCCTGTTATACGAAGGGCGTGATCACTCATGGCGCGCCTGCTGCGTCATCAAAAGCCCCAAGATAGACCGCGCGCACGGTGTCGTTTTCGCGGACTGCGTCGGGTGAACCCTCCGCGATGATCTTCCCCCGGTCGAGCACGATAACTCTGTCGGCATGGCCGAACACCACATCCATATCGTGCTCAGTGAAGAGAACAGACACGCCAACATCCGATACCAGTGAATCCACAAGTGACATCATCGCCCCCCGCCCGTCGCCGGCCATGCCCGCCGTCGGCTCATCCATAAGCAGAAGTGACGGCTTGTTGGTCAGTGCAACTGCGACTTCGAGGCGTTTGAGATCTCCATAAGCAAGTTCAGACACAGCCCGTGCCGTCGCATCCGACAGGCCCACCTGTGCAATCAGAGCTTCCGCCTCTTCGCGGTATCGCTTGCGCAGCGCCAGCCCGAAACCCGTCGCTCTTCGATGAAATGTTGAAAGCGCGACCTGAACATTCTCAAGAACCGTCATGCTCGCAAAGGTCGCGGTAATCTGAAATGTCCGCCCCACGCCATGGCGCCAGACCCGGTGCGGCGGCAGGCCGGTAATATCAGCACCCGATACCGTGACCCGTCCCGCATCCGGTCTGATCTGACCGTTGATGGAATTGAAAAGCGTCGTCTTGCCCGCCCCGTTGGGTCCGATCAACGCGACCCGCTCGCCCGCCGCAACAGTGAAAGACACGCCGTCGACAGCGCGTACGCCGCCATAGGCCTTGGCAAGCTTCTCAACCACGAGGACGTTCATGGCAACGTCCTTCGGGTGAACAGGCTCGACAATCCTGCGAGCCCACGCGGCAATGCCACAACGAGAACCACAATCAGAACACCGAGTGCCAACTGCCAGAGATCCGTTAGCCGGGTCAGTTCGGTTTCGATCTCCGTGAAGACGATCGCGCCAAGAATGGGTCCGGCGAGTGATTGCAAGCCGCCGAGCAAGACCATCACAAGACCATCGACCGAGGTCGATACAAACAACACTTCGGGAAAAACACTCCCCTTGGCGAAGGCGAAGAACCCACCCGAAACACCTGCGGCGGCACCTGCCAACGTGAAGGCCAGCCAGCGATGCCGCGTGACATCCACACCGATCGAGGCCGCACGCAGCGCGGAATCCCGCGTCGCCCGCAGGGTGTAACCAAACGGCGCAAACATCACATGACGCAATGCCCAGATCATGGCCGCGCAGACAACGAAGGCGAGGTAATAGAATGTTGTCGGATCGGACGCCCAGGCACTCGGCCAGACCCCCAGTATGCCGTTGTCACCGCCGGTGAAGTCGATCCACTGGAACGCCGCCGACCAGGCAATCTGCGCAAACGCAAGCGTCAGCATGGCCATGTAAATACCTGTCAGGCGCACACAGAACCAACCGAAGACAAGCGCACCCAATGCCCCGGCGAGGGGTGCCAAAAGCAATGCAGGCGCCATACCTGCAGAAAGATGAAAGACAGCCAGTCCAGCCCCATAGGCCCCCAGGCCAAAATACGCCGCATGCCCAAAGGTGATCAGGCCACCGCCCCAAATCAGGAAATGCAGGCTGGCTGCAAACAAGGCCAGAATCGCGATCTCGGTCAGGATCACCACTCCAAAGTCACTGAACAGCAGCGGCGCAATCAGGCCCACACCCAACAATCCCAACCAGCCGATACGGGCCAGCCGGTCAGACGGTCGCAACGGGGGATCGGGATTGCGCACATCTTCGGCGGTCGCAAACTCGGGTTTTCCGAACAGGCCGCTTGGCTTCAACACGAGCGTCACAGCCATCACCAGAAAGATCAGAACAAGCGTGATTTGCGGAAAGATCACCAGACCAAACGCCAACAGAAGACTGATCAGGACAGCGGCAACAAACGCCCCAACAATCGAGCCCATACCGCCGACCACGACGACAACAAAGGCATCCACGATAATGTTCAGGTCCATCGACAGGCTGGCGGCTTGCCGCGGCAATTGCAGCGCACCACCCAGCCCAGCAAGCGCGGACCCCAAAACAAAGGCCGCCGTGAACAGCCAGCGCTGATCAATTCCGAGAGCAGCCACCATCTGCCGGTCTTCCGTCGCAGCACGCAGCAAAACCCCAAACCGTGTTTTCTGAAACAACAGCCAAAGCCCGCCCAGAACACCCACGGACACCCCGATCAGAAACAAGTCGTAGCTGGGAATGGCGTGACCGAGAATATCCACAGCCCCGTCCAGGCCTGGCATGCGAGGCGCGAAGAGGTCATCCGGACCCCAGACACTGCGCGTCAAATCCTGAACGATCAGGACCACACCAAATGTCGCCAGGAGCTGAAACAGTTCCGGTGCCTTATAGATGCGCCGCAATAAAGCGGTTTCGATCACCGCCCCGATCAAGCCAACCGCAACTGCAGCGATCAACAAGGCCAGGAGATAGCCCAGAAAACTGTCGCCCATCACGCTGACGAGGCTGAAGGCGATATAGGCTCCCAGCATGTACAGCGAGCCATGAGCGAAATTCACGACACGCGTGACCCCGAACACAATCGACAATCCGACTGCGATCAGAAACAGCGAGGCTGCACTGGCAAGTCCTGTAATCGCCTGGGCGACGATGAAGCTCACAACATCCTCCAGCGCCCGTCCGCAGCCCTAGAGCAACAGGAGCGGCAAGGCTTTATCCGTCGGGACGCAGCTTCTTAACCGTTTCGTCATCCGGCAGGTAGTCCGCACCATCGGCATAACGAAAATCGACCATCACACCCCGGCCATCACGCTTGGCCGTCCGGCCGACATAGGCACCCATGGTCGACTGGTGGTCGAGCGCCCGGAAAGTGATATCTCCAAACGGCGTGCCAAGGCTGAGGTCCTTCATGGCCGCAACCATGGAACCGGTATCTGTCGAACCTGCTTTTTCCAGCATCGCGGCAATCGTGATAATCGTGTTGTAGCCGACGATGGAGCCCGCACGAGGATAGTCGTCAAAGCGTTTCTGATAAGCATCCCGGAATGCATCATGCGCCGGTGTGTCAATCGCCTGCCAGGGATAGCCCGTGACAATCCAGCCCTCGGGTGCCTCTGCCTTGAGCGGATCGAGATATTCCGGCTCACCCGTCAGCAAACTTGCGACCTCGCGATCCTTGAACAAACCGCGCAGCTGGCCTTCCCGCACGAACTTCGCGAGATCAATGGAGAAGGTGACGTTGAAAATCGCGTCTGGCTTGGAACGTTCGAGAGCTTGGACAGTCGCACCGGCATCCAGCTTGAACAAAGCCGGCCATTGCGCCTCAACAAATTCAACATCGGGACGCAGTCCCGAGAGAACGTCCTGGAAGGCCTTCACCGCAGACTGACCGTATTCATAATTTGGCGCCACCGTGGCCCACCGCTTGGCGGGGAGTTTGGCCGCTTCCTCTGCCAGCATTGCGGCCTGCATATAAGTCGAGGGGCGGAGCCGGAAGGTGTAGGGATTTCCCTTGGACCAGACAATCGCATCGGACAATGGCTCTGAGGCCACAAACAGCGTCTTGTTGCGATTGGCAAAATCGGCAACCGCGAGGCCGATATTCGACAGGAACGTGCCTGCCAGAAGGTCGACATTCTCACGCCGCACAAGTTCTTCGGCGAACTTGATGGCGTCGGCAGGCTTGCCGCCATCGTCGCGTGAAATCACCTCAAGTGGGCGCCCCAGAACGCCGCCGCCGGCGTTGACCTGTTCCACCGCGAGTTCCCAACCATTGCGGTACGGCACCGTGAAGGCAGCCAGTGGTCCGGTATAGCTGTTGATCTCGCCGATGCGGATCGGGCCGTCCTGCGCCACGGCAGTGCCCAAAGAAAAAACTGAAAAAACCGCCCCGAGCAGGGCTGGAATAGACTTACGAACGCTCATGCGCAGCATGATCGTTTCTCCTTATGCAATCGATGACCTGAGGCGTGTTTGCCACGCTCTTCCGTTCCCCGTTTCGACAATAAACATTTTGTCGTTACGCATCATATGGGCAGTAATAGGGGAAGGTCGAATCCCAAGCAAAGTCGTTTGCGAGATCATGTTTCTGTGGGTTGGAAGACGACTCAGACAATGTCTATAGTTCTCAGGTCCTAGGGGGGAAACTATGACAATAAACGTTGCCGTAATCGGCTCAGGGCCAAGCGGGTTCTACACGGTCGACGCTCTGATGAAGAGTGACAAGGATGTACGGGTCGATATTATCGAACGCCTGCCAACTCCATTCGGTTTGATCCGCGCAGGTGTTGCGCCCGATCACCAAACAACAAAGAAGGTCGTGCGCGTCTACGAAAAGACCGCGCTGGCCGACGGTGTTGGATTTTACGGCAATGTGGAAGTCGGTCGTGACGTCACGATGGAAGAACTCAAGGACATGTACGACGCCATCGTGCTGGCCGTCGGCGCACCACGGGACCGCAAGCTGGGAATCCCCGGCGAGGACAAAGCCGGCGTCTTCGGTTCCGCTGATTTTGTTGGCTGGTACAACGGCCATCCGGACTTCACCGATTTGCAGCCCGATCTGAACACCAGCACCGTCGTTGTCATCGGCAACGGAAATGTTGCCGTAGATGTGGCGCGTGTACTGGTAAAGACCGAAGAAGAAATGACCGCGACTGATATCGCCGATCACGCGGCAGACGCGATCAAGGCGTCCCCTATTACAGATGTCTACATGGTTGGCCGCCGTGGCCCGATCGAAGCAAAATTCACGAATGTTGAGTTGCGCGAGATGGGCAAGCTGGACAATTGCACCCCCATCATCGACCCCTCCATCCTTCCCGACGGCGTTGAAGGCGAATGGTCAGACCGCGACCTGCGCCTCAAGGAACGCAATCTTGCGACGATGAAGGAGTTCCCGGATGTAGATCCGGCCGGCAAGGACAAGCGCGTCCATTTCTCCTTCTATGCCAAGCCAATCGAAATTCTTGGCGGCGACACCGTCGAAGGCATTCGCATGGAGCACACAAAGGTCGAAGATGGTCGTTCGGTTGGCACTGGAGAGTTCTTTGACATCTCGTGCGGATTGGTGATCCCCGCCATTGGGTACTTCTCGGACCCCTTCCCCGGCGTCCCCTTCGATGAAGGTAACGGAATTGTGGTCCACAACGAGGGACGTGTGGGTGATGGTGTTTATGCTGTCGGATGGATCAAACGTGGCCCAACCGGAGTCATCGGCTCCAACAAACCCGATGGCGAGACGGCTGCCGCGCAAATTCTTGAGGATATCGCCGATGGCTCAAAACCCGGCCGCGAGGCGCTGGAAGCCCATCTGGCAGAGCGTTCTGTCCGGATTGTCGGCTACAAGGACTGGCAAACAATTGACGCCGCCGAAGTCAGCAACGCCAAACCCGGCTCGCCCCGTCGCAAATTCGTGACCGTCGATGCGATGGTCGCCGCGCTTGACTGACGTGTCAAACAACCTAGCTGGAAGATACGGGTTCGAGTTTGTGCTTGAAACACGTGTGTAAGCGGATGAAGGTGTTCAACCAACGGTCGGAACTCACTGGCCATATAACAATACAAAAATTCATAGAGTTTTACGGGAAGGAAATGCCCGATGTCTGAAGTAGCGGCCATCGATCGACCGGACGAAAACCGGCAGGAAATTGAATCGGCAGTTGTCCGGTTTGCTGGCGACTCCGGTGACGGAATGCAGCTCACCGGCAGCCAATTCACCATGACGGCGGCGATCTCCGGGAACGACCTCGCGACGTTCCCCGACTTCCCGGCAGAAATTCGCGCCCCTGCGGGCACGACCTTTGGTGTGTCGGCGTTCCAGATCAATTTCGGTGCACGAAAGATCATGACATCGGGCGATCAGCTCGATGTTCTGGTGGTGATGAATCCCGCCGCGCTGATCACAAATCTGGAAGACGTCAAACCGGGCGGAATTGTTATTGCCGATAGCGGCGCGTTTACCGATCGCAATCTCGCCAAGGCGGGATACGAAGAGAACCCGCTCGACAATGACAGCCTCGAAGGATACCGGCTGGTCAAAATCGACATGTCGCGGCTCACGGTTGAAGCCGTCAAGGAATTCGGCCTCTCCAACAAGGAAGCGCTGCGATCCAAAAACATGTGGGCGCTGGGGCTGATCTACTGGATGTATGGCCGCAAGCGTGAAGCTTCGGTCGACTGGCTGAAAAGCAAATTCGCCAAAAACCCGGAAATTGCCGACGCGAACATCGCAGCCCTCAACGCTGGCCACGCCTTTGGTGAGACCGCCGAAATGCCTGCTGAGCTCGGCACCTTTGAAGTCGAAACAGCCGATATCTCGCCGGGCGTTTACCGGACGATCACTGGTGCAGAATCTGTTTCGCTTGGGCTTCTCGCAGGCTCACAGCTCGCCGGGCTCAACATTTCGTTCTGTTCCTACCCGATTACCCCGGCATCGGCCTTGCTGCACCACCTCGCACGCATGAAGGATTTTGGGGTTATCACCTTCCAGGCTGAAGACGAGATTGCAGCAGCCGCTGCCGCGCTGGGCGCTTCATATGCTGGTTCACTGGGGATCACGTCGTCATCCGGCCCGGGAATTGCGCTCAAGATGGAAGCGATCGGCCTCGCCATCGGCACCGAATTGCCCATGGTTATCGTGAACTCCCAGCGCGCGGGCCCTTCGACCGGCTTGCCGACAAAGACCGAGCAATCCGATCTTTATCAGGCTGTTTTCGGACGCAATGCTGACGCGCCGATGCCGGTCATTTCCGTATCGACCCCGTCCGACGGCTATGACGTCGCCATTGAGGCCATTCGAATCGCCACGAAGTACATGACCCCTGTCATGGTTCTGACCGACGGGTACATCACCAACGCATCCGAGCCATGGCTCATCCCGGACCCGTCGACCTATGACCGATTTGACGTCACCTTCCGCACGGATCCGGAAAATTTCCAGCCATTCATGCGCGACGACACCACGCTGGCCCGTCCCTGGGTAAAACCGGGTACGCCGGAGATGATGCACCGTATCGGCGGCATCGAACGGTCCTATGACACCGGCCATATTTCCTATGACCCGGCCAATCACCAGAAGATGACCGATGTGCGCGCGGCAAAAGTGAACGGCATTGCCAACGACATCCCCGAGCAGGAAGTCGCAGTCGGTGCTGCCGGCGGCAAGTTGGCCGTTGTGGGTTGGGGTTCGACCTACGGGCCCATCAACCGGGCTGTCGCCAATCTTCGTGACGAAGGTCTCGATGTCTCCCAGATTCATCTGCGTTACATCTGGCCACTCCCCCGAAATCTGGGAGAACTGCTGCACAGCTATGATCAGGTGCTGGTCGCCGAAATGAACACCGGGCAGCTCCGCACTCTTTTGCGGTCGGAATATCTGGTGCCCGCCGAAGGCCTCAACAAGGTCAACGGCAAGCCTTTCCTCATCGCCGAACTTGAAGACGCCATTCGCGCACGGCTGGAGAATTAAGATGAATGTCCAAAGCCCCCCCGAAAAACTGACCGCACGCGACTACGCGACCGATCAGGAAGTTCGCTGGTGCCCCGGTTGTGGCGACTATGCCATCCTGAAGGCCGTGCAAAACACGCTGGCCGAACTGCAGGCGGACCCGAAGAACACCGTTTTCGTGTCCGGTATCGGCTGCGCCGCGCGCTTCCCCTATTACATGGAAACCTATGGCTTCCACACCATCCACGGCCGCTCACCGGCGGTTGCGACAGGTGTGAAGCTCTCCAACCCGGACCTCGATGTCTGGGTTGTGGGTGGCGACGGCGACATGCTGTCCATCGGTGGCAACCACACGATGCATGCCATCCGGCGCAATGTTGATGTTCAGCTTCTGCTGTTCAACAACCAGATTTATGGACTGACCAAAGGGCAATATTCACCGACCTCAAAGATCGGCACGAAATCACCTTCGACGCCACTGGGATCCATCGACAACCCGGTATCCGCAGCACAATTTGCGCTCGGCGTTGGCGGCACCTTTATCGCCCGTTCGACCGACATCATGCAGAAACACCTTTCGGGTGTTCTCAAGCGCGCCCATGGCCACCGCGGCACGTCCTTCGTGGAAATCTTCCAGAACTGCATTGTCTACAATGACGGTGTCTTCAAGCGCTTCACCGAGAAGAGCGTGCAGGCCGAAATGCAAATCCATGTTGAGCACGGCCAACCGCTCCTGTTCGGCAAGGACAAGGACAAGGGCCTGATCCTGAACAAGGATGAGATGCGGCTCGAAGCCGTCACCCTGGGCGAGAACGGCATTACCGAAGCCGATATTGCTGTCCACGACGAGACCAATCGCTCACTGGCCACCATGCTGGCCCAGATGGACCCGCCGACCATGCCAGTGGCTCTCGGTGTGCTCTATTGCGAAGCCGCACCCACTTACGAAGCATCCGTCCACGCGCAGATTGACCACGCCCGTAAGGATGGTGAAGGTGATCTCGCCAAACTGCTCCATCGCGGCCAAACCTGGACTGTCGAGTAAGCCGACCATTCTCCGGCGAACGTGCCTGCGACCGAGTGGCGCGCCGCCTTGCGAAAATTGTCTGCGGGTTCCAGATTTCGATTGAAACTGGAACCCGCACATGACTGCCACAACGGCCAACCCACCCAATTCTGATATCCCCGCACCGCGCGCAAACCGTGCAATCGCGATCTGGCTGTTCGCCTGCGCTGCCATGGTCTTTGCCATGGTGGTAATCGGCGGCATCACCCGGCTTACAGGATCCGGGCTTTCCATGGTCGAGTGGCGGCCGGTCTATGGCTTTCTCCCCCCGCTTTCTGCCGAGGCATGGCAGCGGGTCTTCGACCTGTATCGCGCAACGCCCCAATATCTGGAAATCAATGCTGGAATGACCGTTGAGGCATTTCGCGGCATCTTCTGGTGGGAGTATTTTCATCGCCTCTGGGGCCGGATCATCGGGCTGGTCTTCTTCCTGCCTTTCCTCTGGTTTCTGATTCGCGGACGCGTTCGCGGACTGCTGGCCCTCAAGCTGTTTGGTATTTTCCTGCTGGGTGGTGCCCAGGGAGCGCTGGGCTGGTACATGGTCAAAAGCGGGCTTGTTGATATTCCCGAGGTCAGTCAGTACCGCCTCGCGGCGCATTTCTTCATGGCCTTCCTGATCTATGGATTGCTGATCTGGACTGCCCTTTCACTGCTCTACCCCGAGCGAAGTGCGATCGGCGATGCCCGCCATCACCGGATAAGACAACTCGCCATTGCTGCGCTGGCCCTTGTGGCCATCACCGTTGTCTCGGGCGCGTTTGTCGCTGGCACGGATGCGGGTTTCATCTTCAACACCTTTCCGTTGATGGACGGCAGGATTATCCCACCCGGCTATTTCGAAGACCTCTGGGCATCCTTCGAGGACCTGGCGACAATCCAGTTCAACCATCGCGTTCTGGCGCTGGTCACATTCGCAACTGTGATTTGCGTCTGGTGGCAAAGCCGTTGGCTGGCCTTGATCCCGCGTGCACGCCGGGCCGCAAATGTGCTGTTCATTGCCGCGGTCGGGCAGGTGGCGATTGGCATCACCACGCTGCTTATGGTCGTCCCGGTCTATATGGGCGCCACCCATCAGGCCGGCGCCTTGGTCCTCTTCACGGCCACCATCTGGTTTGTCTTCGAACTCCGCCCGCCTTCACGACAAGCTCACTAACTGCTTTTGATCTCTTTGTAGGCCTCAAGTGCCCGCGTGCGGGCCACCGCATGGTCCACCAGAGGCTCGGGATAGGTCTCTCCCAAGCTGACGCCTGCAGATGCCAAAACCTCTCCAGCAGCCTCCCAGGGCCGATGAAGGAACTTGCCAGGCATCTCCGCCAGTTCGGGCACCCAGCGACGCACATACTTTCCCTCAGGATCGAATTTCTCGCCCTGCGACATCGGGTTGAATATCCGAAAGAAAGGCGAGGCATCCGCACCTGAACCCGCAACCCACTGCCAGTTGCCCGCATTGTTGGCCAGATCGGCATCCACCAGCGTGTCCCAGAACCACGACTCACCTTCGCGCCAATCGACCAGCAGGTCCTTGATAAGGAATGACCCGACGATCATCCGCACCCGATTGTGCATGAAGCCCGTGTGCCAGAGTTCCCGCATCCCGGCGTCAACAATTGGGAACCCGGTCTGTCCACGCTGCCACGCAGCAAGCCCTTCCGGGTTGTCATGCCATGGGAACCCATCGAAAACCGGTTTCCAGTTCCGGGTCGCGATCTCGGGAAAATGAAACAGCAGATGATGATTGAAGTCGCGCCACGCCAGCTCACGCAACAGACTCTCCGCACCTTTTGCACGCGCACCGCCTTCATCCAGCAGGAGCGAGGCCGCACGCCAGACCTGATCGGGGCCGATTTCGCCCCAGTGGAGATGCGGCGACAGGCAGCTGGTCCCGGCTCGATCGGGTCGATCCCGGTCTTCGGGGTAGTCGGCAACCGGGCCATCGAGAAACGCGTGGAGCCGTTCGCGCGCCGCGGTCTCTCCGACGTTCCAGGTCTCGCGCAATCCACCGGCCCAGTCCGGCGCGGTGGGGCAAAGCGTCCAATCCGCAAGGGCGTCACTGTCCAGCGCCGGACCAGGTGTGAGGCTTTCGGGAAGCTCCGCCACATCCGGCAAGTCATAAAGTTCACGCAGACGTCTCCAGAACGGCGTGAAGACCTTATAGGGTCCGCCCTGACCGGTTTCGATCTGCCAGGGCTCCATCAGCAGGGAGCCATTAAAGCTTCCCACGTCCAGACCATCGACCTTCAGGGCATCCTTGATGGCTGTGTCCCGCGCCACCGCACCCGGCTCATAACAGCGATTCCAATAGACGGCGTGCGCCCCGGATTGTGACACGACATCCGCGATCACGTGCCGCGCAGAACCTTTCCGCAGCACGAGTGTCAGACCTTTGGCCCGCAGATCAGCGCGTAAGGATTCAAGGCTCTGGTGCAGCCACCATCGCGACGCACCTCCGTGGGCACGGATATCCGGCGTCTCTTCGTCCAGGATGTAAATTGGGACAATCGGTCGGCCTGAAGCGACGGCCGCCGAAAGCGCCGGATTGTCGATTATCCGGAGATCTTGCCGAAACCAGAGAATGGCAGGTGATTTTGATGACATGATTGGCCCCGAACTCCGTAAGACGTTGCTTTTCTCTACGTCAGGCCGCGCGGTTTGGATCGGGAATCAACTGGTCTCGTCGGAACCTGAAAAGCCCCTTGCGGCCAATCATAAAGACCTGAAAATCAGACGACAGAAGATTAGCAATCGCTGGTTCGGTGGCATTCAGCCCGCCCGTGAAGGCGCCGAAAGCCGGAAGGATCATCAGTCGGCCATCCGTCGCAAAACACCGGCCGGAAATACGCCGTCCCCGCACACGCACCGCCGCCTTGGGATGATAGTGGCCGATCACCTCCCCTGCGGGGATCGCGGCATCGGGGCCATGGTCCACGTCGTGGCGCAGCAGCAGATTTCCCACCCGCAACTCCGGAGCAGCCTTGCCACCATAGCCATCCGGCGGTGCCGGGTCGTGATTTCCCGCGATCCAGACCCAATCCTGCTTGGCCACCATGCGCGCCAGACGGTTGCGATCGGTCTCTGCCATGCGGGTCTCGCCCGCGAGGTCGTGCAAGGTATCGCCCATGCACACGACGCGTTTGGGCTCGATCCGTTTGATCACATGTTCGAGCCGTCGCAGGGTCTCCGCCGTGTCATAGGGCGGCAGCATCGCGTGGCCCCGCGCGGCAAACGCCGAGCCTTTCTCGAAATGCAGATCGGCAACCAGCAGATCCTCGGTCTCGGGCAGCCAGGCCACACCGGAGTGGTCGAGGACGACGGTTTGCCCACCAACGATGATGGGTATGGTCGTCGGAGATGTGTCGCGTTCAGGCGGCATCGAAACCCAGTTCCTTTGTCCCGGTGTTATCCATGGCCTCAGAGATAAGCTCATCTGCCGATTCGCCGAGCAATTCATCGATGGCCGCGCCGTAGACACTCTCCCGACCGATCTCCAGCAGGATGGGCACGGCCAGCGGCGACACGCGGTCCAGATGCCGGTGGGTGATTTTCCCTTTCACCCGCGCCAGCATCCCGGCCAGCCGACGCACATCGGTCAGGCCCGAGGCCGCATCGGCGCGGGTGGCGCGCAGCAGCACATGGTTGGGCTCGTGGGTGCGCAGCACGTCGTAGATCAGGTCCGAGTTGAAGGTGACCTGCCTGCGGCTCTTCTCTTCGCCGGGATGGCGACGCTGGATCAGACCGGCGATCACGGCGACGTTCCGGAAGGTGCGCTTGAGCATGGAGGATTCCGCCATCCAGGCTTCCAGGTCATCGCCGAGCATATCTTCGGAAAACAGGGACTCCATATCGGCGGCTTCCACCGACCGGGTACTCCACACCCCAATCACATAATCGGTTGCAACAAATCCCAGCGGGTTCAGCCCTGCGCGTTCCATACGTTTGGTCAGCAACATGCCCAGGGTCTGATGGGCGTTCCGGCCTTCAAAGCAATAGGCCACCAGATAGTGCTTGTTGCCACGGGGAAAGCTCTCGACCAACAACCCGTCTCGCGAGGGCAACAGCGAACGCCAGCGTTGAACCTCCAGCCATTCGGCGACCTGTTCTGGCAAGCCGGACCACGTCTTCGGGTCCGACAGGATCGTGCGCACACGGTCGGCCAGATGGGTCGAAAGCGGCAAGCGTCCCCCCACATAGGCGGGCACGGCGGGCGCATCCCCCTTGCCCGGGCGCGTGATGACGCTGGTTTCGCGCAATTCCACGAATTCCAGCAGGCGGCCGGCAAAAATGAATGTGTCGCCTTCGGTCAGGTGATTAACGAAACTCTCCTCCACCTCCCCCAGAACACGCCCGCGCCCCAGCCGCACCTTGAGGGTCGGCGCCTCGACGATGGTGCCGACATTCATCCGGTAGTCGCGGATCGCGGTCTTGCTGGTAATCTCATACAACCCGTCGGATTTCCGGAAGAGCCGCTTGAAGCGGTCATAGGCGCCCAGCGCATAGCCGCCGGTCGCAACAAACCCAAAGACATCGTCATAGTCCTCACGGGTCAGTCCCGCATAGGGGCCCGCCGTTCGGACTTGCTCGAAAAGCGCGTCGCGATCCACAGGTCCGGCGCAGGCCGCACCCAAAATGTGCTGGGCAAGAACGTCGAGGCCACCGGGGCGTTCGGGCACACCATCGAGCGTATGTGCCGCGATGGCATCGAGCGCGGCGCGACATTCGAGCACTTCAAACCGGTTGGCGGGCACCAAGACAGCGCGGCTCGGATTGTCGAGTTGGTGATTGGCGCGGCCGATGCGCTGCAACAGCCGGGTTGCCCCCTTTGGGGCTCCGACCTGCACGACAAGATCAACTGCCGCCCAGTCGACGCCCAGATCAAGTGACGAGGTGGCCACCACCGCATCAAGCTCACCGCGCACCATCGCGGCCTCCACCTTGCGGCGTTGTTCAACGGCCAGACTCCCGTGATGCAGGGCGATCCGGAGGTTGTCCTCGTTCAGTCGCCAAAGTTCCTGAAATACAATTTCGGCCTGGGCGCGTGTGTTCACAAAGACAAGCGTCGTCCCGCCATCTTTGAGCAGATCATAAATTTCCGGAACCGCATGAGCCCCCATATGCCCCGACCACGGCAAGCGGGCGCCGGTCTCAAGGACAGCGACATCCGGTTCGGCGCCATCCACGCCCAGTACAAGCTCCACATCATCGGCATTGGCTGTGGTCGAGAGCCAGCGCCGCAGCCGGTCCGGATCGGCCACGGTTGCGCTCAGCCCGACCCGGCGCACGTGCGGGGCCAGCGCCTGCAAACGCGACAGGCCCAGCGCCAAAAGATCGCCGCGCTTGTTGTCTTCGATGGCGTGCAGCTCATCGAGAATGACACATTGCAGAGAGGCAAAGATCTCCGGCGCATCTTCGTAGGAGAGCAGCAGGGCCAGACTTTCGGGCGTCGTCATCAGCATATGTGGCGGTTTCTTGCGCTGCCGCTGCCGCTTGGATTGTGGCGTGTCCCCGGTTCGGGTCTCGGCGCGGATCGGCAGCGCCATCTCCGCAATCGGCACTTCCAGATTGCGGTGAATATCCACCGCCAGTGCTTTCAATGGCGAAATATAAAGCGTGTGGAGACCGTCTTCGGGCGCATCGCCAGAAATCAAATCCACAAGGCTTGGCAGGAAGCCCGCAAGCGTTTTGCCGCCGCCGGTCGGGGCGATCAGCAGCGCGGATTGCCCGGCCCTTGCCGCTTCAAGCATCGCAAGCTGATGGGCGTGCGGACGCCAGCCACGCGCGGCAAACCAATCCGCCAGAATATTGGGCAGATCCGTCGTCACGTGGCCTCGAAGGCGTCCCGCAGGACGGTCAGTCGTGCGTCCAGCTCACTCGCTTCATAGGGTTTGGCCGGCACCACGCCCCAGATCGGCTGCGGCCAGGACGCATCATGGGCAAAGCGCGCGATCACATGAATATGCAGTTGCGGCACCATATTTCCCAGCGCCGCCACATTGATCTTGTCCGGTGAGAACAGCGACTTCAGAACTTTGCTGGCCCGGGTAATCTCCAGCGTCGCAAGTGCCATATCCTCCGGCGAGAGGTCATCAAAGTCGCGCAGCCCGTCCCGTGCTGGCACCAGCACCAGCCATGGGTAATTGGCGTCCTTGATCAACAAAACCTCGCAAAGCGGCCAGGTCGCAACGGTCTCCGTGTCGGCGGCGAGTTGGGGATGAAGTTCAAAACTGGTCATATTCAAATTCCGTATTTCGGCCCCAGACCTTACCCCGATCCGTCCCCCGGCTCACAGGGTGAAACGCAGTCGATTATCCGGGACGACAAACCAGCCAAATTGCGCGAACATCAAGCATCCGGAACACACGAGTGAGAGCCCTATGAAAGCCGTCTGGTATGAAGAACTCGGACCCGCCGATGATGTTCTGGTCGAGGGCGAAATGGACACGCCTGAAGCCGGTCCCGGTGAGGTTCGCGTGCAGCTCTGTGCATCCGGCATCAATCCGGCTGACGTGAAGCGTCGCGGCCTTGGCACCTATGGGCTGGAGCATCCGCGGATCATTCCCAACAGTGACGGTGCGGGAATTGTCGATCAGATCGGCGACGGCGTTGAGTCCAGCCTGCTCGGGCAACGCGTCTGGCTGTTCAACGGTCAGCGCAGCGGGCGGGCCTTCGGGACGGCAGCCGAATACATCACGCTGGATTCCTGGCTGGTGGCACCCCTTCCCGACGATCTGAGTTTTGCCGAGGGCGCGTGTCTGGGCATTCCCTGCATGACCGCCCATCGTAATGTCTTCGCGGACGGGCCCGTGACCGGCAAAACGGTTCTGATCACCGGTGGCGCCGGGGCCGTCGGCCACTACGCCGTACAGTGGGCCAGACGTGGCGGTGCAACCGTCATTGCCACGGTGAGTGGCCCCGAAAAGGCGGCCCATGCAATTGCTGGCGGTGCACATCACACGGTCAACTATCGCGATGCAGATGCCGCAGAGCAGATCATGGACCTGACCGGAGGCGCGGGTGTCGACCGGATCGTCGAAGTCGATCTGGCGGGAAATCTTGCGATGAGCCTGAAGGTACTCAAGAACACGGGCATGATCTCGGTCTATGCCTCAAACGGCGATCCGGAAAACCTGTTCATGCGTATGGCCCTGAAGAACGTGGTGGTCCGCTTCATGGTCCTCCACAGCGTGCCACGCGATGCCATCGACCATGCCCGCGCGGACATTGCAGACTGGCTGGCCGAAGGCACGGCAATGCACACCGTTGCCGCCACCTTCCCGCTGGCCGCCTGCGCCGAAGCGCACAAATTCGTGGAAAGCGGCCACAAGCTGGGTACCGTGGTGGTCGAACCAAACCAATAGAGGGCCAGCCATGAACATCAAACCCTTCGAATGGACCGTGCTCGGCGTGACCCTGGGGTACACAGCGATCTTCGGTGCGATTTTCATGACCGCAGGAAACAGCGAGTTCCTCTGGTACATCGTTACGATGCTGATCCTTGTCGGACTGGTCGCACTCGGACAACGCAAAGCTGAATTCCCCGCCTGGATTCTCTGGGCGCTGTCGCTGTGGGGCTTTGCCCACATGGCGGGCGGCGGCGTGCCGGTCGCAGGCAGCGTGCTTTATGCCCATGTTGTAGTGCCCGTTTACGCGTCGGGTGATTTTGTCTTCCTGCGCTACGACCAGTTCGTACACTTCTACGGGTTTGGCGTGACCGCAATTGTGCTCTGGTATCTGCTCCGCAGGCATTTTCCGGTCTTGATCGGAACCACGAGCATTCTGGTTTTCCCGGTTCTGGGTGCCATGGGATTGGGTGCGGTGAACGAGATTATCGAGTTTATTGCGGTGGTTGTTTTCCCCAACACCAATGTCGGTGGGTACATCAACACCGCACTCGACCTCGTGTTCAACGCATTGGGGGCGATTGTCGCCATGGTTCTTGTACGCGTGTTCGCGAGCAGGCCCGAGCATCAATCGGCGCAGGTCTAGAGCCCGACCTTACATGCCGTCGCCTTTTGGCCGACGCCGCAGGGATTTTGTGCGGCCGCGTTGCCCCTTGGATTGCAGACGCCGCTCCTTCGACCCCCGGGTCGGGCGGGTCGGCTTGCGCGTGCGCGGCGCCACTGCAGCGCGCCGAAGCAAATCCAGAAGGCGATCTTTGGCGTCTGCCCGGTTGCGCTCCTGAGTCCGGAACCGCTCGGCCCGCAACACAAGCACATCATCATTGGTCATGCGGGTGCCCGCGAGTTTGCGCAGGCGCATCTTCAGATCAGACGGCAAGCTGGGCGAAGCGCCCACATCAAAACGCAACTCCACTGCTGTCGACACCTTGTTGACGTTCTGCCCGCCGGGGCCGCTGGCTCGCACGAACCGCTCCTCAAGCTCCCGTTCGGGAACGAAAACCGTCCGGCTGACCTGAAGACCTTCGGGATCGACCATCAGGCTGGCGGGTGTGCCGCGACCCATTTTTCGGCAAAGGCCCGGTAATCATTGGGGGTACGGCCCAAAATCATGCCGAGCACCTTCCCGTTACCGCCGGGCAGACCATACTGGTCATAATGCTCACACATCTTCACGAAGCCCTCGATGGAATAGTCGTCCTGCCCGCGTTTCTTCGCGGCATCAATCCAGATTTCAATATCGCTTTTTTCGGCACGGATATCCCGTCCGGTAACATCAGCGAAAACGGCCGCCATCGCAGCGTGGCTCAACGGCGCCGGGCTGCACATTTCAAAAGCGCCTCCGGTCCAGCCGTCTTCGGTCAGCATGATGGCCGCAGCCTCACCCACATCATCCAGATCCACGACACTGAGGGGGATTTCAACGCTGTAGAACCGGCGATAAATTCCGGTCTCGAGAATGCTGGGCCATTCCACGCTGATATTCTGCATGTACATGGTTGGCGAAAGGATCGTGTAGGGGACGAGGGATTCTATCAGATATTCCTCGACCCGCAGCTTCTCCCAATGATGCAGCAACTGACTGCATTGGGGATGAACGAGTGAATGGAAGGCAAATTGCGAAACACCCTCCGCCTTTGCGGCATCAATCATGCGCACGCCGATCTCGAACTCATCGCCCTGAAACCGCGGACCGATATGATAGACCCTGTCGACTCCAACCATGGCTGTCTTGAGGTCAGTGTCCGAGCGAAAATCACCAAGAACGACCTCCGTTGCGCCAGCAGCTCTGGTCCGGTCTGCACTTTCTTCACTGCGGGTCAGAACACGGATATCAGCATTGCGTGCGGCGAGTTGGCGAAGAATGGCCAGGCCCGTCGGGCCGGCAGCTCCGGTCATTAAAATCATGCGTCAGATTCCTTTTCATACGCTCGGGACACCTGTTATCCGACCCGCCCTTCTTATCAGATACCGATCAGGCGAGCATCTCATGACATGGAACGGTTATACGTTCCAAAACCTCTAACATTTATGCCATAAATGTCTGGGGGAAGGCTTGTTGGTCTTGGGTGCGGGCGCACTCACATCCTTTGCGGAGGACATGTTTTGAGCACTGTTACATCGGGGGAGATCGACGCCATTACCGGCGACGGTCGGGAACGCAATTTTGCGATTTACGTCCTGTCATTTCTGCTTTGGCCCGTCATTCTGTCGACCTGCATCTACATGACCGCACTTGGTCTCGCGGCAGATCACGCGGCACTGTATTTCAACATCACCTATATCTGCCTGGCACTCGGTCTGTTCACGCTGGAACGCCTCCTGCCCCATGAGCGGAAATGGCTGCGGAACGATGGCCAGATGCTGGCCGATCTGGCGCATACGCTCCTCAACAAGGGCTTTGTCCAGGTTTTGGTGGTTGTCGGTCTCGCCATTGGTGTCGCCGAAGTTGCCGCATCCAAAGGTGGCGGGTTCTGGCCAGCCCACTGGCCGATTGCCTTCCAGATCATGCTTGGCCTCGTGATCGCCGAAGCAGGCCTCTACACCGCCCATCGGGTGGCGCATGAATGGTCCTTTCTCTGGCGTTTTCATGCTGTTCACCACAGCGCACCGCGCCTGTGGTTCTTCAACACCGGGCGTTTTCACGTGGTTGATACGGTGACCAGTATTCTGCTGAGCCAGCCGCTGCTGTTCCTGGCCGGTGCGCCGTCAGAAATCTTTATCTGGGTGACATCGATCACGGCTTTCATTGGCATGCTGACCCACTGCAATATCGAGATGCGGTTCGGGCCATTGAACTATGTGTTCAACACCCCTGCCGTTCACCGTTGGCACCATTCGCGCATCCCTGCCGAAGGCAACAGCAACTACGGCGAGAACCTGATGCTCTTCGACGTGCTGCTCAGGACGTTCTACTGCCCCAAACGTCGACCACCAGCCAATATCGGGATCAACGACCCAATGCCGACCAAGTTCCTTGGCCAGGTCGCACATCCATTCCGCAAGGATCAAAGCACGCTCGCGGCGTCACGAACGGCAATCGACAGCCACTAATGCGCCTATGGCGCATCGCAAGAAATCAGCTGCGTCGAGCTTCGCGCCCAAGCAGAAGCCAGACGAAGGCAATAGCCTGCAGTATCAGCGCGAGACCGAAGGCGGCCTGATACCCGGCCTTGGCGTAACCGCCATCTGCGGCGGCAGGCCAAAGGTTGATCACTTCACCCATGCCCCATTGCAGCGCAAAAGCCATGGCAAAGATCATCAGATTCTGGGCCGTATTGGCCCGCCCGGCCAATCCTGCCGAGAAGGTTTGCGCCAGCACAGAGAAAGCCAGCACACCCGTTGCCCCCATGGCGCCGATGAAGAACCACAGGAGCACCGGCATCTCGGCCCATTCCAGCAGCACCAACACCTGCAGCACCATGAAGACGCCCATCCCCGTGCCTGCAACGAAAATTGTTGGGACGCCACGGCGTGCCAAACGGTCAGCCGCCAATCCGGTGCCGATATTTCCGATTACAAAACCGGCGGCGCCCGCGAGCAGAACAAAGCTGACCGCTTGCGAGTCCAGTCCCGCGACGTCTCGCAACCAGGGGCCGGCCCAAAGCGTCTGGATGGCCAGAAAACTGCCCTGAGAGAACGCAGCCAAGGGTGCGATCCGCCAGAAAGCGCGGCTCACGAATATTCCCTTCAACCCGCCAATGCGGACAGACAAGGGCTCTGCAGATCCAGCGCGCGTGCGTTCGGGAACGACAAACCAGATCGCAACGGCAACAAGTGCCGTCGCGATGGAGAGCGCGATGAAGCCATTGCGCCAGCCGATTTCCGCAACAACCAGCTCTGTCGGGGCCGTGGCCACCATCGCGCCGAGTCCGCCAAAGGCGACAATCAGGCCATTCATCAACGGCAACCGGTCCATCGGGAACCATTCGCTCATTGCCTTAAATGAGCCCATCAGACAGGCGGCCACGCCGAGGCCAATCAACCCACGGCCCAGCACCAACCCCCACAAGCTGTCGCCGAGCGCAAACACCAACGCACCCATTGCGGCAATGACCAAAAGGATGGTTTCCACCCGGCGTGGGCCATGACTGTCGAGATAGACCCCGATGGGAATTTGGGCCGCTGCGAAAGTGATGAAATAAGCGCTGCTCAACATACCGAGCTGTGCTGCCGAAAGCCCCAGCTCAACAGCAAGATCAGGGCCGATCACCGCATTGACGGTGCGATACAGATAGGAAAAGAAATAGCCTGTCGCGAACGGCAGAAAGACCACGGCCATCAGGCGCGGAAGCGAGAGCTTTCGGTCTTCCGCCGCAGGTGCGCTTGGGCTGGTCATACCAGTGATGCCCTAGCGGCCACGAAACTTCGGCTTTTCCCGGTTTTTGAAGGCGTTGTAACCGGCCATATAGTCCTGACTGTCCGCGTAATCGAACTGGGCCTCAAGCTCGGCCCGGCTCAATGGACGCGGGTCGGCGAGCCGCGCCAGAGCGGCCCGATGATAGCGGTGTGACAGAGGCGCCCCATCAGCGATACGGCGCGCGGCCTTCATGACTTCATCTTCGAGATCAGCGTCGGGCACGACCCGTGTCAGCAGGTTTTTCGCAAGCGCCTCCTCTGCCGTAATCGCACGGCCCTCGAGCAGAATTTCAGCCGCAACGGCCCGCCCGCCAGCATCCACCAAGTACTGGACCAGATGGTAGCCGAGGAACAAACCGATATTTTTTGCCGGCACACCAAAGCGCCCGGATTCGCCCGATAGACGCAAATCCGCAGCCAGGGCCAACTCAAAACCGCCGCCGATACAAAAGCCATGGATCATCGCGATGACCGGAAGGCGCGAATCTCGAACAGCCAGAAACGCACGGTCGGTGGCCGCCTCATAAGCCTTCACCTTACGGCGGTCAGACCGCTCAGCCTCGAAATTGGTAATGTCCGCACCCGCGCAAAAGGCTTCCTCACCGGCACCACGCAATATGATGCAGCGCAGAGCATCGTCCTCGCCCAGTATCTCGATCGCATCACCCACAGCAATCCAATCTTCCTGACGCAGGGCATTACGTTTTTCGGGGCGGTGAATTGAAACGATCGCGATATCCTCGCGCCGTTCAACCTGAACGGTATCAGTCATGGCGTTCCTGTTTTTCTTGTTTTCCGGGAAATCCGATTGTTGGCAGTATCCCGCAAAACAAGCGGGCGCGCGAGCAGTTCAGACCGCGCCAATTTTCGGGGACGGGTTTACCTGCAGTCGAGAATCCGAGAACCAGCTGAGCGTGTCTTCAATGGTCTTTCGCTCCACATCGCGGGTGATGAACACAATCCGTGTACGCCGATCCTCAGAAGGCCAGGCATCCAGAACCGCAGGCGGATGAAAAACATGCTGCACACCGTGGATCACCACCGGTTTGTCCATCTCGGCCACATTCACGATACCTTTGATACGCAAAAGATCCGGTCCCTTTAGCATCATGATTGTATCGAACCACTGCTCGAGTGCATCAAGGCGCAAGGGTTCGTCATAGGTCACGCAGAAGGAGCTGATGTGGTCGTCATGGCGGTTCACGTCATGTTCGTGGGTGTGTTCATGATTGTGATCATGGGCGTGGTCGGACGCCTGTTCATCGGCATAGGCTTCATCCTGCAACCAGCGCTCCACGTCCGGGCCTTTGCTGGCCGGGTTGAACAGCCCGGCATTGAACAGAACCTCGGGCTCGACCTCTCCGTTCACGACATGCTGGCGTGGGGCCGCCGGATTGATGAGCTCAAGCCGTGCTTCCAGTGAGGCCGTGACCTTGGCATCCACCATGTCTGTCTTGGTGATCAGAAGACGGTCGGCCACGGCCGCCTGCTTCACGGATTCAAACTGTCGGTTGAGCGTGTCTTCCCCGTTCACCGCATCCACCGTGGCGATCACACCATCGAGGCGAAAATAATTGGTTACCAGCTGATCCGACATCAGCGTGTGCAGGATCGGTGCCGGATCAGCCAGACCGGTGGTTTCGATCAGGATCCGCTCAAAAGACGGAACATCCTCACGCAGGCGCAGCATCATCAGATCGCGCAACGTGTTCACCAGATCTCCGCGCACGGTGCAGCACAGACAGCCGCTGTTGAGCAGCACCATGTCCTCCGCGCCGGTCACCGTTAATTCGTGATCCAGCCCAACCTCGCCGAATTCATTGACGATAACGGCGGATTTCTCCATGCCGGGATGGTGGAGAATATGATTGAGAACCGTCGTTTTGCCGCTGCCCAGAAAGCCTGTCAGCAGAGAAACCGGGATCAATTCAGTCAAACTTTCGGGTGTTTTACCGTTCATTTTCCGCACCTGTCATCACACGCCCGCTTGACATTCCGCGCGGGCAAACCGTTATAACACGCCCAGAACCGGGTGGCACAAAGTCCGCCCTGCAAGGAAAGCATCGAAGATGAGTGAAACCGGCAATTCCATGTTCGCACAACGTGTCTCCATCGAGCAGGTCGAGGAAGGTCATGAACTGGCCCCGAAGTTCGACGCAGATGGTCTGATGCCTGTGGTCACCACTGACGCGACAAGCGGCGAAGTGCTGATGCACGGCTATATGAACGCGTTGGCCCTGACCAAGACCATCGAAACCGGCGAGGCCCATTACTGGTCCCGCTCCCGCAAGGTGCTTTGGCACAAGGGTGCCACTTCGGGTCTGGTACAGAAGGTTCAGGAAATCCGGATTGACGATGATCAGGATGCGGTCTGGCTATTGGTCGATGTCCAGGGTGGTGCGAGCTGCCATGTGGGGTACCGCTCGTGCTTCTACCGTTCGGTCCCGGTCGGTGCCGACGCTGATGCGCCCGTCGCATTGAACTACGAAGAATCCGAAAAGGTCTTCGACCCTGTTGAGGTTTATGGCGACGCGCCGAACCCGACGAAGCTTTAAACGGTACGGAAATCGACCAAGCTTGGTTGTCATACGCGGACTTGAGCCGCGTATCTCGCCTCCACCCCAGCGAGATGCCAGGGTCAAGCCCGGGCATGACAATATCTCTTAGACCGTTTCCGATTCGATCAGACCCGCGACAAACCTCGCCATAACATCAAGCACCGCCTCGGGCTGATCGCGTTGCGGAGAATGACGGCAATCGGGGATGAGCAGGGTCTCGGCCCGGCCGCTCACTTGTGCGGCAATCGTATCAAGTTGCGCGCCAGAGCCATATTCATCGCCTTCGCCCTGGAGCACCAGAACCGGTGCCGTGATGCCGGACAGATATTCCTCGATGTTCCACGCACGGAAGGCGGGGTTAAGCCAGATGTCGTTCCAGCCCCAGAAGGTTGCATCGCCATCGGTGTGATGACGCCCGATACGTGCCGGCAGATCGGTGGTCTCATAAGCGCCCTTGGCGTCCTCAATCCCGGCGATGGTGATGTCTTCGACGAACACATGCGGTGCCATCACCATCAGCCCGCGCACCGGCCACTTGGCGGCACCCGCATGAATCAGTGAAATCGAGCCGCCATCGCTGTGGCCAACCAGAATTGCATCATCAAGGCCTAGCGCGTCTCGCAACGCGGGCAGAACCTCCAGGGCCTCGCGATGCATGTAGTCCACCGCACGCTTGCCTTCCAGAACGTCCGATCCGCCGTAGCCATAGCGGGACCAAACCAGCGCGGGCAGCCCTGTCCGTTCAGCCAACTGCGCCGGAAAATCACGCCACAATCTCGCTGAACCCAGCCCCTCATGAAGAAAGACCAGCACCGGCTCTCCCGCTTGCCGTGGCCGGGTCCAATAATGTTCCAGCCGGCGGCCGGTCACGGTGACATATTCGATCTTCGGGGACACACTTTCGCTCATCGCTCTTCCAGTTTCTGCTTGTCGTCAATTGGTCGGAGACAGGCTGCACAAGCTCCACAAACGGGCCTGTGTGACCTATCCTGCCAACCACACCACTGGTCTTCTACCCGGAAACAAGCGAGCATTGCGATCCCATGATCGCCTTTGACACCCATCCCGATCAATACAAGCACTGGCGTCTGTCGGTCGACGGTCGCGTCGCAACCTTGACCCTTGATGTGGACGAGGCCGGCGGTCTGGTCCCGGGCTATGAGCTGAAACTGAACTCCTACGATCTCGGCGTCGATATCGAGCTCTATGACGCGGTCCAGCGGCTGCGCTTCGAACACCCCAACGTCGCCGCTGTGGTCGTGACCTCGGCGATGGAGCGCGTGTTCTGCGCCGGGGCAAACATCCCGATGCTCAAATCTTCCAGCCATGGTCACAAGGTGAACTTCTGCAAATTCACCAACGAGACCCGCAATGCCATTGAGGATGCCAGCGCCAACTCCGGGCAGGCCTATATCTGCATGGTGAACGGCACGGCAGCGGGCGGCGGCTATGAGCTGGCGCTGGCCTGTGATGAAATCCTGCTGGTCGATGACGGATCAAGCGCGGTGTCCCTGCCCGAGGTGCCCTTGCTCGCCGTCCTGCCGGGCACCGGCGGCCTGACCCGTGTGGTCGACAAGCGTCATGTGCGGCGCGACCTCGCGGATTTCTTTTGCACCACCGGCGAAGGCGTGCGTGGAAAACGGGCGCTGCAATGGAAGCTGGTCGATGCGTTGGTCCCCCGCTCCAAACTGGACGACACCGTTGCCCAACATGCGGCAGATCGCGTCGCGGATTCCGACCGGCCCGCCACCGCAAAGGGCATCGAACTGCAGCCCGTCAGACGCACCATCGGCACCGACGATATTGCCTATCCAAATCTCTCCATCACAATCGACCGCGACCTTCGCACCGCGACCTTCACAGTGAACGCACCCACGGAGACACCCCCGGCAGACCTGGCCGCCATTCATGCGGCTGGCGTTGACTACTGGCCCTTGGCGATCGCCCGCGAACTGGATGACGCGATCCTGCATCTGCGCTTCAATGAAGAGGAAATCGGCACCTGGGTCTTTCGGACAGAAGGCGATCCGGAATTGGTTGCTGCGGCGGACGAAGCCCTGCTCGCCCATTCCGATGACTGGCTCATCCGCGAGATCACGCTGTATCTGCGACGCACGCTCAAGCGCATCGACGTGTCATCGCGCTCACTGATCACCCTGATCGAGCCCGGATCGTGTTTTGTCGGCACCCTTTTCGAGTTGGCGCTCGCAGCCGACCGGTCCTACATGCTCGATGGCGGTTTTGAAGGCAGCAACACGCCGCCAGCGACCATCCGGCTGACCGGTATGAACACCGGGCCACTGACCATGTGCAACGGTCTGACACGCCTGCAAACGCGCTTTTACGGCGATGAACCCGCGCTCGCAGCCGCACTGGCCGAAACCGGTAACGACCTTGAGGGGTTAGACGCCGCGGAAATCGGACTTGTCACCTTTGCTCCTGATGACATCGACTGGGAGGATGAGGTCCGCCTCGCCATCGAGGAACGCGCCGCCTTCTCCCCCGATGCGCTAACCGGCATGGAAGCAAGCCTGCGCTTCCCCGGCCCAGAAACGATTGAAAGCAAGATTTTTGCCCGCCTGAGCGCATGGCAGAACTGGATTTTCCAGCGCCCAAATGCTGTGGGCGATGACGGAGCACTTGAATTGTTTGGCACTGGCAAGCAACCTGAATTTGATCGGAAACGGGTCTAACGCCATGAATATCGACTACAATGAAACCATCCCCAACAATGTGGACCTCGGTGATGACCGCCGCCTGCTCCGCGCGCTTGAGCGCTGGCAGCCCGCCTATATTGAATGGTGGAAGGAGATGGGTCCGGTCCAGTCGGACATGCACAAAATCTATCTGCGTACCGCGGTCAGCGTCGACACCGATGGCTGGGCCCATTTCGATTATGTCCACATGCCCGAATATCGATGGGGCATCTTTCTCAACCAGCCCGAAAAAGATCGCAAGATCGGCTTCGGTGCGCACAAGGGAGAGGATGTCTGGACAGATATTCCCGGCGAGTACCGCAGTGAACTCCGTCGCCTGATCGTCACACAGGGCGACACCGAACCCGCCTCGGTCGAACAGCAGCGTCAGCTCGGCCGGACAGCGCCCTCGCTTTATGACCTGCGCAATCTCTATCAGGTGAATGTTGAAGAAGGCCGCCACCTCTGGGCCATGGTCTACCTGCTGCACGCCTATTTCGGACGTGACGGCCGCGAAGAGGCCGACGAGATGCTCGAACGCCATGCGGGAGACCCGGACCGCCCTCGTATCCTGAAAGCTTTCAACGAGGAAACCGCGGACTGGCTGTCCTTCTTCATGTTTACCTATTTCCAGGACCGGGACGGCAAGTTCCAGCTCGCCGCGCTGGCCGAAAGCGGTTTTGACCCGCTCGCGCGCACCTGCCGCTTCATGCTGACCGAAGAAGCTCACCACATGTTCGTGGGCGAAACCGGTATCATGCGCGTCCTGCAGCGCACCTGCGAGTTGATGAACCAACACAACACGGATGATGTCCGCCCCTATGGCGGGATCAATATCAACACGATCCAGAAATGGATCAATTTCCACTATTCGATCTGCCTCGATCTCTTCGGCTCGGAGCGTTCGACCAATGCGGCGAACTACTTCTCCATGGGCCTGAAGGGACGCTATCGAGAGAGCAAGCTCGACGACGACCACAAGCTCGACGGGGAACAAGTTGAAATTCCGAGAGTGACCGAGAACGGGATCGGCTCTGAAACCATCGCAGCCCTGACGACCATGAACCTGAAGCTGCGACAGGATTACACCAAGGACAGCCAACGCGGTTTGAACCGATTCAACAAGATGATCGATGCCCATGACATCGACGCGACACTGAGCCTGCCCGCCGACACCTTCAACCGCTCCATCGGCATCTATGCCGGGATCAACGCCACGCCCGAGGGCAAACTGATCTCCGGCGAAGAGTGGGCCGCCTCAAAACACGCCTGGCTGCCGACCGACGACGATCACAAATATGTTCGCTCGATCATGATACCCGTCACCGCGCCCGGTAAAATGGCAAGCTGGATCGCACCGCCCAAACGTGGCATCCATGGCCAGCCCATCGATTACGAGTATGTTCTTTTCCATTAGGAAACGGAACTCGCCGCCGTATGCGCGGAGGATTAAGAAACATGAACCCCAACACCGTCGCAGTCGATAGCACTGTCAGCCCGGCCAAACTGACCTTCGCCAACAGCTTCAACGTCGCCGTTCCCTTTATTGACCGCCATGTCACTGAAGGACGTGGCGATAAAGTTGCGATCCGCACAACTGATGGTGACACCACCTATGCCGAACTGCTGGAAGGCGTAAACCGGGCTGGCAACGTGTTGATCAGCCTGGGGTTGAAACCCGGCGACCGGGTTCTCATGGTGGTGAAAGATTCACCCACATTCCCGTTCCTGTTCTGGGGCGCCATCAAGGCAGGCTTCGTGCCGGTCCCGGTCAACACATTGCTCCACGCCAAGGACTATCAGTACATGGCGATCGATTCCGACGCGGCCTGCGTTGTCTGGTCGCCGGAGTTTGAGTCCTGTATTCGGGCGGCACTTGACCGGATGGCGATACAGCCGCTTCACCAGTTCCCCACCGAGGGAGACGGCAAAACCTTTGCATCCCTTCTCGCCAACGCCTCGACAGACCTGAACCCGTTTCCCGCGTCTGCAGATGCAGACTGTTTCTGGCTGTACACTTCGGGCTCGACCGGCGACCCGAAGGGCGCGGTACACGCGCATAAGGACATGGTCGTCACCAGCCAGTATTACGGTGTTGAAACCCTCAGCATCACCGAAAAGGACATCTGCCTGTCTGCGGCAAAGCTGTTTTTTGCCTATGGACTGGGCAATGCCATGACCTTCCCATTCTGGGTCGGCGGGCAGGCCGTGCTGTGGGGTGGCCGCACAACGCCCGATAGTATGTTCGAGCATATCGAGCGATTTAGACCGACTCTCTATTTTGGTGTCCCAACACTGTTTGCCACTCAGCTTCAAACCCTGTCACATACCTCTCCGGATCTCTCGAGCCTGCGCGTGTGCGTGTCCGCCGGAGAGCCGCTCCCCGCCAATATTTTCAAGCGCTGGGAAGCACGTACAAATCTCAAGATCCTCGACGGCATCGGAACGACAGAAAACCTCCACATCTTCATCAGCAACCGGCCCGATGACGTTCGCACCGGCGTCAGCGGACGCCCTGTCCCCGGATATCAAATCAAAATCGTGAATGACAAAGGCGGCCCCGTGAAACAGGGCGAGATTGGCCATTTGATGGTGCGCGGCCAATCCGCCACATCACGTTACTGGAAACTGCCCGAACGCACGGAAGCAACTCTGGTCGATGGCTGGCTGCGCACCGGAGATTCCTACTATCAGGACGAAGACGGTTATTACATCTGCTGCGGACGCAGCGATGACATGCTCAAGGTTGGCGGTATCTGGGTGTCTCCTGTGGAGATCGAATCGCGCCTGATGGACCACGAGGCCGTCCTCGAAGCTGCCGTGGTGGGCCGCACCGACGATGATCAACTGGTCAAGGCCGAAGCCTTCATCATCCTTGATGAAGGCCACACGGCCTCCGATTCACTTGCAGAGGCATTGCAGGCCTTCTGCAAGGCTGGTCTCGCACGCTACAAATACCCACGTTGGGTGCATTTTGTGGATGAGTTGCCCAAGACCGCGACGGGGAAAATTCAAAGATTCATCCTGCGGGCCTGACCCGGATCACGCCGCAAACACGCGCCCCCTTTTCAAAGGAAGAGCAGGCCATGGAACTTCACCCGCAAATCCGCAAAGCCGTCGGCATGATGGCCGGCGTGAGCTTTCCCGACCTGAGCCCGGGCGAAGCACGCGCCGTGCTGCGTGAACGGGTCGCCATCCTCAACCAACCACCTGTGCCGCTCCGCCGGGTGATGGACCTCTACCCGTCAGGACCGGGCGGGCCGGTACCCCTGCGCGTTTATGTTCCGGTGACCGCACCGACCGACGAAGCCCTGCCGGTCGTCGTGTATTTCCACGGCGGCGGCTGGACCATCGGCTGTCACGACACCGTAGAGCCGCAATGCCGCTACATGGCCAATGCAGCACGCGCCATCTTCGTGTCGGTCGAATACCGGCTGGCGCCCGAGCACAAATTTCCCGCTGCCTTCGATGATTGCCAATGGGCCGTGCGCTGGGTGCACGAACATGCCGCCGAACTCGGTGCCGATCCCACCCGCATTGCCGTCGCGGGCGATAGCGCCGGCGGCAATCTGACCGCCGTGACCGCCCAGCAATTGCGCGAATCCGGCCCAAAACTGGCTGCGCAGGTGCTGATCTGTCCGATCACCAATCTGATCTTCGACACCCCTTCCTACATCGAAAACGCGGAGGGGCCCGTCCTCACGCGGCGCATGCAGGACCGCTGGGTAGAGAACTATCTCGATGACGAAGCGCTACGACACGACCCGCGTGTCTCGCCATTGCTGGCCAATGACTTTGCGGGGCTTCCCCCAGCCACGGTGATCACGGCGAGCCATGACCCTCTGCGGGATGAAGGCATCGCATATACCGAACGCCTCGTTGCGGCGGGCGTGCCGGTGCGCCAGCGCAACTGGGAAGGCTACACCCACCTGTTTCCAAGCATGGGCGGCTATGTGGATGCCGCCTTCGAGGCGCTGGACTTTGCTGCCGGGGGATTGCGGGAGGCGTTTGAAGACGCCGGCACCAACAAGTCGTAACCCGGACCGCTCAGACCGACAGGATTCTGCCGTCATCGCGAGCCCCGAAGGGGCGCGGCGATCCACTGTCAGACTGGATTGCTTCGTTGCTGCGCGCCTCGCAATGACAGAAAGGCCACGCTCTATTTCTCGTGGATGACGTTCTGCGAACCATCCGCACCCATGAACACCACCAGAATTCGCACAGGCACATCGCCATCATTGATGCCGTTATGGGTCACAGTTTCGGCTTCCATGAAGGCTTCGCCCTTACGATAGGTGCGCTTGCCATGGGTGCCGTAGTCCACGGTCACCTGACCCTCAAGAATATAGCCGTATGTCGGGACACCATGACGGTGCGGACCGGTTTCCTCGCCGGGTTTCATGGTCACGATCAGGCTGGTGACCTTTGCCGGACCCGATTCGGGATAGACCAACGTCTCGCCAACGATGTTCTTCGAGCCGTCGAAAAACGGCACAACCCGGGCGTAGTCATCGGCAGCCAGGAGCGGCGTGGTCGCAAGGCAGAACAGCAATGCGAGAGGGAAAGAGCGTTTCAAGCGCATGAGTTGGATACCTTCGATTGAATTATGACAGGGGCCCTAAACCCCCAGATACCGCTCCTGCAGCGCCTTGTCGGCACGGAGTTCATCTGACGTGCCGTTCCAAACAACACGGCCCTTTTCCACGATGTGGTGGCGGTCGGCGATCCGGGTGAGTGCGGCGACGTTCTTGTCGATGACCAGAATCGACTGCTTCGCAGTCTTGAGGTCGGACAGGCAGGACCAGATTTCCTGACGGACCAGAGGTGCCAGACCTTCGGTGGCTTCATCCAGGACCAGAAGTTTGGGGTTGGTCATCAGGGCGCGACCGACCGCGAGCATCTGCTGCTCGCCACCGGAAAGCTGATTGCCGGCGCTTTCCAGACGCGGCGTGAGCCCGGGGAACAGGTCGATCACCTTGTCGAAGGTCCAGCTTTCGCCTTCGCCCTCGCGCGGACGTGCCGTCGCGACCAAGTTTTCACGGACGGACAGGTTCGGAAAAATCTGCCGGCCCTCGGGCACAAGACCGATCCCGGCCTGTGCCACCTTGTGAGACGGCAAACCGTGGATCCCCAGACCATCAAACGTGATCCGCCCGGCATCCGGGCGCAGGATGCCCATAAGTGCGCGGATGGTCGTCGTCTTGCCCATGCCGTTGCGGCCGAGCAGGGTGGCGACCTCTCCGGCACCGATGGCAAAATCCATCCCGAACAGCACTTGGCTGTCGCCATAGGAGGCATTCAGGCCACGCACCTCAAGCATCAGACGATCTCCTCTTCGCCCAGATAGGCTTCGCGGACCGCAGGATCGTTGCGGATGTCATCCCGTGCGCCCGTGGCGATGACCTTGCCGTAGACGAGCACCGTGATCCGGTCGGCCAGCGCGAAGACGGCATCCATGTCGTGTTCAACCAGCAGCATGGTGTAGTCACCCTTGAGCGCCCGCAGGAAGGTGATCATGCCCTGACTTTCCTCCGGGCCCATGCCGGCCATCGGCTCGTCGAGAAGCAGGAATGTCGGTTCGGTTGCCAGCGAGATCGCGATCTCCAACTGGCGTTGTTCGCCATAGGCGAGATCACCGGCACGGACCTCCATCCGGTCGCCAAGCCCGACCCGCTCGAGCAAGGCACGCGCGGGATCGATCAGACTGGTATCACGTGATACCGGCTTCCAGAACCGGAAGCTGTGACCCTGGGTCGCCTGTACCGAGAGCATGACGTTCTCGAGGGTTGTGAAATCCCGGAAGATACTGGTGATCTGGTAGGATCGTGCCAGGCCCGCGCGCACCCGCGCCGGACCGGCCATGCGCGTGATATCCCGCCCGTTGAACAGGATATTGCCCGCATCCGGACGCATCTCACCCGAGAGCATATTCACCAGCGTCGTCTTGCCCGCGCCATTGGGACCAATGACGGCGTGAATCTCGCCGGTTTCCACCGACAGGGATAGATTGTCCGTCGCGGTCAGGCCGCCGAAGGTCTTGATCAGGCTGTTCGCACTCAGTGCGACGGGTTTGGTCATGGCATCACTCACGGCGTGACTTCGGCGTCAGAAGCCCGGCAATACCGCCGCGCGCAAACAGTACAACCAGAACCAGAAACGGCCCGAAGATGATGTGCCAGTGATGGGTCCAGCCCGCGAGAATTTCCGACAACATGAGGAAGACAAACGCACCCGTGACCGGCCCGAACAGCGTCGACATACCGCCGAGCACAACCATGAAGATCAGCTCACCCGAGCGGGGCCAGTTCATCATGTCCGGTGAGACAAAACGCTCAAAATTTGCCTGCAACAGTCCCGCGATACCGCACATGATTCCGGCGATGACAAAGGCGGTCAGGCGATACCGGTAGGTCGCAACGCCAATGGACTGAACCCGTGCATCGTTGGATTTGGCCGCGCGCATGATATTGCCAAAGCGGGAGTTCACAAGACGCCAGCTGACCAGCACGCTCGCCACTAGGAAGGCGAAGATCGTGTAATACATGGTCATTTTGTCTTCGAGGGAGAAGAACGAGACCCCGAAATCGCTGCGCGCAAGGATGTTCAGGCCGTCATCGCTGCCATAGCGCTCCGCGCTGACCGACAGGAAAAAGATCATCTGCGCCAGCGCCAGGGTGATCATGATAAAATAGACACCCTTGGTCCGCAGGCTGATCGCCCCGAAGATCAGCGCGATCAGGCCGCTCAGGCCGATGGCGAGCGGCCACTGGATCCAGGCATTGGTCACCCCGTGAAAGGCCAGTATGCCCACTGTATAGCCGCCGATCCCGAGATAGACCGCGTGGCCGAAGCTGATCAGCCCGCCATAGCCCATGATCAGGTTGAGACTGACCGCCGCAATTCCCCAGATCATGATCCGGGCAAACACAGTCACATAGAAGGTTTCACCGATGGCGGGCGCCACAAAGGGCGTCAACGCGAAGATCACCATCACGACGGCGGTGAACATGTTTGCCGGATTCTTCAGTGCATTCATTGTGCACCTTTTGGCGGGAACAGCCCTTGTGGCCGGAAGAACAGGATCGCGGCCATCAGGATATAAATCAGCATCGAGGAGACAGCCGGACCCGCGGACTCCGCCGCGTTGGCGGGCAGGAACAGCAGCAGCAGGACGTCCAGAAACGAACGGCCCAAAGTATCAATAAGACCGGTGACGATGGATGCGATGAACGCGCCGCGTATCGAACCGATCCCCCCGATCACGATCACCACAAAGGCGAGGATCAGAACATCCTCCCCCATGCCAATGGCCGCCTGGGTGATCGGCGTGATGATCAGCCCGGCCAGCCCGGCAAGCACTGCCCCGATCCCGAAGACGATAGAGAAAAGCTTGGGAATATTCACACCGAGCGCCCCAGCCATGGTGCGGTTCGACGCCCCGGCCCGGATCAGCATGCCGATCCGGGTCTTGCCGACCAGCAGATACAGGCCAAAGGCGACCAGCAGGCCGATCACGATGATCACGATCCGGTAGACCGGATAGGTGATGCCAAAGCCCAGCGAGACAATTCCGTCCAGATAATCAGGCAGCGGCACCACAAGACCTTCGGGGCCCCAGATCAGGCGGACGGCCTCGTTGAAAAACAGAATCAGCCCGAAGGTCGCAAGCACCTGATCGAGGTGATCGCGCGGATAGAGCGTGCGCAGGGTCGTCATTTCGACGACGACTCCGATCACCAGCATCGCCGGCACCATCAGGATCACACCGAGCACAAACGACCCGGTCAGCAGCGCAAAGGTGCCACCGACAAAGGCCCCGATCATGAACATTGAGCCATGGGCCAGATTTACCAAATCCATGATGCCGAAGACGAGCGTCAGCCCGGCGGCCATCAGGAACAGGATAATCCCGAGCTGAAATCCGTTTAGAACCTGTTCGGTGAGAAGGACGTAATCCATAGCAACTGGGTAATCAGGCCGGAGCAGACATGCAAGCGGGGATACCGAAGTATCCCCGCGGGCACATTAGCTTTCCGAAACCCAATCAGGGCATCTTGCACTGGCTGGCATAAGGATCCTGATGGTCCTTGAGAACCACGCGACCCCCAGCCGTGGTCCAGTTGCCGTCGGCATCCTTGACCACCGTGCGTTCATAGAAGTTCTGGATGGGGAAATGATTGTTGCCCATCGTGAACTTGCCACGCACAGACGGGAAATCCGCTTTCTTGAGCGCGGCGCGCATGCCAGCTGTGTTGAGCACGTCACCATTCACCGCCTCGATGGCCGACTTGATGTACATGATCGAGTCATAGCTTTGCGCGGCATAGAAGGACGGATAGCGACCATATTTGGCCCGGAAATCCGCCACAAACTTCTTGTTGGCGGGGTTGTCCAGATCCGGCGCCCAGAACTGGGTCATCTTGGTGCCCAGCACGGTTTCCATATTGGCCTTCTGGAAAAGGGGCAGACTGATCGAATCCAGTGTGTAGACCGAGTAAAGCGGCACAGTACCGGCAAGACCCGCCTGCTGGTACTGCTTGATGAAGGCCGGTCCGGCCGGCCCCGGGTAGAAGGTGAAGACACCTTCAGGCTTGGCGGCCTTGACCTTGGAGAGTTCTGCAGACCAGTCACGCTGGGACGGCCAGACGGTCATGTCCTTGCCGACAATCTTGCCCTTGAAGGTGCGTTCCACGCCAGCAACCATATTCTGGCCCGCCGCATAGTTCGGTGCCACCAGATAAAGCGATTCAACGCCCTCCTGATTCAGCAACTCACCGAGCGCCATCGGCGTCTGGTCATTCTGCCAGGCGATATTGAAGAAGTTCTGATTGCATTGGGCACCTGCGAGCGGCGACGGGCCGGCATTGGCGCTGATCAGGATCTTGCCTTCATTGAGAACCACAGGCGCAGAGGCCAGCAGGACGTTGGACCAGATGTAACCGGCCACGATGTCGACATTGTCGCTGAGCACCAGACGTTCGGTCGCCTGCTTGCCCTTCTGTGAATTGAATTCATCATCAGCGTAGATAATCTCGACATCGAGATTGGCCATCTTGCCACCAATATGCTCAACCGCCAGATCAACAGCATCGCGCATATCCTTGCCGATCACCGCCACCGGCGTGGTCAAGGTGGTGACAAAGCCGATCTTGACCTTGTCGGCAGCCGCAGGGCTTGCCAGGAGAGTCAGCAGTGCTGCTGATCCCACGATTTTTTTCAACATTTTCAGTCTCCTCCCTGAAAGATTGGCGCTATCGGAACACAACACTCCCCATAAGAAAAGCGCCCGCCGGGTAAGCCTTTGGATTGATGTCCTAGCGGGTAAAAGCTCCACCCTCTTTTGCCAGCCTTGTAAGCAACGGCGAAGGCTCCCAGAGCTTGCCGTGTTCGGCGTGAAATTCCCTCACCCGTTGGTCGATTTCCGGCAGGCCGATTTCGTCGGCCGTAAACATGATCCCACCGCGCCAGCGCGGATAAGCAAAGCCGTAGAGCCACATGATATCGATATCCGAAGCCCGTGCCGCGATGCCTTCATCGAGGATTTTCGCGCCTTCATTGATCGCGGCGTAAAGACACCGTTCGCGGATTTCATCATCGGATATGTCGCGACGCGGGGTCCCCTGCTCTTTGGCAACTTCGATGGCAATGGCCTCGGTTTCAGGATCGGGCACCGGGCGGCGACCGCCGTCCTCATAGCTGTACCAGCCCTTGCCGGCCTTGATTCCAAAGCGACCCAGCTCACACATCCGGTCGGCCAGATGCATGTAGCGATGCGCGGGGTCATGCTGATCGGCCAGCGATTGTCGCATCCGCCAGCTCACATCCAGCCCGGAAAGATCGCTCACGGCCAGCGGCCCCATGGGCATACCAAGTCCGGTCAACACGGCGTCCACTTGGGCTGGCGACGCGCCCTCCTCAACCAGAAATGTTGCCTCCCGGACCATCGGCAAACGCGAACGATTGGCGATAAAACCATGGCAAACCCGGGCCAGCACGCCGATCTTTCCGGTTTTCTTGGCCAGTGCCATGCCTGTCGCGATGGCATCCGGCGCGGCCTTGGCCGGACGCACAACTTCGAGCAGCCGCATGGCGTTGGCGGGTACGAAGTAATGCAGACCAATCACATCTTCCGGACGGGACGTCGCGGCGGCGATTGCATCGATATCCATATAGGACGTGTTCGTCGCAAGGATCGCGCCCGGTTTGGCGACCTTGTCCAGATCGCCGAAGATCTGCTTCTTCACATCAAGGTCTTCAAACGCGGCCTCGATCACCAGATCGGTGTTCGACAGCGCCTCAAACCCAACGGCACCGGTAATCCGCGCGAGGCGTTCGTCTTTCTCCGCCGCATCAATGCGTCCGCGCTGGACCATCCCGTCATACAGCTTGACGATCTCCGTCATGCCGTTGTCGAGTGCCTCCTGGGATGTCTCGACGACTGTCGCCGGCAGCCCGGAATCGGCCAGGCTGGCCACGATTCCCCGCCCCATGGTGCCTGCCCCAATCACACCCGTGCTGGCGATCTCACGTGGTGCGATCTCCTTGCCAATATCGGGAATTTTCGAAGCTTCACGTTCGGCAAAGAACGCGTAACGCAGTGCCTGGGACTGATCGCTGTTCTTGCAGAGCTCAAACCGTTTGCGATCAGCCTGCACCGCGTCCGGATAGGACATCGTCATGCCATCGACAACGCTGTCGATCGCCTGATGGGGAGAATCCTGACCTCGCATCCGGCGGTTTGCGAGCTCGCGATATTTCTCGATGGTCTCGGCGTGGTCTTCGGGAGACCCGATGCCCGTACGCGGTTCGCTGGAAATACGCCGCGGTGTGCCATCGGCGATGATCTTCTCTGCAAAGGCGACCGCGCCCGCGCGCAGATCACCCTCGATGAGGTCATCAACGATCCCGTATTCCAGAGCTGTGGCCGCACCCACCGGTTTGCCAAGGACAATCAGCTCCAACGCATGATCCAGCCCGGCCACCCGGGGCAGCCGCTGGGTGCCCGCCGCACCCGGGAATATGCCGAGATTCACTTCCGGCGTGCCCATACGGGCGCTGGGAACGGCAACGCGGAAATGGCAGCCCAGCGCCAGCTCCAACCCGCCGCCCAGGGCAGTGCCGTGAATCGCGGCCACGATGGGTTTCTCAATCGTATCGAGATGATCAACAATCGCGATCAGATGCGGCTCAAGGGTCGGCTGGTCAAACTCCCGGATATCCGCACCTGCCGGGAATGTTCGCCCCAAACCGATCAGCACAATGGCTTCCACACTGTCATCGGCTGCCGCGCGATCCACCTGCGCCATAATGCCTTCGCGCACCCCGATTCCCAGCGCGTTGACCGGTGGGTTATCGATGGGCAGAATTGCAACGCGGCCTTCGGTTTCATAACCGACGAGATCACTCATTTTCATCCCCTTATCAGGGCGCCGGTTCGTTGAATTTTACCGCCAGCGCGTCTGTGGTGGCCATGATGCGGAACCGCGTGCGTGCGGTCAATTGGAGTAGAAACGTGGCAAAATATTCCCATCCCGATGCCTTTCTGGACCTCGTCGGTCAGGAGATTGTGGTCAGTGACTGGCACACGATCACACAGGACCAGATCGACCAGTTCGCCGCCGCCACGGGAGACCATCAGTGGCTGCATGTGGACACCGACCGGGCCGCCAAGGAAATGCCCGATGGCAAAACCATTGCCCACGGCTTTCTGGTCCTCTCGCTGATCCCCGGCATGGCCGCTGACCTCGGTGATGTCGACAACCTCAACAACACGATCAACTATGGCCTAAACAAGGTTCGCTTCACGGCCATGGTGCAGGTGAACTCCCGCGTTCGCTTGCGGCAAACCCTCAAATCCGCAGAGAAACGCGCCGATGGCAGCGTCCATCTGGTTTTTGAGGGCACCATGGATATGGAAGGCAGCGAACGCCCGGCCATGGTCGCCGAAACCATCCGGCGGCTTTACCCGACGCCGGGCATGACCGCATGAGCCCCGCCGACCGCACATTCTCGCGCACCGATCAGGTGGTGCCGGTTCTCGAACAGCACCGGTTCGACACCGCGCCGCTGGTCGCCTGGATGGAGACCAACATCGAAGGCTTTGCCGGCCCCATCGAGATCGCGCAGTTTCAGGGCGGGATGTCGAACCCGACCTTTTTGCTGACAGACGCCAATCAGTGCCGCTACGTCCTGCGCAAAAAACCGCCGGGGGAATTGCTGCCATCCGCCCATGCCGTCGACCGGGAACACCGGATCACCAGCGCATTGGGACCAACGCCTGTCCCCGTCGTGCGGACATTGGCGCTGTGTGAAGACACGTCCATTGTCGGCACCGAGTTTTTCCTGATGGATCACGCCAATGGCCGGGTGTTCCATGATCCCTCGCTGCCAGACTCCACACCTCAAGAACGCAGCGCAGTTTACGCCTCAATGATCGAGACCCTGGCCGCCTTGCATCAGGTGGATTTCGAAAAAGTCGGACTGAGCGACTACGGACGGGTTGGCGGCTATATGGGCCGTCAGGTTGCCCGCTGGTCGAAGCAGTACGAAGCCAGCAAGACAGATGAGCTTCCAGAAATGGACAAGCTCATGGTCTGGCTGCCCGAGAACATGCCCGACGACAGCGAGACCACCATCGTCCACGGGGATTTCCGGTTGGAGAACCTCGTCGTGGCGCACAATTCAGCCGATGTGATCGCCGTGCTCGATTGGGAACTCTCCACACTCGGGCATCCGCTCTCCGACCTTGCCTATAACTGCCTGCCCTATCACTGGCCGGAGGAATCCTTCGGGGATATGCGTGGGCTTGACCCGAGCACGCCGGGCATACCCTCCGAAGAAGATTATGTCGCCGCCTACTGCCGCCATGCCGGACGGGGCGAGATCGAGAATTGGACCTTCTATCTCGTGCTCTCGCTGTTCCGCCTCGCCGCAATCATTCAGGGGGTCTACTACCGGGGCCTTCAGGGCAACGCGTCCTCTCCTGAAGCGCTGTTGCGCCGGGACCTGACACGACAGCTGTCTATCCGCGCATGGCATCTCGTCCAACAAGGGTAAGCTGAGCACCATGACCGACGAATTCGACTACATCATTATCGGGGCCGGCTCAGCGGGTTGTGTACTCGCAAACCGTCTTTCGGCGGGCGATGCCACGGTTTGCCTACTCGAAGCTGGCGGGCGCGATATCAACCCGATGATTCACATCCCGGCCGGGTTCATGAAAACCCTGACCGACAAACGGGTGAACTGGCTGTTCCAAAGCGAACCCGGCGAAGGCACCGCCGGCCGCCGCATTCCCGCGCCGCGCGGGAAAGTCCTTGGCGGATCCAGCTCCATCAACGGGCATGTCTACAACCGCGGCCCCCACAACGACTTCAACACCTGGTCGCAATTGGGAAATCGTGGCTGGAGTTACGCTGACGTCCTCCCCTACTTCAAACGCAGCGAAAACCGGATCGGAGATGGTGACGACGGCTACCATGGCCATGACGGTGAGCTCGCGGTCACCGATATCGACGATCATGATCCGGTCTGCGATGCCTTCATCGATGGTGTCGAGAATATGGGCATCCCTCGCAACCCGGATTACAACGGCGCCAATCAGGCTGGTGTCGGTTACTTCCAGCGCACAATCAAGAACGGGCGGCGCATGAGCGCCGCGGTGTCCTTCCTCAATCCGGTGCGACACCGAAAGAATCTCGATATCCGCACGAATACCCATGTCGAACGCATCTTGTTCAAAGGCCGTCGTGCCGTCGCCGTGCGCTACAAACGTGGAGGCAACACGGTTGAAGTCAAAGCCCGCCGGGAGATCATCCTGTCCGGTGGCTCCGTCGCCTCGCCGCAAATGCTTCAGGTGTCCGGTGTTGGTCCGGCAAGTCTGCTCAAAGACATCGGTGTGCCGGTGACCCACAACCTGCCGGCTGTGGGTGAAAACCTAAGTGACCACTACGCGGTACGCATCGCCAACCGCGTCGCCGGGCAATCGACCATCAACGAACGTTCACGCGGGCTGGCACTGGGTCGCGAGATCGGGAAATGGCTCCTCACCCGCAAGGGAATTTTGTCCCTTTCACCCTCGCTGGCCTATGTCTTCTGGAAATCCCACGAAAGTCTGGAAGACCCCGACCTGCAGTTCATCTTCACCCCGGCCAGCTACATGCAGGGTGTACCGTCCCAGCTCGAGACCTATCCGGGCATGACCATTGCCTGCTGGACCATGCGCCCCCAAAGCCGTGGCTATATCCGCGCCCAATCAGCCCACACCCGGGACGCCCCCGCGATCCAGCCAAACTATCTTTCCCACGAATATGATCAGCAGGTGCTGCTCGCCGGTCTGCGTCTGGGCCGGGATATGATGCAAACACCCGAGATGGCCGCGGTGTTCGATCACGAGACCACCCCCGGCAAAGACGTACAGAGCGATGACGAAATTCTCGACTACGCGCGGGCCATGGGCACGACGGTGTTTCACCTGATGGGGTCCTGTCGCATGGGCCCGGCATCCGACAACAACAGCGTGGTCGATGATGAACTTCGGGTGCACGGTATCGAAGGATTGCGTGTCGTGGATGCCTCGGTGATGCCGACGGCGCATTCAACCAACACCAATGCCGCAACGATCATGATCGCCGAAAAGGCCTCCGACATGATCCTTGGGAAAACGCCACCGCCTGCAGCGGAACTGTAATTTTCTAATTCGTTGCCAGTTCCAGCAGCGCACCCAGCAGGACCTGCCCACCCGCGGTTGACCACTCGGTCGAGATGTCTTCGGCTTCGTTGTGGCTGATGCCGTCAACGCAGGGAATGAAGATCATCGAGGTGGGTGCAACGGCAGCGATGTAGCAGGCATCATGGCCCGCTCCCGACGTCATCTCGCGCGCGGCAAAGTCACGTGCCCGGGCGGCATTTCGCACGGCAGACACGCAGCGTTCATCAAACACGATCGGTGCGATATAAAAAATCTGCTCGAATTCGGACTCCAAGCCAATATTATCGGCGATCTTCGTCAGACCATCACGCAACTTTGCATCCATTTCGGCCAGAACATCATCATCCGGGTGCCGGAACTCCGAGGTCAGAAAGACTTGTCCCGGGATCACGTTGCGTGAATTCGGGTAGGATTCGATCATCCCCACGGTCGAACGCGCATCGGGGGCATATTCCATCCCGATCGCATTGACCAACTCGATAACCCGGGCCGCGCCCAGCAGCGCATCCCTGCGACGGTCCATGGGAGTGCTTCCCGCATGGGATTCCTGGCCCGTGAGCGTATATTCATACCAGCGCTGTCCTTGTGCCTTGGTCACAATGCCAATAAGCGCATCCTCTTCTTCAAGGATCGGACCCTGCTCGATATGGGCTTCCACATAAGCGTGGAATTCTCGTCCGCCGACGGGCATGTCCCCCGCATAACCGATACGCTTCAACTCGGCACCGAGTGTCACGCCATCCACATCTTCCTTGGCATGTGCCTCTTCCAGTGTGAAAGCGCCGGCAAAAACACCCGACGAAATCATAGCCGGGGCAAACCGGCTGCCCTCCTCATTCGTCCAGCAGACCACCTCGATGGGATGATCGGTCTCATACGCCATGTCGTTGAGACTGCGGATGACCTCCAGCCCGGCGAGAACGCCATAAACGCCATCGAACTTGCCCCCGGTTGGCTGGGTATCGAGATGGCTGCCCGTCACCACCGGCGGGAGGTTGTCGTCCCGGCCCGCACGCCGCGCGAAGATGTTGCCCATCGCATCAACGCGCACCGTGCATCCTGCGGCTTCACACCACGACACAAACAGATCGCGTCCCTCACGGTCCTCATCGGTCAGCGCAAGGCGGCGATTGCCCCCCGCCACACCGGGGCCGATCTTCGCCATTTCCATCAGGCTGTCCCAAAGCCGATCCCCGTCGATCGAGAGGTTGCGCGGTTCGTTCATGATTTCATCTCCATCCCGCACCGCCACCAGTGGCAAGCCTGCGGGCAAGTCGATACCATAATGATCCCCGCCACGAATTCCAGACACCCAGATGCTCGAACAGACCGGACGCCCCGTCACCATGGCCCCAAATGCCATGGTCACCTCCCCACATTCACTGGCCTCTGCTGCGGGCGTGGATGTCCTGCGGGCCGGCGGGTCCGCTGTTGACGCGGCCATGGCAACAAGTGCCGCTCTGGCCGTGCTGTACCCGCATATGACGACAATCGGCGGAGACGCATTCTGGCTGATCCATGACGCCAAATCCGGCGACATCAAATATCTGAATGGTGGCGGCCGGGCGGTGAAGGCAGCGACCCGAGACAACATGAAAGACCGCGGCCTCGACGAAATTCCGTTCCGTGGCATTGTGCCGGCCACGATCACGGTACCGGGCGCTCTGGCGAGCTGGGTCGAGGCGCACGCCGCCTATGGCAAACTGCCAATGACCCGCATTGTCGAAAGTGCGGTCGGCTATGCCCGGGACGGGTTCCCGGCCACTAAACGTGTCTCGGACATGATCGCCCAGAACAAGGACCTCGTGAGCCAGGTCGCCGAGACAGCCGAAATTCTGCTGCCCGGCGGCGACGTCCCCAGGCCCGGCGACAAGATCGTCAACCCGAACCTCGCCCGCACCCTCGAGATTTTTGCAGAACAGGGCCGGGATGGCTTCTACGCCGGTGAGGTCGCGCAGGAAATCGTCCGCGCCACACAAGCACTCGGCGGGCTTGTCACGATGGAAGATTTCGCCGGACAGCACGCCCAGTGGAGTGATCCGATCTCCACAGACTATCGGGGCGTCACCGTCTTCAACACACCGCCGCCCACACAAGGCATCACCGTGTTGCAGATGCTCAACCTGCTGGAGCGCTACGACCTCTCCAGCATGCCGTTTCTGGGACCCGATCATGTACATCTGATGGTCGAAGCCAAGCAGCTGGCCTTCCATGACCGCGACCTGCTGATTGCCGATCCTGATTTTGCCGATATTCCCGTCGCGCGGCTTCTGTCCAAATCATATGCCGAGGAACGCAGCGCGCTGATCGACATGACATCGGCCATACCGTGGGATCAGGTCCCCTCCTATGGCAGCCTCGATGGCGATACGGTCTTCATGGCTGTGGTTGATGCCGAAGGGAATGCCGTGTCCCTGATCCAGAGCCTCTATTCCGCCTTTGGCTCCGGCGTGGTGGCCGGGAACACCGGAGTGATGCTGCAGAATCGCGGCTCCTATTTCTCTCTCGACCCCGATCATCCCAACACGCTGGAACCGGGCAAAATCCCGCTGCACACGCTCATCGCATCGATGACGAAACGCGACGGGAAACTCTGGTCCTTACTGGGTTGTCAGGGCGCGGACGGTCAGCCGCAAGTCCAGCTTCAGCTGCATGTCGACATGATCGATTTCGGGCTGGATATCCAGCAGGCGCTCGAACAGCCCCGGTTCCTGTCGGGCCGGATCGGCCTGACCGAGCCGCGCGATCCGTTGCACGTCGAAGGACGGATATCTGAAGAAACGATTTCCGAACTGGCCGCCCGCGGCCACAAGATGAATGTATGGCCAGCCTGGCAGAACCGCGCCGGCCAGGCCCATGGCATCGTCATTGATCCGGAAACCGGAACGCTATCCGGCGGCTCCGACCCGCGCAGCGACGGCGCTGCAATCGGGTACTAGGCACAGAAAGCCTCATGCTGAGCTTGTCGAAGTATGGGGTGCGCCCTCCCCCTTCGTCAGGCTCAGGGTGAGGGCTTTGAAGAACAGGCGCAGACTTAAGCTAGGGTCGGTTCAGTTCGGGACGGTCCCAACGGAAGGTGCGACGCCCGGCCTTGAAGCCATGCAGCGGCTGCGCGTTGATCGCGACGGCTTCATCAGGTGATGAAGCGCCCCAGATCACGAGGTCCGCGGAGCTTCCGACAGACAAGCCATTGTCCTCACGCCCAATCAGACGCCCGGGCATGGTTGTGACCATTGCGAAGGTCTCCAATAATTCTTCCGTCGTCCCGCGCTGCAAAACATTGGCGTACATATTGGCAATCCGCATCAGCGACCCATCGCCGAACGGCGTGAACGGGTTGAGGATATTGTTGGTCGAGAGGCAGCAATTCACACCGTGCGAGACCAGCGCATTGGCATCCGCAACACCGCGCATCACCGAATGATCCTGATGACGGCCGACCGTAAACAAATCGGTCGCTGGCAGGACGGTCACCGTCACACCACTATCGGCCAGCAGCTTGCCGAGGTCTTTCAGCTTGGCCGGCGGCATGCTCGCATATTTGGAGCCATGACCCACGGCCACGCGTCCACCCCAACCGTATTTATCGGCGAGTTCGCAGACCTGATAAATGTCGAGATGATCGTGGTTGGGTCCCACATCGAGATGGATATCGACATCGACGTCATATTCGTTGGCAAGTTCAAAAATGCGCGCGATCTGACCTGGACCATTCTCGTCGTAGCTCGGTGCGCCACCGATGGCTTTCGCGCCGCGCTCCAGACCTTCAACGAGATTGGCATCTCCCTCGGGAACACCCGTCCAGCCTTCCTGAAGGAAGACACAAAGATCGAGATCAATGCCCCAGGCATAATCCTTGGCGAGTTGCTCGAGTGCATCGAAACTCTTCATACCCACATTGGGATCAAGCTCCACATGGGTGCGCATATGGGTTACGCCTGCCACAAGCGAGGTTTCCAGAGACGCCTGCGCGCGCTGGTAGACATCCTCAACCGTAAAGCTGGGCTTTACAGCCGCGACGCGCTTCATATGGTCGGTGCCACGATCAGGTGACGGCTCGGAACGGTCGAGAATGCGTGACTTGTCGAGATGGATATGGGTTTCGATCAGTCCGGCGGAGACAAGACAGCCGCCCGCGTCAACGCTTTCACCTTCATCAGCGAGCCCGGTGCCAATGGCCGCGATCTTGCCATCCGAAACACCAATATCCTGAAGCGGCGCGCCCTTGGGAACGCTCGCGAGCTGTGCGTTTCGCACGATCAGATCAAAACTCATGTCTTACTCCCCTCAAAACCTGAAATTACTTTGCCTGAGACGAGGGTCCCAAAGGCATGACGATATAGCTTAGCTCTTATTCGGTGCCTGGTCCCGGTCCTCAGGCCCATAATCACGCTGCACTTCAGCAACTCGCAGACGATAATTCGCAAAAATTCCGCCACGGCCCTTCGCCTGCGCAATCCGATGTTCCGCGTGCTCACGCCACGCTTTCACCGCAGCTTCATCCCGGAAGAACGACAGCGCCAGATACTTGCCCGGCTCGTAGATGCTCTCAAAACGTTCGACAGAGATGAACCCTTCGATCTCATCGAGCTCTGCGCGCAACTCATGCGCAATATCGAGATAGTCGTCTTTCCGGTCTTCGGCGGGCCAGACTTCGAAGATCACCGCGATCATGGCGCTAGGCCGTTCCGCGATTGCGCGGCCAGCCATCGACCTGGCGGCGCAGTTCAAGCCGTGCAATCTGGCGTCGATGCACTTCGTCGGGGCCATCAAACAGACGCATGGCACGGGTCCGGGCATACATCGCAGCAAGCGGGAAATCATCTGACATCCCGCCGCCACCATGAAGCTGTATCGCGCGATCAATCACACCGAGCGCCATATTGGGCGCGGCCACCTTGATCATGGCGATTTCCTGCCGGGCTTCTTTTGTGCCGACCTGATCAATCATCCAGGCCGCTTTCATCACCAGCAGGCGACACATCTCGATCTCGATGCGCGACTGCGCAATGCGCTCCTCGGTGATGCCCCGCTCGGCAAGCAACTTGCCCCAGGTTTCCCGCTCGGTGGCCCGCTTGCACATCGCTTCCAGCGCACGCTCGGCAACACCGATCACACGCATGCAATGATGGATGCGCCCCGGCCCCAGACGACCCTGTGCAATCTCAAAACCGCGCCCTTCGCCCAGCAGCAGGTTTTCAGCAGGCACGCGTACATTGTCGAAGATCACCTCGGCATGGCCATGCGGTGCATCGTCATAGCCCATGACATTCAGCGTTCGTTTGACCGTCAGGCCGGGCGTGTCCCGCGGCACCAGTATCTGAGACTGTTGCTGATGCCGGTCCGCCGTGGGGTCGGTCTTCCCCATCACGATCATGATCTGGCAGCGCGGATTTCCCGCGTTGGAAATCCACCATTTGCGGCCGTTGATGACGTATTCATCGCCATCCCGGGTGATCGCACATTCGACATTGGTGGCGTCCGACGACGCCACATCGGGCTCAGTCATGGCGAAGGCCGAACGGATATCACCATTCAGCAAAGGCGTCAGCCACGCCTCCTGCTGGGCGGGCGTGCCGTACATGTGCAGAACTTCCATGTTCCCGGTATCGGGCGCATTGCAGTTGAAGACCTCGGGTGCCCAGTCGACCCGGCCCATAATCTCGCAAAGCGGAGCATATTCCGCATTGGCCAGACCCGCGCCGTGGTGGGCATCCGGCAGGAACAGGTTCCAGAGACCACGCTCGCGCGCCTTAACCTTCAGGTCTTCCATGATCTGCGGCGTTTGCCAGCGCGTTCCCTGCGTTTCGAGTTGTTCTTCGAATGTGTGCTCGTTCGGGTACACAAACTCGTCCATGAACGAAATCAGTTCCTCCCGCATCTCTTTGCAGCGTGCGGTCAATTCGAAATCCATTATTCTTCCCCGATCCTCGATTGTCGCGACAGGTGTCCCACCGCAAGTCTTGCCCTAGAATAGCGCCTTCCGGTCCGCAGGGGGAGCTTCCAAGACCATGTCCACCAAATCACCATTCGATATCACCGGCAAGACGGCCATCGTGACGGGCTCTACCAAGGGTATCGGACGGGCCATCGCCGTGGCGCTGGCAGAAGCGGGCGCCAAGGTCGCCGTCTCAAGCCGTGATGCGGGACGGGTCGCCGAAACCGCGCAATCGCTCACGGAGTCCGGCCACAAAGTGATCGGCATTCCCTGCAATGTCGGACGCAAGCAGGAACTCCAAAATCTGGTCGATCAGACCAAAGCCCAGCTCGGTCCAATCGACATCCTGATCTGCAACGCCGCCATCAATCCCTATTACGGCCCGGCAATGGAAATTCCTGATGATGTGTTCGCCAAGGTTATGCACACCAATATTCAGGCCCAGCTCTGGCTGACCCAGATGGTGGTGCCGGACATGAAGGCGCAAAAAGATGGCGCGATTATTCTGATTTCATCGATCGGGGGATTGCGCGGCAGCGACGTGATCGGTGCCTATAACATCTCCAAGGCAGCAGATATCCAGCTCGCCAAGAACCTGGCTGTCGAGCTCGGTCCCGACAATATACGCGTCAACGCGATCGCACCGGGTCTGGTCAAAACAGATTTCGCACGCGCGCTCTGGGAAAACCCGGAATTTGCCGAGCCCCGCATCGCGGCAACGCCCCTGCGTCGACTGGGAGAACCAGAAGACATTGCCGGAGCCGCCGTGTTTCTGGCGTCAAACGCCGGGCGCTGGACAACCGGGCAGACAATCGTGATCGATGGTGGGGCGACCGTGCCTGTCTAGCCGGTCCGGCCCTTATCCCATTCTTTGAACGAAGATCCAGAATCAGCGAGTTCACGAAGCAACGCCGTGGGTTCCCACTTGTCGCCCCATTCGGCATGGAAGTGATCGAGGGTTTTCACCACCTCCGCCAAACCGACCGTGTCGGCATAGAACATCGGGCCGCCACGCCAGCGTGGGAACCCGTAACCGTGTTGCCAGATCACATCGATATCGGATGCTCGAATCGCCAGATCCTCTTCGAGAATTTTCGCGCCCTCATTGATCAGCGAATAGATGCAGCGCTGGAGAATTTCTTCATCGGAAATATCCCGGCGGTTGATCCCCATCTCGGCCGATCGTTCGGTCAGCATGGTTTCGATCAACGGATCGGGAACGGCCGTGCGCCCGTCTTCGTATTTGTACCAGCCCGCGCCGGTTTTCTGGCCGTAGCGACCCAGATCACAAATCCGCCCCAGAAGCGGTGAGAAACGTTCCTCCGCTGGACGTGTCTCGGCGCGACGTTTTTCGATGGCCCAGCTGATATCGAGTCCGGCCAGGTCGTAGACCCGGAATGGTCCCATGCGAAAACCGAAGGTCTCGATCACCCGGTCCACATCCTGCGGCAGCGCGCCTTCCTCAACAAGGAAATCACACTGGCGGAAATACGGTGCCAGCATGCGGTTGCCGACAAACCCGTCACAAACCCCAACCACCACGCCCGTTTTGCCAAGTTTTTTCGAAAGATCGAGAACCGTCGCAATGATGTCCTTCGATGTCTTTTCGGCCCGCACAACCTCCAGCAGGGTCATCACATTGGCCGGGCTGAAGAAATGCAGCCCCAGCACGTCTTCAGGGCGTTTCGTGATCGCCGCAATGGCATCGACATCCAGCGTCGACGTGTTTGTCGCGAGGATTGCACCGTCCTTGGCAAGTCGGTCGAGCTCGGTGAAAACCGATTTTTTGACCTCCATCTCCTCGAACACAGCTTCGATCACGAGATCGGCTTCAGACACCGCCGCCATATCAACCGACCCGGAGATACAAGCCATGCGGGCCGCCATCTCTTCGTCCGTCAGGCGACCACGTTTGCGGGTCACGTCATAATTGCCCTCAATCCGGGCGAGGCCCTTATCGAGGTTTTCCTGGGACGCTTCGATGACCGTCACGTCCATGCCGGCATTCGCAAACGACATGGCGATCCCACCACCCATGGTTCCCGCTCCCAGAATCGCAACTTTCTCGATTTTTCGCCGTGGGATATCTGCCGGAATATCGGGAATTTTTGACGTCTGGCGCTCAGCAAAAAACGAATGAACCAGCGAGCGGGATTCATCAGATGCAACGGCCTCTTCACTGATCTCAGCTTCGCGTGCCCAACCGTCCCGAAAGGACATGGTCAAAGTGTTCGCCACACTTTCAAGACAACGGAAGGGAGCCTCCATACCGCGCGCCGATTTTTCCAGTCGCGCGCGAACTTCGGCAACAACCGCTTCGCCTTCTTTCAGGTTCAGATCGATTTCAATTTCGCTGGTCCGGCGCGGCACCACATTCTGCTCAACAAGCTTGGATGCGTAGGCAATCGCACGCGCAACAAGGTCCGCATCTGTGACAATACGATCCACAAGTCCGATCTCAAGAGCCGTTGCTGCATCCACCGGCGTTCCGCTGGTGATCATCTCAAGCCCCTTTTGGAACCCGACAAGTCGCGGCAGGCGTTGTGTGCCGCCCGCACCTGGCACGACACCCCGATGAACTTCGGGCAATCCCAATTTGGCCTCGGAATCGACAATCCGATAGTGACAACCCATCGCAAGTTCCAGTCCCCCGCCAAGAGTAGGACCATGAATGGCCGCCACCACAGGTTTATCGCTTTCTTCAACAAGGTTCATAAGGTGCCGCGTCATCGGACGCACAGCCCGGTTGGGCGTGTTGAATTCACGGATATCTGCGCCGCCGCAGAAATTGCGGCCAGCACCACAGATGACAATCGCCTTGATGAGCTTGTCCGTCTGCGCGAGGTCAATCAGCTCAGCGATCGATATCCGAACATCCTTCGCCAGCGCATTGACTGGCGGATTGTTAATCGTGATGACGCCCACAGCGCCGCTTTGGCGATACAAGACATGCGCGCTTCCATTGGTTACAGCCATCGCTCCCCCCGAAGCACATGCTTATTGGCAACACTCAAACCGAGTATACCACGCACACCATCAGGATAACATTCGGACCTTCAGGTCACGAATAGCTGCCGCGCATTTGAGTAATGGTCCGTGGCTCGCACAGGTGCCGCGCGCCTGCTAAAACAGGGGTCGGGTCAATCTGGCCCGTCGGGCCGCAAACTGCGCCCGGGAAATCATGTATCGAACGGAACCCGTTGATGGCCGGTGACAGCGCAATTCGTCCAAACGTGTCGCAACTTTCGGCACTGTTGGCTTCAATTATTGCAGCCGTTCTGCTGGCCGCGCCCCTTTGGAGTGACGCCCCCGGGGTTATGCCCGCCGCTGGCGTCATCCTGTTTGCGATTGTGAACTGGGCGACAGGTGCCCTGCCCCAGCACATCACAGCATTGCTGCTTTTTCTGATTACTGTCGTCCTCAAGATCGCGCCTGCAGACGTCGTCTTCTCAGGGTTTCACGCCAGCGCAACATGGCTGGTCTTCGGCGGATTCATTATCTCGATCGCAGCCCAGCAATCCGGACTGGCCGCGCGAATTGTTCGCGTGCTTCTGACCCATCTTCCCGCACGCTATCTCGCCATGGCCGCAGGTCTCGCAGGCGCGGGTGTGTTGCTCAGCTTTATTATGCCATCTGCATCGGGACGCGTGGTTCTGATGGTGCCGCTTGCTGTTGCTCTGGCCGGGCGGCTCGGATTTGCCGAACGTACACGCGCGCGCCACGGTCTGGTGATCGCCGCAGGCTGGGGCACAACCATTCCTGCTTTTGGCATTTTGCCATCCAATGTTGTGAATATGGCCTTCGTGGGCGCCTCCGAAAGCATCTTCGGGATCGGGTTTACCTATTTCGGCTACACTGTTTTGAATTTCCCTATCCTGGGCGTATTGGCCACGATGATCTCGGTCATCCTGATCACGCTCCTGTTCGGCGCCAAGCCGAACCCGCAGGGCGACGCCGAAATGGGGACGCGAACCAGCCCGGCAGAGCAGCGATTGATGGCGATCATGCTGATTGCACTCGCATTCTGGATGACGGATTCGCTGCATGGCATATCACCAGCCTGGGTGGCCATGGCAGCAGCTCTCCTGTGCACGACCCCGGGGATAGGTGTGGTGTCCTCCTCTGTGATGATCAAAGACGTCAATTACGGCGCCTGGATGTTCGTCGCGGGCGTCATCGGAGTGGGTGCAATCGCCAACCACACAGGACTTGGTGCCGCCATGGGAGAGTGGCTGCTCGCCACCGTGCCGCTCAGCAAGGATGGGGGCATTGTCACCTTCTACGAGATTTTCGCGGTGAGCGCGGCTGTCGGGCTGGTCACAACCTTCCCCGCAGCACCGCCGATCGTCACGTCTTTCTCGGATGCCATCGCACAGGCGACTGGATGGCCACTGAAGTCCGTCCTTCTGGCACAGGTTCCCAGCTGGATGATCTACGCCTTCCCGCATCAGGCACCGCCAGTGGCCATCGCCATGGCACTGGGTGGCGTACCGATGCGCGAAGGACTGCGATTCCTCGCGGTCTATTTCATCATCGGAATCCTGATCGTGTTGCCGCTGCAATATTACTGGGGGCACATGCTCGGCATGTATCCCTGATCCGAGTATCCAGTCTACAGACCCAGACCAAGGAGAACGCGAAATGCTGTTCATGGTACGCATCAAGGTCGAACTGCCCGGCGATATGGACCCGGCCAGAGTTCAGGAGCTTGGCGAAGCCGAGGCCGACCGCGCAATCGAAGCCATCAATGCCGGCCAGATGCGCAAGATCTGGCGGATCGTGGGCGAGCGCTCAAACTTCTCGATCTGGGAAACCGATACGCTCGAAGAGTTTCACGAACTTATTTCATCCTTCCCGCTTCATCCGTGGATGAGCGTGGATGTCACGCCAATGATCGAGCACCCCGCGACGAAGGCCTATGAAGAACGTGTGGGGCCGTTTCCCACGTTTTGACGGGATACACGGGGCCTAATAGCCCCGTTCGGCTTTCAGCTCCGACGCTGTCCGATAGACCTCTGGGTAACGCTCTGAAATACGCGCACCAGGATAGAACGCTGCCGCGTAAGACGGGCGCTCCTGAATGCGTTTGAACCAGGCCGTCATCTCGGGCAGGTCGTTTTCCCAGAGGAAGGCATATCCAAGGTCGTCCATACGATCGATCAGCGGCGTCACCTGTGCATCCACCATTGTGTACTGGTCGCCCATGATCCAGGGCCCACCCAGCTCGACGATGGCGGCATCAATCCGTTCGCAGGTCTGACGAATCTGGAACTCGGCATATTCAAGCTCATCCTTGCCAAACCCCTTCTGGGACATGCGCTGATAGAACTGTTTGCGCAGGGGCAACCGATCGGCGTGGGCGGCGAAATCGTCATTGCTCGCTTTGGCGAACCGCATTGGCGCCAGCATATTTGCAAAAGTTGGCACCCGCACCGCGACCGTGGGCACCTCATCGATATAGCGCATCCATGCGCGCATCTTTGCGCGGCCCACAGCTGTGTCCGGCATCAGCGGCGGATTGGGAATGATTTCTTCGAGATACTCCAGAATGGCCGAAGATTCGACGAGGATCGTGCCGTCATGCACGAAGGTCGGCACCACGCCATTGGGATTGATCTTCAGATAATCCGGCTCGAGCTGCTCGAACTTCCCCAGATCGACATCGTGTTCGACCCAGTCCTTGTTCATCTCGGGCAGGCCTTTCTCGGCCAAGGTGACGCGCACCTTCTGACTGCAGGTCGACTGCGGCGCCTGATACATCTCGATCTTCATTCTGCGTCTCCGTCCTTAAAAAACTGTGGGTACTTCTCGCTCACATTGGTGCCGGGATAGAACGCGATATCAAACGAAGGGCGCATTTGTATCCGGCCGAACCACGCGGTCATTTCGGGAAGATCATCCTCCCAGAGTTTCGCATATCCCAAATCCGCCATACGCTGGATCAGCGGCGTGAGCGTGACATCAATGAGCGTGTAGTCCGAGCCGAGAATCCAAGGGCCGCCGGACTGAATGACTGCGGCATTGACCCGTTCAGCCGTCTGCCGAATCTGGCCCAGTGCGTTGTCCACTTCACTTTCCGCGAAACCATCGATCCGGCCCATCCGGCGATAAAACGCCTTGCGCAAAGGAAGTTTCTCGACCCGCTCCTGAAACTCTTCCTCAGGCATGTTTTCATAGCGCAATGGCCGGAACACCTGATTGAAGGACGGCACCCGGACAGCCGGTGTCGGGACTTCTTCCATGTAACGCATCCAAACGCGCAGACGGGCCCGCGGGAGCGGTGCACGGGGCACAAGGGAGGGCTCGGGGAAAATTTCATCCAGATATTCAACGATGACCGAAGACTCAATAATCGGCTCGCCATCATGCACGAGGGTGGGAACTACGCCGTTCGGATTAAGCTTCAGATACTCCGGTGTGAGGTGGTCTCCGGTCGCGAAATGCAGTTCATGGCTGGTCCATTCGATACCCTTTTCAGCCAGACAAATCCGAACCTTCTGGCTGCACGTAGAGTGACCTGAGTGATAAAGCTCTAACGCCATTGACTGATCCTCCCAACAAATTGAAGCGCGCGATCTCGAAGTCGCGCTTAGGCTGTTTATACCAATCTCTGTTCACGAAGTCCCTCAACCGAATTTGCGTGGCTGATATGATTCGATTTCTTTTGGCTTTTACCGTGGTACTGACATTTCCGTTTGGTGCGAGTGCCATCGATCTAACCAACTGGCCCGACCACACGACCATGAATGGCGCGCGCGGGACACCAATCATCTACCCCAGCCATAGTCCCTTCACCCTGTGGGAGGTTGGCAAAAGCGAACAACTTGATCCACCCACGGATGCCCAGGCGGTTCTGTTTATGCCCACAGATGCGAGCGCAACTGCCCCTGTGCCCGCGGTTATTCTGTTACACGGCGCTGCAGGTGTTCTCGGTGCGCGCGAGCTGACCTATGGCGCGCAATTTGCCGAGATGGGAGTGGCAGCTCTTGTGGTCGACGCTTTCGGAGCCCGACGGGACCGGGCAACAGGTTTCATTGACCGGCTGTTGCAGGTCACCGAGACCATGCTCGTCGCAGATGCGTATTCCGGACTGCGGCATCTCAATTCTCTGCCCAAGATCGATGGAGACCGGGTCGCGTTGATGGGGTTCTCCTATGGCGGCTTGTCGACAATGCTCGCCGCCTTCGAACAAACAGCAAAAACACTCAGTCCCGACGGACTCCGGTTCGCGGCTCATGTGTCCTTCTACGGCCCCTGCCTGGCCCGGTTCGACAACACCCAGGCAACCGGTGCACCAGTACTCCTGTTGGCCGGGTCCGAAGACGAAATCATAGATCGGGAGCGATGCAATGAGGTCGTCGAAGATTTGCGTGAGGGTGGCGCTCAGGCGGAGTTCGTCATGTATGACGGTGCCTATCATCAATGGGACGGTCGATTTGCTGGTCCACGCACCATCGGCCGCAATCTCGCGCCATGTGAGCTCAATGTGAATGAACGCGGTGTTGTGCGGGACACGTTTACGCTTCTTCCCATGTCGGGACCGTTTCTGCGCAAGGTCATTCTGGGGCTTTGCGTCGGTAGCGAAGGTTACCTAATCGGGCGTGATGACGAAGTGCGCGCAAAATCAAATCAGAAGGTTGGTGTATTCCTGATGAACGCGTTCAAGCGCCGTAACTAAAGCGCCTTTGCCCAAACAACGAAGATGGGATCACTGCGCTCACCGGGAGACAAGTCTTCATAGAAGGGCTCATCGAACCCGTTGGTTTGCCGGAAATACGTCGCGACAAGCCCGATATGCCCCGGATCATCAAGCGCGCGCCACACCGCCACCGCCTTCGTCGGAAAACACCGATTGGAAAAGCTGACGATACAGACACCCTCGGGCCGCAAGACACGGGAAATATCTCCAAACACATCCAGCGGCCGCGTCAGATATTGCACCGAAAGTGCAATTAGGCAGGCATCAAAAGACTGATCGTCAAACGGCAACACCGGTTTGGCATTCAGGTCATGAACAACATGAGCTGTCAGCTGTGAATTGGCGGACAGTTCGGCGGCATTCATGCCCAGCCCCGTAACATCCTGGCAGCCGTGGTCCTCGGGCAGATGAGACACCCAGCTCGACATCAAATCGAGGACGCGCGCATCTTCAGGCACCGTGCGCCGATAAAACGCCGTGAGCGCAGATCGGGCCGGTTCATCCAGATGATGAACCATCCGTTCAGAAGCATAAAACTCTGTATCTGCTGCCCCATCGGAACGCGCAAAGTGTTCGGGCAGAAACTGGAGAGCACCTTCCACCATATCAGAAACCTCGTGCGGCTCCATCGCTGCGGGGATCAAAGCCGGCTTCGATCATACCGTCCGGGCGGCGAACCAGGGCGCCCGCATGGCCCATCAGGTCGCTGAAAGCTTCCACCACTTCGACATCCTGCCCAGCTGTTCGCAGCGCTTCGATCACAGAATCCGGGAAACGCGATTCGATTTTCAGGTTGGTACTGTCGCTTCCCCAGGTCCGGCCGAGCAGCCAGCGTGGCGCGGTGAGCGCGGCCTGAACCGACTGGCCATACCGCACGATGCGGTTGAACACAGCCGCTTGTGTTTGCGGCTGTCCTTCGCCACCCATGGTGCCGTAGGACATGACGCGTCCATCATCGAGACGTGCCATCGCCGGGTTCAGGGTGTGAAACGGTTTGCGGCCCGGCTGCAGCGGGTTCAGGGCCGCCGGGTCAAGCGCGAAGCTTGCGCCCCGGTTCTGCCAGGTAATGCCTGTATCGGGTAAAACCACGCCCGATCCGAACTCCCAGTAGACGCTCTGGATAAAGCTGACCGCGTTGCCATCACCATCAATGACACCAAGCCAGACCGTATCGCTGTCCGTACCGCCGCGCTTCCAGTCCGATGCTTTTTGCGGATCGATACCTGCGGCCAGCTGAGCCACAATATCCTCGGTCAGAAAAGATTCCGGGGTTTCACCCATGAATGATTCATCCGTGACGTACTGATCACGAATAGCAAATGCCTGCTTGCTGGCTTCAACGAGCCGATGCACAAAATCAAAACCATCGGCTTCGGCACTCGCCACTTTCTCGTAAGCACCGAGAATCAAAAGCGATGCCAAGCCCTGAGTTGGCGGACGCATGTTGTAAACGGTTGCATCCCCAACCCGCAGCGAAAGCGGGGCCACAGCTCTGGCAACATGAGCGGCCAAATCCACGTCGTGAACGGGACTTCCGACCGCCGCGAGGTCTGCGGCAATCGCCTTGCCGAGGTCACCACGATAAAAATCATCCGTGCCCGCGCGGCCAATCTGTTCCAGCGTTGCCGCAAGGCGTGGCTGACGGAATACATCTCCGACCTGCGGCACTTCGCCATCGGGCGTATAAACTTCGGCGAAACCGGTCGCCGGGCCCATCTCCGGCAGTTTTGCAACTGTGTTGCTGACCTGGCCTTCGGTGACCCCCACGCCATCACGGGCATAGCCGACGGCGTCTGCGACCAGCCGGGAGAGCGGCAGGCGACCGCCCCAACTTTCAGAAATTTCCTTGGCCAGCCCCCAGCCCGATACGGTTCCAGCCACCGTCAGCGCAGCCATTGGCCCGCGTGAAGGCACTGCGTCAAGGCCATCCCCGCGATAACGGTCGATCGTCGCGCCGGTTCCGGCCGCCCCGCAGGCATCAATCGCAATGGGGTCGCCATTGGCTGGGGAAATCACCCAGAATCCATCACCACCGATGGAGTTCATATGCGGGTAGACCACCGCGATCGACGCCGCCGCCGCGATCATCGCTTCGAGCGCATTGCCCCCTTCGCGCAGGACAGCAAGACCCGATTCTGCCGCCAGATGATGCGGCGCAACGACCATGCCGTTACTTGCAAAGGTGGATTTCAACATCGCAGGACCTCAAAAAATAGTTCGGGCGGCGCAGATACTGCACCGCCCGTATTTCATACAACAAACATCGAGACGACGTATCTCAGATATTAAACGGGGGATAATCGAGTGATGGTTCCGGCGTAATTTTAACCGTGTTGATAAAGCGCGCCAGCATGCCGTAGTAACCGATCATCACAGTCAAATCGACGAAACCTTCGGTCCCGAAGGTCTCCTTCAATTCCGCAAACATGTCGTCGGAAACATCTTCGGCCCGGGTCAGGATCCGCGCATAACGGGTCGCCAATCCAACTTCCCCCGGCACGGCCTCGATCTCGGGCGTGCCGATCTTGCCAAGCAGGTCAGCGCTCGCACCAACCTTTTGCGCCATGACATGATGATGGGCCCACTCATAAGTACAGCGGAGCTCCTGTGCGACGGTGAGAATGACATATTCACGCAAGGCATCGTCAAAGCTTGTTTTGTAGCGCACATACTCTCCAACCGGACAAACCGCCGCCATCGCGCCCGGACTGTTGGCAAGCAGTGAAAAGACGTTTGGCATGACATCCATGCCACGTGTTTTCAGCACATTGTCATAGTCGGCCAGATACTCATCCGGACAGTCTTCCCGCTCAACGCGCTCCAGGCGAGCACCGGCTAATCCCTTTGACATGTAAGTGTCCTCCCAATTGATCCGCCCCGGGAAATCCGGCGCGATCACCAATCCTTGCGCAGGAAACACATTCAGCCCGAGCAGGTCAACGGCACACATGTGAGCATTCGGAAAAGCACTTGAAAGCGCACTCAGCGGGCATCTGCGCATCCGATTCTGATTGAAATTCCTCCAGGACACCCAATATCCAAGGTGTAGCAACGGAAAGGAAGCACATGAACAGCAGTACAAGCATCCGTCCTGGCTGGAGCCCCGTAACCATCGGAATCATGGTTGTCGGCTTCATCATTGCCTGGCCCCTTGGCCTTGCAGCACTTGCCTATATTCTCTGGGGCGACCGCATTCACACGGCATTCGACGAAGCACGCTATCGCTGGTCTGCCAATCGCTCGGCCGACAGCGGAAACACAGCCTTTGATGACTATCGGGCTCATGAGCTTAAGCGGCTGGAAGAAGAGCGCCGCAAGCTAAACACCATGCGCGAAGAGTTCGACCGCTTTATGCACGAATTGCGCCGCGCAAAGGACAAGGACGAGTTTGATCGTTTCATGTCCGAACGTGGACGTCGCGACAGTACGGGCTTCGACAACGCGGAGCCGGCAGGCGCATCAACCTGACCCGCGTTCACACGAAATCGTTCGTTCGGGCGGAGCCATTTGCTCCGCCTCTTCTTTTGGTTCCGACAGCACAACCGAGGCTGGACGCCAAATCAACACCATCTGTGCTAAATGCAATTCTGTGAGAAGCTGAAACTGTAACCATCAGCCGTACCATCGCAGAAGGACCAGACTTCCATGAACGAGACAGCACCCGCTCGTATCGGCGCCTTCGCAGGTGCGATCGTGATCGTTGCCCTGACCATCTTCTTTCTGATTGAGAGCCGGGACCTTCTGATCCCGATTACAGTTGCAATCGTGATCTGGTATCTGCTCAACGCGCTGGCCAATTTCTTTGATCGCATCCCTGTCGTCGGAGAGAAAATCCCGCACTGGATCACACTCATCGGGGCCGTGCTGATCGTTCTGGTGGCCATGGCACTGGTTGCCGAATTGATAAGCGACAATATTTCTCAAGTCGCCGCGGCGGCACCGGCCTATCAGACAAACTTCGAAAAACTGATCCTCGCGGCCTCAAAACTGGCGGGGTTCGAGAAAACTCCGGACTTCGCGAAGATTACCGATCAACTCGATATCCGTGCCCTTGTATCCGGCCTCGCCTCAACCGTCGCCGGGTTTGCTGGCTCTCTCGGCATCGTATTGGTCTACGTGTTGTTCCTGTTGATTGAGCAGGGCAGTTTCGAAAAGAAGCTCGACGCCTTGTTTCCGAATGCTGAAAAGCGCCAGGACGTGCGCGATCTGCTCCACCGCATGCAGGTCCAGATTCAGTCCTATGTGGCAATCAAAACCCTGGCCAGCGTCGCCACCGGCACGATCAGTTACATCATACTTCTCATCGTCGGAGTTGATTTCGCAGCCTTCTGGGGTTTTGTCATCTTCCTGCTGAACTACATCCCGACCATCGGCTCCATGCTCGGGATACTCCTGCCGACCCTTCTCGCCGTCGTGCAATTCGCCACCCTCGGCCCGGTTCTGGCGGTCGTGATCGGAGGCGGGTTGACGCAATTCCTGATCGGCAATGTCATCGAGCCACGCCTGATGGGAACGTCACTCAACATTTCGCCGCTGGTGGTCCTGATCTCTCTTGCGGTGTGGGGCAGCATCTGGGGACTGGCCGGCATGTTCCTGTCGGTACCCCTGACGATGATCGCCATGATCATTTTTTCCCACTTTGCCGCGACCCGTCCGATTGCCATTATCCTGTCCGGGAACGGTGAAATTGAACGCTCCTGAAAATTGATCGATCACCAAGGGTGCATCAATGAACGAACATTATGAATCCGATGTGGGTGAACACGCGCTGGGGGAGGTTCAGGCTTTTCTGAGCAAGGCCCAGTCCCTGCCAACCGCGTCAGTCAAAGATATCGCTGAACAACTGCGCGTGCAGGAAATGCTCGCCAAGAGCACCCGGCGGCGCAAGAAAGTCTTTGAAGCGCTTGCAGACTATTTCGAGCATGCTCACGAGGTGCGCGACAAAGCCGAGAACACCAAGCACGAAGGTGAAGGAATCGGTGGCGCCGTTCGCGCGCTCCTCGACAACTTTGACGACGACTGAGCCCCGATAAGGACGCTATTCCGCCGCCTGTGCGGCCCCCTTGTCGATCAGCTCAGTGAGATATTGCGGGTCAACCGGGTAATAGTCGATCTCAACAGAGAACTCCTCCAGCGCATTTTCGATCGCGGCAACGATCGCCGCAGCAGCAGGAATGGTTCCACCCTCACCCGCACCCTTCACACCAAGCGAATTCAGCGGTGAAGGTGTTTCCATGTGGGTGACATCGACGCGCGGCATTTCGCTGGCCAGCGGCAACAAATATTCACCGTAATTCATGGTCAGCGGCTGCCCCTGATCGTCATAGATCATGCGTTCGAACAACGCGTTCCCGATGCCGTGCACCACACCACCCACAATCTGCCCATGCACGATCATCGGATTGATCATCACACCGCAATCATGGGCGACCGAATAGCGCAGCACCTTCACTTCGCCGGTGCCGGGATCGACCTCAACCTCAGCCACATTCGAACCACACGCAATGGGCGAGCCGCTGGATCCGTCATAGGAGGTGGCTTCGAGCAAAGGGTCAAAGCCCGCGGGAACCCGCAGCGCCGAGGCGGGCGACAACTGAATGGCCAGCTCTCCCAATGTGATCGAGAGATCGGGCGCACCGTTTACACGGACAACGCCGTCTTCGATGTCGAGATCGGCCTCGGAAGCCTCAAGCACTTCAGCAGCCAGCTTCAGGGCTTTCTCGCGGACCTTCTTGGCGGCGTCAAAGGCTGATGGCCCCACATTGGCGGCCACGCGGCTCCCGATGGTGCCAACCCCGTGGGGGAATTTCGACGTGTCAGCGGATTCAAACATGATGTCTTCCGGCGACACCCCGAGATTCTCGGCCACAAGCATTGCGATCATCGTGTGATGGCCCTGCCCCTGGCTCGCCGCACCAGTGCGGACCGCGACCTTTCCCGATGATTCAACGCGAACCGTGGTGCCCTCATAGGGGCCCATGCCGGTGTCCTCAATGCAGGAGGAAACACCGATGCCCAGATAACGACCTTCGGCCCGCGCGGTCGCTTGGCGTTCCTTGAAGCTGTTGTAGTCGGACAACTCCAAAGCCTTCTCGAGCAAGGCTTCGTAGTCACCGCTGTCGTAGACACATTTGGCACCGCCGCGCAGTGTCGCACCTGTTTCATAGGGCATCTGATCGGGACGGACATAGTTTCGCCGACGGACCTCAGCCGGATCAATCCCAAGCTTGCGGGAAACCAGCTGAATCATGCGCTCGACGGCGTAAATGCCGCAGGGACGACCTGCGCCACGCACGGGGGAGTTCGCGATCGTGTTGGTGAACACGATATCCACACCCACATCGATAGCGGCAATGGAATACGCGCCGGGCAACGGTGTCAGTGAGCTGTTCGGCAACAGAATTCCGTAGGGAATATAGGCACCATTCTCATGGGTGATATTCCCACGCAGCCCGAGAATTTTGCCCTCGGAAGTGCAGGCAACCTCGAGGTCCCAGTACTGATCGCGCTGGGTCGTCGTCGAAACGAAATGCTCGCGACGATCCTCGATCCATTTGACCGGCGTTTCCATAAGACGCGCAACCAGGCAGATGGCGATCTCTTCGGGATAGAACCCGGCCTTCGGGCCAAAACCACCGCCCACATCAGGGGCAACAACACGAATACGCTCTTCAGACTCACCCAGCCAGGTGGCAAGTGCGCGACGGATCAGATAGGGCGACTGGGCCGAGGTCCAGAGCGTCAGCCCGTCTCCCCAGGGATCGTCCTTGGCGATGACGCCGCGTGTTTCCATGGAATGGCAGCCGCCACGATGCTGCATGAACCCGGCAGAAAACACATGATCGGCCTTGCCGAACGCATCTTCGATATCGCCGAACTTCGAGCGCATCTTGCCCATCAGATTGGATGTCGCATCAGCGTGGGCCAGCGGCGCGCCGTCTTCGAGCGCGGTTCGGATATCCACGACAGCAGGAAGTGCCTCATAGTCCACGTCGATCAGCGCGAGCGCATCCTCGGCGATCGCACGACTATCAGCCACCACAACGGCGACGGTCTCCCCGACAAAACAAACCTCGTCCTTGGCCAGCGGATACTGGGTCTTGTTCTGCTCGATCACCGGCGCCGGGTAGAGCTGGTTCATCCGGTGGCTGTATTTCTCACCGAAATCGGCGTGGGTGAACACACGATGTACACCCTCAAGAGCTTCCGCACGTGAGGTATCGATCGAACGAATTTTCGCGTGAGCCAGTGGCGCCCGCAGGAAGGCGGCTTCAAGCATACCCGCCATGGTGATGTCGTCCACGTAGCGACCATGACCAGTCAGCAGTCGCGGGTCTTCCATGCGTTGGACTTCAGCGCCCAGATAACGAACAACCATGGTCTTAGCTCCCCTGCATCGTCTTGGCAGCATCCAGTGCCGCGTCGACGATTCCCTGATAGCCGGTGCACCGGCAAATATTTCCTGAAATGGCTTCGCGCACTTCACGCTCGCTCGGATCAGGGTTGTCGCGCAGGAACGCTGCCAGTGAGGTCAGCATGCCCGGCGTGCAGAAGCCGCATTGCAGCCCATGGTGTTTCCAGAAGGCTTCCTGCAGCGGGTGCAGCGTGCCGTCTTCATCGGCCAGACCTTCAACAGTCGTCACCTCCTGCCCATTGGCCTGAACGGCCAGCATCAGACAGGATCGCACCGCTTCACCGTCAACCATCACGGTGCAAGCGCCACAGACGCCGTGCTCGCACCCCATATGGGTGCCGGTCAGCCCCAGACCATGGCGCAGAAAATCGCCAAGGCTGGTGCGGGTTTCAACATTGGCGGTGTGGCTTTTGCCATTCACCGTGACTTCGATATCGCGGGTATCAGCCATCTTCAGGCACTCCCAGATGCGCGTTCGGCGGCTTGGACAAGCGCGCGTTCAACAAGGGTCGCAGCAAGTCGCTGGCGGTAGGCAGAGCTCACATAGGCGTCCGACATGGCGTCGATCCCGCGTGCGATTTCTGCAGAAGCTTTGAAGGCCTCAGCATTCGGAGCCGCGCCGACCAGCGCGGTTTCGGCTTCGGTCAACCGAAGCGGCCGGACATCCGCACCACCAATAGAAATCGCAGCACGACTGATCGTGCCGCCTTCAACCTCAAGCAACGCGGCGACCGCGATCATGGCAAAATCACCATGGCGTCGGGCGAACTCAACAAAACCATAACCATGGTCAGCGCCCCAATACGGCACCGTAATCTTGGTCAGCAACTCGTCCGGCCCCAGCGTCGGAATCATGTAGGCGAGCGGCCATTCGGCAAACGGAATGTCCCTCGCGCCATCCGGACCATGAGCGGTCAGGACCCCGTCATAGGCAGCCATCAGACATGGCAATTCGGCAGATGGATCGAGGTGACACAGACTGCCTCCGATGGTGCCGCGATTACGGGTCTGGAAATGCCCGACATTCTCCAGCGCTTCGGGAATGATTGGCGTCTTTGCGACCACAGCCGCATCGCGCATCAGATCACGCTGGCGGGTCATGGCGCCGATCTCCAGCGCGCTGCCGGTGTCCGTCACACCGGATATGCCCGCAACCCCGTTCAGGTCGATGACATGATCGGGCACAACGAAGCGCATGTTGAGCATCGGCATGAGCGACTGGCCCCCGGCGAGAACCTTGGCGTCCTCATGCTCTGCGAGAAGCGCGACGGCTTCCTCCGGCGTCGCCGGATCGTGATAAGTAAAAGGTACTGGTTTCATGGATCTGTCGTCTCCCTACCGCTTGCCGCGGATCATCGCCCAGATCGCCCGGAAAAACAGGCTGATCCCGGAAATGCTGTTGTCATTCTGAACGTTGGACGGGGCCGGAGCTGGTTCTTCGGCCGCCGGACTGTCAGCCGCTGCTGCAGCAGCTGGCACAGCAGTATCCACGCCGATCTCGGTTTCAAGATTGTTCGCAAAATCCGTGATGATCTGGCCCGCAATCGCATCAATCAGGCCCGACGCCCGACCGTACTGCGCAATAGAGCCGGTCAGGTTCAACTCGGTGGTGATATCGACCCGGGTCTGCCCGCCATCCTCGGTCATTTTGAAGACCACGTCGGCATCGGCTGAACCGCGCCCTTTGCTGTCATTGCCCTTGGCGTGCACCGTCGCGCTGCGATTGGCTTCGTCGATGGTCGTGATTTCGGCCTCGCCCGAAAACGTCAGGCTCACCGGCCCAACGCGCAACTTGGCGTTACCTTTGTATTTATGTTCGCCAATAACTTCGGTGAGTTCGGCACCGGGCATGCAAGGCGCGATTCGCGGCACATCGAGGAGCACCTTCCACGCCGTGTCGGGGTCAGCCGGGACGATAAAACTGTTATTGAGCTGCATTCGACAATCCGCCCCGCGTAAAACTCTGAATCACAGGCATCCGCCCGCTTTGGTGAAGGGGGACCATAATTTTCATATAATGGAATCGCAACCGGCCAAGGGCAAAAAACTACAGGCCGTCATCCTGCCCGTGGACGTGATAGCCAATCTCGCGGGACGGAGCGCGCCCGGCACTGTCGACACCCGTGGGCAACCACGCACAAACATTGGCGCCCGGCGACCAGATGGTCTCGCACGGCCCCGGCACGAAGAATTCCACAAAGACAAATTTTTCATCAGACTGATTGATGAAAGCGTGGGGCTCGTGCTCGTAATTGTAGAGCAGGTCACCCGCTTCGAGCACATGCCCGGTGCCGTCGAGTAACGCTGTGCCACGACCGGAAATCACGTACTGAAAATGCTCCGCACCCACATGATGATGCTCGGGTGCTGATGCACCCGGCGGGTAGGAAATCATCTCGCCCTTGAAGGCATGGGTCCCGGCCAGCGCCGGTGTCGCCATGTATATGCGGCTGCGCGCGTCATGCTCGGATTCCAGAACCGGCTCCCGGGTCCAGTCGACCTGCCGCAGTTCGTTGGGCATCTCTGCAATGTCGGGATCAAAGCGTGCAGCGTCGGGCACACGCGCCAGCAGCAGATCGGTTTTCTCGTCACCCGCGGTAAACACGCCAGCAAAACCAAGCGGCAAATAAGAGATCATGTCTGGCGTGGTGTCTTGTTCGGCCAACACACCGCCACCCGAGAGCACCTGCACCCAGCCAACCATGTCCGGATCGAGCGCGAGATCGTAAGCAGCGCCCGGGGCAATCGTAACTTTGTCGAGGCTGATCTGGTCGTTGCCGATAACATCGGGCGTCAGCAACGCAGAGACCTGAAAACCATTCTCCGGCTCCAGGGCTGCAATCTCTTTTCCACTCACAATGACCGGCATGTTGTAATCCCTTCAAATTCAATCGTGCAAAACCTAGTCAGCCCAATGCGACTCCGCCAGAGGTTTTGCTGCAATCGGAAATCGATCGTTTCACAAGTCAACTCTCTCCGGATCGAATTGCGCAGATTATAGACAAGAACCCAGCCGCACCTCCGCTTCCGCCCGAACGAGCTGTTCTCGTTCATCAAACTGTACAGCCACAAACTGATGATTGAGACAAACCAAAGAACTCCATGTTCTCTGGTAGATCATTCCGCCACTCTCGAAAATACCGCCGCGAAACGATTGGGTACCATTCATAAACTGCGGAGCCAAACCCTGCTCGGGCCCATTGTGAAATGACTCCATGGTGTTGTGAACCCACCGCTCAACCCCCCCGGCACTGAGTGTGGCCAACACATCTGTCTTCTCCATCCCGACCTCGAACGGCCCGGGAATCAAGGAAACCCTTTCGCCAAACGGTCGGCCCAAAATCAATGGCTCAATGTGCCGACCGACTGGACCGGCCTCAATGTAGCGGTGGACAGACCACGCAGTCGTGAGCAAGACCACGAGACCGAGATAGGTCGCACCCACGGCCATGAAGCAAACGACTAGAATTTTGAGAATTCGCACGCGAAACCCCTGCCTGATATCCGAATACAGCGTGAATGGAATTCGGCACGGAAGCAAATCCGGCTGGGTCTATTGAAATCGTTGGTGCCCCCGGGGAGACTTGAACTCCCACTCCCTTGCGAGAAACAGATTTTGAGTCTGCCGCGTCTACCAATTCCGCCACAGGGGCACCGGATTGCGTGAACACTCCATAGTTCCGGCAATGGGCCAGCGTCAACCATCGAGGGAGGATAAAATTCTCAACCTGTGATCCGTGTCACTTCGGTCTCGCCCGATTGCGCCTATTTCAGGTCTATCGACAATCCGTGGAGCGCAGAACAATGCGAACGCAACTGAGTGTCCTGACTTCTTTGATGGCCCTTTGGCTGGCCGTGATCGCTCTGATGGCACTGGCGCCGGAAGCTGCGGGCATGCGTGTGGCCAATGCAGACTCCAAGCACCCCACTGCCGAAAACATGCCCGCTCCGCAATCCTTCAGCCACACCGGACTTTGGGTCGCCGAAATCAGCGCTGACGGAACCGCCGTGTTCGTACGGGACATCCGGCCGCGATAGAGTTTTCAATACAGACAAGATGGACAGTCCGAAATTGGACTGTTACAGGGCGACATCAACGCGGCGCTGAATACTTTGAAAGTGCTGTAAACCTCTCGCCCGGGACATCACACAAGTATGTTACGCGCCCTTTATGACTGGACCATGCAGCTGGGTGCTTCGCGCCACGCGGTCTGGGCGCTTGTGCTGATCGCCTTTATCGAGAGTTCGTTTTTTCCGATCCCGGTCGATCTGCTGCTGATCCCGATGGTCCTTGCGGCCCGGGAACGCGCGTGGCGCCTGGCCACAATCTGCACGCTCGCCTCGGTGGCGGGGGGCTATTTTGGATACTTCATCGGGTTCAGCCTGTTTGAAACTGTCGGGCGACCGATCATCGATTTCTACGGGTTCCAGGAGACTTTCGCGCGCTTCACAGAGCGTTACAACGAGATGGGTGCCTGGATCGTCGCAGTCTTCGGAGTTACGCCCTTCCCCTACAAAGTGGTGACAATTGCCAGCGGCGTCACCCAGCTGGATCCGCTTGTCTTCGGGATCGCCTCGCTGGGTTCACGCGGCATCCGGTTCTTCCTCGTGGCGGCGCTGATCTGGTATTTCGGGCCGCCGATCCGACTGTTCATCGAGAAATATCTCGGCTGGCTCGTGCTCGCCTTTGTGGTGCTTCTGATCGGCGGTTTCGTTTTGATCAAATACGCCTTCTAGCGTCCGCGCTGCGAAGACCCTATATCCAGTCCATGGTTCTGCAACGCCTCGCCATCGCGCTTCGCGAACAGCCCCGCCTCTTTCCCGCCATCACATTTTTGGCGAGCGGGTCCATGCTGGCCATTGCCTGGGGCTTCCAGCTGATCGGCGGCTTGCAGCCTTGCACGCTTTGCCTCTACCAGCGCTGGCCGCACTGGGTCGTCCTCGGGTTATCGGTTCTCACGATTGTGGTCGCTCGCCGTCTGAGCCTGCGCGGGCTGGCCGTGTTCGCAATCCTTTGTGGCCTGACATTTCTCACCGGCGCCGGGATTGCCGGTTTTCATGTCGGCGTCGAACACGGGTGGTGGGAAGGTCTGGCGGCATGTGGCGGCGGCGGACTGGGCGACCCGAACATGTCGCTCGACGAACTCAGGGAAAGAATGTTTTCCACCCCGGTCGTCCGCTGCGACGACGTGGCATGGTCTCTGTTCGGAATCTCCATGGCAGGATGGAACTTCCTCGCCTCCCTTGGGTTTGCTGTCGCAGCCACCGGGGCGGCATGCATGTTCTGGCGGAAAACGGCATGACCGAAGAGAAGTCGAAACACCCCAAGCGCACCGGCGACAACCGGCTGCCGGGAGATCCCGATCGGGAGACGCTGATCAAGCGCATGATCCGGGTCGATCACGCCGGTGAATATGGTGCCGCGCGGATCTATGAAGGTCAGCTCGCCGTGCTGGGCAAACAACCTGTCGGCGACACGATCCGGCACATGGCCGAACAGGAACAAAAACATCTCGACGCTTTCGAACGCCTCATCGTCGAACGCCGGGTTCGCCCGACGGTTCTCACGCCTGTTTGGCACGCGGCGGGATTTGCGCTTGGCGCAGCCAGTGCTGCGCTGGGCGAGCGCGCCGCCATGGCCTGCACGGTCGCCGTTGAAGAGGTCATCGAGGAACATTACGCGCACCAGGCCGAACAGCTGGGCGATGATGAAAGTGAATTGCGCGAGATGATCGAGGAATTCCGCGCGGAAGAACTCGAGCACAAGGATACCGGCCTCGAACACGACGCCGAATCTGCGCCGGGTTACCGATTGCTCTCCGAAGCCGTCAAAGCCGGCTCCCGCGCGGCGATCTGGTTGTCGACGCGCTACTAGACGGCCTTAAGCGTCCAATTCTGAATCCCAGTAAAGGTAATCGCTCCAGCTTTCATGGAGAAAGTTCGGTGGGAAGGCGCGGCCATTTTCGATCAACTCATAGGTTGTTGGCTGGCGCGGCACGTTGAGCAGATGCATTCCGGCCTCTTGCGGCGTCTTGTTTGCCTTCCGCAGGTTCCAGTCACTCGACGACGTCACCACATTTTCCCAGCTGGTTCGGCCGCCACGTGAACGCGGGAGCACATGGTCAAATGTCAGTTCATGTGCGGGCAGGCGCTGGCCACTGTATTGGCAGGTAAACCGGTCACGCAGAAACACATTGAAACGCGTGAAGGCCGGGCGTTCGGCTGGCTTAATGTACTCCTTCAGGGACACCACGCTGGGCAGGGCGAGCTCGAGTGTCGGAGAGCGGATCACGCGGTCATATTCGGCAACCGTGTTGACCCGGCCCATAAGAGTGGCTTTCACCGCCTCCTGCCAGGGCCAGAGCGATAGTGGAAAATAGCTCAGCGGACGAAAATCCGCGTTCAGAACCAATGCCGGACATTTTTCCAGCGCGACGTCCATTCTTGCCCTCCCGGGTTCAATCGCGGAACGCTCGTCTCCGCGAATTCTAGGAACGTACTCGATTCACTTCAAAATAATTTTTGCGCCAGTTTCATATATTTTCTTTTTATCACAACCACTTGAAACAATTCAGTCACTTTTCCGGCGGGCCTTCAAACACGCGCTTCAACAATGCCATCGCAAATCCCAAGCCTTCATTGTCAATGCCGTGACCAAGCCCGGGTCGGGTCATTGCCGAGACCGGCACCCCAACACCATTGAGAGCCGCCTCGGCTTGTGCAAGCGATGAATAGGGCACGATGTCGTCCGCGTCCCCATGCACGAGCAGGACCGGCGGCTTGACCGTGATCTCCGCGGCCAGAGCCTCAGGCGCGGCCAGCGATCCCGAGAACCCGAGCAAGGCAGCGGGGCAAGTCTTTCGGCGCAGGCCCACATGAAGCGCCATCCGGCAGCCCTGACTAAACCCAAAGATCGCGAGGTTCTCGTTCTCCAGACCAAGGCGATCCAGATGGTGATCAAGGAAGTCATCGATTGCCGGAGCTGCCGCGCGGACGCCGGCGGCCATGTATTCGGGATCACGGTTCGATGAATCAAACCACTGCAGGGCAGAGGGATAACCATCGAGAGTCAGTGGCGCGTCCGGGCTCAAAAAGGCCGCATCCGGGAATTGTTCGGCAAGGATGGGCGCCAAGCCAATCAGGTCATCGCCATTGGCACCGCGACCATGCAAAAAGACCACGAGTTGTTTGGCTGCATTCCCCGAAGCAGGGTCACGGCTCGGGCCGGTCAGAAGTTTGTCGGTCATGGTCATTATCTCTCGCACCAAAATTGTCAGATCGCTTCGATATGATAGGCGTGCCAGAGCAAACGCGCAGCCGCACTTCGCCATGGTCGCCAGATTTCAGATTCCTTTCGCAGCTCTCCCGGCGTCCAGCGTGTGCCATCTCCCAGATGACGGCCAGCGGAAGCCACCAGCGCCAGATCATCGGCGGGCATCACATCGGTCCGACCAAGCGCAAACAGCAAATAACACTCGGCACTCCACCGCCCGATGCCTTTGAGCACGACCAGCGTGTCGATCGCCGCTTCATCTTCCATCCGCCGGAGTTTGTTCAGATCCAGCGCACCGCTGACGACCGCTTCGGCCAGACCGCGCCCATAGACGATCTTCTGGCGACTAAGCCCCAGCGCGCGGAGCGCATCATCATCCATCGCGACAAAAGCCATCGGGTCCTTTGCAACGCCAGCAATCTCCATACGCTTCCAGATCGCCGCGGCAGCATGGGTCGACAATTGCTGACCAACGATCACCCGCAACAGAGTCGCAAACCCCGGTGGCCGCGCGCGTGGGCCGGGTGTGCCCGCTTGTTTCCAGAGATCGGCCATACGGGGATCGAGTTTTCCCAGTTCGGTCAGTCCTGCCTCTAGCCGTTTGGTTGTTTTCATCGCATCATCGCCCCGTTCATACGGGCGCAATTGTGCGCCTTTCGTCGAAAACAGGGAACTCCCATGAACGCAGCGGCCACCCCCGCCCCAAAATTTGCAACCCGGTTTGCGCCCTCACCCAGTGGACTCCTCCATCTCGGGCACGCCTATTCCGCGCTCTTTGCCTATCGGCTCGCGCAGGCCGCTGAGGGGCGTTTCGTGCTGCGTATCGAGGACATCGACCTTGGGCGATGCAAACCCGAATTCGAGGATGCGATCATTGAAGACCTCGCCTGGCTCGGGCTGGAATGGGAACAGCCGGTATTGCGTCAGTCCGAACGTCTGGACATCTACGCAAACGCGCTGAAAACCCTCGAACAGTTGGGGATACTTTATCCCTGCTTTTGCACCCGATCGGACATCGCCGCGGAAATCGCCAATGCGGGTGCCGCGCCTCATCTGAACCATCATGGACCGGATGGCCCCGTCTATCCGGGCATTTGCAAACACTTGTCCGAAACCGAGCGCGCGCAGCGTATTGCCGCTGGTGAGCCCCACGCGCTTCGTCTGGACATGGAAGGCGCCATGAAGAAAGCCGGACCGCTGACCTGGCACGACCGTACACGGGGCGAACAAATCGCCGAGCCGGATATCTTTGGGGACATCGTGCTGGCGCGAAAGGATGTCGCAACCAGCTATCATCTCGCCGTCACCGTGGACGACGCCGCTCAGGGTGTCACGCTGGTCACACGGGGGGACGACCTGCTTCCCGCGACCCATATTCATCGCCTGTTGCAAGCCTTGCTCGATCTGGATGTGCCGGAATGGCACCACACCGTCCTGCTGACCAACAACAAAGGAGGTCGGCTGGCCAAGCGGGACAAGGCGTTTACGCTGCGTGCCATGCGTGAAGCGGGAACGGATCCGGAAGATTTGTGGGCGATGTCGATTCGTCAGATCGCGCGACAAGCCACAGCAACCGATGGGATCTAGGTGCAACTAACTCCAGCTGCGCATTCCGTGCGCCAGTTTGGCGTAGTCTGGCCGATCGGGCTCAATCAGACCGTGGCGGATGCCAAAATCGATCAACACCAGATTGACGTTGAACTTGAACTCTTCGGTTTCATCGACAACGCGCAATGCCTGACGCGCAGGCCAGCGTACAAAACCGCTAATTTCTCCGTCCGTATTTTCGGGTGTGAAACTGTCGGGTAGCTTCAAGTCATAAACGAACAGCATATCCCGACGCAGGCCATTTCTGGCGTTCATCATATAAGTAATAACCCCCACGGGCTGCGCCAGCCTTGCCAGATCTTCGGGCACCGAGGCCTCTTCGGCCGCTTCCTTCACAACATTGTCCATGAGGCTCAGACCAACCGGCAAACCGCCGGCCACCATATTGTCGAGTTTGCCTGGCGCGACCTCACGATTATTGGAGCGAACTCCAATCCAGAGTTCGGGCCCATCCACCGTGTCCACATATCCATTGATATGGACCCCATATGACGTCACGCCGAAGGACTGCAACCACGCCCGGTCCATACGCAACAAACTGGGCGAACCAAAGCTCTCCATCACCGGGCAGAGTTCCTTGCGGTTCCGCGGCAGGGCCTGATGGACAACCAATGCGGCCCCCGCCTCAGCAAGTGCCTTTGATCGTGCCTCGACGTCCTTCAGCCCGTCGCGAAAAGAAACTGAATCCCCTTCGACCTTGAAGTATTCGTGCCATCGGGCCATGCGCTCGGCAATATCGTCTGACACCCAGCCCACCTGCGCACCCGCAATAAAAAATGGGCGGCGGCCATCCATCTCATGGGTGTTGCACGCAACAATGTGGTCATAGAGCGCCATCAGACCTGTCCGCCTCTATGCGAATTCCGAAAAGCGCTTTTCCGAGAACAGCACCTGAGAGACGCCGAACATGCAACGCATGGCTGCGGCGATCTGTGTGGCCTGCCCATGATCCAGCTCTGACGTTTCGATATCGATATAGACATCACATCCACCCGGTCCCGCGCGACCACCGTGCCAGCGGTCCGGCACCAATCCGCGTTTGGCCCAGAGTTCCATGATTCGCGGCATGAGTCCCGGATCAGCCGCTCCCGTGACGGAAAAGCATTGGACTGGCTGCTGTCTTCGAGAGGAACTATTTTGAGAGGCATTCTGTAAGGTCATGATGAACGGTATCCATTGGTATTGGCAGTGTGAAAGCACGCGTTCCCGGTCGCCGTCCCGTAAGTCGGGTGTGCGCCGGGCTGCCAATAAGGAGAAGAATCATTCCGTTCATAACGTCGCGAACTTACAAAGGCGTCGGTTTCGGGTCAAGAAATCGTCACCAAGCCGCAAACGTGTCGAAGCGCCGCAACCCGCAACCTCTCGTCACGTGATCAATCCGGCGATATGATCTGGTTATGAATACTCTTCTCGTCCTTCTGCTGATCGCAATGATTGCCGTTGTCGGTGTCCTGATCTTTGGCCTGATCGCTATGGCCAAAGGCGGTGAATTCAACCGTAAATACGGCAACAAAATGATGCGTTGGCGCGTCGCCATTCAGGCATTCGCAGTTGTTCTCATAGTGATCTTCGTGATCGCGGCCTCCCAGCAAGGTTAGGGCGAAACAAACAATCATGGTCGAACTCAATCGCATCTACACCCGTGGCGGAGACGCCGGTCAAACCTCGCTCGGGTCGGGGGATCGTGTTGCAAAACATGATCTGCGGGTAGCCGCCTATGGCACTGTCGACGAGACCAACGCCACGCTGGGGCTGGCGCGATTGCATACAGGTGAAGACCGCGAGACAGACGAGATGCTCGCACGCATCCAAAACGATCTGTTCGACCTGGGAGCCGATTTGTGCACGCCCGAAGGCGATGCGCGCGCGGCGCGCAAACAGGAAGGTGCGCTCCGGATCGTGCCGGAACAAGTTGACCGGTTGGAGCAGGAAATCGATACCCTCAATGAAAGCCTGGCGCCGCTGACCTCCTTCATCCTTCCCGGTGGAACGGCGGCTGCGGCTCATCTCCACATGGCACGAACCATAGCCCGCCGCGCCGAACGTCTGATGACCGAGCTTGCGACTCATGAAGACATCAATCCCAATGCTTTGAAATACATCAACCGACTTTCCGATCATCTGTTCGTGCTTGGGCGCCATCTCAATGATGGCGGACGCGCAGACGTTCTCTGGAAGCCGGGGCAGAACCGCCAATAGCTATATGGAATGACGGTTTCGCGACTGTCTCACCAGACAAACAGCGCTGGCCAGATTATTGACTCCACAGAATGCCTTGGGCATGTTGCAGCGCAATAAAATTGCAACGCCGTAGAGCGAACTCACAAGAAACTACCGGGAAACCCAATGAAACTGCTCGTCCCAGTCAAACGGGTGATCGACTACAACGTGAAGGTTCGGGTCAAATCGGACAATACCGGTGTCGAAACATCCAACGTCAAAATGTCCATGAACCCCTTCGACGAAATCGCCGTTGAGGAAGCCGTTCGGATGAGGGAAGCCGGCTCGGCCGACGAGATCATTGCCGTGTCCCTCGGTGTACAGCAGTGCCAGGAAACGATCCGTACAGCACTGGCTATGGGCGCAGATCGCGGCGTCCATGTGAAAACCGATCAAGAGCTTCAGCCCCTTGCCGTTGCCAAACTTCTCAAGGCGCTTGTCGAGAAGGAATCACCTGATCTTGTGATCCTCGGCAAGCAGGCCATTGATGATGACTCCAACCAGACCGGTCAGATGCTGGCTGCTTTGCTGGACTGGCCGCAAGGCACTTTTGCCTCCGGGATCGAATTGTCAGATGGCAAAGCGAAGGTCATCCGCGAGGTTGATGGCGGGCTCGAGACCATCGAGATCAACACGCCAGCCGTCATCTCCACCGACCTTCGCCTGAACGAACCACGCTATGCGTCCTTGCCAAACATCATGAAGGCAAAGAAGAAGCCCATCGACGAAATGTCTCCCGAAGATCTGGGGGTCGATATCGGGCCGCGCCTGACGACCCTCAAGGTCGAAGAACCACCCAAACGTGAAGCTGGTGTGATGGTCGAATCCGTCGCCGAACTGGTCGACAAGTTGAAAAACGAAGCGAAGGTGATCTGATGGCCATTCTCGTACTCGCCGAACACGACAACCAGTCGCTCAAGGCCGCAACCCTCAACACCGTGTCCGCCGCCCAGCAGCTCTCTGACAAAGGGGCTGGCGATATCACCGTGCTGGTTGCCGGATCAGGCTGCGGCGCTGTCGCAGACGCTGCTGCAAATATCGCAGGCGTGGCGAAAGTTCTCGTCGCGGACGATGCCGGACTTGCCCATGGGCTAGCAGAGAACCTGACAGCTGTGATCATGGATGTCTCAGGGGATTACAGTCATATCCTGGCGCCTGCGACGACCTTCGGGAAAAACGTGCTGCCGCGTGTAGCAGCCCTGCTGGACGTTCAGCAGATCTCGGAAATCAGCGCGGTCGAGGACACCGACACCTTTGTGCGTCCGATCTACGCAGGCAACGCGATGGCCACAGTGAAATCATCGGATTCCACAAAGGTCATCACAGTTCGCGCCACGACCTTTGATCCTGTCCCGGCCGAAGGCGGCTCCGCAGCGATCGAGAGTATTTCCGGTGGCGCAGACGAGGGTGTTTCCAGCTTCATCGAACTCTCCGAATCCAGCAGTGACCGTCCTGAGCTGACCTCGGCACGGGTGATCATTTCAGGCGGGCGCGGTATGGCGTCGGGTGAAAACTACGCCTTGATCGAACCCATCGCAGACAAACTTGGTGCTGCCATGGGAGCGTCACGCGCGGCCGTCGATGCAGGCTTCGTTCCCAACGACTGGCAGGTCGGGCAAACCGGCAAGGTCGTCGCGCCAGAGCTTTATATTGCCGTCGGAATTTCAGGTGCGATCCAGCATCTCGCCGGCATGAAAGATTCAAAGGTCATCGTGGCCATCAACAAGGACGAGGAAGCACCGATCTTCCAGGTCGCCGACTACGGTCTGGTCGCCGACCTGTTCAAGGCACTCCCCGAGCTCAACGACGAGCTCGAGAAACAGCTTTAAACGAAGACTGGCAAACTCAAGACTCCAGGGACAGAAAAAATGTTGAACAAGATAGGCGTCATCGGCGCAGGGCAGATGGGCAGCGGCATCGCACATGTATGTGCGTTGGCAGACCGAGAGGTTGTGCTCATGGACATCGATCAGGGCGCCCTCGACAAGGCGATCACCAAGATCACCGGTGATATGGATCGCCAGATCAAGCGGACGCTGATCTCCGAAGAGGACAAAGCCGGAGCGCTGTCACGCATCAGCACGGTTACCGATGTCTCGGGCCTTTCGGATTGCGACATGGTGATCGAGGCGGCGACCGAAGATGAGAGCGTGAAGATGAAAATCTTCGACAGTCTTTGCCCGCATCTCAAAGACAGCGCCATCATCGCGTCCAACACCTCATCGATCTCGATCACACGCCTCGCAGCCGGCACCGACCGCCCGCACAAATTCATGGGCATGCATTTCATGAACCCGGTGCCGATGATGAAGCTGGTCGAGCTGATCCGCGGTCTCGCCACGGATCAGGAAACATTCTCGGAAGTTCAAGATCTCACAAAAGATCTCGGCAAGACCGGCACGGTGTCGGAAGATTTCCCGGCTTTTATCGTGAACCGCATTTTGCTGCCGATGATCAACGAAGCCGTCTACACGCTTTATGAAGGCGTCGGAAATGTCGATTCCATCGATAGCTCCATGAAGCTGGGTGCAAACCACCCGATGGGCCCGTTTGAACTGGCCGACTTCATCGGTCTCGACACTTGCCTGGCCGTCATGCAGGTGCTTTACGAAGGTCTTGCGGATTCGAAATACCGCCCGTGTCCGTTGCTGGTAAAATATGTCGAAGCCGGCTGGCTGGGTCGCAAGACCGGTCGTGGTTTCTACGACTATTCCGGCGACACGCCGGTCGCGACACGCTAGCCGACCTTTGGAATTGGTGTCATACGCGGACTTGATCCGCGTATCTCCTGCGTGGCTTTGAACGAGAGGCCCGGGTCACGCCCGGGCATGACGGCTCAGGGGGCAAGGCTCCCAGCAAGCTGAAATAAGCTCAGCTGCCGTTCTTGGAAGCTTTGGCGTCCTGATCGAGGTACCAGTTCACGAGCGCCAGAGCTTCGGGGGAATCCCATTCGGCTGTTCCCACCAGACGCCCGACTTCCTTGCCGTCCGGCGCAATCAGGATGGTGGTGGGCAGTGACACAACGCCGATCGACCGAGAGAATTTCAGGCGTTCGTCAACGAAGTTGTCCGGGAAGTTCACATTGAGTTTATTCAGGAAACGTTCGGTCTGCTTAAAACCACCGCGATCCTGACTGACAAGAACCACTTGCGCCTTGTCGTCCGGCAAAGCGGCATCGAGCCTCTCCAGCGAAGGCAACTCGCGAATACAGGGGCCACACCAGGTGGCCCAGAAGTTCAGAACAACAAACTTGCCCTTGAACTGTTCAAGTGTCGTCTTGCCGCCATCCTTGGTGAGCACAGTGACATCCGAGGTCTCGATCGGCTCGGGAAATGCCTCATAATTCTGCACCTGTCCCTCGATGGGAGGCCCGGATTCGGCCGAAACAGCCGCAGAAATGCCAACACTGAACACAAATGTGCTCAAAGCAATGAACAGAAAACCTTTCATCCGGCGTATCATGGCGTTAAACGTCGCTCCCTGAATTGTGAGCCCGAGAAAATATGAGCCCGAACGAAACACGTAAGCCCGCCAACGCGCAATGGGGTGGTCGCTTTGCCTCCGGACCTTCCGAGGTGATGGAGCGCATCAATGCGTCCATCAGCTTCGACCAGCGCCTGTTCGCCCAGGATATTGCCGGGTCGCGGGCGCATGCCCGGATGCTCGTCGCGCGTGGCATCCTTTCATCAGAAGATGGGGATGCGATCGCAACGGGTCTAGACACGATTTCGCGAGAGATCGAGAACGGCGAATTCACGTTCTCCGCCGCTCTCGAAGACATTCATATGAATATCGAAGTCCGGTTGCGGGAGCTTGTCGGTGACGCCGCTGGGCGGTTGCACACCGCGCGGTCGCGCAACGATCAGGTGGCAACCGATTTCCGGCTTTGGGTGCGGGACGAAATCGACGCGCTGGATATGCAATTGCAGGCCCTGCAGAACGCTCTGCTCGACAAGGCCGAAGCTCACGCCAACACCATCATGCCGGGCTTCACGCATCTGCAGACGGCGCAGCCGGTCACGTTCGGGCATCACCTGCTTGCCTATGTGGAAATGTTCGGACGGGACCGGGGACGGTTTGCCGATGCGCGGACACGGCTGAATGAATTGCCGTTGGGTGCCGGTGCGCTGGCGGGAACCTCCTTCCCGATCGACCGGCACGCCGTGGCCGAAGACCTGGGTTTTGACCGGCCTGTGGCCAATTCACTCGACGCGGTCTCGGATCGTGACTTTGCGCTGGAATTCATGAGCGCAGCCTCGATCTGCATCACACACATCTCGCGGTTCTCTGAGGAGATCGTGATCTGGTGCAGTGACGGCTTTCGGTTCGTCGCGCTTTCGGATGCCTACACAACCGGCAGTTCGATGATGCCGCAAAAGCGCAACCCGGATGCCGCTGAACTCTCCCGGGCCAAGGCCGGCCGGGTATTTGGTGACCTTCTGGGCCTGCTGACCGTCATGAAGGGGCTCCCGCTCGCATATTCCAAGGATATGCAGGAAGACAAGGAACCCGTCTTCGACGCGGCAGATTCGCTGGCATTGGCGCTCGCGGCCACGACAGGCATGATCACAGACATGGAACCGGTGATCGAGAATATGCGAGTCGCTGCTGGAAAAGGCTACTCGACAGCGACGGATCTGGCAGACTGGCTTGTCCGCGTGGCTGATGTGCCGTTCCGCGATGCCCACGGCATTACCGGAGCCGTTGTGAAGCTTGCCGAGGATAAGGGCGTGGATCTGGTCGAGTTGTCCCTCGCCGAGATGCAGGCGATCGATTCCCGAATCACCGATGATGTCTTTGGCGTGCTTTCCGTTGAGGCCTCGGTCGCAAGCCGAACCAGTTTTGGCGGCACGGCGCCCGACAATGTCCGCACGGCCGTCGCAGACGCACGCGCAAGGTTTTCGGGAGAGTAGTCATGGACAGACATGCACGTCTTCGGAGCCGGAGCCTGATCATCGCCATAATGCTGGTCATTGGTCTGGCGGCTTGCGGTAAAAAAGGTCCACCCGAGCCACCCGAAGATGAGCCGCTGACCTATCCGAGAACCTACCCAACGCGCTAGATGCGTGTCCCTCCTGCCAGAGCCGAAGATGAGCATGTTTGAATACCGGAACGGCGAGATGTATGCCGAAGATGTTCCCCTGTCCCGCATAGCCGAGGTAACGGGAACCCCGGTTTATGTCTATTCGGCAGGCACCCTCACCGAGGCTTACACCCGGTTTGCCAGCGCACTGGCCGAGGCTGGTCTGAACGCACGCGTGTGCTACGCCATGAAGGCAAATTCCAACATCGCGGTGATCCGCACGCTCGCCGATCTTGGCGCCGGGGCCGATGTGGTTTCTGGCGGCGAACTGGACCGTGCGCTGATTGCCGGGGTGCGCGCTGAAGACATCGTGTTTTCGGGCGTCGGCAAGACACCGGGCGAGATGCAGCGCGCAATCACTGCAGGTATCGGTCAATTTAATGTGGAATCCGTTCCCGAACTGGAACTGCTTTCGCACGTTTCCGCTTCAGCAGGTGCCACGGTCGATATTGCAATCCGCGTCAACCCGAACGTGGATGCGAACACCCACCACAAGATTTCGACCGGCCGCCAGGAAGACAAGTTCGGGATTGATATCGCCCGCGCCCAGGAAATTTACGCCCTGGCAGCATCCTTGCCGGGAATTGCACCGATCGCGGTTGCCGTTCATATCGGCAGCCAGCTGACGGATGTATCGCCATTCCGTGCCGCCTTTGCCCGGGTCGCCGAACTCGTCGGTGAACTTCGTGCGGCAGGCCATGACATTCGTAAACTCGACCTCGGGGGCGGTCTGGGAATTGACTATGGCGGGCAAACACCGCCGCCGGTCGAAGACTATGCTGCTGTGGTTGCCGAAACCGTCGGTCACCTCGGTTGTGAACTGATGTTTGAGCCCGGACGTTATCTCGCCGGCCCGGCGGGCATTCTGGTCACGCAAGTGATCTACGCAAAGGAAGCCGAAGCGCGGCGGTTCGCCATTGTCGACGCCGCCATGAATGACCTCATCCGCCCCGCGCTATACGATGCCGTACACCGGATTGAACCCGCACGCGAACCCGCCCCGGAAACCGCGTTACACCCATGGGATGTGGTCGGACCAGTCTGCGAAACCGGGGACACCTTCGCCAAGGGCTGTGAATTGCCTGCGCTGTCCGATGGTGAACTTCTCGTGATGCGGGATGCTGGTGCCTATGGCGCGGTGATGAGCTCGGTTTACAATAGTCGTCCACTGGTCGCCGAAGTGCTGGTCCGGGGTGATGCTTTCGCGATCGTGCGTGAACGTCAGGAACCGGCCACATTTCTGGGTTACGAAAGCCTCGCCGACTGGCAAGATTAGTCCCGGGATCGCCCGCGCCTGACGCGCGAACGTGGTCTGGAACACGATGAGGCCGCGTTGAACAACGTCACGAACGACAGCAGCAAATCCAAGCCAGGAGGCATCGGCCTCGCACTGCGCCAAGGACTTTCGCGCGTCGCGTTGTTCTGGGAACGCAACTGGCCAGCCATCTGGCCAGCCACGGGGTTGATCGGGACCTTTGCGGCGCTTGCACTCCTTAATGTTCTGCCAGCACTGCCCGGGTGGCTGCATACACTCATTCTGTTGGGGTTTGCCGCAGCTTTCCTCGCGGCCCTACGCCACGCGTTTCGCCGGGTCCGCGTGCCGACCGCAGACGCAGCGACGCGACGGTTGGAAACGGATTCCGGTCTGGCTCACCGCCCCCTGACAACTCTCGAAGACCGCCCTCTGCTCGGTGTCACTGATCCCGAAACCGACCGCCTTTGGCAATATCATCTGGCACGTGCCAGTGCCGCGGCACGCAACATTCGACTGCGATGGCCGCATCCGGACCTCGCCACACGCGATCCCTATGCGCTCCGTGGGGCACTCTTGGTTGCTCTCGTTGTCGGTGTTGTTGTCGCTGGACCTGACACGACATCACGGCTGACGGCAGCACTTTCGCCGGACGTGAGCGCGTGGACACAGCGAGACCCCGCAAATCTGGAAATATGGATCACGCCCCCCGACTACACCAATCTACCTCCGCTTCTGCTCGCGAGCGCCGACCTGACTGGTTTGCCAGCCCCCAACGCGGAAAAAAACGGGCCCATTGAGATCCCCGCCGGAAGTATTCTGTTGGCGCAAGTCACCGCCGGTCGCGGCACGCCGAATCTCGAAATCGGCGATGCGAAGAGCGAACTCGCGGAAATCGCAGACAAAGCCTGGCGCAGTGAGACCCGTCTGGACATCGAGGGACCGACAGAACTCTCCGTCCTTCAATCAGGCAACATTCTCGGCCGCTGGGACATCCAAATCATGCCCGACACGGCTCCCGAAATTCGGTTCGCCGAAGCCCCGGCCGCAAATGAGAGCAATTCCCTGCGCCTGAGCTACGAGGGCCTCGATGACTACGGCGTTGTTGAGACCCGGGCGCAGATTTCCTGGCCGGACCGCCCCAAGACCACAGGGATTGAGCCCGTTGACCTTGAGCTCCCATTGCCGCGCCCCGACCCCCGCAATGGCAGCGCGACAAGCGTTCATGATCTGACCTCCCACCCGTGGGCCGGACTGGAGGTTGATGTTGAGCTGACAATTCGTGACGGACGCGGTCAAACCAGCACAACAGACCGATTGTCAGTGATCCTGCCGGAACGCAGTTTCAATCATCCTGTTGCAAAGGAAATCATTGCACAGCGCAGAGTTCTGGCCCTTTCCCCAGAGAACCGCATCGATGTTGCGCGTTCCCTGCACAATCTCGGCCGCTTCCCGGACCGTTTCAACAACGACCTTGCGGTCTTCCTGTCGTTAATGACAGCACGTTCGCGCCTCACCTATCAGCAGGATTCCAACGGCATCATTTCCGTACTCTCGCTGCTCTGGGACACCGCACTCCGGCTCGAGGACGGGTCGCTATCATTGGCACAGCGCGACGTCGACCGGCTTCAGGAGCAGTTGCGCGAAGCGCTTGAGAATCGTGCACCCGAGGAAGAGGTGGCGCAGATTATGGAAGAGCTGCGCGCAGCTCTCGACCGATACCTCGAGGCCCTCGCACAGAACCTCTCTCAGGCACTCGAGGGCATGGATCTCTCAACACTTCCCGAGGCCGGGGAAGACCTTGAACTTCTCGACAGCGCTGCGATTCAGGAGCTGATGGAGCAACTCGAGCAGATGGCGCGCCTGGGTGATACAGAGGGCGTACAAGAGCTGCTCGAACGCATGCAGCAGATGCTCCAGGCACTGCAGGACGCGCCGAACATGTTGCAGCAACAGCAACAATCCTCGTCTCCGGCCCAACAGTTCCTGCGTGAACTTCAGCAAGTTCTGCGGAATCAGGAAGCACTCCACGACGAAACATTCCAGCGAGACCAGCGCGGCGAACAGATGACGCCACAGGAGTCCCAGGCTGCGCGTGACGCTCAGAATGAAATTCGGCGGCAACTCGGTGAACTGATGCGCCAACTTGGGGAAATCGCGAATGATATCCCGGAAAACCTTGGCAATGCGGAAGGTGCGATGTCGGACGCCGAGCGCGCGCTTGGTGAAGGTGATCTGCAGGACGCTTTGAATGCTCAGGCACGTGCTTTGGACGAACTCCGCCGTGGCGGACAGCAGATGGCCCTGCAGATGCTGCGTCAACAGGGCCAGGGGCCGGGACAGGGACAAGGACAGGCACAGGGACTGGCTCAACCAGGCGAAGATGGATTTGACCCACTGGGACGACAGTTGAGCGACCAGGACAATGGCGACCCCCGGTCACCAGGGCGCAATCAGATTGGTGACGGCGAACAGGCCGCCCGGGCCCTCGAAATTCTGGATGAATTGCGCACGCGCCTGCGAGATCAGGGGCGACCAGAAGCCGAGATCGACTACCTGCTCAGATTGCTGCGGCGGTTCTAAATTGCGGGCAGGAAACTGACCCTGCACATCCTAGTGAAGCTGACGCTTTCGCACGGACAATGCATCCTCAGCCGCATCACAAATCTGCTTCAGGCTGAACGGCTTGGGTACGACTTCGTGGATGAGTTCGTCGAGATTGTGGGCGCGTTGGCGTTCGGCCGCAAAGCCCGTCATCATCAGGATCGCTGTCTGCGGATAATCCTTGGCGACCTTGAGTGCCAATTCGATGCCGTCCAGACCGGGCATGACGATATCGGTAATCAGCAAATCAAACTCTTCGCTGTTGTTAAGATGATCGAGCGCATCAAGCCCATCATGGGCGACCGCAACCTCGTGACCGCCATGGGTCAAGGCGCGGCGAACGAATTCCCGAACAGCGGTGTCGTCTTCTGCGATAAGTACGCGTGCCATAACACTACCTTTCCCCCATCATTGATGTTCACCTGGCAAAGCAAGCGGCTGCGCAAACAATCGCTGTCATGATCGTCGGACTACCAGGCCAAGTTCCGCGCATGCGGAAGGGGGTGACGATCTTCGTTAACGAGTATCGTCTGGATTGGTAAACAAAATACTAACGTTTGCCGCGCCATCGGGCACCGAATCCGTCTCGGTCGTGAACGGAACGGTCTCACCCGGACCGAGTCGGCGCACATCAGAGGAAAACTCCCAGGACTTGAGCATAAGCTCGGACCCGTCGGTAATCACAACCCGCAATCCCGGGACATCGCGCACGCCCGTGGTGGTGTTGATGATTTCACCCTTGAGTGTCAGCGCGCCGTCCTCCGTCTTGGGATCAAATTCAATGATCAGGCCCTCACCGGGCAACGGGAATGCGGCAATACCGACGGCGGCATAGACGCTTTCGGCTTCAGGTACAGCACGCGCAATTTGTTCTCGGCCAAACCAGAGTGCCGCCAAAATTCCAGCCAGCAGGATAATCGAGACTATCCAGCCTGTGCGCGCGCTGCGCGCCTTCCGGGCACGTTGTACGGCCGGAAGGTTGCGTACAGGGATCGAGGACTGCTCTTCCGGCTCAAGTGGCGTAACCCGCAGCGGTGGTTCTGCTGCTTCGGGCTCGGCATCAGCAACGGGGGCCGACTCGAACCAGACATGCGCGCACTTCCCGCACTTCACCCGTCGCCCATCGGGACCGAGTTTGTCGGCATCAATCGCAAAGCGCGTGCTGCAATCCGGGCAACTGAGGATCATTGTCCAACCAGAACAGAGATTGAGGAACTACTGATGTATTCGAGTATAGCCCATTGCAAACAAGGCACCCGAACTGCGGTTATACGGGGGTGAGTAAAAACGTGGCAAGCGATGAGTTGTGTGACACATGGGTATAATAAAGGGCAGGTCTTGAGAACGGGTTTACGCAACAAAACCATCGTGCCAACGTTGTCGAACCCCGTCACCGAGTCGCCGTGAGGCAATTCCGTGACATTTTCGCACCGGACCGGAGTCGATCCTTTTGCTGAGCTTCGAAAACGTCGGCATGCGATATGGCGTCGGCCCTGAAGTTCTGCGCGATATCAGCTTCAAGCTTGCCCCTGGCTCGTTCCACTTCCTGACGGGCTCCAGCGGCGCGGGCAAAACGACACTCCTCAAGCTGATGTATCTGGCGCTTCGACCGACACGGGGCCTCGTCCACGTGTTTGATCAGGATGTGTCGATCACTCCGCGCACAGAATTGCCTGAATTGCGCCAGAAGATCGGTGTCGTGTTCCAGGACTTCAGACTCATCAACCACCTGACGGCCGTCGAAAACGTCGCCCTGCCCCTCCGTGTGGGTGGCGCACGCCAATCCGAAATTGATAGCCATGTGCGTGAACTTCTAAGCTGGGTTGGACTGGGCGAACGTCTTGATGCCCGACCGTCAACTCTCTCAGGCGGACAGCAGCAGCGCGTGGCGATTGCACGCGCGGTTATTAACCGGCCCAAGCTCCTGCTGGCAGATGAACCGACGGGAAATGTTGATGACCGGATCGCCGTTCGACTGATGTATCTGTTTGAGGAACTTAACAAGACAGGCACCACGGTCGTCATCGCGACCCACAACAATGCACTGGTCGAAAAGTTCGGCCACCCGGTTTTAAGACTGGATGACGGTGAACTCACAATTCGCCGCAAATCGGACGCCCGAGGCCCGATGTGATTTTCAAGCGCCATAGCGATCTGCCGTTCGAACGCGATCAGTCAACGCGCTTTTTGCCGTGGATTGTTGCGTTGATGGTGTTTCTCGGCGTGCTGATGTTCGCTGCCGCCTTGGTGGTATCCGACGCTGTCGATACATGGGACAGCACGCTGACCGGGCGGATGACGGTCCAGATCCCCGAGCGCGTCGCCAACCCGGAGAACACTCGGTCACTTGCCGGTCTGCTGCAAGCCACGGCTGGTGTGGAAGATGTCCGAATTGTGCCGGATGAAGAGGCACGCGCCCTGCTCATACCCTGGCTCGGGAAAGAAATCGTTGCCTCTGGTCTACCCGTCCCCGCTCTGATCGACATCAAGATCGCGCCCGGTGCCCGCATCGACCCGGTACTGCTGCGCGCACGGCTTGCCGAAACCGTGCCGGACATCACCGTCGATGATCATCGCAACTGGCTCTCCGCACTGATCACCCTGGCGAGAACGGCAGAAATTTTGGCTTTTGCCATCCTTGCCCTGATAGCGTCTGCAGCCATCATCGCGGTCATTTTCACAACACGAAGCGGACTTGCCGTCCACAGCGCCATCATCGAACTTCTCCATCAGATGGGCGCACGTGACACCTATATCGCCAGCCAGTTTCAACTTCAGGCTCTGATGCTTGCCCTGCGTGGCGGGATCGCCGGTGCTCTCAGCGCCACGATTGTTCTGTTGATATTTGGCTGGATTGGGCAGGGGATCGAGGCGGCATTTCTTCCCAAACTGGCATTGTCACCTCTCGGGTGGCTTGCTCTTCTCCTTGTACCCGCCGGTGCAGTCCTCATTGCGATGCTAACCGCACGTATGACTGTATTGCGGGCACTTGCACGGATGCCATGATGCGCCGGCGACGGACACGCGGCGGACGTTTTATCGCAGGCCTTGCCGTTCTGGCCGCAATTTTTTGGCTCGTCGGGCTGCTCCTGTTCGTTGAAAACATCCCGCGCTCGAAACCCGACGACACATTAACGGATGCCGTTGTCGTCCTGACAGGGGGACCGGGACGAATCAACAGAGGCATTGAGCTCCTGGCCTCAGAGAAAGCCCGTGAACTGCTCATTTCAGGCGTTGGAGCAGATGTTCCCATGCGCGATCTGATCTCGGACAACGCGCTCCCGAAGAGCCGACTGGAATGCTGTGTAACTTTGGGACGGGCCGCCCGTGACACCCGTGAAAATGCCATTGAAGCCGCAGGCTGGGCTGCCAGCAGGAATATCGTGAGTATCCGTCTCGTCACGTCGGACTTCCATATGCCGCGCAGCCTGCTGGAGTTCGAACGGCGCCTGCCACAACTTCAGATAATTCCAGAACCCGTCGGCACCAAGAGCATTACGATGGGACGCTGGTGGCTGCGTCCAGACACCGTCGTTCTCCTGGCCGGCGAGTACTCCAAGTTCCTAGCGATCCGCCTGCAATTGGCGTTCACCCGACTGATCATGAGTCTCTAGAAAATGCGTCCAATACTCTTCACCGTGCTCTTCTATGGTTGGACAAGCCTGCTCGGAGTTCTGGTGCTCCCGTTCTTGTTGGGGCCACCGCGCCTGCTGCTTGCCTATAGCCGTTTCTGGGTCCGCGGCTCCCTGTGGATATTGCGGATGACCATCGGGGTCACCCATGAAGTGCGCGGAGCCGAAAACATTCCCGAAGGGCCAGCTCTGTTTGCCATCAAACACCAATCCGCCTGGGACACGCTGGCGATCAATCTGATTGTTCACGACACCGCCATCGTGCTTAAGCGCGAACTCACATGGATCCCGCTCTTCGGATGGTGTTTGCTGCGCGCGCACCATGTGCCCATCAACCGGTCCGGCGGGATGCCAGCTCTGCGCAGCATGATTACCGCCGCGCGCGAACGACTGGCAAACGGTCGTCCGATCGTGATCTTTCCTGAGGGGACGCGGGTCGCACCGGGTACAGCACGGCCCTATCACGTCGGGGTTGCAGCTTTACAGTCTGCGCTCGACGTTCCGGTCATACCTGTAGCGCTCAATTCCGGCCTGTTTTGGCCGCGCCGATCCCTTGCCTTTCGTCCAGGTTGCATCACCATCGAGTTTCTTCCTGCCCTCCCGCGCGAGCTCCGACGGCATGAATTCGTCCAAGCCCTTGAGACTTCAATCGAATCTGCGACCAATCAGTTGATTGATGAAGCAACAACCACTTATGGGCTGGACCGGCCTGTGGATAAAGTTGTGGAGTAACGGGCCTTCGGCAGCCGATCCGGCGCAGCCGTAATATGAGCGTAATAAATCGTGTGATTGACGACACCTGAACAATTCAACCGCAATGCCCGCGAAGTTCTACTTAGCAGAACTCTCCAAAACCCGAGACAATCTTGACTTGATTGCTTTGCCGCCACTGGGGCTCCCCCACAGAATCGGCTTATCTGCGGCTAATTTCCAAACGGCTACTTCGTAAATCGCTCAAATCCGCCCTTTGGAGACCCCATTTGGCACAACACCAGCGGCCTGTGGATAAAATGCATCCAAGAGCGTCAGGATCGGACAGGGCAGAGACGACAGAAAAGTTCAAATTTCAATTTCAGGACTTCGCGCCAGAATTTTTCTGCTCCACCATTCTATGCAAACGGCTCAAGGGTCGGTCGACGATTCCAAGCTCATCAAGATGCCCAACGGTATTGCGCAGATATTCAGTATTGGCACCACCACGCCCATGCCCCTGCAGGATATGCTGCAGTGCTTTTTCGTCCGGCAGTTTCCCGGCGTACTGCACGTGATTATGCGCAGCGGTATAGGTATGCGCGCGCACCACGCGTGTTCCAATACGTGCGGTGACCCATCTGGGGATATACACACGGGTCACCATCTCACGTCGTATAAGGTATTCCACGGTCGACGCAGCGCGCGACGCGGTCACACGATAAGCAATACCCCGGCAACTCCCGCCATTGTCCAACCCGAGCACAAGACCCGGTTCGTCCCGCGTGCCCCGCCAGACATGGGAATAGACGCAAAAGCTGCGGTGAAAACCATGCACCGTCGCAAGCCCTTGTTCCTCAAAGGGAAACTCCGGTTGCCACATCAACGACCCATACCCGAAGACCCACAGGTCCTCCTCGGGCGCATGCGTGGCCATAACAGCCGACAGAGTCGTCTCAAGCTCTTCTTCGGTCAGCTCATACTGATCGGTCAGGTGACGTAAATCAGGCTGGCTGTTGGGGTCTGTCATAACGGGGGCCGCACAGAAATTGACGAGGTCTCGACCTCAAGAAGGCGCATCGCTAGGCTGATGATCTCGCTTCTAGTTCATACGGGACCGCATGTTCCAGCGAAAGTATCTGATTTTTCTCACCTTCCTGTTGCTGCTGGCATTTGCCTGGGCGGCCGGCTGGTTCTGGATGGCCGACAGGCTCCGCGCGGATATCGTTGATTTCGCCGAAATCCAGAAATCCAACGGAGTGACGCTCAGTTGGGAGAAACTGAGAATTTCGGGTTTCCCGATCCGCTTCGATACCGATTTCACGGCACCACAAGCCCGCTTGGACAACGTAGATCGCACCATCACCTGGACCGGCGCGGATGCATCCATTCGCCCTTTCATTGAAGGCCCGGGTGTTGTGTCCTTTCGCGCTCCCGGGCAGCACAATCTGGATATACGCGAGCCCGGGTTTGATCTTTCGATCAAATCTCAATCCGACGAACTGGCCGGGCGTCTGGGATTTGATAACTCCGGGGAGGTAAACGCCCTGCGCGGTCTGGCCGAACCCTTCGACCTGGTTATAAACCGGCGCGATCAGATCGGGATCAGGCGTGCGGCCTTCGATTTTGAGAAGCTTTCGGTGACGGAAACGAACGACACCATTCACCCGGATCCGGTTGCGGCCAAGCTGGCGCTGGTTCTGGACGGGATCGACCTGAGTGCGCTGTCCCTAAACGACGACATTGTAGATTCTCTGGGTAGCGAAATATTGCGCGCCGCGGCCGAACTGTCATTGCGCGGAAGTCTGGAAGCAGACACGATCTCCCCAAGAAACCTCGCACGCTGGCGGGACTCAGGAGGGACGGTCGAGATTGAGAGCCTCGAGCTGGTCTGGGGGCCGCTGCGATTCGCCGGGGACGGCACGCTCGCCTTGGACAACGCCCTACAACCTGTCGGGGCATTTTCGGCTCGAATTTCCGGGCTCGATAAACTTATCGATTTGCTCGAGCAGCGCGGGCAGGTGGGCAAGCAGCAAGCTGCAATTGCGCGAATCGCCATGGCTGTCCTGAATCGATCGCCCGCGAATGGCGGACCACCTGAAGCGCGTGTGCCGGTGACAATTCAGGATCGTGTCGTTTCGATCGGACCCGTTCCGCTTGTGCAGCTGGACCCCATTGTCTGGAACTAGTTTCGACTGTCAGTCGCCGTTCTCGGTGTACTGGAAGCGACCCGCCTGACCGGCTTCGATCACCCCGCGCCGAACATTGCGGGTGCGGGTAAACAACTCGAACAGGGCATCCCCATCATCGTGCCGGATCGCGCGCTGCATTGCGGTCAGGTCTTCGGTGAACCGCCCGAGCATTTCCAGAACTGCGTCCTTGTTCAGCAAAAACACATCCCGCCACATTGTCGGATCCGACGCCGCGATGCGTGTGAAATCCCGGAATCCACCCGCAGAGTATTTGATCACCTCTCGCGTCGTGACGACGTCATCATCCCGGGATTTGGCCTCAAGCTCGGTTTCCAGCTCGGACGCCGTCTCGACAATGGTAAAGGCGATCAAATGCGGCAAATGGCTGGTGATGGCCAAAACCCGATCATGATGTTCGGCATCCATGATCTCGACATCACTACCCATCGCACGCCAAAATTCCGCCAGCCTTGCGACAGCCTCTTCATTTGCGCCTGCTGGCGGTGTCAGGATCGAGAAACGGTCACGGAACAATTCGGCGAACCCGGCTTCCGGCCCGGAATGCTCGGTGCCCGCCACAGGGTGACCCGGCACAAGATGCACGCCGTCGGGCATGTGCGGTGCCATGGCTTCAATCACTGCGCCCTTCACGGAACCGACATCGGTCACAATCGTACCGGGCGCAAGATGATCGCTGATCGCCCGGGCCACATCTCCGCAGGCTCCCACAGGTGTGGCAGCGATGACGAGATCGGCATTGGCCACAGCATCGGCGATGTCGGCATGCATGCTGTCGACAAGCCCCAGCGCCGCCGCCCGCTCACGAATATCTGCGTCGGCATCATGTCCCGCAATATGACCCGCAAGTCCGTTTACACGTGTCGCATGCGCGAGCGAGGACCCGATCAGGCCAATACCGATTATTGCGATCCGTTCAAACAGTGGGGCCTTGCTCATGATGCGCCTACAAAGGCGCGCAAGGCGGCGACAACATCTTCCATTTCTTCACGCGTGCCGATCGACATCCGGACCCAGTCGGGCAAGCCATAGCCCGCAACACGTCGCGTGACGATTCCCCGCTCGAACAGGAACTGATAGGCAGCTTCTGCATTTTGTGCGGTCTCCGCGGGAAACCGAACAATGACGAAATTGGCGACCGAGGGATTGACGTGAAGACCAAGCGCTTCGACCTCACCCACAAACCAGGGCAGGGTCTCGGCGTTGTGCCTGCGCGAACGTTCGGTGTGTTCGCGATCCTCCAGGGCCGCAATCGCTGCCGAAATGGCGGGCGCTGAAACATTGAAGGGTGGGCGCACACGGTCGAGCACATCGATAATCTCCGGCGGCGCATAAGCCCAGCCGACACGCAGGCTCGCCAGCGCGTAGATCTTCGAAAATGTTCGCGTCATGACCACGTTGGAAAACTCGCGCACCAGCGCCTCGCCCGCCTCGTAGTCGTCTTCCGTGACGAATTCTGCATAGGCACCGTCAAGCAGAAGCAACACGTTCTCGGGCAGTCCGGCATGCAGCCGCCGCAATTCCTGCTCCGGCAGATAGGTACCTGTCGGGTTGTTCGGATTGGCCAGGAAAACGATCCGGGTCTTGTCCGTCACGCGCTCGAGGATGGCATCCACATCTGTGGCAAGGTTGGTTTCGGGCACCGCGATCGGGGTCGCACCGACCCCCAGAGAGGCAATGGGGTACATGGTGAAACCATGCTCGGTGTAGAGCGTTTCGTCCCCCGGTCCGGCAAAACAAAGCGTCAGCAAGTCGATGATCTGATCCGACCCACAGCCACAAATAATCCGGTCCTCCTCAAGACCATGATGGGTGGCCAGCGCCTTGCGCAATGACCGGGCATCAATCTCGGGATAGCGACGCACATCTTCGCTGGCGGCTGAATAGGCCTCCATCGCCTGCCAAGACGGGCCAAACGCACTTTCATTGGAACTGATGACAATACGGTCCGTGCCGCCAAGGCCAACTTCGCTGCCGGCATAAGGCGTAATTGCAAGAACACCGGGTTTTGCTTTCGGTGGGGCCACCGGTCTTACTCCATCTCAGGATTTGGTTTGGGCAACAAAAGGCACCGCGTAGGCACCAAGCCAGCGCGGTTCGGCGTTGTCGAGCAATGTGGCAAGGCCGCGCACACGCGGATCATCATCAGATACAAAGCCCGCCACATCGAGTAAATGCACCCGGCCACCGCTCCCATCAGGGCCTGCGGCAACCGCCTGGGTATCCACATCGAGATCGTTCTGAGCCGCCAACTCGGCAAATCGACCACGGCTGACATCACTTTCACAGGCGAATGTCAGCACACTGCGGTCTTCACCTGATTCTTCCGGCTCCCAGGCCGACAGCACAAAGGCACCAGGTGCATCGCCATTTTCAGAGCTTTCGAGGAACCAGGGCAGGCGCGCGACAATTCGAACTTTGGGTACGTTACGCATTTCCGCCCACCACTCCGGGCTATCGGAACTATGCGGCAGCGGCACAAGGCCAACGGTGACATCACCGCGGCCAACCGCCAACACAACCTGTGCGGCCGAAGCCTGCTTGACCACATTCGCGTCCAGACCAAACTGCCCATTGGCGAGACGAAGCGCCGCGCCATCCCCTTCCATCGGACAGTATCCGACAGAGAAATCACCCTGCAGTCGTGTCGAAGAAGAGATGATCTCACGCCAAAGGCGCACCAATACGGCCTTGGGCAGGTCGCCTTCATGACGCGCGAGCAAGCGCCGCAAAAGCTGGGCTTCACGTGCAGGACGGAATGTCGGTCCGCCATCGGACGCTTTCCGGCGTCCGATCTCACCAACAATCTCTGCACGCCGCATCAACAGGTCGTGCAGGTTTTTGTCGATGGAATCGATCTCCTGACGCAGGGGCGTCAGACTGTCAGGCGTATTGCCCATCGGCTTACTCATCCCGGGAAAAAGCGACTCAGGTTGTATCCCTATGCCTGTTTTTTGGCAAAGAAAACGTTGACACCTCTCGCACCCGACACCTAGCTATGGCCACAGCGCACAAAAATATATTCGTGCGACACTGGCCAACAACGCTCAAGATCATGACGACAAACCCGAATGACGGCGCCAGGCGCACCGGCGAAAGCATCGCAGTGGAACCCGCAGTCGCAGATTTGCCGGGACATCACCTCGTGCTGGGTGCGGACAATCCCATGCGTCTTGTTTCGGGCCAGTTGCTGGGCCCTTTCACCGTGTCCTATCAGACCTACGGCAAACTGAACGCCGACAAATCGAATGCCATTCTGGTCTGTCATGCCTTGACCGGTGACCAATATGTGGCCGAACCCCACCCCGTGACCGGACGCCCCGGCTGGTGGGAGCGTCTGGTGGGGCCCGGACTGACTGTCGATACCGACAAATACTTCGTAATCTGCGTCAATGTACTGGCGGGCTGCATGGGTTCGGCCGGGCCAAAAGACATCGACCCAAAAACCGGCCGTCCTTTCGGGCTGAATTTTCCGCTCATCACCATTACCGACATGGTTGCAGCCCAGAAACTGGTCGTGGAGCACATTGGAATCACCAAGCTGTTTGCCGTGATAGGCGGATCAATGGGTGCCATGCAGACACTCGAATGGGCCGCGCGCTATCCGGAGATGGTGTTTTGCGCAATTCCCATCGCTGGAGCAGCTCGGCACTCCGCACAGAACATCGCCTTTCACGAAGTCGGGCGTCAGGCCATCATGGCCGATCCAAAATGGGCCGGCGGAGACTATTACGCTGAGAGCGACCCACCCGAGCGCGGACTTGCGGTTGCACGCATGGCCGCGCACATCACCTATCTTTCGGATTCTGCACTTCACACCAAGTTCGGACGGAATCTCCAGGACCGACAGGCGATCACCTTCGGATTCGATGCGGATTTTCAGATCGAGAGCTACCTGCGTCATCAAGGCCGCTCATTCGTGGAACGGTTCGATGCAAATTCCTATCTCTACATCACCCGGGCAATGGACTATTTCGATCTGGCAGCCGAACACGGCGACAATTTGCCAACCGCGTTCGAAAAATCACCTGTGCGCTTCTGCCTGATCAGTTTCACATCAGACTGGTTGTTCCCGACCAGCGAATCCCGCCGGATTGTTCACGCACTCAACGCGGTCGCGGCCTCCGTGAGCTTTGTCGAGATCGAAACCGAATCTGGCCACGATGCGTTTTTGCTCGATGAACCTGAATTCTTCCGCATTCTGGCGGGCTTTCTGCGCGGTGCGGCCGATCAATTCGGGATCGGGGACAACGCATGACCCCGACAGAAACAAACAACGCCGCACGTATTCGCGTTGACCAGAAACTCATTGCCGAAATGATAGCACCGGGCAGCCGGGTGCTTGATGTCGGCTGTGGTGACGGCGTGCTGCTGGATCTGCTGGTGCATGAACGGCAGGTCGATGGACGCGGGATTGAGCTGAGCCAAGAAGGTGTGAACGGCTGCGTCTCACGCGGGCTCGCCGTCGTGCAGGGCGATGCACAAACCGATCTCCACAATTATCCGAATGACGCCTTCGACTACGTCATTCTGTCGCAAACCCTACCGGCAATTTTCGATGTCAAAGGCGTGCTGGACGAGATGTTGCGCATTGGGCGGTGCGCTGTGGTCAGCTTTCCAAATTTCGGCCACTGGCGGGTGCGCGCAGACCTGCTCTTACAGGGCCGAAGTCCGACCTCGGAAAGCCTACCATATGCCTGGTATGAATCACCCAATATTCGCTTCTTTACGCTGACGGATTTCGCCGATCTGCTTGCCGAGCAGGGCCTTACGATAGAGCGCGTTGTGACAATTGATGGCAACGGCAAAACCCGAACCCGGTCAAAGATCGGATACTGGACGAACCTGCTCACAGAACAGGCCGTCTTTGTGATCAGCCGGAAGTAGGCGACCTTACGGCCTGCGGCGCGGTTGTCCGGACGCGCGCATAAGACCGCCGACCCGGCTTCTGCCCCAACATTTCCCCGCCATATATTTGCTTGGTCGCTTCCACCATCGCCACGCCGCCAAGGGGGCTGAACCAACGTTCCCCGATCCGTTCCCAGGCCGGCGCCGCAGCAAGCCAAAAGCGTCGCCGCGAGGGAGGAAAGAACAGCGCGCGGGTTTCACGCACCGGCGTGAACATGGACTGGCGAAGCGTACGATTCAGCTGTTCCATGGAGTAAGGGTGGCCGTGTCCGAAGGGCGTATGATCAGCCCGGGCCCAGATCGAGCGGCGGTTGGGCACCGCCACGATCAGTCGCCCTCCATCCGAGAGAACCCGCCACATTTCCCGCAACATCTGTTGCCCGGTTTCACTGTATTCCAGACCATGGACCATCAGGATGCGATCGACCGAAAGGTCGGGCAAAGGAATTTCGTCTTCCTGCGCGATCGTCGTCAGGTTTTTCTCCCCCGGCACCCGGGCTGGCCAAGGCAAAACGCCAATCCGGCTGGGCATCAGCGCAAAAACACGTGCAGCCTCATCCACAAAGGGCTGTAAATAAGGAGTCGCAAAGCCAAAGCCGAGCACATTGAGACCAGTCACATCCGGCCAGACGGCGCGCACCTGGCGATGAACCATGCGCCGGGACGCAACCCCCAGAGGGGTGCCATAAAAATCCCGCAAATCGATGACATCAAGTGACATGACCCGATTTTAGCACAGGTGACGCTTTGCGATCCGCGCCGGTATAATCCCCCCTGAACACTCTGGCGACAGTCCATCGCCGAAAGGAAAAACATGAAACTCTACTATGCCGCCGCGTCTCCCTATGCCCGCAAAGCACATGCCACCGCGATCGAAACCGGGATGGCCAACAAGATCGAAATGGAACCGACCAGCCCCTGGACAGACCCGGATGGTTATCGCGACATCAACCCCGTCGGCAAGGTTCCGGCACTGGTTCGTGATGACGGCCCCCCGCTCTATCAATCGAACGTAATTTGCGAATATCTCGACGCGCAAGGCGACACAAAGGTTTATCCCGCCGTCGGACCGGCGCGATGGACAGCCCTGCGCCAGCTTGCTGCCGCAGACGGCATTCTCGACGCATCGGTCCACTCCCGCATGGAGAGCATGTTCCATGAAGGCGAGGCGATCTCGCAAAAATTTCTCGACCGGCAGGAACTTTCGGTGGTGGCCGCGCTCGACCAGCTCGAAGGAGAAGCCGACGACCTCAATGGTCCGGTGACCATTGGCCAGATCGCCGTTGCCTGTGCCCTTGGCTATCGCGATTTTCGTTTCGCCGACGCCAATTGGCGTGCTGGACGCCCCAAACTTGCCGCCTGGTATGACGTTTTCGCCGCGCGGCCTTCCATTGCCGATACCAACCCCGACGCATGACAGCCCAAACCGCCGCAGACATCATCCGCCTGCTCGCGCTGGAACCACACCCCGAGGGCGGCCACTACCGCGAGACGTTTCGCGACCGGCCCGACGGTGACACCTCGCCCGGGGCATGTTCGGCGATCTACTACCTGCTGCGAGAGGGGGAGATTTCGGCCTGGCACCGGGTCAAGAACGCTTCGGAACTCTGGCACTGGTATGCCGGCGCGGCGCTGGAGTTGACCACGACGCCCTACACGGGCGGGCCGGAAGCATCGATACGCCTCGGACCCGATATGGTGTCGGGGGAGCGACCGCAAGGGGTGGTTCCACTGGGCGACTGGCAGATCGCGCGGCCTCTCGGCGCGTGGAGCCTCGTCGGCTGTACCGTTGCGCCGGGTTTCGAGTTTGCACAGTGGGAGCTGGCCCCCGGGGGGAAAGTGCCACCGCTGAAATAGCCGCTCCCTGGTTCAGCGAAAGACGTCGTAGATCGTCTGGGTGAGGCCAAACCCACTCAGCAGCGCATACACACCAAAGCCGAAAAGGATGATCGCCGAAACGCGGTTCATCCATATCTGATAGGACCCGTCCACGAACGGCCGCAGGATGCCTGCCGTTGTGGATATGGCCAGCCACCAGGCTGCCGATCCGGCAAACACACCCAAAACCAGAATGGAGGCGTTGCCCACCGAGGCACCGGCCTCCGTAATACCGAGCGTGGCCAACAATCCCGCAAACGCAATCAGCGTGATCGGATTGGTCACGGCAAGCATGAATGTCGAAAAAAAGTCTTTCACGAGACTATGGGTCACAACGCGGTTTTCATTCTCACCACGGGTTTGGCGTTTTGAGATGTGACTGCTTTTCCCAAAGACGGTGCGGATCGCCAAAAAAAGCAGAACCACGCCACCGACAATCCGGAGGTCATCCTGATGCGCTTCAAGCCAGTCCTTGACGGCGCTGATCCCGAAGGCAGCGATCGCCCCGAAGAGCGCATCCCCGAATGCTGCACCCAGCCCCGACAACAGACCATGCAGACGACCTTCCGCGAGCGTGCGCTGAACGCACAAAACCCCAACCGGTCCGACCGGCAAGGCCAGGAAGAAACCGAAGATAATGCCTTGGATAAGAATGTAGTCGGTCACGTACCGTTCGCTGGTTTGCTGATGCCTGTTTTCGGCTCCACCACATGCGAGCCAGCTTCACAAAGGTTCTAACAGATTCCGACCATATGCCAAATTGCACGTCGATCAGACACACACCCGCGCTTCGAATAATTTGCCAGGCGACATTAATGTCTCGCGTGCCAAGACCAGTTCGAGCTCCGCGCTGTCTTGTTTTGCAGTTTCTTCGAGCACTGCATGCAACCGGGCGGACATATCTTCCAGCGACAGACGGGGATCCCGGGTCTTGATGTAGTGCGCCGCAAACAATGCAGCAGCCAGATCTCCGGTACCATGTGGTGTCCGGGTAAAATCAAAACGGGGCGTCTCGATGACCCAGGCCTCCCATGCCGTCACCACGACCATCGCGACGTGATTCTGGGACATCCCAGGGCCTTCGAAACTTGTGATGAGCACGCATCCCCCGGGTCGCATCCGGCCGAGCAACCGACGCGCTGCAGCGACTGAATCATCTGTAGGGGCACCCGCAAGCTTAGCCTCCGCCAAAACACCCAATTCAAAATGGTTGGGTGTCAGGAGATCGGCTGCCGGAACGGCTCTGTCCCGAAAGTAATCCGTCAGCCCGCCAGCAACATATAAGCCGCTATCGCGATCGCCCATCACAGGGTCGCAGCAATAGATCATTCTGGAATTCGCGGCATGGAGTTGTCCGAGCGTATCCTGCACAACCTCACCCACCGCTGATGATCCGAGATATCCCGTCAGAACCAGATCTGCCGGCGTATCCGCAATCCGAACTTGAACACCTGCCAGAACCTCGTGGACGGTTTCCGCGCTCAGTAAGGCACCACCGGTTTCGGGATAACCGGCATGATTCGAAAGAACAGCGGTGGGCACCGGCCAAACCTCATGCCCCAGAAGCTGAAGCGGCAAGGTTATGGCAGCGTTGCCAACATGGCCGAACACCACATGGGACTGGATGGAGAGAATTCTGCTCATGGCATCTCTTCATGCGATGAATTTGCACCTGCTTACAAGATTTCGTTTGACCGAAGCGAAAGCAGCTTGTTACCCGTGAAATGATGATTTGCCTGGATGCGGAGCCCGGTTCTGACGCCTGACAAAAAGCCCGGTGCACAAGCACCGGGCTTTTTTGTCTCGCCAACCCCCGAAAAGCAGAAGGCGCCAGGTGCATGGACGCGGAGCCCGTGACGCCTGACGCCTTCCTGATCTTCTGCCCAGAGGTTGCCCCCAGGCCTTCAGACCGTTTGCAAATACGAGCGATCGCTTCGTTTCGCTTCGCAGACAGAACGCACCCCTGGCCGATACGTGCCCATCCAGCGTCACTCTCGAACATGCTGCCGTTTCCGACATCATCTTCGCACCCCCGAGGGGGACCGAAACAACGGGTCCAGCTATGTCACCGCGACGTCCCGACCTGCGCCGAACACCCGAAGGCATCCCTCACATCACGGTTCGTCAGTTCCGGAAACCTGGCCGGCGAGAGCCTGGTTTGGAACGCAACGATCGCCCTTGCAAAGACCTGCCGAAGCTGGTTCTCGCTGGTAAAGCCCCTCGCGAACGAAACGCATCACCAAAACGACCGCCGCCATTGCGACGATACCTTTCCCACCGGGCCCCCTGCCGGCAACCAATCCTCCGAAGACGACCGGTGCCACGCAGACACCCCGGCTGCATCCGGCATACCCGACCCGGTTTCCCGTGTCGTTCACCCGAACACTGCGACGAACCTTCACCGAGGGAAGTGGCCCCAAAGGACCATGTTCGCCTGCCGACTTCCCCGTTTCACGAACCCAGCCTTGCGGCCCGCTCCCTGATTCGGCTTTCCGTTCCCGCCACTTCCGGACGCCCCCTCGGGGTCGATCCTGAAGGCCCCGCATCCTCGCAGAACGAGGACCCGAACCCGGCGAAAAACACGCCAGCACGCCAATACGTGCAGCCATATGTTCGGTCGCCGACCCGCCAGCGGGCAACGTGCAATCAAGGAGGCAGCGCAGTTTTCTGTGCAAAACTTGTGACACTGATCACAAACCCTCCACAGGTTTTCCACATTCCGAGTTAAAACAGCGTGCGCAATCCGCACGAAACCATCTGCAATTCCCTGAAATCTAAGGTCTTGCGCCCGACGCGACATTGACGAACCGGTACAGGCAGGTCTAAACAAAATCATCTCGGTCATCCAAAAGTCGCCTGGGGTCGTAAGACCCTTATGCAACCAACCGAATGGCTTTCGAACTTTGTGGGTCCTTGGCTTGCCTCTGGTCCACGCATCACAAACAGGGGGTCTCATGGCGACCAATAACAGACCGCTTTCCCCGCATTTGCAGGTCTATCGCCCACAGCTCACGTCGACGCTGTCCATATTGCACCGTATGACCGGCATCGCGCTGGCACTCGGCACGCTGTTGCTGGTCTGGTGGCTCATAGCAGCGGCGACCGGCCCAACGGCATTCGACAATGTGCAGAATTTCATCGGCTCGATCTTCGGTCGAATTCTTCTCTTCGGCTGGTCCTATGCCCTGTTTTATCACCTGTGCAACGGCATCCGGCATTTGGTTTGGGATTCCGGCAATGGTTTCGAACTCAAAACCGCCTATGCGTCAGGATGGCTCGTTGTCGTCGCTTCGATCGTGTTGACGGTCATCTGCTGGATTGCCGGCTACGCCATGCAGGGAGGAGTTTGATCATGAGCATTCGCACCCCTCTCGGTCGCGCCCGCGGCCTCGGCTCCGCCAAAACCGGCACGGATCATTGGTGGATGCAGCGCGTGACCGCACTGGCACTCATTCCGCTGGTGATCTGGTTTGTCGTTTCGATGATCATCGTGACCGGCGCCGACCATGAAACCGCACTGGCTTTCATCGGCAGCCCGATCAATGCGGTCCTGCTGACGCTCCTCATCATCGCCACCTTCTATCATGGTCAGCTTGGCCTGCAGGTGGTGATTGAAGACTACATTCACTCAAAATGGCTGGAAGTGGCCCTGATCCTGTTGGTCAAGGGCGCAGCTATTTTTCTCGGCGTGGCCTCGGTTTACGCCGTGATCGCAATCGCACTCGGAGGCTGACCTTGGCAACCATCGGCGGATATGAAGTAATCGATCACGACTATGATGTCGTAGTTGTCGGAGCCGGCGGCGCAGGTTTGCGCGCCACCTTCGGCATGGCCATGAAGGGCCTGAAGACAGCTTGCATCACCAAGGTCTTCCCCACGCGCTCCCATACCGTGGCAGCACAGGGTGGCATTTCTGCTGCACTGGGCAACATGGGCAAGGACGATTGGCGCTGGCATATGTACGACACCATCAAGGGGTCGGACTGGCTGGGTGATCAGGATGCGATTGAGTACATGGTGCGCGAGGCTATCCCCGCCATCATCGAGCTCGAGCATCAGGGCGTCCCCTTCTCGCGCACCGAAGACGGTAAAATCTACCAGCGCCCCTTTGGTGGCATGACCACCAATTACGGCGAAGGCACCGCTCAACGCACCTGCGCTGCTGCGGACCGGACCGGACATGCGATCCTGCACACGCTCTATCAGCAATCCCTGAAGAATGATGCGGAGTTCTTTATCGAGTACTTCGCCCTCGATCTGATCATGGAAGACGGTCGCTGCCGCGGCGTCATGGCTCTGAATATGGCCGACGGTACCATCCATCGCTTCCGTGGCCACCAGATTTGCATGGCGACCGGCGGTTATGGCCGCGCCTATTTCTCGGCGACATCCGCACATACCTGCACCGGCGATGGCAGTGCCATGGTCGCACGCGCCGGACTGCCGCTTGAGGATCTTGAATTCGTTCAGTTCCACCCGACCGGCATTTACGGCGCGGGTGCCCTGATCACGGAAGGTTCACGCGGTGAAGGCGGTTACCTGACCAACTCCGAAGGTGAACGCTTCATGGAGCGGTACGCACCATCGGCCAAGGATCTGGCTTCCCGTGACGTTGTCAGCCGTTCCATGACCATCGAAATGCGCGAAGGCCGCGGCGTGGGTGGTGAAAAAGACCATATCCATCTGCATCTTGAACATCTCGACCCCGCCGTGATCGCTGAGCGGTTGCCCGGCATCTCGGAAACCGCCCGCATCTTTGCCGGCGTCGACGTGACCAAGGAGCCAATCCCCGTCCTGCCGACCTGCCATTACAATATGGGTGGCATTCCCACGACCTATAAGGGCCAGGCCCGCAGCTGGACCGCCGAGGACCCGGAGGCAACTGTTGAAGGCCTGATGGCCATTGGCGAAGCCGCCAGCGTTTCCGTCCACGGCGCCAACCGCCTGGGTTCAAACTCTCTGCTCGATCTCGTTGTGTTCGGACGCGCAGCAGCGGAATACGCGTCCACTGTTGTCACGCCCGGTGCCAAGCACGATCCGCTCCCTGAGAATGCGGGCGAAGAAGCGCTGGCGCGCCTCGATCGCTTCCGTCATGCCAAGGGCGGCACACCGACGGCCAAGCTGCGCCTCGACATGCAGCGGGTCATGCAGAACAACTGCGCGGTGTTCCGGACTGGTGAAGTGCTTCAGGAGGGTGTTGATCAGCTCAACGACCTTTGGAGCCAGCGCGATGACCTGAACGTCAACGATCAGTCGCTAATCTGGAACTCGGACCTGATCGAGACCCTCGAGCTCGACAATCTCATGGTTCAGGCTGTTGCCACGATCAACTGCGCCAACCGGCGCGAAGAAAGTCGTGGCGCACACGCCCGCGAAGATTTCGCGGATCGTGACGATGAAAAGTGGCTCAAGCATTCGCTTGCCTGGGTCAACGAGAAGGGCGAAGTCCGGACCGAATACCGTCCGGTTCATCTGGAACCGCTTTCCAATGAAGTCGAAAGCTTCCCGCCGAAGGCACGGACCTACTAGTCCCCGATCGGCGACGAAGGAGAATTTGAAATATGGTTGAGTTTGCACTGCCCAAAAATTCCAAGCCCATCGAAGGCAAGGAGTGGCCCAAGCCCGAAGGCGCGACCAACACGAAAGCCGTAAAGGTTTATCGCTGGTCTCCCGACGACGGCCAGAACCCGCGTATCGACACCTATCATATTGATCTCGACGATTGCGGACCGATGGTTCTCGACGCGCTGATCAAGATCAAGAACGAAGTCGATTCGACTCTCACCTTCCGGCGGTCCTGCCGCGAAGGCGTGTGCGGATCCTGCGCGATGAACATCGACGGCACCAACACGCTGGCCTGCACCAAATACATTGCAGACGCCAAGAACGATCTGCGCATCTATCCGCTGCCGCATCAGGAAGTAATCAAGGATCTGGTGCCCGACCAGACCCACTTCTTTGCGCAGTATCGCGAGATCGAACCCTGGCTGAAGACCGACACACCCGCGCCCGAGCGCGAGCGTCTGCAGTCCCCCGAGGACCGCGCAAAGGTTGATGGCCTGTGGGAATGCGTGCTGTGTGCGTGCTGTTCAACATCCTGCCCCAGCTACTGGTGGAACGAGGACCGTTATCTTGGACCGGCCATTCTTCTTCAGGCTTATCGCTGGTTGGCCGACTCACGCGACGAAGCCACGGGTGAACGCCTCGACAATCTTGAGGACCCGTTCCGGCTCTATCGTTGCCACACGATCATGAATTGCACGAAGACCTGCCCGAAACATCTCAATCCGGCCAAGGCCATCGCATCGATCAAGAAGATGATGGTGGATCGCCGCCTGTGATCTCTCGCAAACCTTCGCGAAACACATCCGCCGCGGTTTTTGCCGCGGCGGTTTTGTTTGTGGCGCCGGTTCTCACCCGCCGGCGCAAATCAGGACTAGACCATGTTCATTCCCAATAGTTTTGAGATCACTGACATTGGTGTTCTACATGACCTGATCCGTACGAATTCCTTTGGCATACTTGTCGGCACACACGACAACGCGCCCTATGCGAGCCACATCCCGTTTGTGCTCGATCCCGATAAAGGCCCCAACGGAACCCTGACGGCCCATGTTGCACGCAACAATCCGCATGCCGGAATGTTTGATGAACAGCAGGAGCTTCTGGCCATCTTTCAGGGGCCGCACGGTTATGTTTCGCCACGCTGGTACAATCCGGGGAACGCCGTCCCGACCTGGAATTACGCCGTCGTGCACGCCTATGGCCAACCACGGGCAGTCACGGACCCAAAAGAGGTACGACGCCAGCAGGAACTGCTTGTGCACGCCTATGAAGGCGCAGAAGGCTGGTCCATGAATGGCCAGCCGGAAGATTATATCGAAGGCATGTTGCGCGGGATCACCGCCTTCGAGATGCCGATCACGCGGATCGAAGGCAAATTCAAGCTCAGTCAGAACCGCTCCGTTGCAGATCGGGAATCGGTGATCGCAGCTTTGGACGCCAGCGGATCGCCCTGGGATCACGCGCTGGCGGACATCATGCGAAAGTATGCGTTCTGACCTCTATTTGACGCTGCGCAGATGCGGCGGTTTCTTTTTGACCTTTGGGTCCTGATCTCCGCCGGACGGTCCCGGGCCACCGCGACTGCCCATCATGCGGTAGAGGTAGTAAATCCCCATGGTGATAATCAGCGCGCCGACAAGGCGGAGTAAGGTCTGAATCGCCAGTCCCTGCAGATCAAGAATATCGGTTTTGCCCAGCGCCAGCACAAAAATCTGGATGGTCAGGCCCCACAACAGCCCGTACTTGAAGGCACGCCAGGTGGAAGTCGCGTAGACGCCAAGACCAATATACCCGGCCAGTGCGAACGGATTGGTGTTTTGGCTGAGCGCAAGCGCCAGAAAATCAAGCATGAAAACTGCACCTTCACATCTCGCGCCCTTAACTTCGGCGCGCTATAACCACTGCAAGAACAACCAAAGTGCCCCGGAGAGACGCGCCATGCAACTGAACGACGAACAGTTGAAGCAATTCGATGAAGAAGGCTGGGTTTTCCTGCCAGAGGTTTTCAGCCAGGAGGAAATCGATGTCCTCAAGGGTGAGCTTCCCAAGATTTTCTCGATGGACCGCCCGGAAGTCTGGCGCGAGACCGGCAGTGATGCGGTGCGCACGGCCTTTGCCGCCCATTACTACAACGAAGCTTATCGCCGGCTGGGCCGTCACCCGCGCCTGATCGGCCCGGTGATGCAATTGCTCGATGGCCCGGTCTACATGCACCAGTACAAGATCAACGGCAAAGCCGCTTTTGATGGCGATGTCTGGCAGTGGCATCAGGATTACGGCACCTGGGCCCGTGACGACAAGATGCCCGAGGCGCGCGCCATGAACATCGCGCTGTTTCTTGATGAAGTGACCGAATTCAACGGCCCGCTCTACATCATTCCGCGCAGCCACAAGGGTGGCGTGATCGATGCCGGGCACGACACCCTGACCACGTCTTATCCGCTGTGGACCCTGGACAAGGAAACCGTGGCACGGCTCGCCGACGAAGGCGGCATGCTCGCCCCGAAGGGCAAGCCGGGCTCGGTGCTGCTGTTCCACTCCAACATCGTGCATGCCTCAGCACCCAACATCAGCCCCTGGGGCCGGGTGATTGCCTATCTGAGCCTGTGCCACGTGGACAATCACATCACCCAGTTCAAACGCGAGGAATGGATCGCCCATCGCGATTTTGCACCGATTGAACCGCTCGATGATGACTGCCTGATGGAACTCGCCCGCGAAGGCGCGGCGGCGGCGGAGTAGAAACGGTATCCTGCCAAGTCCGGGCATGACGGCTTTGTAGACGGGAAGTGCCCGCTCTATTTCTTCATCGGGATGCGCGCCATGTTGTCCTCGATGGGGACCTCCAGAACGCGGCAGAAGGTTCCGACCAGCTGGTAGTAGCCGACCATCACGGTCAGATCGACCACACCCTGATCCCCCAAAGACGCCCGCACCTGTTCGATCAGGGCATCGTCGACATCTTCGTTGTTGGCCGTGATGCGTGAAAATTTGAGCGCCGGGCCAACCGGGGCGGGAAGCTCTTCCGCTGCCGGGGTGCCACAGATCGCCTGCATGTCATCGGGCATGCGATGGATGTGGTGACACCATTCATACCAGTTGCCGACTTCCTGAGAGACGGTGCAGATCACCATTTCACGCAGCAGTTCATCGAGAACACTGTGGAACCGCACATGCTCGCCAACCGAAGCGACAGCCTCCATGGCACCGGGACTGCTGGCCATGCGGGCAAACAGCTCGGGGATATATTCGAGCTTCCGGGTTTCAAGAATATGGTTGTAAATCCCAATCTGGTCTGCCGGGAAATCCTCACGCGACACATATGGTACCTTGGCGTCTTCTTTGTACTCACTCATTTCGTGTTCTCCCCCTCGAACTTCGTTCGGCAAATCGTCTAAAGTACGACCAGAATAGACGTAAATGAGAAAGATCGTCGAATGAACCTCCACGCCATGCTCGGCAAACGCGCCGAAGACAACAACCCGATCCGTGTCGGCCTTATCGGGGCAGGCAAATTCGGGACGATGTATCTGTCTCAGGCCGCCCGCACGCGCGGGGTTCAGATCATGGCGATTGCCGATCTCGACCCGGAACGCGCCCGCCAGGCCTGCGCACGTGTTGGTGGGCTGGACCCCAGTGCCTCAACTTTCGAAGACGCCTACCGGAACGGCAACACCCACGTGACCGATGATTCCATGGCGCTGGTCGCCGCGGACGGCATTGAAGTTGTGATCGATGCAACAGGCAGCCCGGGTGCGGGGATCGCCCATGCGCTTTCGTGCTGCGAGCACGGCAAACACATTGTCATGGTGAATGTGGAAGCTGATGTTCTGGCCGGACCGCTTCTGGCCGAGCGTGCACGTCAGGCCGGAGTCGTCTATTCGCTGGCTTATGGGGATCAACCGGCCCTGATCCACGAACAGGTGGACTGGGCACGCGCCTGCGGGCTCGACGTCATCGCGGCAGGCAAAGGCACCAAGTATCTCGATGGGTATCACTACGTCACACCCGACGATGTCTGGGAGCATTACGGCCTTACACCTGCACAGGCCGAGGCCGGCGGCATGAACCCGCAAATGTTCAATTCTTTCCTCGACGGCACCAAGTCTGCGATCGAGATGGCAGCCGTCGCCAACGCCACGGGACTGAGCCCCGCACCTGACGGGCTCGCCTTCCCGGCCTGCGGCACCCATGATCTGCCCCACATCATGCGCCCGCGTGACGAAGGCGGTGTGCTGCATCACAAAGGTCAGGTTGAGGTGATCAGTTCCGAAGAACGGGACGGACGCCACGTCGCCGGTGACCTGCGCTGGGGCGTCTATGTTGTCTTCGAGGCACCGACAGATTATGTGCGCGCCTGTTTTGACGAATATGGTCTGCTGACAGATTCTTCGGGCAGCTACTCTACCCTCTGGAAGCCATTTCATCTGATAGGTCTGGAACTGGGCATCTCGGTGGCCAGCGTGGCGCTGCGTCATGAATCGACAGGTGCCCCGACCGGCTTCCGGGGTGACGCGGTGGCCACGGCCAAACGCGACCTCAAACCCGGCGAAGAACTGGACGGTGAAGGCGGGTTTACCGTGTATGGCAAACTGATGCCCGGCGAGGCCAGTCTGGCGGCCGGCGGGCTTCCCATCGGCCTTGCCCATCACGTCAAACTGAAGAACGCCGTAACGAAAGACCAGCCGGTACGCTGGTCCGATGTGGAGATCGACGAGACCAGTCAGGCGGTTCAGGTCCGGCGCGAGATGGAAGCCATGTTCGCCGGACCATCTGTGCAGGCCGCGCAATAGTCCTATCCGGTTGCGCAGTTCGCCGCGCTGGATTACGTAACCGCCACCATGCCCGACGGATCACCAGACTCCCAAGCTACGACCCCGCTCGATCGCTATCGCGAATTGCGCGAGACGAACGCGCTGATGCGCGACCCCTCGCAAAAGCTTGCCGTGGAGAAGCTGCAAAGCCTGCACCATGCCCTCACGGGATATCAGCCAGCCGGAGACAGCTGGCTTTCAGGCTGGAAAGACCGGTTTGGTCTGGGCCGAAGGTCCGAAGAACCACCGCAGGGCATCTATATGTACGGGCCCGTCGGTCGCGGAAAATCGATGCTGACCGATATGTTTTTCGACACAGCCCCGGTTGAGAGAAAACGGCGTGTCCATTTCCATGCCTTCATGCTCGAAGTCCAGAAGCGCCTGACGGATCTCAGAAAACGCGAGAAGCAAGACGACCCTCTGATGCATGTCGCATCAGAGATTGCAAAAGAAAGCTGGCTGCTCTGCTTTGACGAGTTCCATGTGGTCAATATCGCCGACGCCATGATCCTTGGACGGTTGTTTCAGGCATTCTTCGATCATGGTGTGGTGATTATCGCCACATCCAACGTGGCACCCCAGGACCTGTACAAAGGCGGTTTGCAGCGCGAGCGGTTCCTGCCTTTCATTGATTTGATCATGCAGAAACTCGACGTGCTGGATATCGGTGCCGGGCGTGATTTCCGCCTCGACCGTCTGAAAGGCGACCCTGTCTGGCACACGCCCCTTGGCGGAGAGTCCACAGCGATGCTCGACAAGGCATTCGCAACCCTGACCGACAACGCAACACCACAACCCGAAGAGATCGAACTTCAGGGTCGAGCCCTGATCGCGGAACGAGCCGCACGCGGCATCGCACGCTTCAGCTTTGATGAATTGTGTAACAAGCCAAGGGGCGCGGCGGATTTTCTGGCGATCGCGTCACGCTTCCACACCGTCATGATCGACGATATCCCGCGCCTGGAAGCCGCCGAACGTGACGCGGCCAAACGCTTCGTGGTGCTTGTGGATTCCCTTTACGAGCACAAGGTGAACCTTTTCGCCACCGCAGCGGCAGAGCCCGGTGCACTTTACACCGAGGGGGACACGGCGTTCGAATTCGAACGCACCGTCTCGCGTTTGATGGAAATGCAGGCCGAAGATTATCTCGATAGCCCGCATATCCCCTGACCGACAATCGTGTCGAATGTGGAAGCAATTTCCCGCCCTCACGCCGGCGGCACAAATTCCTTGCCAGACCGTCCCTTGAACCGTCCGGACATACGGGTTACACGATGCCCGCAATCTGGCGCGCCTAGGGCTTTTCGGCGTGACTTTTAATGAATTCGCGATGGTGGAGAGAACACGCACATGGCACGGAACAAAATAGCGCTGATCGGCGCAGGCAATATCGGCGGCACGCTCGCTCATCTGGTTGGACTGAAGGAACTCGGCGACGTGGTTCTGTTCGACATCGTCAAGGGCATGCCCGCAGGCAAGGCACTTGATTTGGCTGAATCCTCCCCGGTCGAGGGTTTTGACTCCAAGATGGTTGGTGCAAGCAGCTATTCGGCGATCAAGGGCGCAGACGTTGTCATCGTCACCGCCGGTGTTGCCCGCAAGCCCGGCATGAGCCGCGATGACCTGATTGGCATCAACACCAGCGTCATGGAATCGGTGGGTGCGGGCATCAAGAAAAATTGCCCGGATGCCTTCGTGATCTGCATTACAAACCCGCTCGACGTAATGGTCGGAATCCTTCGTGAAGCGGCTGGCCTGAAGAAAAACATGTGCGTCGGCATGGCCGGCGTGCTCGACAGCGCGCGCTTTCGCTATTTCCTGGCGGAAGAGTTCGACGTGTCCGTCGAAGACGTCACAGCTTTCGTCCTGGGCGGTCACGGCGACACCATGGTTCCTTCGATCCGGTATTCGACGGTCGCCGGCATTCCGGTCCCCGATCTGATCAAGATGAAATGGACCACGCAGGCCAAGATCGACGCGATCGTCCAGCGCACCCGCTCGGGTGGCGGTGAAATCGTCGAATTGCTCGGCAATGGTTCTGCCTTCTACGCCCCCGCCTCTTCGGCCATCGCCATGGCTGAGTCCTATCTGAAGGACAAGAAGCGGGTCCTGCCCTGCGCCGCCTATCTGAACGGCGAGTATGGCGTCAAAGGCATGTATGTCGGCGTACCTGTCGTTATCGGTGCCAAGGGCATCGAGCGGATCGTCGAGGTCAAACTGGACGCCAAGGAACGCGCCGATTTCCGCAAATCGGTCAAAGCGGTCGAAGACCTGGTTGCTGCAACGAAAAAACTGCAGCGCGAATCCAAAAAGAAGTAGAGGTTCACTTTGCGTACGCCCGTGGTTCGGTGTGCTTGCACACCAACCCACGGGTGATAGAGTTTCACAGCGTTAACCATGTTTTGATCAGTACGCTGATAGAAACCCGGTTTTAAAGACGCTGTATCGTTAATCCTCTTGTAACGCCGGGCCGTCATGGTCCCTGCGGACAACAATCTTCCGGACCTATGCGTTCATGAACATCCACGAATATCAGGCCAAAGGTCTGCTGGCGAAATTCGGTGTGGCCGTCCCACGCGGTTCTGTCGCCTACACAGTTGACGAGGCCAGCAAGGCTGCCGCCGAACTCGGTGGTGACATCTGGGTCGTCAAATCCCAAATTCATGCAGGCGGCCGCGGTGCCGGGCACTTCGCCAACAATCCTGACGGCGGCGGCGGTGTTCGCCTCGCCCGTTCGGATGACGATGTGCGCGCACATGCCGAAGCCATGCTGGGCAATGTCCTCGTCACCAAGCAGACCGGCGCAGAAGGCAAAGAGGTCAAACGCATCTATGTCGAGGAAGGTTGCGACATCGCGCGCGAGCTTTACCTCAGCCTGCTGGTCGACCGCGAAACCTCCCGCATCGTTATCATCGCCTCGACCGAAGGCGGCATGGACATTGAAACCGTTGCCGAAGAAACCCCGGAAAAGATCGCAACCGTCGCGATTGACCCTGCGACCGGCATCATGCCGTTCCACACCCGCGAGATCGCCTTCGGGCTCGGCCTTGAGGGTGCGCAGATCAAGAGCGCTGCCAAGTTCCTGATGGCCATGTACAAGGCCTTTCTCGACATGGATGCCGCGCTTGTGGAGATCAACCCGCTGGTCATCACCGGCGCAGGCGATGTGATCGCGCTCGATGCAAAGATGAACTTCGACGACAACGCGCTCTATCGGCATCCGGATATCGAAGAGCTGCGCGACGAGGACGAAGAAGACCCGATGGAGCTCGAAGCCGCGAAGCACGAGCTCAACTACATCAAACTCGATGGCGCGATTGGCTGCATGGTCAACGGTGCGGGCCTGGCGATGGCAACGATGGATATCGTCAAGCTCCACGGCGGAACTCCTGCAAACTTCCTCGATGTGGGCGGCGGCGCGACCAAGGAACGTGTGACCACGGCCTTCAAGATTATTCTGTCGGATCCCAATGTCGAAGGCATTCTGGTCAACATCTTTGGTGGCATCATGCGCTGCGACGTGATTGCCGACGGCGTCGTTGCTGCGGCGCGCGAAGTGTCACTCCATGTCCCGCTTGTTGTGCGCCTTGAAGGCACCAACGTGGAACTCGGCAAGAAAATTCTCGCCGAGTCCGGATTGCCGATCATTACGGCAGATGATTTGGGCGACGCGGCTGAAAAGATCGTGAACGCTGTGAAGGAGGCGGCGTAACGCCATGTCCGTACTTGTTAACAAAGACACCAAGGTCATCTGTCAGGGCTTCACAGGAGCTCAGGGCACATTCCATTCCGAACAGGCCATCGCCTATGGCACCAAGATGGTCGGCGGCGTGACACCGGGCAAAGGTGGTTCAACCCATCTCGATCTGCCGGTCTTCGACACCGTCAATCAGGCCGTCCAGCACACCGGCGCGGACGCCTCGGTCATCTATGTTCCCCCGCCCTTTGCAGCCGATGCGATCGTGGAAGCCGTAGATGCGGGTCTCGGACTTGTCGTCTGCATCACCGAAGGCATTCCGGTCCTCGACATGGTCAAGGTCAAGCGCGCTCTGGATGGTACACAGACCCGTCTGATCGGCCCGAACTGTCCCGGTGTCATCACACCAGATGAATGCAAGATTGGCATTATGCCCGGCCACATTCACCAGCGCGGCAATATTGGTATTGTATCGCGCTCCGGCACGCTTACCTATGAGGCCGTGGGCCAGACCACTGCTGTGGGACTGGGCCAGACGACCTGTATCGGCATCGGCGGAGATCCCGTGAATGGCACAAACTTCATTGATTGCCTTGAAATGTTCCTCGACGACGACGAAACCGAGGGCATCATCATGATTGGTGAAATCGGTGGATCCGCTGAGGAAGACGCAGCGGACTTCATCAAGTCTTCGAAAATCAAGAAACCGATTGCCGGTTTCATTGCAGGTGTTACGGCACCTCCGGGAAAACGCATGGGCCATGCCGGTGCAATCATCTCGGGCGGCAAAGGCACAGCAGATGCCAAGATCGAGGCGATGAAATCTGCAGGTATGCTGGTGGCGAATTCGCCATCCGCGCTTGGGACAACAATGATGGCGGCCATGAAGGGCTAAATCTGATTGTTGGTGCGACGGGGGGCACCAACGCGTTCAACCGGGGACCGCGGAGAGACACTGCGGCAAAAAAATGAGTAACTACATAGGCCACTCGTCGTTTTTGAACGGCGCAAATGCCACCTTCGTCGCCGAACTATACACGCGTTATCTCGAACGGCCGGAAAGTGTCGATCCGGAGTGGGGAGAGTTTTTCTCCACCCTGCATGACGATGCGCGCGCCTTGCTCGAAGACCTGAAAGGCCCCAGCTGGGCACCGCGGAATTCCGCGATTATCGGCGGCACCAATGGTTCCGGAACCAACGGGGCTGGCGGAAACGGGCATACTGCTCCCGCTGTCACAGCACGTGCGGGGGCCGCGCTCAAAGGCGCGCCGCTCTCTTATGGTGCTGCAACGGACGCAAGCGCTTCGCCGGATCAGGTTCGACGCGCCACACTGGATTCGATCAGGGCCCTGATGCTGATCCGCGCCTATCGCGTGCGGGGACATCTGGAATCAAACCTTGACCCCCTCGGGTTGATGCCGAAAGAGCCGCATCCCGAGCTTGACCCCAGAACCTATGGTTTTGCGGAATCCGACATGGATCGCCCGATCTTCATCAACTATGTGCTCGGGCTGGAAACAGCCACAATGCGCCAGATTATTGACGTCGTCCGCGATACCTATTGTGGAAATATCGGCGTCGAATTCATGCACATTCAGGGCCCTGAAGAAAAAGCCTGGATTCAGGAACGGATCGAGGGTGAGCGCAATCACACAGAATTCACCGACAAGGGTAAGGAAGCCATTCTTGGCGCACTAACCCGGGCGGAAATTTTTGAGCAGTTCCTCGACAAGAAATACACCGGCGCCAAGCGTTTCGGTCTGGAGGGCGGTGAGTCCCTGATTCCCGCGCTCGAGCAGATCGTCAAACGCGGTGGCCAGCTCGGCTTGCGTGAACTCGTGATCGGCATGCCCCATCGCGGGCGCCTGAACGTGCTGACCAATTTCATGGACAAACCTTTCCGGGCCATGTTCTCGGAATTCGAGGGCAATTCCCCCAATCCCGACGATGTCATGGGCTCGGGTGACGTGAAGTATCACCTTGGCACGTCGTCTGACCGGACGTTCGATGGCAATACAGTGCATCTCTCGCTGACGCCGAACCCAAGTCATCTGGAGGCGGTGAACACCGTTGTTCTAGGCAAGGTTCGCGCCAAGCAGCAGCTCCGCACAGACACCGATCGTGAAAAAGTCATGGCGATCCTGATGCATGGCGATGCCGCTTTTGCCGGTCAGGGCCTGGTTGCCGAAACTCTCGATCTTTCGCAGCTTCGCGGCTACCGCACCGGTGGCACCGTGCATGTGATCGTCAACAATCAGATCGGCTTCACGACAAACCCGACAGCCGCGCGTTCATCTCCCTATTCCTCTGATGTCGCGAAGATGATTCAGGCGCCGATTTTTCATGTGAACGGCGACGATCCGGAATCCACAGTTCATGCCGCGCGCATCGCCACCGAATATCGGTACCGCTTTAAAGCTGATGTCGTGTTCGACCTTTGGGGCTATCGCCGCGCAGGGCACAACGAATCCGATGAGCCGGCCTTCACACAGCCGCTGATGTACAAGTCGATTTCCGAACAACCCACCACCCGCGCCCTCTATGCCAAACAACTAGAGGACCAAGGCGTTATCCCGCAGGGTGGCGGCGACCGTATGGTTGAGGAATTCCAGAACTTTCTGGAGCAGGAATTCGAAGCGGCCAAAAGCTACAAGCCCAACAAGGCCGACTGGCTGGAGGGCCGCTGGGCCGATCTGGGCATGGCCGGAGATGAAGAGGCACAGCGGGGCAAAACCGCGGTCAGCATGGACCTCCTGCGCGAAGTCGGCCATGCCATCTCGGAACCGCCGGACGGCTTCAACGCGAACTCGAAAATCCTTCGCCAGCTCAAGAGCAAGCGGAAGATGATTGATGAAGGAAAGGGCATCGACTGGGCGACCGGCGAGGCCCTCGCCTTTGGTACGCTGCTGTGTGAATCGACCCCTGTTCGTCTGTCTGGCGAAGACGTCGGACGCGGCACATTTTCACATCGTCATGCCGTTCTCATCGACCAGCAGAACGAAGACAAATACATCCCACTGTCGAACATCCGATACGGCCAGGCACCGATTGAAGTTATCGATAGCCCCCTGTCTGAGTTCGGCGTTCTGGGGTTTGAGTATGGATACGCGCAGGCTGAGCCGCATGCACTCGTCCTCTGGGAAGCTCAGTTCGGCGACTTTGCCAATGGAGCACAGGTGATCATTGACCAGTTCATCGCATCGGGTGAGTCCAAATGGCTGCGCATGGCTGGGCTGGTGATGCTCCTTCCTCATGGCTACGAGGGTCAGGGCCCCGAGCATTCCTCAGCCAAGCTGGAGCGCTATCTGCAGCTCTGTGCGGAAGACAATATGCAGGTGTGCAACATCACCACACCGGCGAACTACTATCATTCGTTGCGACGTCAGGTTCATCGCAACTTCCGCAAGCCGCTCGTCATCATGACGCCGAAATCGCTACTGCGTCACAAGCTCTGCGTCTCCGACCTTGACGATTTTGGTCCCGACACAAGTTTCCATCGCGTCCTTTGGGACAACGAGCAGCTTTGCGAAGACAAGGATGTGAAGCGCGTCGTGCTGTGTTCAGGCAAGGTCTACTACGACCTGTTCGAGGAACGCGCCAAACGCGAAATCGACGATGTCTTCTTCCTGCGCCTGGAACAGCTGTATCCGTTCCCCAAGAAGGCACTTGTAAAAGAACTCTCTCGTTTCAAGCATGCTGAAATTGTGTGGTGCCAGGAAGAGCCCGAAAACATGGGCGCCTGGACGTTTGTGGACCGTCGTCTGGAAGCGGTGCTGAACGAAATCGACGCTGACCAAAAACGCCCGCGCTATGTGGGTCGCCCGGAAGCCGCCTCACCTGCCACAGGCAATGGGGCACGGCATCGGCGTGAACAGGAAAAACTCGTAGACGACGCCCTGACGCTGTAATCCGACCGGGCGAACAACAGGAACGTTAAGAATATGGCGACGGAAATCAAAGTCCCCGATATGGGCGAGTCGGTAACCGAAGGCACGATCGCCCGATGGTTCAAGGCTGAAGGCGAGGCGATCACGGCGGATGAACCGCTGGTCGAAATCGAGACCGACAAGGTCACGGTTGAAGTTCCTGCGCCGAGTTCTGGTGTCCTGACCGAAATTCGTGCCAATGAAGGAGCAGACGTCGAGGTCGGCAGCGTAATCGGTGCCATCGATGAAAGCGCAACCGCCACGGCAGCTCCCGCCAGCAAGCCAGCCGAAGCGAAAGCTGGCAAGCCTGCTGCTCCGGCACCTGCAGCCGCCGCAAGCGGCGACATGATCGACATCAGCGTCCCCGATCTGGGTGAATCCGTGACCGAGGGCACCGTTGGTCGCTGGCTCAAAAAGGTGGGAGATTCATTCGAAGCCGATGAGGCTCTTGTCGAAATTGAAACCGACAAGGTCACCGCCGAGTTGCCCGCACCAAGCGCCGGCACACTGGTCGAAATTATTGCCGATGAAGGCGTGGACGTTGAAGTGGGAGCCGTTGTCGGCCGCATCACCACGGGCGACGCCCCAGCTGCCAGCGCAGCCCCCGCCACCGCACCGGCGAGTTCCTCGGAAGCCGCTGCAGATGACCTGCCGCTGGCACCGGCCGTCCGCAAACTGATCGACGATAATGGTCTGAACGCAGCCGATATCGAAGCAACCGGCCGTGACGGACGCATCACCAAGGGTGATGTCCTCCGCCACATGGAAAATGGTGGAACCGCGAAACCGGCCGCACCGGCAGCATCTGCCCCGGCCGCACCGACAGCCCCGACATTCGTGTCTGCCGGCGACCTGCCCGACCGCCCCGAAGACGAGCGCGGCGAAGAACGCGTCCGGATGACCAAACTGCGTCAGACCGTGGCACGCCGCCTCAAAGAGGCACAGAACTCCGCCGCGATGCTGACGACTTTCAACGAGATCGACATGAAGGCCGTGATGGACCTTCGGGCCCGCTACAAGGACGATTTCGAGAAGAAGCACGGCATCAAGCTCGGATTCATGAGCATGTTCGTGAAAGCGGCCGTCAATGCGCTCAAGGAAATTCCAGCCGTGAACGCTGAAATCCACGGCGACGAGATTGTCTACAAGAACTACTACGATATCGGCATTGCTGTCGGTGGTGCCCAGGGCCTGGTCGTTCCGGTCATGCGCGACGCAGACGCCAAAAGCTTTTCCGAGATCGAGTCCGGTGTTGCCGATTTCGGTAAACGTGCGCGCGATGGCGATCTTTCAATGAAAGAGCTGACCGGCGGCACGTTCACAATCACCAATGGTGGCATCTTTGGTTCGATGCTCTCCACACCAATCCTCAACCCGCCGCAGTCCGGCATTCTGGGGATGCACAACATCGTCAAACGCCCGGTCGTGATCGACGATGAAATCGTCATCCGCCCGATGATGTATGTCGCCCTGAGCTATGACCATCGCATCGTTGATGGACGCGAAGCTGTGACCTTCCTTGTTCGCATCAAACAGGCGATCGAGGACCCCGAGCGCCTTCTGATCGGAGTCTGATCAACCATGGCAGAGAACACCTACGACCTCGTTGTTATTGGCGCTGGCCCTGGCGGCTATGTGGCTGCAATTCGTGCCGCACAACTCGGGCTGAATGTCGCCTGTATCGACAAACGCAAGAGTCTGGGCGGGACCTGCCTCAATATCGGCTGTATCCCCTCAAAGGCATTGCTGCAGTCCTCCGAGCATTACAGCCACGCCCTGCATGGATTGGCGGCCCACGGTGTCAATGTCGGCAAAGTATCCTACGACCTGTCGGCGATGATGGGGCACAAGGACAAGGTCGTCAAAGACAACACCAAGGGTATCGAGTTCCTGTTCAAAAAGAACAAGGTGACGTCCTATCACGGCACCGCCAGCATCAAGAGTGCGACACAGGTGGACGTCACTTCTGAAGACGGGAAGATCGAGTCACTGAAAACAGGTTCTGTGCTGATTGCGACCGGCTCAGAATCCGCACCGCTTCCCGGCGTCGAAATCGACGAGAAGCAAATTGTGACATCCACGGGCGCACTCACACTGGAAACCACGCCAAAACACCTCGTTGTGGTGGGTGCCGGTTATATCGGCCTCGAAATGGGTTCGGTATGGGCCCGGCTCGGTGCCGAAGTGACCGTGATCGAGTTCCTCGACCGCATCACTCCGGGTATGGACGGGGAAGTCGCCAAGGCCTTTCAGAAAATTCTCGAAAAGCAGGGCATGACCTTCAAACTCGGCACCAAGGTAACAGGCGCTGAAACTCTTAAAACCAAGGTCAAACTCACCGTTGAACCGGCAGCGGGCGGTGACGCCGAAACCATTGATTGCGACACCGTACTCGTCTCGATCGGCCGACGACCCTTCACCGACCAGCTTGGCCTGGACGAGGCGGGTGTAAAGACCACTGATCGCGGATTTGTTGAAATCGACGAACACTTCCAAACCAATGTGGAAGGCATCTATGCCATCGGCGATTGCGTCCGCGGCCCGATGCTGGCCCACAAAGCTGAAGACGAAGGCGTCGCGGCAGCAGAAATCATCTCCGGAGAGAGCGGCCACGTGAATTACGACGTCATTCCCGGCATCGTCTACACATGGCCCGAAGTTGCATCCGTTGGCAAAACCGAAGAGCAACTCAAAGAAGAAGGTGTCGATTACAGGATCGGCAAGTTTCCCTTTTCTGCCAATGGGCGCGCACGTGCAGCAAACGAAACCGATGGTTTTGTGAAACTTCTCGCCGATGCCAAAACGGACCGCGTGCTCGGCGCGCATATTCTCGGCCCGGATGCCGGCACCCTGATCCACGAGATCGTTGTCGGAATGGAATTTGGCGCCTCGGCAGAGGACATCGCAAGAACTTGCCATGGGCACCCGACCCTGTCGGAAGCCGTCAAAGAAGCTGCACTCGCCGTAGATGGACGCACCAT